>Ga0210408_10001478_pt1 | contig 24611 bp, 24 predicted proteins | sample IncBWH4MmetaG_FD_155471 | JGI IMG/M metagenome (GOLD analysis project Ga0210408, IMG submission 155471) | Forest soil microbial communities from Barre Woods Harvard Forest LTER site, Petersham, Massachusetts, United States - Inc-BW-H-4-M | ecosystem: Environmental > Terrestrial > Soil >...
AGGGGAAATCTGGCTGGCCGGCAGGAACCTCGCCAACCTCTCATCGCGCGACCTCGCCCAGGTCCGCAACCAGGAGGTCGGCTTCATTTTTCAGGCCTATTATCTGCTGCCCGAGCTCGACGCGCTGGAGAACGTTTGCTTGCCGGCGCGCGTGGCCCGCCGACCGGCCGCTGAGGCGGAGGCCCGGGGGCGCGACCTGCTGGGGCGTGTGGGGCTAAAGGAACGGATCGAGCATAAGCCCTATGAGCTTTCCGGCGGTGAACAACAGCGCGTGGCCATCGCCCGGGCGCTCATTAACGAGCCCGACCTAATCCTGGCGGACGAGCCGACGGGCAACCTGGACTCGCACACCGGCGAGGAAATCATTGAGTTGCTCGTCGCGTTACGGACTGAAAAGCAAACCACGCTGGTCATCGCCACGCATGACGCGAAAGTGGCGGCCCGGGCGCCGAAAGTGATGGAGTTGGTGGATGGGCAGGTGCAACGTGATGCGTGAAGGGTAAAAGGTGAAACGTGAACCCCTCATTCCAATGAGTCGTGAATACTGGGAATCGAGGTACCTGGCCGCCGACATGCCCTGGGAGAAAAGCGCGCCTTCTCCCGGTCTGGTCGATTTCCTTGACGCGCATCCCAAGCTGTCGCGCGCAACGGTTTGCGTGCCGGGTTGTGGAACGGGCCATGACGTGCTGGCCTGGGCAGGCGCCGGGTTCAAAGTCTCCGGATGCGATATCGCTCCGAGCGCTATCCGTCTCTCGACCGAGCGGCTGCGCGACGCGGGTTTATCCGCAGACGTTCACGCCGTGGATTTCCTACACGCCGAGCCGCCGTCGCTCTTTGATTGGCTCTTCGAGCACACCTTGTTCTGTGCGATTCAGCCTCACGAGCGCGACGATTACCTGAACGCCTTACTGCGCTGGCTCAAGCCGGACGGCCAGTACCTCGCCGTGAACTATCTGATCCCCGATCAAGACGGCCCGCCCTTCGGCACCACGCGGCAGGAATTGTGGGAGCGATTCTCTCCCCATTTCGAACTTGTCGAGGAATGGGTTCCCCGCTCTTATCCGAACCGGACCGGTCTGGAACTGATGCTTTGGTGGAAAAGGAAGCCGGCGTCGAGTTGAACGAGTCAGCACGTCAAGGAAGTGCGAACTGGCGAGGTGCAAGCCGGCCCGGGTGAGGCTCGGGGCGTCTTTGCGCTCGAGGAGGCTGGTGACGAATTCAAGCCGGCCCTTCATTTCCTCGAGCCAGAGTTGTTCTTTAAGCGAGTGCCTGAGAAAGCGGCAGATTCCGGGCCGTTTACTGCGCTGAAGCGTTGTGGTCTTGTGGTCGAGTTTTTATGCCTGGCCTCATCAAAACCACTCCCGCGTCGAGCACCGGCTCGTCTCCCGGGGTATTGGTCAGCAGGTTGGCCATCGTATAATTTGTCTGAAACCGCTCGCATCCCGGGCGCTCGAACGTCAACCGCACGGTGCTCCAACCGGCCCAGCTAATGAGCGCCAAGACCCGCTCGCTCCCCAGACTGAACTCACCGTCGTGGCCGGTCCGAACCGGCCCCTTGCGCATCAGCAGTTCGGCGCCTTTGGGCGACCAGCCCGCTTTCGGGCGTGGCTCACCCCGACCGCGCCGAACTTCGACGCCCTCCAGCGGTTGACGTGTATCGGCCGTTACCACCCGACCCACGACTCTCGGAGAGACGTATGGTCCAAACCGCGCCGATTCACATCCCGTCAGCGCAGCCGCAAGGACCGCAATCATGAAGCATTCCCGCATCACTCTCGCGGAAAATGTCAGAGTCAGCCGCAACTCTCAATCTTCAATCCGCCGATAAGCGAACTGACAGCCGCCGTTTCCCGCTCGCCCGCGAACTGTTTCAGCACGCGGCAAATCCTTCCCGGAAAGTCGGATACTTGAAGTGATAACCCAGTTGCTGCTTGAGCTTGCGGTTTGAGACTCGTTTGCTTGTCAGGCCACGTTTGCGCGATGCGACAACACCCGCCGGCGCAGGCGGCGGCAAATCCCTGCCCAATTTGTCTGCCAGCCATTGAAACAACACAAGCTGGCTCACGGGCTCATCATCAACGGCGTTATACACCTCTCCTGGCCGGCCATGCTCGAGCGCGGCCAGAATCGCGCCCACGACATCGTCGCGATGCAGCATATTCAGAATACGCTCACCGCGGCCGTCCATCTTCGCCTCGCCTTTCACGTATTGTTGGAACCAATAGCCGCGCGCTGGACCGTAAATGCCCGCCACCCGCAAAATCACCGCCGGGCACTGATCCACATCGTCCAGAAGCATCCTTTCGGTCTCGACCAGCACTCGGGCGGTCTCTGTTACCGGCTCGGCCGGGCTAGTCTCATGCACCAGCGAGCCATCCCCCTGGCCATAAACGCTGGTGCTGCTGGTATAGACCAGTTTCTTTGGCGGCGATGACCCCAGCCAGTTCAGCAAGTTCCGTGTGCCATCCAGGTAAACCTGCCGATACGCCTCTGCCCCGCCATGCGAGGATGAGACGCAATGGACCACCCAGTCAAACCCAGCGGGCAACACCTCCAAAGTTTCTGGTTTCGTGATGTCCGCGGCTGCCGGAACGATTCCGGCCGACTCCAACTCCTCCTGGGCCGCCAGCGTCCGCCGGAGTCCCCAGACCTCGTGCCCTTGCCGCACCAACTCGGCTCCCAACGGCAGACCGACGTAGCCACAGCCGACGATCAAAACACGCATAACATTCAATATCGTCAGTCAGTCGCACCCGATCGGTTGGAGGTTGAAGGTTGCAAGTTGCAGGTTGTCCGGAGACGGCGGTAGGTTTGTCATTTTAACGGACGAGCAGAATCTTGCGATCCATCCAGGAGTGGCTGGTAACGTTTCACTCAATCGCTCTTTGGGTAATTGGATCAAAAAAATGGGCGCGGCACATATCAAACGCTATCCGGATTTTCTCTCCTGCGCCCGCACTTTCAGTCGCAGGCACGCGCGCCAAAAACGGGTTGGCCGCGGCGGCCAGACGCAGGCAGGTCTCGGCCCCCATCGGTTCGACGGTTTGGACGACCGCTTCGAGCGTCCAGGCTGCCGGCGCGTCTGGCTGGCACCGTCGGACGTTCTCCGGACGCAGACCCAAAATCACCTTCTGACCGATGTAATTCCCCAGCTTCGCCGCGGCCGCCTGGTCCAGCGGCAGAGCCAAACCAGCCGGTTCGCCGGCGCGGGGTGGTGTTGCCTTGAAGCAAAGGGTCTTTTCCTCTGCGCTCAAGGTGCCTTCAAAGAAACTCATCCCGGGGAAACCGATAAAGCCGGCGACGAACAAGTTGGCCGGGTGCTGGTAAATCTTCGTCGGCGCCGCCACCTGTTGAAGGACACCTTCCCTTATTACCGCAATGCGGTCGCCCAGAGCCATAGCTTCAGCCTGGTCATGGGTCACATAAATCATCGTCGCGCCGAGGCGGGCGTGGAGCTGAGCAATCTCGGCGCGCATGTGCGCGCGCATTGGCGCATCCAAATTCGAAAGGGGCTCGTCGAATAAAAAGACCTTCGGCCGCCGCACCAGCGCTCTGCCCACCGCCACCCGCTGGCGTTGTCCACCGGAAAGCTCCATTGGTCGGCGGTCCAGGCAATCAGACAGCCCAAGAATCCGCGCTGCTGCTTCCACCCGTCGTTCGATTTCCGCCTTTGGGCAGCGCCTTAGCTTCAAACCAAAAGCCATATTCTCATACGCCGTCAGGTGCGGATAGAGCGCCGGATGCTGAAACACCATCGCCACTTCCCGGTCTTTGGGTAAGACGCGATTGACGACCCGGCCATCGATACCAATGGTTCCCGAGGTGGGTTCTTCCAAGCCGGCAATCAGACGGAGGGTGGTTGTCTTACCGCAACCTGACGGGCCGACCAGCACAAGCAGTTCCCTCTCGGCGATGCTCAGGCTGAGATCATCCACCGCGACCACGCGCCGTCCCTTGGGCCCCTGGAAAATTTTGGTTAAATGCTCGACAACAACGCTGGCCACGGGCCGGATTGTTCAAAGGCTCGCCGCAAAAGTCGAGGCGCAATGACGCAGGGAGGTAAGAGCGTTTAGTGAAAACCTTGACTCGACAGGGGTGATGTGAGTAAACCGGTCAGCCACTGTGTACCAACTCACGCCAAGGCGTGTCTGGCAGGCGGCGACCAAATAGAAAGGCAACCATGTCACATTGTAAATTCATTCTGGTGTTCGCAGCCGCGCTGGCGTTATCAAGTCCGCTGGGCTTCGGCCAAACCACGGATAAGAAACCCAAACTCAACGTCCTCAGAGGGCCCGCCAAAGCGCCGTTGGGAAACGTGGCCCAACTCGATCTTCCCACCGGCTATGCCTTTCTCGATGGCAAAGACTACCGCGCCTTAAGGAAGGCCCAAGGCGAGCCGGTCAGTGGCGAGGAAATGGGGTTCCTCAGGCCGACCAACGAGGATTGGGCAGTTGTTTTTCGCTTCTCCGATATCGGCTACGTCAAGGATGATGACAAGGACCAACTCGATGCCGATAAGCTGCTCGCCGCCATCAAGCGCGGCACCGCTGCGGGCAACAAGGTGCGGGCGCAGTCCGGCATCCCGCCCATCGAAGTAGTTGGCTGGGACATGCCCCCCAAATACGATGCGACCACCCACAATCTCGAATGGGCGATTCGGGGCGTCAGCGAAGACCACGCCATCCTCAACTACAACACGCGGATGCTTGGCCGCAAAGGTGTCATGGAAGTCGTCCTGATCGTCGATCCCGACAAACTGACTTCCACCCTTCCCACGTTCCGTACGCTGATGGCAGGGTACGTTTTCCAAAACGGCCAAACCTACGCCGAGTACCGTCAGGGAGATAAGCTCGCCAAGATCGGGTTGGGCGCGCTTGTGGTCGGCGGGGCTGCGGTTGGTGCGGCCAAATTGGGCCTTTTTGCGTGGTTGGCAGTGTTCCTGAAGAAAGGCTGGAAACTGGTTGTAGTTGCGTTCGCGGCGGTCGCGACGTTTTTCAAAAAGCTCTTCGCCCGGATCTTTGGCAGCAAAAAAAGCGAGTCCGGCATGAGTTCGTAGTTCGCTGATGAGCGAACTGGACCTGCTGTTCCTGGTGCTGGCTGTGCTGTACGGCTGGGAATGCAGTTGGTGGGTGCCGCGCGGGTCGGTGGCGTTTCGGACCTGGCTGGGCCGGCGCTGGCGGTCCGCACAACCCGGCGACTTGTTGGGCAATCAACGTGGCGGCCTGGTGTTCGCCCACCCGTTGCCGCCGCTCGGGACGCTGCTGGTGGCCAACCAATTCCCGCTGTCGCTTTCGCCCGAAGCCCTCCTGGCCTTCGTGGCTCCGAGCATCAATCCCGGAGGGCGCCCGGCGCAAACCGGAAAGCTCTTTCGGTTCGAGGATATCCGCACGATTGAAGCGCGCGCGAGGACCGTGCAAATTAATGGGGAGCCGTTGCTGAAAACCCCTTCGCCCAACTTCGCCGAGCATCTGGTCGAACACTTGCGGCTACTGCAAAAGCTTCCACCGGCCAAGCGCGAAGAAGAGATTCAAAGACTGCTCGCCGACACCCTGGGCGTCCGGGCCGCCAAAGACCGGTGGGAGGACTTTCAGGGGCAAACAGCCAGGCTGCGCTGGTTCACGAACTGCCTGTTCGCCTATTTGTTTTTAAGCGCGCCAGTGCTGATTTGGCAGTTCGGGCTCCGGCACACCTGGCCCGGCCTGCTGCTGGGCCTGCTGGCCCTAACTCTAACCACCGCCATTCTCTTCTACCGCGCCCACAAACACTTTTATCCGCGGGCGGTAGACGAACGCTTCACTCATTTTCTGCTCACCCTCCTCGCCCCGGCCTCAACGATTCGCGCGCACGACGTGCTCTCGCGACCGTTGTTCGAGGACTTCCATCCACTCACCCTCGCTAAGCTCTTTTGCACCGCTCAACAATTCCGCGATTACGCGCGGTTTGTGCTCACTGAAATCCGCCACCCGGCGTTGCCGGTTTGCCCGCGCGAAGAACCGGCAGCGCGTGAGGCGGAACGCCAGGCGCGCTTGCGGTGGCAGAAACTCGTCGAGAATTTTCTTGAGCAAAACGGCCTTAACCCTGACGAAATCCTGCGTCCGCCCGCCCCCGCGGATGAAACCTGCTCGGCGTATTGTCCGCGCTGCCTCACGCAATTCACCGCCGGCACCGAGGCGTGCGAAGACTGCGGCGGCCTAGCGTTGGTGAAATTTCCGGCCGCCGGCGCAGCACCGGCGCGGATCGCGGAAAGGCAAGGTCGTGGCTGACCTCAAAGAGGAATCCGAAAAGCTCTCCCATTCGTGGATGCAGCACGAGTCGGCCTGGCTGCGGGATTATCTGGTGGCCGGTGTAGAAGACCCGCGGTTCAATCTGCAAAGCATTCTCTCTCGCCATTTCCTCGTGCGGGCATTGACCGGCGAGCGCTTCAAGCTGCTCATGGACGAGGAGTATCGGTTTTCGGCGGTCTTGAATTGGCTGACGAACCTGGCGGAACAGGCGGGTGACGGCGAAGAATTCGCGCTCGTGCTGCCTGTGCTGCGCCGTGGAGCCGATAATGCTGAAGGTATTCAGATTCCACAGTTCGTATTGCGCGCGTTTGCCTCATTGCCCATCGCCGCAGGCGAGGTCACGATTCCGAACTACCTCGAGACTTTTCTCTCTGCTACCGAATGGGTCAATGGCCAGGCCAAACTGCACGAGCCGAGCCTCGATACGTTTTGCCATCTTTGGAACGGGCTTCTTTCGCGCATCACGGATTGCCCACCACTTTCCATTCTGGAACCGGCCTGCGGTTCGGCTAACGACTACCGTTTCCTCCACGCCTGCGGTATCGCCCGGCTGCTCGACTACACCGGGTTCGATCTCTGCCCTAAGAACATGGAAAACGCGCGGACGCTCTTCCCGAACATCCGCTTTGAAAGGGGGAACGTCTTCGCCATCGCGGCTCTCGACAAGTCCTTTGACCTTTGCTTTGTCCACGACCTTTTTGAGCACCTCTCCCCGGAAGGCTTGGAGACGGCCGTCCAGGAGGTTTGCCGGGTCACGCGCCTGGCCCTGTGTATTGGATTCTTTCAAATGGACGAAATACTGGAGCACGTGGTCCGTCCGCTCGAGGATTATCATTGGAACACATTGAGCATGGGCCGGATGAAAGAGATGTTTGCCCGCCACGGGTTCGCAGCCCAGGTGCTGCACATCGGCACTTTCCTCCGGCAACAAGTCGGCTGCGAGTTCACCCATAATCCCAACGCTTATACCTTCCTTCTCCGCACAAAGTAGCGCGGGGGTCTTGCCGGCGTCTCGCGTGCGAGTTAAGCGGGCGTCCCGCCCGGTGCATCATCTGTTCTGGCGGGGCGAGACGCCTGCGCTACTTTGTCATCGGCCCCGCGTCGCTTGCCCTCGACGCAAAGCCCCTGTTCCGCTATGGTGCAACCATGAGTTCGATTGCCACCGAAAACCTGCCCGATGCGCTGGGTCATTTCGGCCCCTACGGCGGACGGTTCGTGCCGGAGACGCTGATGCATCCGTTGCAGGAGCTGGAAGAGCAATACTTCCGTTCGCAGCAGGACCCGGAATTTCAGCGCGAACTGGACTACTACCTCAAAGAGTTCTGCGGCCGGCCGACTCCGCTCTACTTTGCCGAACGGCTCACGCGAGAATTGGGCGGAGCGAAGATTTACCTCAAACGCGAGGACCTTCTTCACACCGGCGCGCACAAAATCAACAACTGCATCGGCCAGATTCTGCTGGCCCGGCGCATGGGCAAGACGCGCGTCATAGCCGAAACCGGCGCGGGCCAGCACGGCGTCGCGACGGCCACGGTGGCCGCAATGTTCGGCCTTAAATGCGTCGTTTATATGGGCGCGGTGGATTGCGAACGGCAGGCCCTCAACGTGTACCGGATGAAAATGTTGGGCGCGGACGTCGTCTCCGTCAAAGCTGGGCAGCAAACGCTTAAAGAAGCCATCAATGAGGCCATGCGCGATTGGGTCACTAATGTACGGACCACCCATTACATCCTTGGCACCGTTTATGGCGCCCATCCCTACCCGCTGATGGTGCGCAATTTTCAGCGCGTTATCGGCGACGAAGCCCGGCGGCAAATCCTGGAAAAAGAGCGGCGTCTGCCGGACGTGCTCATTGCCTGCGTCGGCGGCGGCTCCAACGCGATGGGCTTGTTCTACCCTTTTCTCGCTGATGAAACCGTCAAAATGGTGGGCGTCGAAGCCGGGGGGGAAGGAATTTCAGCGGGCAAACACGCCGCCCGATTCCAGGGCGGTTCGCTGGGCGTATTACAAGGCACACGCTCCTTCCTGTTGCAGGACGAGTTCGGCCAAATTCAGCTCACGCACAGCGTTTCCGCCGGTCTCGATTACGCCGCCGTCGGCCCCGAACATGCCTGGCTGCGCGACCAGAAACGCGTCGAATACACTTACGCCACCGACGACAAGGCCCTGGAAGGTTTCATGAAACTGGCGCGTCTCGAAGGAATCATCCCTGCACTCGAAAGCGCCCATGCTATCGCTGAAGTCATCCAGCGCGCGCCCAGGCTGGACAAGAATAAAGTGATCATCGTTAATCTCTCTGGTCGCGGAGACAAGGACGTCTCCCAAGTGGCGGCCAAAGTCGGTTTGTTGCCCAGTTGATGAAACCAGGGGTGATGCTCCCGGTCCCCTGCAAAAGGCGTGGCGCTTTTCCCCCTAGTTAGGGACGCCGCAGCAACTCCCGGAAGTTAATCTGCAAGGTTTCGTAGAAAAGCTCGGGGTGGTCCCTGTCCCAAAGCGGCATCGCCGAATCCAAAGCGTCGAGAATGCACTGAACCTGCTCGCCGGTGGGCGCCATAAACCGGCAGCCGTACCGCCGGTAAAGATCCAGAACGGCCTTGGAGGCGCTGCGCATCGCCTGGGCCTCGCGGCAGGTGTCCACCCAAAACTCCTGGCGTTTGGCGGTAGCCAGCGCCAGCTCACATTCGTGAGCTTCGCGGCCACCGTTTTGGGTCGGCGCCACTGCCCGCCTTCCATTTTCAACCAGGACACGGAGCCGATAAGCCTCGTGCCGCGTGGTTTGGTGGATGTCTTCCTCCGCCAAGGCGACTGGTTGGGCGGTGTGTTTTTCGGGGTGTTCCTCCAGGTCGGCAATCAGCCGCGCCGCTTCGCGTTTGGTCAGCGTGTGGTCAGGCGTGCAGCCCAATTGCCACAACCGGCTCAATTGGTTCTCCGCGGCTGGTTCATCGGCCCAGTTCATATTGACAGAGGCCCGGCGGACGATGGTCGCGGCCACCAGGTTTCTCTAAGCTTATATCATCCATCAACTATTTTCAAGAACACGTTTTGGGCTCGAGTCATTCGCGGTCCAAAATCGCACCCGCCTCAGGCCCAAATTTTATTCGCCTGCCTGCGCCGTTCCTTGCATACTCCTGGCGTAATGAAATCGATGACGGGATACGGGCGCGGGGATTGCTCGCAGGACGGGTTCAAAATCACCGTCGAGCTCAGCTCGGTTAACCGCAAGCAGACTGAGATTGCCGTGGCCCTGCCCCGCGAGATGGAGATGCTGGAGGCCCAGATTCGCGACCTGATCAACCGCTACATCGCCCGCGGCCGGCTCACCGTGCGGGTCTCGCTCCACGCCGGGGCCAGCAAACTCTCGGCCCGGATGCACCTGAACGTTCCCCTCGCCAAAGCTTACGCCCGTGAGCTGACTCGCCTCTCGCGTCAACTGCGTTTACCCGGCCCGGTCACCCTCGATCAATTGGCGCGCGCGCCCGGTGTCTTTCAGACTGACGAACAGATCGTCGAGGAAGAGGATTTCTGGCCGGCGGTGGAAAAGTCGCTCAAGAAGGCCCTGGCCGCCCTGGTGAGCATGCGCGAGCGGGAGGGGACGCACCTGGCGCAGGACCTGGCCAAACGCATCACGCTGATGCGCCGGGCCGCCGCCCAGGTTCAAAGGCACGCCCCAGGTGTGGCCAAACGGTATCGCGCGCAACTGCTCGAACGCATCAAAGGCGCTGGCCTGGAAGGCCCTGCCGACGATGACGACCGGCTGCTCAAGGAAGTGGTTTATTTTGCCGATCGCTCGGATATTTCCGAGGAACTGACCCGCCTGCAGAGCCACTTCAAGCAATTCGAGGATTGCTTGAAGACCAAAGAGCCGGTCGGCCGCACGCTTGATTTTCTGGCGCAGGAGATGAATCGCGAGGTTAATACCATTGGGTCCAAGGCCAACGATAGCCGGATTTCGCAGGAAGTGGTGACGCTCAAGGCCGAATTGGAAAGATTCCGTGAGCAGGCGCAAAACGTCGAATGATGAAAGTGGAAACCCAGGAACAGAGAAGGGAAAGCCCAACCAAAGCCATGGCCGTGACCAGCCCGCTGTTAGTTTTGATTTCCGCGCCTTCCGGCGGGGGCAAAACCACCCTTTGCCAGGCGCTGCTGGCCGCGCGGCCCGATATGACCCGCGCGGTCACCTGCACGACCCGGGCGCCCCGCCCGGGTGAACGCGACGGGGTGGATTATTATTTCCTGGATGCCTCGGCCTTTCTCAAGCGAGTGCAGGCCGGTAACTTCCTCGAACACGCCACGGTCTATGGCCATAGCTACGGAACACTAAAGGCCGAGGTGTTGGGAAAACTGCGTCAGGGCAAAGACGTGTTGCTCAACGTCGATGTGCAGGGAGCCGCCACCATTCGGGAACGCGCCCAGGAAGACGCCGAGTTGAAACGCGCCCTGGTTTCGGTGTTTCTGACCCCGCCCTCGGTGGCGATTTTAGAAGAGCGTCTGCGCAAACGCGGCACCGATTCGCCCGCCGTCATCCAAAAGCGTTTGAGCGTCGCCCGCCAGGAAATCGCCCAATGGAAGCATTTCGATTACCTGCTCCTCAGCGCCAGCATCAGCGAAGATCTGCGGCGGATGCTCGCGATTGTCGAAGCCGAGAAAATGCGGGCGGGCCGGGTGCAGGCGCCGGAGTTTTAGTTACATCGTTACTAAGTTACATGGTTGCATCGTGGCAGCGAAAGAGTCGTGGTGCAGATTCCATGCAACCATGTAACCTTGTCACCTGGTAATCGTGTAACCAAGCATGCATGCCATCCGACTTAGCATATGAGTAAGAACATCGTATTAGGCGTGACCGGCTCGATCGCGGCCTACAAAGCGGCCGAACTCGCCAGCCAACTCACCAAAGCCGCGTGCGACGTGCGGGTGGTGATGACGGCTGATGCGCTTCGGTTCATTACCCCGCTGGCCTTCAAAACATTATCGCGGCACCCGGTTATCACGGATGTTTACGATGAGGAAGAAGGCTGGAAACCCACACATATTGAGCTGGCCGATCAGGCTGACCTGCTGCTCATCGCCCCCGCCACAGCCAACACGATGGCCAAATTGGCGCATGGGCTGGCGAATGACGCCCTGAGCTGCGTGGCGCTGGCGCTCAACCCAGAGGCCAAAACTCTCATCGCCCCGGCCATGAACGGCAAGATGTGGCTGCACCCCGCTACGCAACAGAATGCGGCCCTGCTCAAGTCGCGTGGGGCTGAGTTCATTGGTCCGGAAGAAGGTCTGCTGTCCTGTGGTTATGAAGGTTTGGGACGGCTATGGCCCGTTGAGAAAGTGGTGGAACGCGCGCTGGCGCTGCTCCGGAAAGGCTGAACATGCCAAGCCGCAGCCTTAGCATCTCCAGGGCATTGCCTGGTTGGAGGTTCGAAATTTTTTCGGATCTCAGTCCTCGAAGTTCGGTTTCAGGTGGCCAGCCGGGGTATGAGTGACCCCAAGTCATCTCCTCTGCCGGTCCGGCCAACCGGGCCCGCGGCCCGGGTCGCTGGAGACGATGCTGAAGGCTGGCTTGGGCGGCCGGCAGACTGGCCGTTGGGTCGCCTAGCCGGTGTCGTGGCGGGATTCTTCCAGCGCTTGGTCGAGCTGCTGAAAATCCCACCGCCGGACGCCGCGCAGGTCTTGCAACGGATTGAAACGATGGAACTCCACCTCGTCGTGCCGATCAAGGTGGCGGGGATCGCGATTCTGCTTCAATGGTTCTACTTCACCAACTGGATTGGTGAGGCAGCCAGAACGCTGGAAGTATCGGTCGAATACACGCGCTATCTCTTGTGGGTGTACATTGCTGTCAACGTCCTGGTGGCAGCGCTGCTGCTGAACCTCCGGCGGCTGCGCCCGGGCATTATCGAAGGCGCCGTGTTTGGCATGAGCCTGGTGGATGGGATTTTCCTGGGCGCTTTGACCGTGGTCACCGGAGGCTACAACAGCAACCTTTACTGGCTGTTCCTGGGCTTGATCGTGCGCAACTCGGTCAGTGTGCCGCGCGCCCTCTCGCAACTGGCGCTTAATATGACCCTCAGCACCTGTTACATCCTGGCGGGCGTCATTGACCTTTCGATTGCCCAAAACCTGGATGAAACCGAGCGCCGGGTCCTGGAGCTTTACACGGTGGATAGCGCCGAACCGCTGCTGCTGCGCCTGATGCTGTTATCATTGATGACCTTCGGTTGTTACGCAGTGCAGGTGCTATTGGAGCGCCAGCGTCAGGCCGCGGAAGAGGCGCGCGAGTTTGCCGTGCGCGAAGTGCAACTCCATTCCGCCGGCCGGCTGGCCGGCGAATTCGCCCACCAGATGAAAAACCCGCTGGCCATCATCAACACCGCCGCTTTCACCCTCCACCGCGCCCTTAAGGACGATGAAACCGGCGCGTCCGAACAAGTTCAAATGATCCAGGAGGAAATCCAGCGGGCCGACCGGATCATCACCCAGGTTATGGGTTACGCCCAACTCAGTGAAGGCCACGTCGAACGTCTCGATGTGCTCGAGGAGCTCGACCAGGCTATTCGGCAGGTATTCCCCCCGGCCGCCCATTTTCCTATCCAGGTCCATCGCGATTATGCGCCCCCTTTTCCCCCGTTGCTCATGCAACGACGACACGCGTCCGAAGCCTTTCTGAACGTCCTCCAAAATGCCCGCGAAGCCCTCGAGGGCCGATCCGGCAATGTCTTTGTCCGCGCCTTTTGCCATCCCGACCATGCCATCGAAGTTTCTATCGCTGACGATGGCCCCGGGATTCCGCCGGACAAACAGGAAAAAATCTTCGAGGCTTATTACACGACCAGAGAGAAGGGAACCGGCCTGGGGTTGGCCACCGTCAAGCATAACGTCGAACTTTATGGTGGCCGCGTTCGGGTCGAATCCGCGCTTGGAAAAGGCGCCCGCTTTACGATAACCTTGCCCGCTAAGACGTTGATGCGACTGGCAAAGGCAAAATGAAACACGACTTTGCACCTTGGACGGTGGACGGTGGACGGTGGACTATGGACCTTAGAGTTCGGCCTTCGGGTTTCGGCCTTCGGATTTTCCCATGAGCCTCCCCCTCCCTCCCGTCCTCGTCGTGGACGACGAGAAGAACATGCGTCTGTCGCTCAAGAAGATGCTGGCCGATGAAGGCTACGCCGTCCGGGTCGTGGACTCGGCCGAAGAGGCCCTGAACCTTCTGGCCCACGAAGACTTCTTCATGGGGATCACGGACGCCCGCCTTGGCGGCATGAGCGGCTATGAGCTCCTCAGTCGGGCTCGCACCCAATGGCCGGACCTGCCCATGATCATGCTCACAGCCTACGCCACGCCGAAATTGGCCGTCGAAGCGATCAAGGCCGGCGCCATCGACTACCTGGCCAAGCCCTTTGCCCCGGAGGAACTTCTCCATGCCGTAGCCCGTTGCGCCGAGCGCCATCGCCTCCTCCAGGAAAACGCCAGCCTCCGCGCCCGCGCTAGCGAGATCTTCCGCCTCGAACAGATGGTTGGCGAATGTGCCAAAATGCGCGAGCTGCGTCAGCTCATCCAAACGGTCGCCCCGACCGACGCCCGCGTGCTGGTGCTGGGCGAGAGTGGCACCGGCAAGGAATTGGTCGCCGGCGCCCTCCACACCTTGAGCCAGCGCGCCCAGGCCAGCTACGTCCGCATCAATTGTGCCGCCATTCCTGAAACCCTTCTCGAAAGCGAGTTGTTCGGTCACGAAAAAGGCGCCTTTACCGGCGCCCTCAAGCAAAAGCCCGGACGCGTCGAAGAGGCCGATCACGGCACGATCTTCCTGGATGAGATTGCCGATATGAGCCGGCCGCTTCAGGCCAAACTGCTCCGCTTCCTCGAAGATGGCACTTTTACGCGGGTCGGCGGCACCCAGGAACTTCGCGTTAATGTCCGGCTCATCGCCGCGACCAATCGCGACATCATCAAAGCAATTGCCCAGGACCAATTCCGCGAAGACTTGTTTCATCGCCTCAACGTCGTGCAGCTCAGGTTGCCCCCCCTCCGTGAGCGGGGCGAAGACGTTTTGTTGCTGGCGGAGTATTTCCTCAAAAACTTCGGTGTCTCGATGAACAAAGCCACCCGCGGCCTTTCGCACCCTGCCCGCCAGAAACTGGTCTCCCATCATTGGCCCGGCAATGTGCGGGAGTTGCGCAATGTCATCGAGCGGGCCTTGATCCTCGAAACCAGCCGGGAGATTCAGTCCGCCAGCCTGCCCGATTTCCAGCTCGAAGCCGGCCTGCACAAACAGGCCTCGTCCAAACTGGTTGCCACCGGTTCCCTGGATGAAATGATGTCCCAGTACGAGCGCGAGTTGGTTGCGGCCATCCTCGAACACAATCATTACAACCTGGCCAAGACCGCCGACCAATTGAAAATCAGCCGCCACGCCTTACGGTATCGCATGCAACGGTTAAACATTGCTGAGAGCGCCGGGGGGGAAGCCGAACCGCTCGCCTCCGCCGAGAAGGAACACTCCTCCTGAACGCTTGCCGCTATGCACCCGCTTACTCTTGATGAGGCACTCTCCGGTATGCGCCAGATGAGCGATGCCACCCGCGAGCATTTCATCATCCTCGGCGCCCTGGCCGTGGTTGTCGTGGGGGTGGTAATTTGGGCGGTCTATTTTCGGAGGCGCCGGCGGCGGCGGGTGCATGTTGTGCGCACTCATTCCGGCCAACACGGTGGAGGCTCTCCCGCCACGGTCCAGGGCCATCCAGCGCCCACGGCTACCCCGAAACGCCATCGGCGCCGAAAACGCCGCCGGGACCACCTTCCCCGCAATCCGACCTTGGCCGAGACCAGCGGCCTGCCCCCGTTGCGCAGCGACAACCCGCCCGAAGCATTCCCTTGATCTATGCAAGAGAGCCGGGCGATCACACAAAAAAGCGCCTCCAACCTGGCGCTGGCTTTCGTGCTTCTTCCCAAGGCCAAACGCGACGGGATGTCCGCCCTTTACGCCTTCTGCCGCGAAGTCGATGATATCGCGGACGCCGAATCCGTTCCTGCCGCCCAGCGCCGCACTCAACTGGCCGCCTGGCGCGCCGACGTCCGCCTCGCCTGTGGCACCGAACTCCCCGAATTTCCCGTTAATCGCGAGCTGCAGCCGGTCATTCGCCGATACCAGTTGCCTTTCGCCCACTTTGACGCCCTGCTCCAGGGCGTCGAGATGGACCTCGACATCAAACGTTACGAAACCTACGAACAACTGGACCTCTATTGCTACCGGGTTGCGTCAGTCGTGGGCCTTTTGAGCATCGAAATCTTCGGCTACGCCGATGCCGCTTGCCGCGATTACGCCGTTTACCTCGGCAAAGCCCTCCAACTCACCAACATCCTGCGCGACATCCGCGCCGACGCCGAACGCGGCCGCATCTACCTGCCCCTCGCCGAGCTGAGCCGCTTTCAGGTCGCGCCGGAAGAAATCCTCCGCCTCGAATACTCCGAAAGGTTCGTGCAACTGGCCGGCAGCGTCGCCCAGCGCGCCCGTCAATTTTACCGCCTGGCACGCGAAAGCCTGCCCGCCGCCGACCGCCGGTCCATGGTCGCGGCGGAGCTGATGGGCTCGGTCTATTGGCGGCTGCTCCGCAAGCTCGAACGCGAACGCTTCCGTGTCTTCGGCCCCGAGCTGACCCGGCTCAACAAAGCCCACAAACTCCTTCTCGTGTTGCGGACCTGGTGTCGGCTGGTCTCTGGCGCCGTCTCCCCAGCCTACGGGGGGTAGGCGGCCGGTAATGGATTTGTGGATTAGTGGGTTAATGGATTAATGCAGCCGACACGTCAAACCGGCATCGGCGCGCGGCCTGCGAGCAATTTGGCAAGGGCGGTGCGGTGGCATTCGACCCCTGGGTCTATCAATCCACCAATCCGTTAAATTCAATTTCCCGTGATGACCCGTGTCCCGAACCAACCACAGAGCCCAACCTCGGGCGGCCCATTAATCCAACAACCCATTAATCCAACCATCCATTCCTCCCGCCGCCGCCTGATCGTCAATGCCGACGACTTTGGCCGTTCCCCCTCCATCAACGAGGCCGTCGTGCGCGCGCATCGCGACGGCATCCTCACCACCGCCAGTCTCATGGTTAACGAACCCGCCTGCGCGGAAGCCGTTGCGCTGGCCAGGGAACATCCTCGGCTGGGCGTCGGCCTGCATTTAACCTTGCTTTGCGGGCATTCGGCCCAGCCGCCGGCTCAAATCCCCGGCCTCGTCAACGGCCAGGGCGAGTTCCCAGCCAATCCGGCAAGCGCCGGTTTCCGTTATTTCTTCCAACGTCATTTGCGCGCGCAGTTGCGGGCGGAACTCCACGCCCAATTCGAGAAGTTTCGCGCCACCGGCCTGCCCCTGGACCACGTCAACGGCCATCTCCACCTCCACCTGCATCCGGTCGTGTTCGGAATCCTGAGCGCGGACGCCAGGCTTCTCGGCCTCGAGCGGGTGCGCCTGACCTTCGACCCGTTCTGGCTCAACCTGCGCCTGGCCTCGGGCTACCTGGGCTATCGCCTCCTGCACACCGCTATTTTCCATATCCTGTCCGCGCGCGCCCGGCCCGTGTTTCGTCAGCAGGGCTTCCGCCACACCCGCGCCGTCTTCGGTCTCCTGCAGAACTCCCGGGTCGATGAGAACTATATCTCCCGGCTGCTGCCGCGCCTGCCCGCCGGCGATTCGGAGCTTTACTCGCATCCCTCACTCGACGAATTTAAGAACGAGTTCGACGCCCTGGTCAGCCTGCGCGTGCGGCAACAGGTTGAGACACTCGGCATCCAATTAATCCGCTACCAGGATTTGTGACATGGCCAAATTACTATTGATTCTATTTATCGGGTTGGTCTTCGAAAGCACCGGCATCGTCCTGCTGAAAAAAGGCATCAACCAAATCGGCGAGGTCAAAACCATCAACGCCGGCGCAATCGCCCGGGTCATCAAAGAGGGCCTGACCAACTCCCAGGTCCTGCTGGGAGTTTTCTTTGAAGCCCTGTTCTTCATCTGCCTGCTCATCCTGATGTCCCAGAGCGACATCAGCTTTCTTTGGCCGCTGACGGCCCTGAGCTTCGTGTTCGCCACCGTCGCGGCGATGATGTTTTTGCACGAACGGGTCTCAGCCGTCCGCTGGGCCGGCGTGGTGCTGATCATGCTCGGCGCCGCCCTCATCAGCTACAGCGAACAGGGCAAAGAAAAACCGGCGGCACAAACCGCCGCTCAAAACACAGCGAGCAATTAGAAACGGCATGCAGGAGACGACGAAGGTAACGAGTCTCTGCCGACGTGAGGCTCCGCTCAGGGCGGAGAACCCAGATATCCAGCCTAGGTGATTGAGGTAAACGCTTTCTTGAGCGCAGCGCTAGCTGCCTGACAGCCTTCATCCCTGGCCATTTTATTCACCGCCTGGTTGAAAGGTTCCGCCCGAACCGGCCCGTCATAGCTAATCTCGTTGAGCGCGTTCAGGAAGGCGCCAATGTCAATCACGCCGGTGGCGCAGGGCAGTTCGCGCCGGCCATCCGGCTGTTGGTCTTTGGGAACCCCGGCCGGTGCATCGTTTAAATCGACCGCGATCACCTCGCTTTCCTTGAGCGCGAGCAGGTCCGCCGCCGTATCCCCGGCATGCCACCAATGCCAGCTATCGAGAACAAACCCCAGGGTCCCCGTGTTGATTTCGCCGATGAGCTCTTTCATTTCGGCCAGCGTATGAATGAAGCTATATCGCCGGCTGGCCCAGGAAGTCTTGGGGCCGACGTACTCCAACCCCAAACGCACGCCATGCTCCTTGAGGGTTTTGGCCACTTCACGCAAACGGGTAACGTGTTGACGAAAATTTTCCAGGTAAGGCAGGGTGTCATGGCAAGGCATCAGCCAGGTCGAAACCCGGTCCACCCCGGCGCGCTGAAGGCCGGCGGCGAATTTGGGCAAGCCCTTCAGGTCCTCTCCGAACCGGGCCTCATCCCGGCGAAATTCCACCGGCAACCCGGCCGCCCCAAAAACGATGCCTTTGGTTTTCATGAAGGACTTAAGCTCTGTCACTTGTTCGTCCGAGAGGGAAGCCAGGAACGCGCCATCGGCGCCGACGGATTCGAACCCGTGCCGTGCCGCCAGCTCAATTGCCTCCCGTTGGTTGGCCGAAACGCCGATGTTGCCGCACACCAGGTCGCGCGTCATCTTGCGCCGCTTCACCTCGGCGGCCTTTGAAAAACTGGGCAGGCATGCGCCCCCTGCCACCGACGCCAGCGTGGTTCGGTGAATGAACTGCCTGCGATTGAGTTGGTTCATAGGAATATCTTTCAAGCAGCGTTGTGCCGCCAATCCCGGCTCAAGCCAACAGTTTCAGGATGGCGGTCACCGTCCCAGTCATAAGTGCATGAACTTGGGATTGCAATCGTAAATTAGCGTGGTTGGAATCGAGATCGGCGAGATAAAAAAACCTCGCCGTTCTGAGCCGCTACATCCTATCATTGACCTGAATCAGACGGGCGTCTTTACCTTTACACCATCGACCATGGTAAACCTCTTTTCCAAACGCAAAGTCCCTCTCCTCACCGTCCTGTTGTTCTTGACAGTAGCCGCAGTTTTCCTGCCCGCCTTGCGTAATGATTTTATTTCGTACGACGACCAGTCCTATGTGGTCCAGAATCCTTATGTCCAAGGCGGGCTTACCCTGGCGAGCGTCAGTTGGGCGTTCCGGAGCTTCTCCCAGGCCAATTGGCATCCGCTCACCTGGCTATCGCACATGCTGGATTGTCAGCTCTTTGGTTTGGCGCCTGGGGGCCATCATGCCACGAGCGTCCTGCTGCATACGCTCAATTCTGTCCTGCTGTTCCTGCTGTTGGAGAAGCTGACGGCTGCCCCCTGGCGCAGCCTGTTCGTCGCGGCCCTCTTCGGCCTTCATCCGTTGCACGTGGAATCCGTCGCCTGGATTGCCGAGCGCAAAGACGTGCTCAGCGGCCTTTTCTTTTTGCTGACGCTGTGGGCGTATGGCCATTACCTCCAAAGTCCAAGGTCCAAAGTCCAAAGGGCAAGGTCCAAACACCAAAACCCAAACATCACTGGCTCTCCGGCATCCGCCGCTCCTCATGCGGCGCGTTATTACGCGCTGGCGCTCCTCTTTTTTGCGCTGGGGTTGATGAGCAAGCCGATGCTGGTGACGGTGCCTTTGATTCTGGTGTTGCTGGATTTCTGGCCCTGGCAGCGGCTGAGCACTGACTGGCGGAGAGCACTCGTTGAGAAAGTCCCGTTCCTGCTGCTGTCGGCAGCTTCCAGTGCGGTGACGTTCGCGGCGCAGCAAAGCGGAAAGACGGTGACGGCGTTGGCCGGCCTGCCTTTGAGCGCTCGTGTGGCCAATGCGCTGGTCTCGTATGGTAGGTACCTCGGCAAGCTGATGTGGCCCTCTAACTTAGCGGTCTTTTATCCGCACCCAGGCCATTGGCCGCTGACGATTGTAATTCCAGCAACACTGCTCCTTATTCTGGTGTCAGCAATCGCGTGGCTGCTGCGCCGCTCGAGGCCTTACCTGTTGACCGGCTGGTCGTGGTACCTGGGGATGCTCGTGCCCGTCGTGGGGCTAGTGCAGGTGGGTTGGCAATCGATTGCTGATCGGTACTCTTACCTTCCGCTCATCGGAATGTTCATCCTGCTTGCCTGGACCGCGCACGACCTGGGCGCTCGCTGGCGGCCGAGCCGCATCCTCCTGCCCGTGCTCGGCGGAGTCGTGGTCCTTGTCTGCGCCGCATTCACTCATCGGCAACTTGGCTACTGGAAGGACAGCGGGGCGCTCTTTCGTCATGCTATAGCCGTTACCGGAAACAACTACGTCTCCTGCGCCAATTTGGGCAACTATGCGGCGGCCAGCGGAGACCTCGACGAGGCTGTCAAGCAGTATCGTGAAGTCGTTCGACTCGGTCCCGATGCCCAGGCCCACTGCAACCTGGGTGCGGTGCTCTATCGAAAGGGCCTGGTCGACGAAGCGCTTGGCCATTTCGAGCAAGCCCTGAGCCTGGATGCCAACTACGTTGATGCACGGGTCGGCGCCGGCACGGCGCTCGCGGGGAAAGGGCGGCTGGAGGAAGCCAGGCAGGAGCTTGCCGAGGCGCTCAGGCTCAACCCCAACTCGGCGCCGGCGCACGTGGCCCTGGGTTACCTGCTGGCGGGAACTGGACAGCGCGTTGAAGCCATCAACCATTTCCGCCAGGCGCTCGAGCTACAACCGAATTTCCCCGGCGTGCGGGAACAGCTACAGGTGATGACTGCAAACGGAAACGGACATTAGCCCGCGCCGACGACTCGCCCCAGCACTTCCGCCAGCCGTTGGGCGGCTGCCTCGCCCTGTTTCTGCAAGCGCAGCAGGCCGCCGAGCTTGGATGGCGAGCGCATCAGCGCCAGCGCCATCTTGCGCGCGCTGAGCCGTTGGTCGGGGGTCATCAACTCGTTGAAGTCGAGCGGCAGGTCCTCGCCCGCCGGATCGAGAATCACGCGCACCGTCGCGCTCGGGATTGCTTTTTCGCGGCAAAGGTCGCGGATAAACTGGGACTCCATCTCAACTGCATCGGTCCCCGTTGTTTCTCGCAGCTTTCGTTTTTGCTCGGCCGTCGTGGCTACGCGCGCGGCGCAATGAAAACTCGCCGGGCGCGCCCCGGCCGCGCGCAACCTCGCTTCCAGCTCGCTCTTTTCATCGGCGGCATAGATGACCGTGCCGCTGGTTAACCCGGGGTTGAGACCGCCCGCAAACCCACAACTCAAAACCTGGTTGGGCCGCTCAGTGCTCAACGCCACCCGAACCGTGCGCTCGGCATTGCGCGCTCCCATGCCGGTGAGGAGGATGCGAACCTGGGATCGTCCGCCCGCCAACCGGTCAAAGAACCGGGCTTCCTCCTTAACCGCGAAGCAAACCAGGGTGATCAGCGCCATGTTCATGCAGCACTCATTTAATCCCCGCCAGCCGTTCTTTCCAGACCTGGTAGAGCAGCACTGTCGCCCTCACATCGCGCAGGCAATACTCCGCAATATCACGGAAACGCCCTTCGGCCAGCAACGTATTGACGTCGCGCCCCGTCACCCCCGCGCTCTTGGGCGACTCGATCCCGAACGCCTTGCAGTAAAAATCCAGGTTGAACCTTCGGGCCGCCCCATCCCGGCCGCTCACGTTATAAAAAGTGAATTGCTCGGCCAGATCACAGTGCGGCTCGGTTTGATAGCGGTAGCCAAGCCAATCTTTGCGGCTGATCGGGACGTTGAGCAACGCCGAGCGCAAATAAATGAAGGGCACATCGAAGCCCCGTCCGTTGAACGTCACGATGTGTTCGTAATGTTTTGCCACGTCCCAAAAAGCAGTCAGCAACTCGACCTCATCCATGCAAGGCACAAACTCAACCGGCCCGGCTTCGCCCAACTCCTCCTCGTAATCTTCAGCGGTAAATAGCACCTGGCCCCGCGAGGTTTCGGCATTGAGCATGGCAATGCAGGCGACCTGGGCGGTAAACGGCCACAGGTTGCACTGCTGCATAATCTCAGTGCGGCGGGTGGCGCGGGCGGTCTCCTCGGCGAGCTTTTCGCACTCGCGAAAGAGGTATTCCTGTTGCGCCTCGTCGAAGCGCTCCAGCGGCAGGGCGGAAGTTTCGATGTCGAAAACCAGTTTGGCCATGAGACCGCGGTGCTTTTAACGGGCCTCTTTGTAACCGCTGGGGGCGCAGGCCGCTAGTTCTTTTTGGCCCTGATTTAAGCGCCGAATTTATCAAACATCTTCGCGTTGGCCTGCATCAACCGCATCAGATACTTCGCTTCGAAAACCCCCAGCGACCCCGAGTTGGCCCCGGTTTCGGTGAACCGCTCGAGCTTGTCGGAACCCGAGTACGGCGAGTGGACCAGCACCGGTTGGGGATGCCAGGAATGGCCCTTGATTGCGCACGGGGTCGAGTGATCGCCGGTGATCGCCAGCACGTCCGGCCGCTTTCGTAGCAAAATCGCCAGCGCGGCGTCGAGTTCCTCGATGGCCTTGGTTTTGGCTGAGAAGTTGCCGTCTTCGCCGAACATGTCGGTGTACTTAAAATGAATGAAGAAAAAGTCGTAGTTGTTGTATTCAGCCAGGTAGCGCTCGAACTGCTGGGCGATGGTTTGGGGCCCTTCGAGCTTGGTCATCCCCACCAGTTGGGCCAGCCCTTTGTACATCGGATAGACGGCGATGCAGCTCGCGCGCAGACCGTAGCGCTCCTGAAAGGTTGGAATCGCCGGTTGGTGCGCAATGCCGCGCAGCAGGAAGCCATTGGCCGGATGTTTGTGCGCGATGAGTGGCAACGCCGCCTCGTAAAACTCACTTACCAGCCTCGCCGCTTTCCTGGCCTTCAGCGACTTGCGATTGACCGCTTGCACCCTGGGAATGGGCAGCCCTTCCCGATGCGGGTCCGCATCCGTCAATGGGCCTTCCAGCCCTTCGCCCCGGAACAGCACCACGAACCGGTGGCCTTTGCCTGCCTTGATGATGACTTCGGCATCTCCGGCCTTTTTGACCTTTTGCGACAGCAGCGCGCACAGTTCTTCGCAAACCGAGGTGTCGATGCGGCCGGCGCGCCGGTCGGTAACAATTCCTTTGCTATCGAGCGTGCAAAAGTTGGCGCGCGCCGCGATGTCGCCTGCACGCAGCTCCAGGCCCAAGCCCAACGCCTCAATGACGCCCCGCCCGACCTGGTACTCCAGCGGGTCGTAACCGAACAGTGCCAGGTGGCCGGGTCCGCTGCCGGGTGTGATGCCGGGAGCCACCGGCAGCATCCGCCCTTGCGCAGAGTCTTTGCTCAGCGCGTCGAGATTTGGAGTTTTAGCGGCCTCCAGCGGGGTCAAATACCCTTGCCCTCGTGTGGCAATATCCCCCACTCCATCGAGCACCACCAGGGCCAGCTTGCCCGGGGTCTTCAAAGTCAATTCTGAATAAAGTGCGTCCAGGTTCATGATTCGGTTCTTTCGGTCGATTCGGTCCAACATTCCCTGGCGGCAGCAAAGGCGCCGCCACCAATCAGTCCGCATGATGCAAACAAGCCGCCGTCAGAGTCAAATTGATTCGGATTTCGACCGATGCGCCCTTCGTCACACGCTGACCTTAAACAGCATGACATCGCCGTCCCGCACCACGTAATCCCGTCCCTCGATGCGATAGTGGCCGGTCTCGCGGGCATGACTCAATGAACCTTCCTTGACCAGGTCCTCCCAGTTCACGGTTTCGGCCTTGATGAAACCGCGCTCAAAATCGGTGTGAATCGTCCCCGCGGCCTTTAACGCCGTGTCTCCCGTGCGAACCGTCCAGGCGCGGACCTCTTTTTCATTGAAGGTGAAAAAGGTTCGCAATCCCAGCACCTGGTAGGCGCTGCGAATCAGGGCTGCGATGCCGGATTCCTTCACCCCGAGGTCTTTTACATATTCCTGCGCCTCTTCCGGCGAAAGGTCGGCCAAATCGCTCTCCAACTGCGCGCAAACCGTCACTGTCTCACAGGCATGATGGGTGCGGGCGTACTCACGGACCTTGCCGACCTGTGGGTGGTTCTCCGCGGAAGCTAATTCTCTTTCCTTCAGGTTGGCAGCGAAGACCGTGGGCTTGTCCGTCAGCAGGAAAAAACCGCGAACGATGGCCTTTTCGTCCGGCGCCAGCGGCAGGCCCAGCGTGTTGGCGGGTTTGCCCGAGTTGAGGTGCGGCTCAAATTTCTCGAGGAGATGCTGCTCCGACAGGGCATGTTTGTCGCCGCGTTTGACGTCCCGCCAAATTTTTTCCATCCGCTTCCGCGCTGTTTCGAGGTCGGCCAGTACCAGTTCGGTCGTCACAATCTCGATGTCGCGCACCGGGTCTAGGCTGCCGGTCACGTGCGCGATATCCGGGTCCTCGAAACAGCGCACCACGTGAACCAGGGCATCGACTTCGCGGATATGGCTCAAAAACTTGTTGCCCAAACCCTCGCCGTGCGACGCGCCTTTGACCAGGCCGGCGATATCGACGAACTCGATCGCGGTCGGAATCAGCGTGCTGACCTTGGCCACCTTCCCGAGCTGTGGCAGCCGTGTGTCTGGCACGCTCACCACGCCCAGGTTGGGTTCGATGGTGCAAAAGGGGTAATTCTCGGCGGCAGCCTTGTGCGAACGCGTCAGCGCGTTGAAGAGCGTGGATTTGCCCACGTTCGGAAGACCAATAATGCCTGCCTTTAGCATGAAGGGAGCCTAGCCTGACTTTCGCAACTCGACCTGGTTTTTGAGAATTTTCGCGAGGTGAATTCATTGTTTTCCGTGGAAATCAGCCGATTTCGTTTCAAAAACGCCTTGTAGTGCAGACCTAGTCTCTTCCGCCA
>Ga0210408_10001479_pt1 | contig 24590 bp, 20 predicted proteins | sample IncBWH4MmetaG_FD_155471 | JGI IMG/M metagenome (GOLD analysis project Ga0210408, IMG submission 155471) | Forest soil microbial communities from Barre Woods Harvard Forest LTER site, Petersham, Massachusetts, United States - Inc-BW-H-4-M | ecosystem: Environmental > Terrestrial > Soil >...
AGGTCGATAGCGGAAGGACCCTTGTCAGCCTGCAGGTTATAGGGATTTTGAGTGGAGCAACCTTCCACTCCGTAGAAACCGGAACAGCCGAGATCCAAGCTCTTCGACCAGGTATACGAAATCAGATACGCAAGGCCATGTTGCCTGCCGTTCAATGAGGCCTGCAGCGCGTTGTAGGAGCTCTTCCCCGTGCCGCGATCATAGGCGGTGGGTCCGATATAGGGAAAAGGCGCGCCGCAGTTGGTTGCCTTCGGGTTCGCCGGGTCAAAGGGGGCGCAGGCGGTATTAGCGTTTCCGCCAGCGACCGTGGCGGTGTTATACGCTCCCCCGACATCCAGACGTCGACCAACTGAACCAACGTAGTTCATCGTCAGGACGGTGCTGGAGGTTAGTTGATCCTGGATGCCGAAGTTCCATTGATCGGCATAAGGTCTCTTCAAATACGGATCCGCAAACCAGGTTGACTGGTTGAAGGGAGTCCCGGTGGTGACGGGCTTTCCACTGCCGAGATTGAAGGGATCCCCGAATGACACGGTTGGGGGCCCGGTGGTCACCGGGTTAAGATTGCTGGCTCCAAGTTGGTCCAGGCTCGGCCAGGTGCCCTCGTAGTTTTGCGCGGTTTGAGTAATTGCTGCCCAATTATCAAAGAATCTCCCATACGCCGCACGCAGTACCAGATTCGGCCGCACCTGATACGCAACACCGACTCGCGGCTGTATGTCGTTGTAGTCGGTGTGGAAAATCGCGGTGCCACCAAGTGGCGTTACGACCACGTGTGCGGGGAGGACGCCACCAGGTATGCATGGAGCGGCATTTGTCTGTGCGCACGACGGAGCGTTCCTGGCCAGAATGTAGGTTCCGTTGGTGAAATTCATGTCGCCGACAAAATTGTTGGCATTCTTGTTGTCCCCATAAATAGGCATGAACGTGATGTCATACCGCAAGCCGAAATTCACATTCAGTTTGCTGGTCACCTTCCACTGATCCATCACATAGAATCCGTCAACCCAGCCACCATGCTCGGTTTCAATCACATTGCGCCGTGAGGCATTGTTCGGAATACCCAAAAGGAACGATGCTAAGGCGTTGCCGCCCGTGAGGGTCGATGGGTTCTCCGTATTTGCAGCAGCAAACTGGACACTTGAGTTCAGGTACAGGGCATTGGAGTTATTGCTCGCGAAATTCAGCCCTGCTTTGAAGGTGTGGCGCCCGATTGTTTTTGTGAAGTCACCTCCGTATTCCCAGATGTCCGATACGTGAGTGTCGTCAACCTGCGCGGCCCCGTGCGCACTGGGGTTGGAGTTGCCGATGTAATCCTTGATCACAATTTGCGGGATCATCGAAATACCACCCTTGAAATTCCCCGCGAAGTTCGGAGAAAATCCCACCTGCGTCCCGAAGCTAGGCGAGGCATTGGTAAAGTTGGAGCCTTGATCGATATTCACGCTGGTCCGTCCGAAATGGAATTCAGCTAGTGTGGTCCCGGAGAACAAGTGGGTGTAGTGAACGGCTACGTTGTACCCATCGGTTACCTGGTTATGGAACAATCCAGCAAAACCGCCTGATCCGCTGGCGGGCTGCCGGAAGCTGGTATAACGAGCCCAGACGTCGTCGTGCTGGCCGAACTGGTGATCCAGCCGTCCGCTGCCGGTGTCCTGCCGGGTGATGCTCTTGGTTGTATCCAGGCCATTAAACTTTGAGTTGCCTGTGAGGTTCGGGGCAGGGAACAAGGTTTGCGCGTACGTAACCATGTTCTGGTTAATCATGGTGGAAGGAATCTTGTTGCACGGTACGCCGGCTCCCTGAACGTTGCCAGGCGCCGGTAGAGGATTGCCTGCACCGTCGCACATGAAAGCCTGGCCGCTGAAGGGATTGTAAATTTGCCCGGTGCCGACGGTGCTGGTCAGGTCTCCAGCCAATTGTTGGCTGGTGGGTGTGTTGTAGAAATTGGAAGCAGCGGTGTGATTCCGGTAGCCTTCGTAGCTCAGATAAAAGAAAGTTTTTTTCTGTCCGTGCTGACCTGGCAACCAAAGCGGCCCGCCGAAGGAAGCTCCGAACTGGTTCTGTTGGAATGGGGTCACCTTATTCAGGAACGGATTGGCGGCATCGAAAGTCGTGTTGCGAAGAAATTCCCAAGCCGCGCCGTGATACTGAGTCGTACCGGATTTCGTTACCACGTTGACCACGCCGCCCAGCACACCGCCAAACGAGGCGTCATCATTGTGCGATTGAACTTTAAACTCTTGTATATCGTCGACAATCGGGGCGACGGCATAGGTGCTGCCGAACGAGCCTTGGTTATTTACACCGTCCAGTAAAAATAAGTTGCTGCGATTGGACTGCCCATTCACCGACGGATAGGAAGACGTCCCAACTGGATTCGACCAGATGCCACCCGCGGAAGGTGCGTTCTGGGCCACGTTGACTGTGCTCACGCCCGGCGTCAGGTTCAGGATTTGGGTGAAGTTTCGTCCATTCAGCGGCAGATCGTTCACTTCTCGCCGCGTCACGGCAACTCCCAGCTCCGACGTGGCCGTCTCCAAAGCAACAGCCGAAGCTTGCACGGAGACGGTTTCCGTCGTGGAACCCGTCGGCAGGCTTAGGTCGAAGACAGCGGTTTGGTTGACCCCCAAGGTAATGCCCGACTGCACAGCGGTGCGGAAACCCTGCTTGCTGACTTTTAATTCGTAGTTCCCAGTCAGAACATCCGGGATAGAGTAGTAGCCAGCATCGTTGGTCGTTGTGGCTCGGCTCAGATTCGTATCCGTGTTGCGCAGGACAACAGAAGCGCCGGAAATTAGTGCTCCGGTTGCGTCGCTCACCGTTCCCTTTATGGAGGCATTGACCTGCGCGTCGGCATTCGTTGGGGAGAATACGGTGAATCCCAAACAAAGCAACAGAACGAAAGTCAGGTACGACCGGCTTGAAATCCTGGCGAAACTTGGGCGTGTCATCGTCGCAGTTCCTCCTCGCGAATCTAGCGGCTCAGTCCTGGCTTCACACCTCGTAGATCAGCCCAGATAGAGCGAATTTTTCTGTGTGTAACCAAGGAAATTTTGCGCTGGCCCCGAGCAGCCAACGGAGAACCCTACATCGAGTGCGTTGTTTAGCACTGCTGAACGAATGTTGTCAATCAAAAAATTTCATATAGTTGAACTTTGTTTCATTCAGTGGTACCATTTGATCCGTTAAGGTGCGGTTTAGGTAGGACAGTTTCATCTGATGGAACAACTGGTCTGCTGACTCGCTAGCTTTGGCTTGATGCCCCGGCAATCCGGAATCTGCATTTTTGCTAAGGAGTTGCATGCGACATCCGAAAAAAAAAGGTCCTGCTCCGGTTGGCGTTATCTCCAAGGTTTTTCAAATCCTGGAGGCCATTCAAGGGGCGCCTTCGGGGCTGCCGCTCAAGTCCATCTGTCAACTGACCAGGATCAATAAGAGCACTGCCCACCGCTTTCTGAAGCATCTGGAGCGGGATGGCTATCTCATGCACACCGAGTCTGGCGTGTACTTGATCGGACCGAGGTTGGCACAGATGGCGGCCCGCGTGAATCACCGTGCCACGTTGCAGGCTGCAGCGCAGCCGATCTTGTGGGAACTATGGAAGTCCACGCGAGAAACAGTGAATCTTGCGGTTCTGGATCAAGCCACCGTGCTCTACGTGGACGTGCTGGAAAGCCCGCACGAATTCCGGCTATCTTCGCGCGTGGGCACGCGTCGTCAATTGCACGCGACTGCTCTGGGAAAAGCGCTTGCCGCGTTCTTGCCCGAGGAACAGATAGAGGACATTCTCGGCGGCGTTACATTCCAGCCACTGACGCCGAAGACGATCATGAACCTGGTGCAGTTGCGGCAGGAACTGGAGAAGATCCGGCAGCAGGGCTACGCGGTCGATGATGAGGAAACCACTCTGGGAGCACGCTGTGTGAGCGCGCCGATTCTAGGTGCGGGGCAGCATGCAATAGCCGCCATAAGCGTCTCCGGGCCGGTGACGAGAGTTGCTCCCAGCCAGGTCGCAACCATCGCGCAGGCGGTTATTAAGGCCGCCGCAGAAATCTCGGCCGCCATGGGCTTTCCCCGAAACGAACCCGTGGCTGCAGCTTCTCGCAGAGAAACTTCGTCCGTTACTTCCTGAGAACTGCCAGATCCCTTCGCTCCGCTCGGGGTGACAACGTGACAGGCTTACGGCGCTGGAGCACTCGTTTTCGTGGATCCGCACTCTTTCAAGAGTTTCCGAATTACTTCATCTCCGGGAAAAATCTTAACCGCCTTTTTTAGGATGGCGGACGCTTCGGCACTTTGATTCTGCGAGAGATAACTTTTTCCCAGCAAGCGGTACAGCTCTGCGTCGTACGGAATAAGGTCAATGCCACGCTGCAATGCAGTGATAGCTTCCTTTGTGCGTCCAGTTGCGATGAGCAGGTTGGCCAATTGCTCAAAGTCCTCCGGATTCTTGTTTTCCCCACGCGTGGCGCGATCGAGATAGCGGATAGCCGCCGCCACTCCTTCCGGGTTTTTTTGTTGCAGCGCAGAATCGGCCAGCGCTTCAAGCACAAAGACGTTGTCGGGTTCAACAGTCTGCAGCTTCCTTCCCAAGGCCCAATAACGTTCGCGATACTCAGGATGCGAGAGCATGATCTGACCGTACGCTTGCAGCAGAGTGAGCGGATCCAACGTTGAGTCATCTCGCCCTGGCGGGAGGTCGAGATGGACCAAATCTGGCAGTGAAGGCGTGGTCATGTGGAAAGCCGCATCGGGAAATTGCTCCTCAGCTTGGGCTACGATGCGATGGTTGGTGAGAACTGAATGTGAGATGACCTTTACGTCACGCTTCGGCATGTGACATCCGGCGCAGTCGTCGGCCGGAACCTTGTGCTGACGAATGGCGAGAGGCAAAGCACAACTCTTCTCGGTATGGCATGCCAGACACTTCTGGCGGAAATAGGCAGGCGCTTCCTGTGCTGACGGCTCCACGTGAGGATCATGACAACCGATACAAGCCAGACGGCCGCGGCTTCCCCGATAACACTTGCTGAGCAACATGGACAGGTAATGCTGCAGCAGATCATCACGCGGAGTGGACTCGCGGCGAAGAGGAACCATGAAGATACTTAGCGTGTCATCTAAAGCTGAACCGGGACGAAACTGACTGTAGTCTTTACCAGATTTTAAAATTCGCGCGTCGCCAGCCTGATGGCATGACATGCAAATATTATCGGCGAGCCAGGGCGTGAGTTTTGCCGGATTCACGATGGAGTGTCCGGCTCCTTGTGAGGGATCGATTTGCATCTCAACCACGTGCGTTTCCCCGGGCCCATGGCAGTTCTCGCAACCTATCGCCAATTCCTCAAACGGAGGATCGCGAAAAAGCCCGTTCCCGTCTGCGACTGGCTGTGGCCTGCCGCTATGGCATACGATGCAACCCGCTAGAACGGGACGGCTGAAGCCATAATCGGCAAACTCGTATCCGGGCGACAAAGCCCAGCCGTTGGTCTTTGCATAGAACGAAAGCGGAGCCTCAAAGAGATAATTTCCACGTCTAACAATCGCGCCGAAGCCGTTTGCTCCCGAGCCGATGATCCACTCCACTTTGTGCGTATCGCGGAAGATTTCTTTTCCATCGGGCGCAGTCGCAAATTCTGCTTGGAAGAGCTCGTTGTTGCGAACAGAAGTTTCAAAATGACGTTGGGAGCGAGCATCGAACAACGAGGCCGATGTTGAAATCCTTTCCAGCAGAGACGGGGTGATGGTGGACATGGAACGACCCATGTCAGTTTTCGAATAAGAGTCGTAGATGGATTGATGACATTGCGCGCAGGCCTTCGATCCGACGTATCCATTGCTTGAGCGATTGACCGGCGGGGTTGAACGGACTGGTCCTTCCTGACCCCGTGTGGTGATGATAAAAGCAAGAATTGCGCTGAGATAAAAACCAAAGTGCCGATTTCTGCTCCGCCGCAAGAACACGAAATCATTCATATTCATCGTTTGGGAGCGGCCGGCATCCAGGACAGCAACTCTTGCTTCACCCACTGCGGATTTTTTTCCGCATGGCATAGCAAGCAAGCGTTGGGGCTTTCTTCCTGCCCAAAGCGCAGAGTCATGTCAGCATCTGGAATGTCATCGATTTGGTGGGTTCGGGCGCGGAATAGCAACGCGTCCATGATTCGTGGCATGTGGCAAGAGACGCAGCGGCTGCCTTCGGAATCCGCGCGGTGATGGGTGTGGGCAGCCAGCCTGGACGCATCCAGGAATGGCTGATGACAATCGATACACGCACGATCCGGCTGGCCGGGGAATTTCAATGAAGTTGGATTGGACCTTGAGTCGTCGCCGCTCGAACCGTGACCATGCGGATCATGGCAATTCCCGCAGCTCGCCTGCCCTTTCTTGAAACACTGCGAGCGCTCTAGCGCTTCGACAATGAAAGTGGTCTGGCGGAATCTGCCGTCCTTGTAGAAGCCTTTGCGGGAGAACTCACCAAAAGGGATGCTCTGATTGCGCATGAAAAACTCGCCGCTGGGAGAATAGTTCAGTTCTCCGTGCCGTCCCGAGATGCGAAGTGCGGACTGCATGTGACACTGCGAACAGATTTCAACAAAATCGCGGGCGCCGACTTTGTGAAAATTAACCGGAGGATCGAGCGGATGTTTTGACAGATAAAACTCGCTTTGGGTCACTTCTGCGATGTGCTGAGCCGACGGCCCATGACAACTTTCGCAATTAATTCCTGGCTCCTGAAACTCCAGGTTTTGCGCCTCAAACCCTCCGGCCTTGATGTTCCGCAACTGACTGGTGTGGCAGACGGCGCAAATCGCCTGATAGCTGGTCGAGCTATTCAGTTTCTCCCAGGAACGAGGATTCGAACGCTCGCTTCCCGGCGAATCGATAACCTGCCAAAAGTTGACCCATTGCTTGTACATGCAGTTGTACTGCACCGGAAAGACATGGATCTCGCCATTGGGCAGTTTGGTCGCATATGCTTGCTGGAACTTGGATCCGATGGTGTAGTCGACGGGATACGAGTGCCATTGGCCGTCAGACTGCCTGATGTCAAAAAAATGGCGGTGGCTCCGAACCACCATGCGCGCAAATATGCTGCGGTTCTTACTGCGCAAGACCTCAAGCTTTCCGTTGCGATAGTCGAACTCGTCGCCCGCGTAGAATTCATTGTTCGTCTGAAAATCACCGATGACATTTTGTGCCTGGTACGGCCGCAACATCTTCGACATGCCGCTGTGAGACCACGCCTGATAGATTTCGTTGTGACAGCCTTGGCACGCGTCGGAACCCGCATAAGCCGAAACCGAACGCACTGGAAAAGTAGTTTGTAAGGGCGATGGCTGCTGGATTGTGACGTGCTGGTCTCCGACTTGCTCCAAAAAGGCTTCAAAGCTCGTCGTGGAATTCTGGTGAAGCAGCTTATGGATAATTTGTAGTTGGGCAAGCGCTTTGGGTGCGAAGTCACTGTTTCCCTTGTAAACCGCCGAGAAATCTCCTGCGGCCGGCAGCAATTTGCCAGAGGATAACCGTATGAGGCCCAGCAGATACCGGATCTCCGCATCGTCTGAGCTCAGTCCTTCAGCTTTTTCCATCGCTGCTTCTGATTGCTGCAGGAACGTGTTGCGGTTCGCACCGGCCGCGTCATCCAGTGCTTGCGCGAGAAAAGCGCGGCCCATGGCGAAATAGGCCGACGCTTTCGCCTGACGCTGCAAATCCGGCCACTGGTCAGCCGCGACGGCACCAGGACGGGCAAAACGATCTAGATATTCGATCGCATCCCGGGCGTGCGAGACGGCAGCATCGTTTTGATGCTCCCGCGCTTCAACATCCGCCACCGCAGTCAGAAGCAGCGGATTCTCCGGGAGTAGCTTCAGTGACTTATTCGCGTAATCCAGGCCGTTCTTGTAATCTTGCGAGTCAAAACTGCTTCGGGCGGCGATATCGTAAGCTTGGAACAGAAACGCGGACTGAGGATAGTCGCTCAGAAAAGTCTTTGCTCGCTTGAGCATTTCTGCCGGCGCGGCCGGCTGAAAGAGAACCAGAAAGTCACGGCGCTCCGCTGGATCTAGAATCTGGTCAGCCACTGTAGCGGGATTACGATTTTCCACCGACGGATTTGAATCGATGTCTTGAGCCGGCGATGAGATAGTTGCGAGAAACAGTATTCCCAGGGCACACGCTGGCAGGAAGCGCTTGCACATCACGGCGAACTCTAGCTCAAAACGGTCCTCATCAGCAATGGCATATCGTCGCGCTGTGATTTTTCACTTGACGTAACGTACGAGAATAGTGCATCTCTGCCAACTCTTGCTTGGCCGTTGCGTACCGTCCGCCAGCGCGGGCGAGACCTGAGTCTTTGGAGGGTTTAGTGCACCAAGTTGTGTGGGGAATCGCCATTGTTACTCTCGCAGGCATTCTGCAGGGCAGTTTCGCCGCGCCCATGAAACGGATGCCGGAGTGGCATTGGGAGAATAGTTGGCTGATCTTCGCGCTCTCTGGCCTAGTGATTTTTCCGTGGATCATCGCTCTGAGCACAGTGCCGCACTTATCCAGCGTGCTTCAAGGAGTGTCAGAATCCACCCTGCTCAAGGTCGCCATATTCGGATTCGCATGGGGATTCGGAGCTACTTTGTTCGGACAGGGGATCAGTCGTGTTGGACTGGCGCTGGGGTTCGCTCTGATCCTTGGCATCACAGCCTCCTTCGGCTCGCTGCTGCCGCTTGCGGTTCTGCATCCCGAAGAGCTCTTCGCTAAACGCGGGCTGGCATTGATCGCTGGAACAGTAGTTATGGCTGTCGGTCTGGTTTTTCTTGCCCTCGCCGGAAAGCAGAGGGAACGGGACCTGGGAACGGGGCAGTCGGCAGGTTCCGGGTTCACGCTGGGCCTGATCATCTGTATTTTCTCCGGAGTTTTCTCGTCGATGCTCAACTTCAGTTTCCTATTCGGAGATGAGCTTCGAATGCGCGCTCTGGACGCCGGCGCAAGCGTGAGTATGGCTGCGAATCCTATTTGGGCGCTGGCTGTTAGTGCGGGTTTTGTCACAAATCTGCTCTATTGCATTTACCTGCTGCAGAAGAACCGAACCTGGGCTGCCTACGGGAAAGCAGGTTCGCCGCAGAACTGGCTACTGGGTTTCTCCACTGGCCTGCTTTGGTTTGGCGGCATAGTTCTCTACGGAATGGGTGCGGCTTCACTCGGGTCTCTCGGCGGCATTCTCGGCTGGCCCATGTTCATGATCGTGGATATTATTGCGGGCCTTTTCTGGGGAGCGATGACCGGAGAGTGGAAAGGCTCCAGCCGTCGCACATTGGCATACTGCTGGACCGGCGTCGGGATCCTTTTTCTCGCGATCGTAGTAATCTCGATCGGCAATGCCGTGTGAAGCCTGAGCCTCCGGGGCGAATTACTTGGCATCAGAACGAGAAACTCCGATTTGTACTTTGCTAACCCCGTGGGTCCGTTTCGAATCGATGCCCTCACCTTCACGCACCACGTAGTATTGATTTGCCGGCAGATCACGCAGAGTTTCGACCAGCCCGCTGGGCCAGCGGATCACAATTTTCTCTGCCTTGAGCGCCTTGCCTAATCCGAAGTGGAGTCGCAAGTCGCTTTGCGAGATGTACCCGTCTCCGCTCCGCACTTCCCTTTCGCGCTGGTCCGCGCCCTGAACCAGCGTGACCGCTGTACCCAGAGCGGCGCGATTGGATTTGCCCCCGATTAGTTGCAGGTTGATGAAGTTTCCCACCGGCCCAATGTTGTAATAGAGCGACGGCGGCTCATTCATGTTGTTCACCAGCGCCTCTTCCCTTCCATCGTTGAACAGATCACCCAGCGCCATTCCGCGAGCAGCGTGCATCTGGCTCAGAACCGGTCCGGCATCCGCAGTGATGTTAGCGAAGGTTCCGTTGTGCAAGTTGTAGTAAGCCACTTTGGGCTCACGATAACTTGTGCCCAGTCCCTTGCCATCCACCTCTGGATACACGTGCCCGTTACCAATCAGGATTCCCGGCCAGCCGCTGTTGTCGAAATCGTAGAACTGCACTCCCCATCCCAACCACTTCTTGATCATTCCCAGCCCGGCGCTGTAAGTGACGTCGTCGAAGCCGTTATCGCCGCGGTTGAGATAAAGCGTCGGCGTGTCGTCGCTGAAGTTGGTCTTGACGATGCTCTGAAAGCCATTGTGCGCGTAGTCGTCGGCCGACAAGCCCATGCCTGCCTGCATGGCGCCATCTTCGTTGTATGCCACGCCCGTCTTCTTGCCAATGTCGGTAAATGTTCCATCGCGGTTGTTGTGATAGAGCAGGCTGGCCGTGGAATCACAAGCCACATAGATATCGGGCCAGCCATCATGGTCAAAATCAGCCGTCAATGAAGTGAAACCATAGCAGCCAGTCGCTTTGGTGATGCCGGATTTTTCCGAGACATCGCTGAAGGTCCCGTCTCCGTTGTTGTGATAAAGCGCATTGACACTCGTCTTCAAGCCGCGGGGCCCGCACATCACGTTCAATCCTTTCCACTGACACCACTCTCCTTGCCCCGGCCGCGGCACCGAGTCGTAGCTGAAATCTACATAGCGCACGATGAAGAGATCTACTCTGCCGTCGTGGTCGTAATCGACAAAGCTGCAGCCCGTGTTCCACTCGGCTCGCGCAGTTTTCAGGCCGGCTTTTTCGGTGACGTCGGTGAAAGTTCCGTTTCCGTTGTTGTGATAAAGGACGGTCTGGCCCCAATAGGTGACCAGTAGATCGAGGTTGCCATCGTTATCGTAGTCGACTACGCATCCACCCTGTCCCCATCCCGGACGCGCGAGTCCGGCTCTCGCAGTAACGTCCGTGAAGGTTCCGTTCTGGTTGTTGTGATAGAGATGCCCAGTAGGTTCCTCGCCTTTGGGAAAGCCACCTACTGTCGAGCCGTTGGGAAGAAAGATATCGGGCCAGCCATCGTTGTCATAGTCGAAAATGATCGCGCCATTTCCCGTTGTCTCGATGATGAACTCTTTGCGTTTGTCGTCGCCATAAACGTTCAGCGCGCTCAGTCCAACTTGAGAGGCAATGTCCTCAAAGTGTACCGGGCCGGGTTGGACCGCGTTTTTGCTAGTCTTCGCGGAATTGGGCGTCTGCGCCGCAAGAAGGACCGCGAGAGCAGCGATTGCCAATAAAACGAAAATAACCGGGAGAACTCGAGCCACAGCAGGCGAAGTCTCACGCGGCATTTATGACTCCCAGGCCGTGATCTTTTGACGAGATTCTCCCAAACCATCAATGCCAAGTTGGACGAAGTCGCCAGGTTTCAGGTAGCGCGGCGGACGCATTCCCAAGGCAACTCCCGCCGGCGTCCCCGTGCTGATCACATCTCCGGGAAGCAAGGTCATAAATTCGCTGACGTAACTCACCAGCGCCGGCACACTGAAAATCATTTGCGCAGTACTGCTGTTTTGTCGAAATTCGCCATTCACCTTCAACCACATCCCCAACCGGCCCGGGTCCGGGATTTCTTCGCGGGTGGCAAGGAACGGTCCCAGGGGAGCAAAAGTGTCCGCGCTCTTGCCCTTTACCCATTGACCTCCGCGCTCCAACTGAAAGCTGCGCTCCGAGTAATCGTTATGAAGGCAGTAGCCGGCCACGTACTCGAGAGCGTGCTCCACCGGAACGTACTTGGCACGTTTTCCTATGATCACCGCCAGTTCCACCTCCCAGTCTACCTTTTCCCCATTCCGCGGAATTACGAGGTCGTCGTCCGGACCGACCAAAGAGCTTGTAGCCTTACAGAAAATAACCGGCTCGCGCGGGATTTCCATTTTACTTTCGATCGCGTGGTCGTGAAAATTGAGTCCGATGCAAACGATCTTGCTGGGGCGGCAGATCGGCGCACCGAGTCGCACTGATGCATCCCTCCGTGGCGCAGGGGAGCCATTCTGCGCCAGCCAATGCTCCAACGCGGCCAACCCGCCATTCTCAAAGAACTCTTCGTTGTAATCCGATCCGAATGAGGAGACGTCTATCCGGCTCCCATCTTTGAGAAGAACGCCCGGTTTTTCTTCTCCTGGTTGGCCAATCCGTATCAGTTTCATGCGCTGTCTAGAGAATCACTGCCGCGTGCTAGAGTCAAGATGAGCGATCGAAAGTCAACGCAATTAAGTTTTAAAGGGTGAAACCGAACGCACCAATCGCATAAAACACTAGACATCGCATTGGCGAGAAGCGTAAACAGATTTTTCGACTTAGCTCCCAATTAGGATGCGCTTGATAGAGACTCTGAAGATGCCCGATATTTTTCCTCATCTCGACTATAAGCCCAAACTCCCTCTCCGCATGGATCATGGAATTGCCATCGTCGGCGCCGGCGGAATCGTGAACTACGCACATTTGCCCGCCTACAAAAAGGCTGGCTTCAACGTGGTTGGCGTCACCGACAAGAACCTGGACCAGGCGCGGCGGACCGCCCGGGAGCATGGGATTCCAAAGGTCTATAACAGCCTCGACGAGCTACTCGGCGACAAGAGTGTTGAAATTGCAGACGTCGCGGTGTATCCGTCGGTTCAAGTTGAGATCATTGAGCAAGCTACCGCTGCAGGGAAACATCTACTCTGCCAGAAGCCGCTTGCTGACGAATATGCCAAAGCCGTGCGAAGCGTGGAACTGGCTGAGAAAGCCGGCGTCAGTCTGGCGGTGAATCAGCAAATGCGCTGGGACGCCGGGATCCGCTGTGCGCGCTTGCTGATTGACGATGGCTGGCTGGGAACGCCGACTTATGCCACCATCCAGGTCCACTGCAAAACTGACTGGAGTCTGTGGCCCTGGATTTATCAAGGCAAGCATCTGGAAATCATGTTTCACAGTATTCACTACATTGACTCGCTGCGTTATCTACTAGGAGAGCCGGAGTACGTTTTCACCAGCGGCAGCCGCGGGCCCAGCGAAACCACCAAAGCCGAAACCAAAACCCTCAGCGTTTGGGAATATAACTCCGGTCTCCAGGTATTGATCGATGCCTGCCATTCCACCTGGCAAGATGATCCCTACGCGATCTTCCGGCTCGAAGGAACCGAGGGCGTGATCAAAGGCACAATCGGATTGATGTACAACTATCCCAAAGGGCGTCCGGATACTCTGGAATTCATGTCCAAACGCAACCCGGGTTACTGGTTCTCCGCCCGCCTCGATAGCATGTGGATTCCGGATGCCTTTGTAGGTCCGATGGCGTCGCTCATGTGTGCGATTGAAGATAACTCTGCGCCGGAAACAAATGGGCGCGACAATCTGCGTACGCTTCAGATTGTTTTCGCCGAATACCGTTCGATGGAAGAGAAGCGAGCAGTACGTCCGCAAGAAATTGTTGTTTAGGTTTTTTCTATGACCTCACTGCCCTGACGAGGGCTGCGGGCGCGACGCCTTTGAAATCCGAAGATGAACCAGGGACTTGTGGAGTGACATAAACGCCATCCACAATTCGGGCCGGATGAACGAAGTGCTCCTGCATATGGGGGATGCATTCCAGAAACAAAGCCTCGTGTCCCATCGCAATGTGATTGAAGAGTACGAGGTGCGGATGAATCTGTCCCATATCGCCGACGTGGGGCACAACGCGCAATCCAAACTTGCGTGCCAAGAGACTGACGGTAAGAAATTCGGAGATTCCGGCCACCCGGGTGCAATCCACTTGAACGACCTGGACGGCGCCCGCCTGCATGAAATTCTTAAACATGACGCGGTTGGGAACGTGCTCTCCCAGAGCGATCGGAATTGGTGCAACCGCTTGCGCCAGCGTGCGATGGGCATGGATATCATCCGGGTGAGTTGGCTCCTCAATGAAATACGGGGACATAGTGCGAAGCTGGCGGCACATCTCGATCGCTACCGGAAGATTCCACTGCTGGTTGGCATCGAGCATGACCAGGCCTTCGGGTCCAGCTAGTTCGCGGAGCATGAAAGCGCGCCGCAGATCCCTCTGAGCGTCCTGTGATCCCACCTTGAGCTTGAATGCACGAAAGCCCCGATCCATCGCTTGCTGCGCCAATTCTTTCACGCGGCTGTCGTCATACTGAAACCAACCCACCGACGTGTCGTATCCCGGATAGCCGCGACCGAGAATCTCTTCTCGTTGTCGGCGAGAAGACAGGTGATCGCGCAGAATAGTCTCCGCCGCTTCTCGCGTCAGAACATCTTCGAGATAACTCAAGTCCAACAAATTCACAAGCAGCCGCGGATCCAGATCGAGGAGCAAGCGCCACAACGGAACCCCACGTGACTTGGCCCACAAGTCGAAACAAGCGTTGGTCAGCGAAGCCAGCGCGAGATGTATTACACCTTTGTGCGGACCCAGCCAGCGCAGTTGCGGATGCTCCGCCAGTGAGCGTGACGTCGTGCCGAAATCTGCCATTAACTCTTCGAGCTCTCGCCCCACGAGCGTTTTGCCGAGGAGTTCAGTCGCCCCACAGACCAGCTCGTTGCCCTGGCCGAGAGTCAATACAATTCCCGTCCCGTAAATCTTGTTGTCAGTGGAGAGCAGAGTCGTAGCAAATGAATATTCCGCTCCGGAATGCACGGCGTCACTGCCTGCGCCCTGGCTGAGAGGAAAATGCAGATCTCGTGTTTCGAGCGCGATAATGCGAGTTTCTTTCATCAGGCTCCAGACTGGCGGGTTGTGGCGAACGCACGCGGAGTTCGACTATAGTAAGTCCGCTTTAATCGTGCAACACTCGTCGGTTCGCCTCGCAATGCCATGGTCTTGGTGAAAAAGACGAGATCGAGCCGAAGGAAACGTAAAGTAAAGGACTCTTACCCATGAAACGCTACGGTTCTGTAATCGGAGTCAGAACGGAATCCCTGACTGCGTACAAGAAGTACCATGCTGCCGTGTGGCCCGACATCCTCGATATGATACGGCGCTGCAATATTCGAAATTATTCGATCTTTCTCAAAGATAATCTGCTTTTTGCCTATTACGAATACCACGGAACCAACTATGCAGCAGATATGGCGAGGATGGCGGCTGATCCCAAAACGCAAGAATGGTGGGCGATCATGATGCCAATGCAGAAGCCGCTTGAAACCCGTGCCGAGGGCGAGTGGTGGGCCAATATGGAAGAGGTCTTTCATCTCGACTAGTGGGCTTTCGCCGCGGTTCGCGAGGTATTTGTCGCTAGGCAAGACAACCCTATGAAGATTGTTGATACCCACCAACACCTCTGGGATTTGGATCTGTTTCGATATTCATGGTTGCAGGCGCTTCCCACCCTGAATCGCTCCTTCCGTATGATGGACTATCTTGAAGCTACCAACGGACTCGATGTCGTGAAGTCGGTGCACCTCGAGGCCGACGTGGACGAGGCGCTGATGTTCGATGAGACAAGACACATCCTCAAGCTTTCCGAGCTACCCGACAATCCCCTCGAAGGTGTAGTGGCCTGCGGCAGGCCGGAGAACGCAGGGTTTCACACTTACCTGGAAAAGATCGTCGGTCATCCCAAACTGAAGGGGATTCGGCGGATTCTGCACACGCAACCTGACGATCTGGGCCGAGGACAAATCTTTATCGAGAATGTCGCGAGCCTCGCGACTTATGATCTGTCGTTCGATATTTGCGTGCTCGCTCGTCAACTGCCGGTCGCGATCAACCTGGTTTCCCACTGTCCAGATGTCACTTTCGTGCTCGATCATTGCGGTGTTCCGCAGGTCAAGGAAAAGATTCTCGACCCTTGGCGCTTGCACATGGCGGAGCTTGCTAAGTTCTCCAATGTTTTCTGCAAAGTGTCTGGGCTGGTAGCGTACGCCGACCCGGCCACCTGGACCGCAGATGACTTGCGCCCGTATGTCGAGCATGTAATCGCATGCTTTGGTTGGGACCGCGTATTGTTCGGCAGCGACTGGCCGGTCTGCACGCTGTCAGCCACCTACGCCCAATGGGTGGAAGCTCTGCGATCAATCACTCAAGATGCTGGAGAAGCCAATCAAAAGAAACTGTTTCACGACAACGCGATTCGGGTCTACCGCCTTGATTGATGATCCGAGGAAACGCGTGACCTTACAGTCTAAACTCCTGCTGAATCGCGGCGGTATGTTCTCCCACCTTTGGAGCAAGCCGGCTGCCGCTTAGTAGACCGCCATCCATGCGCACAGGGCAACGCGTAGTCAGAACTTCCACACCATTCCCCCGGGAGAGCGTTTGGATCATCTGGAGCTGACGGATCGCTTCGCTGGCCAGCAGTTTGGGCCAATCCAAGACTTCAGCACACCAGATATCTGCTGCGTTCAAGATTTCCAGCCAATGTTCAGTGGTATGTTCGCGCAAACGAGCGGCAATGAGCCGTTTGATCTCGTCGCGCCGGCGAAAACCTTCGGCGCTATCCGTGACGTCCTTGAGTTCCTCTATACCGAGCAGCGAACCTAGCGTTGGCAGATGAGTCATCGCCAGCGCGAGGTGGCCGTTCGCGGTATCGTAGACGCCATACGGCGCCGCCAAATAGGCATGCGCATTGCGGAAGGCACTGCGCCGCGGTTGCCGGTGGCCATCATTGAGATGCGTGGTCAGAACTTCGAACTGGAAGTCGAGCAAGGATTCCAGCAGGCTGGTCTCCACCAGGCCTCCGCGGCCTGTCACGGCTCGGCGTACCAGACAGGCGAGAATGCCTTCGCACAAATTATGCCCCGCGAGCATGTCGGCGATGGCGAGCGCCATGGGAGTCGGCGGATCGCCTTCGTTTCCGCTGAGCCACATAATGCCTGAGCGAGCCTGAGCCAGCAGGTCTTGTCCCGGACGGTCGCGCCAGATTTCCGCGCTCCCGTATCCCGTAACTACGGCGTAAACCAGCCGAGCATTGATCTCGATCGCGTGCTGGTAGTCGAGCTGGAGACGTTCCATCACGCCGGGGCGAAAGTTCTGTACCATCACGTCGGCGTGCCCGAGCAGCTTCCGCAGCCTGTCCAAGTCTCGCGGATTTTTTAGATCGGCTGCATAACTCTCTTTGTCGCGGTTGATGGCGTGAAAAAGCGTATTTTCTCCGTGAATGTCGATATCACTGAGATAAAGTGACCGGCCAAGGTCACCCGCTCCGGGCCGCTCGACCTTGATGACGCGAGCGCCCATATCGGCCAGGCGAAGAGTAGCCAGGGAACCCGAAAGAAACTGGCTGAAGTCGATCACCAAAAGGTTTTGCAGCGGCTTTGTCATGTGCAGCCCCTATTTTTGACCTTGTACTGGGAATCTAGTATTGCACAAATAAAAAGATATTTTCATTAGAGAACTGCTTATAGTAAGCTATTTTCCTGTGATCCATAATTTGCAGACCAAGGCACCCCGCTTGCGCACCAGGCTGGCCGTCCGCTATGCAGCACCTGCGCTCGACAAAGGCCTGGACATCCTCGAGCTTTTTGCCTCGGAATCCGACGGGCTCATTGCCAGCGAAATTGCCCGCCGCCTGGGACGTACCGTGGGCGAGATTTTTCGCATGCTGGTTTGCCTGGAGCAACGCGGATACATTTGCCAGGTTCCCCCGGATGAGCGCTATTTCCTCACCCTCAAGCTGTTCGAAGTCGCACACCGCTACCACCCCCTGCTTCGTCTACTTTCCGACGCGCGTCCTCTTATGCGGCAGGTAGCTCACAGAACCGGCCAGTCGTGCCATCTTGCCATGCTCAGCAACGGCGAGGTGGTTGTGGTTGCGCAGGTGGACGCGCCGGGTAACATGGGTTTCTCGGTCCGGCTGGGAGCAAGAATCGATCTTCTCAATACCGCGTCCGGACATGTAATCCTCGCGTTTCAGGAAAGCGAAACTCGCACTCGGCATGTGACAGCGTGGCAACATCGCTCCAACAAGAAAGTACCTCGCGATCTCGAACATCATTTGGAGCAGATTCGGCGGCGCGGTTACGAAGAGCTATCGAGTTACCAGGTCAGTGGAGTCGTCAATATCAGCTTCCCGGTTCTAAATCAGCATGGAGAAGCGATCGCTGCGATCGCAGTTCCCTTCCTGGCGCGGGTTGGGGATCGCACCGGTCCGCGCGAGGTGAGAGCGGCTCTGCAAGTGGCGAGTTGCAGTTTATCGGCGGCAATCGGTGGCAAAGCGCTCCCTTCGGGAGAGTGATGGCGCGACTATGACGGAATATTTCGAGGACTACAAAGTGGGGGGTCAGCGTGTGACCTCGGGGCGCACCATCACCGAGACCGATATCGTCATCCATGCCGGACACACGGGAGATTTTTTTCCTCATCACGTTGATGCCGAGTTTGCACGCCAAACCCAGTTCGGCCAGCGGATTGCCCATGGCACCATGACTTTCTCCATCGGCATCGGACTCACTGCAAGCCAGATCAACCCGGTTGCGTTCACCTACGGTTACGACAAGTTACGCTTTCCCAAGCCCGTGTTCATTGGAGATACGCTGCGCACCCGGGTCACGATTAAGGAAAAACGGGAGGATCCGAAACGTCCGGGACACGGCCGTGTAGTGGAAGCGTGCGAGGTGTTGAATCAGCGGGACGAGGTCGTCATGTACTGCGAGCACATTCTGCTCGCGGCAAAGCAGCCTCACACCACTTAAGCGCTGGGAGGGCAGGCTACTACTTCTTCTCGCACAGCGAGCAAAACTATTCTTGTGGCAATCACTCTCAAGGGACTTACCTGGGACCATCCACGCGGGTACGCGCCGCTGATCGGCGGAGCCCGCCAATACGAAAAACATCACCCTGGAGTGAACATCCATTGGGATCGAAGAACCCTGCGGGAGTTCGGCGAAGCGCCCATCGAGCAGTACATCGATCGCTACGACCTGATCATTGTGGATCATCCCTTTGTCGGATTTGCCGCTGCACATCGCGTGCTTCTAAACCTTGCTCCCTTTCTGACCAGAGAAGAAAGACTGCACTTGGAGCAGGATTCCGTCGGCCCCTCCTGGAAATCGTACTGGTACGCGGATGGACTCTGGGCCTTGCCGATTGATGCGGCTACTCAGGTGGCGTCTTACCGCGCAGACCTGCTGGGTCGCTATGCGCTCGGCCCGCCTGCAACCTTTGACGAGGTGCTGCGGCTGGGGAGTTGGGCCCAGAGTATGGGCAAAGTCATTGTTGCGCCCGCTTGCCCTACCGATGCTATCAGTCTGTTTTTCACCCTGAGCGCGAGTCTCGGATACCCGATCGCGGAGGAATCGGAACCGTTTGCGCAAACCGCCCCGGCGCGTGAGGTTTTGGAAAGGCTGCACGCATTGGTTTCGATTGCCCATCCCCAATCCGTGGATTGGAATCCGATTCAGGTTTATGACTTCATGACTTCTACTTCGGATGCCATCTATTGTCCGTATGGTTTCGGTTATTCGAACTACTCTCGAATCAAGAATCCGGTTCGGCTGCATTTCACCAACGCGCCCGCCGCCGGTAACCTGGGATGCGCTGGAACCGTGCTGGGCGGAACCGGAGTAGCAGTCAGCGCCAAAAGCACCAATCAGGAGCAAGCCATTGCGTATGCGAAATGGCTGGTCAGCGAGGAACACCAGCGGGGTGCCTACTTCCGTGAAGGTGGCCAACCAGCAAGCTTGGCGGCTTGGACGAACTCTGCCGTGGATGCCGAGGCCGGTCAGTTTTTCTCGGGCACGCTGCAGACTTTGCAATCAGCTTACGTTCGCCCGCGCTTTGATGGATTCGTGCGCTTTTTTGAAGCGGCTGGAATTGAAGTCAATCGCTGCCTGCGTGGTGAGATCGACGACAAAAATCTGGTGCAGTGGCTCAACACAAATTATGCCAAGCGGCGAGCGGCCGTCGCCAAGAATTGAAGTCCCAGGACTGAACTGTGGAGGAACGTTTGTGATCAATCCGAATCCCGACCCTGCCAAGCATAAAGAAATCCGTATCTGGAATGCAGAAGACTGGCACTATGAAGATTTCGAGGTCGGCCAACGATCACGTTCTATTCGGCGCACCATCTCTGAGGGTGAGAGCATGGCTTTCAATGCGTTGGTTCTCGACATGCATCCCTATGTGGCGGATGATGTCTTTGCACGCGAGGAAGGGGTGTTCGGACGCAGGCTGATCGCGGGAGCCATGGTTTTCAGTTTGGGATTGGGGCTGATGGCGCACAATTGCATCCATACTTTCAGCTATGGCTATGACAAGCTGCGTTTCATCAAGCCAGTTTTCATCGGAGACACCATATATACGATTCGCACCAATCTGGAAAAATGGCCCAAGTATCCGGATCTAGGCATGGTGCGCGTTTCTTATGAAGTCTTCAAAATGCCGGGCGACTTAGTTTTGTACTGCGAGCATCTGCAAACCGTGAAGTATCGCGATCCTTCCCAGCACCAAGCTGAGGTCGGTAAAAAATGAAGAGTTAGGTCCTCAAGCAGGCAAACAAGAAGGGCCGATAGGCTCAAACGACTTGTAGGTCAACACGAACTCCTGGTGTCCCAGTTCTTCAGAACAGCTTGGAACTCCAGAGACAACCTCGAGCACCTTGTCGTAGATCTCATGTCCGACATCATCCACGGTAGCTTCGAGCCGCAAGATCTTTCCTGCGTTGATGTCCATGTCGTCGCTCATTCGCTCATACGTTTCCGGATTAGCGCAGATTTTGATGACCGGAGAAATTGCCGATCCTACTACCGATCCCCGTCCGGTCGTGAACAAAATCAAGTGGGAGCCACAGGCAATCAACTCGGCGATCTCGGCATTATCGTTGATATTGGGAAATCCGAAACGCACCTCGCCGTCGGGGACTACGTCGAGCAGATACAAGCCGCCATGGTGGGGGACATCTCCGGGCTTGATCAGGCCCGAGATTGGTGAATCTCCACTCTTGCAATAGGCGCCGATGGATTTTTCTTCAATCGTAGTGAGTCCACCCTCGGCGTTTCCGGGAGCGAAGCTGGCGTGTCCCATCACCTTGTAGTAACGTGCCGCTTTTCCCACCGACATCTTCAATTCGCGGCCTAATTCGGGCGTAACCGCGCGAGCCGACATCACCTCTTCCAGACCAATCATTTCACCGGTCTCTTCAAAAATGGTGGCGGCTCCCTTTTGCACCAATAGGTCAAAGGCCCGTCCCACCGCGGGATTAGCAGCGATGCCACTGGTCGCATCCGAACCGCCGCAGACCGTTCCAACGATCAAGTCGCTCACGTCAATCGCAGCCCTGGGGACATCAGCAATCTGTTTCAGGGCCTGCTCTACCCAGGCTCGTCCCGTTTCAATCGATTTTCGAGTTCCATAATTTTGCTGGATCACAATCGTGTTCACCGGCCGCCCCGTAGTGGCTATAGCTTCCGCCAATCGCCGGCGGTTGAAGCTTTCGCATCCTAGGGAAAGCAGCAGCACTCCCCCCACGTTAGGATGCGTGCACAGGCTGTGCATCATGCGGTCGGCGTAGGCATTTGGGTAGCAACCGCCGAAACCGATCAGGTGCACAGGCTGACCGCGAAATTGGTCCACAATCTCGCGCGCGACGTGATGCGCGCACTCCACCAGATAGGCCACGACAACATAGTTCCGGATGCCTTTCCTGTGATCGGAGCGAAGGTATCCTTCCAAACGCTGTGAGCTACTTGGCGAATGCATGGTCGCTATCCCTGGTGTAGGTCGAAATGTAATCGCTCTTCAAGTTATGTAGATGAATATGGGCCCCCACCGGAATGTCCTCTTTTGCCGATCCGATAGGCACACCACATTTGTACACCTTTTCTCCAGCTTTAATGTGTCTAGCCGCCACTTTGTGGCCAATGCCGATCTCCTGTGTGAAGGTAATATCCCTGCCATCAATCACTTCATGGTCGCCGGCATGAATGCTTGTCACCACGATGACCACGTTATCATTCTTGTGTATCTGAAGCAGCTTCTTCGACTTTTGCTGGGCTTCCATCAAAACTTTCCGTACGCCAGATAGGCTTTCACCGGGTCCATTCCCTGCAAAATTGCCTTGCTCACCAGGTTCTCCTTCTGTAACACCGTTTCTGTTGCTGTCACTACCTCGTCGACGATCTCGCCTGGGATGACGACAATTCCGTCTCGGTCGGCCAACACGTAGTCTCCAATGTGGACGACAACATCTCCAATCTTAACCGGTTCGCCAAATGTGGTTGCCGCCCATTTTCCCACGATGTCTACCGGAGTAAAGTATTTGCAGAATACTGGAAACCCAATCCTCTCGATGGAAGCCGAATCTCGGCATCCGCCGTCCACGATGTATCCCAGTACCTTCTTATAGGCAAGCGTCTTCGCAGATAATTCTCCCATATGCGCCAGAGCGTGATCGTTCGGCTGACACACCAGCACGGTATTGGCCGGCGCCTTAGACAATAGCTCACACCACTTCAACAAGCTTTGATGTTCGGTTAGTGAATCGTCCCTCTTACCTTCGATTGTGAATACCGGTCCTGCTACCACCTGTTGGATGTTCAATGGACGAATGTATGCGGGCAACGTCTGCGAGGGGTAACCTTTGGCCCGGAGAACGTCGTAGACCGCTCCCGTGTAACAAGTGCTCAATCTGTCGGTCAGGGAAATGATCGGCTCACGTTTTTCTAGTAAGTAGTCAGGCGGGTGTTCCATTGACCTAGGATCCACGAGGTTATAAAAGATTTGATCGCAATCGGACTCGACTTGTTTCTGGTTTCCAGGTTCTAGCTGGCAGCCGTTTCTTGGGCGCTGCGTATAGTTTCCAGAAGCTTGGTGGCGCACTCTCCTGGATCCTGTTTGTGGAAGTCCGCGTCCAATGGTACGACCGACACCGAAGAATCGATCTCCTCGAAAATCTTCTTCGTGGACTTGCCATGCACCGACAGCAAGTTTGCGCCCAGGATGATAAGTTTAGCCTTGGTCGCCCTTAGTAGTAGGCGCGCGTCCTCTACGTTACCCGTGGTCAGCGCGTTGTAGCCGGCACGGCACAAAATTTCTTTTAAAAAAGCACACACTTCCACCGAATCGTACACGCAGAGCACGCGAAATCGAGCATCGCCGGATTTGTCCTTCGAATATTGCGAGCCCAGATAAGCCGCCATGATGGCTTCGGCCTGCGAATCGTAGGTCTCGAACAGCGAGAGCAGATTGGTCATTTCCAACGTCTTCCGGACTCTTTCCTGCACACCGCACAGCTTGATATCGCCGCCCTTGGCACGCGCGCTGGAGAGCAGGCGAACCAGCGCTCCCAACCCGCTACTGTCGATGAAACCTACCTGCTCCATCTGCAGCACGACATCGCCGTGCTTGGGCAACACGTCTCCAATGTGCGACTGGAGCGAAAACAATTCTGTGCCCGCTACGATGCGCCCGTTACAGTGCACTACCATCACGTCGCCCACCGGACGGCTGTTTACACTTAGCGACATATTCTTTTGATGCCCTCGATCGTCCCGATTTCGGCCGGTCTGATTGTACCGCCGTTGCTGTCAAGGTCAACTGGAAGTGAGAATTACTGATGCAATCGTGATGTTTGGCAAACGGGTGGGGGATCGGAAGTCTCCGACTACGCTACTAGCCCCGCTCCAAACAGAGGCTGGACCTTCGTATCCTCCATGGATTGTGTCACCGAATCAGTAGGCCGGAGAGTAAGTCGGTCGTAAGACTGTGTCGGCGAATCCGGTCTGGTGGTCCCCATTGGGAGAGAATTCGGCCATTTTGGATACGGGTTGGTGAGGGTTGTTGGTATTATGGCGATATTTCGCCAATTGACGGAAGCGGGTTGGCGTCACCACTCCGGGGCCTTGGGTAGCCCGCAGTTCCCAGCCTTACCGTTCTTTAACAGCAATCCTCTCTGGTTTTTGATTTCTTTGCTGGTAATGTGAATCCACTGAACAAGCGGTTTCACTGCGTCCGGCAAGGGCCTCGGATGTTGTTCAGGCAAAGATTCAAGCCCCACCAAAGAGAAATATTGAAGTCCTTCAGGTCTTGGCACTGCCGTTTGGACAAACTCTGCTTCGTAGGTTGCAGACGTTAGCTGGTCAGCAGTCCTAATTTGTTTCAAGTCATCCGTCGCTAGAATTTGTTCAAGCGTCCTCAACCTTTCGTCCGACAACGTGCCTTCGAATACTTGCCATCCCCAGCCAACGGTGGATGTCTCCCGCCAGCGTTTTTCCAGATGAAAATGACCGTCCGGAAAAACAGCGATACAAGTGCTCGACCTGCGCGTCGGTAATTCGGTCTTTAGGTAAGCGAGCTGTACAAGAGTCTGTTGGTTCGTCGGGATCTGTTGCCCGACAGCCAATTCTGAAACCACGACCACGGTAGAAAGGAAAAGGCCGAAAGTGTGAATGGGGGCTCGACTTCGCTTAATCACGCGCCTCTCTCCTCAGTGATCACCTGGAGGATACTCTAAGACCGGTGGCGTACGCGATAGTTGTTGATACCGGCGATTACATCCACTGAGAGTTGCTGGTGAAATAGCGATTGTAGATCAACTTAGCCTTTTGATTGCGTCGTGTTTCTTGATTCTGGTGGCTACGGAAGCTACTCGTAGCGCAGAGCCTCGATGGGATCCAGACGCGAGGCGCGGACGGCAGGCACCATACCGCTCACCAGCCCCACCGCAGCGAGGATAAGCGTGGCCACGATCAGAGTGCTCGGAGCGATAATCAGGCGGACGTCGCCGCCTTCCGCATTCTTCGCCA
>Ga0210408_10001480_pt1 | contig 24581 bp, 20 predicted proteins | sample IncBWH4MmetaG_FD_155471 | JGI IMG/M metagenome (GOLD analysis project Ga0210408, IMG submission 155471) | Forest soil microbial communities from Barre Woods Harvard Forest LTER site, Petersham, Massachusetts, United States - Inc-BW-H-4-M | ecosystem: Environmental > Terrestrial > Soil >...
CAAAGGCCAGTTGCTCGACTAAAGAGAGGCCGCAGTCCGCCTCGGGCCTGTAGTGAAGACTTTCGGGCGAGATGCGCCAAAAATCAGGGCTTTCTGCAAACTGCCTGGCTGAATTGCGAAAGTCAGGTTAGGCGGTTATGCGCGTCTCTGTTTTGATTCTTACGGCCGTTGTTCTTGTCACCGGATGCTTTGAAAGAAGTCATGCGGCGGATGGGAGCCAGCCGTTCAGGTTACTCCTAATTCATGAGTCCAGAGCGGCTGGCTCCGACCGCTGATGCTCGTCGTTGGCCCCCTGCCGCGAAAGCAACCTTTTAACTCAATTAACCATTTAACCAACCAACAACCTCCGGTGTTCCAGCATCGCGTACCTATCCGTCATCCCCGCCATGTAATCGCAAATCGCCCGGGGCCAGCCGTCGCGTCGGGCCCGCTTGCGCGCCTGGCTTCCCAGTTGGCCATGATGATCCAAATAATAACCAAATAGCTCTTCCAGAATCTGCCGCGCCCGAACATGCGGCTGGTTCACCACCGGGTTAAAATACAAGTTCTTGTACAGGAAATTGCGCAGCTCCACGTTTTGCGCCCGGCGCTCCGGGCTGTACTGCACCAGCGGTTTGGCTTGCTGCCGGACCTCATCCGCGCTCGCCACCCCCGCCGCCCGAATCCGTTCCTCAGTCGTGTTCACCACATCCTTCACCTGTAGATCGATGATGCAGCGGATGATGAAATAGCGGCGGCATTCGTCGGGCAACTGGCCGTACTCGCGTTTCACGGTCCGTGTGGCGTGGCGCCAAAGACGGACCCGCCGGCCCAGTTGCGCCTCCGAGAGCAGTTCCGAATCCAAACCATCATCCAAATCATGGCTGTAGTAAGTGATCTCGTCGGCCAGGTTGGCCACCTGCGCTTCCAGCGAAGAGGATTTGGCCGCAAAATCCTTCCGCTGGCCGGGGTGATCGTAAGCCGTGTGATGCTTCATCAGCCCTTCGCGGACCTCCCACGTCAGGTTCAAACCCGAAAACCGCGGATACTTCTGTTCGAGTTCCTCCACCACGCGCAGGCTCTGCCGGTTGTGCTCGAAGCCGCCATGCCCTTTCATGAGCCGGTTCAGCACTGTTTCGCCCTTGTGGCCGAAAGGCGAATGGCCCAGGTCATGCGCCAGCGCGATCGTTTCGGCCAGGTCCTCGTTCAGCTTCAGCGCGCGCGCGATATTGCGGGAGATGGCCGCCACTTCGATCGTGTGCGTCAACCGCGTGCGCAAATGGTCGCCCGTGCCGTTGAGAAACACCTGGGTCTTGTATTCCAGCCGCCGGAAGGCGCGCGAATGAATCACCCGGTCCCGGTCGCGTTGATATTCCGTCCGCCATTCGGGAGCGGCCTCCCGGTATTTGCGCCCGCGCGTCTCGGCGCTGAATTGCGCGTAGGGAGCCAGGTTCTGACGCTCGAGTTGTTCGAGTTCTTCGCGGATCCGAGGCATGGCTTACGCCTCGAGCAACTGCTGCACCGAGATGCCCCGCAACTCAAACACCCGCCGGATGGTGTCCTCAATCAGGTTATTGGGGCAGGACGCGCCCGCGGTGATGCCAACGGTGGCCTGGCCCGGCGGCAGCCAGTCGCGCGTCTCGATCTCCTCGTGCTTGTGCTGGTCGTAATGGAGGATCAGTTTATCGGAAACCATCTTCGCCGCGTTCTTGATGAAAAACGTCGGCAGCTTCGACTCCCCCATCTCCGCCAGGTGCGACGTGTTGGAGGAATTATAGCCGCCGATCACCAGCAGCAGGTCCAGCGGTTGGCGCAGCAGCTTCTCCAGCGCATCCTGCCGGTCCTGCGTCGCGCCGCAAATCGTGTCAAAAAACCGGAAATGCCTGGGCAGCTCGGCCTCGCCGTACTTTTCGCCCATCGCCGCTTTCAACCGCCGCTGCACATCTTCAGTCTCCCCGCGCAGCATTGTCGTTTGATTCGCCACCCCAATCGCCTCCAAGTGCACGTCGGGATCGAACCCTTCCGAATACGCCCCTTTGAACTTGGCCAGAAAGTCAGCCTTGTTCCCGCCGCGGACAATGTAATTGCAGACGTAATCCGTCTCGGCCAGCGTGAACACCACCAGGTAATGGCCGTTGCCGCTGGCCCGCGCCTGCGAACTGGTCGCCATCGTCTCTTCGTGCCACGCCTTGCCGTGGATGATGCTGGTCACCGAATCCTTCGAATACTGCCGCACCCGTTTCCAGACGCTCATCACGTCCCCGCACGTCGTATCCACAAACACGCATCCCTGTTCTTCGAGCTTCTTGCGCGTGGCGACCTCCGTGCCAAACGCCGGAATGATCACAATGTCCTCAGGCTGCAACTGGTTGATCTCCTCGTCCTTCGGTTTGCCGGCAATCGTCACAATCCCCAGCCGCCGGATCTGGTCGTTCACCTCGGGGTTATGGATGATTTCCCCCAGCAAAAAAATCCGCCGCTCGGGATAAGCCCGCCGCGCCGCATACGCCAGGTCGATCGCCCGTTCCACCCCGTAACAAAAACCGAACTCCTTCGCTAATTTGATCGTCAGGTTCCCGGCCGAAAGAATGTGCCCGTTGGCCCGAATCCGTTCCACCATCTCGCTGCGATAATGCGAAAGCACCTGGGCCTGCACTGCCTCCATAATATCGGGGCGGCGCAGATTGATCTTCTGCGGAACGGACGGGGCTGCGGTTGACATACCGTTCTCAACCTAACACGTCCCGCCCCCTCGTCCAGCTTTAAACCCACCCCCGCCCCCGCCCGGCTTGGGGCGCATCCGGACACTTCCCCCATTTTGTCGTCGGCATTTAGCGTAGCCGTCTCGGCTGCGAGTTGAAGCGGCGTCTCGCCGCGCGGCGGCCAGTGGTTTTGAGCTCAATGGGCACCGGGACGGTGCACCAAAGGCGCCACCGCCAAAGACGGCAAGCCCGCCGGGCACGAGATAGCCATCCAACTCATTTGGCCGACAAAATCGGAAACCGCGAATCCCAAATCGAACATCAAACATCAAACATCAAAAACAGAGAAAAACCTATGACCGCACGTGAAGCAGTAATGCAAGCCTACCTCGAACTCGGCATGACCCGCGAAGACGCGGAGTTACGCGGCAAATACGCTGATGGCGTTATTCCCGACGCCGTGCCGTTTACCGACTGTCCGGTCAAACCCGGCCACGAACGCGAGCTGGTCGATTACCTGAAACAACTATTCCGCTACATGGACGCTCACCCCACAGGCCATCCAGTCCTTGTTGAAAAAACAAAATGGCAAAACGCACCAGCGCGAATTAACGCGGCAGGGAGTGGAGCCGACACGCCGTAGCGCAGATTTCGTAGCGCAGATTTCCAAATCTGCTGTACCGCCGACTTTCAGTCGGCAGTCGTGGTGGTGGTGGCGTCTTCGAGATTCGAAACTGCCTCCCGGTAGCGAGGCCGGCGGATTGGAAATCCGCGATACAGCAGACTGAAAGTCTGCGCTACTGCCGGTCGGCGTCCCTGCCGCGGCAGGGGAGGTCCGAATGATGCACAGCAATGACCCGAGCATCTGGACGCCGTTATGGCGCGGGTAACTGCAGAGCATCTCAGGCAGGTCCCTCCTTACGGGCGGCTTCCTCCTTTTTCCGTCTGCCTCGATATTGAAAACGTAAGCCGGACACTGCCAGCACGAGCCACAATGCCAGCGCGGCATAACTCAGAACACCGGCCGACCCGGGATGCAAACGGTCGAACCATAACAGCGACAGCGGTTGAGCACCGGTGAAGAACTGAAAAATCCCCGCGGTAATCAGGTAAGACCCACTGGAGGCCGTTGACAAGGTGATCATGAGCTTTTGCAGCACCAGCGCAATAACCCCGAACACCCCGGCGAACGCGAGAAGAAGGATAGGTTGGGGTTGATTCCCTGCTGCGGTGAAGAGCGCAGCAGCCACCACCGCTCCAGCACTCGCCCCCAACAGGAAGATACCAAGGAAAAACAGCCAGACACAAAGGGCAGCGCCGATCGCCCCGGCAATGACGGCACAAATCAGAGCGATGGCGTTGTTGCCTGGAGCCAGCGCCAGCCCGAGGCTCCAACCTGCGGCCGCCCCGGCCATAAACCCCATGATTCCCAGGGTGAGCTTAAGAATCCGATAGCCCCAAAAACAAATGAGGATCCCCAGCGCGACCGCCAGTGGCGCAGTGATTTGACCGGACCATGCGTACGTCTTCATGAGGCAGCTTTTTCCAGGCAGCTCTTCAGGACTTTGGATGCTGAACCGTCGTAAACGCCCGCGGTCTCTAGCCGCCTACACTGGCCAGTTCTTCGTTCGTGGCAAGGTTTACGATCTTGAATTGCTCGGAGTGGAGCGCCGGGTCCTTGCGGAACGACAGTTTGCCGAAATACCGCTTTTCCATCTCGGTGATGTGTTTTTCGTCTTCGGTGCGGAAGCGTTCCAGGATGCTCGGATGCACGATGATGAGCAACTGGAAGTCCGATTCATCGCGCGTCCGTTTTTTGAGAATCTCGGCCAGCTTGCGCTGGATTTCGACGCTCATCGTCAGGGCGCTCTTGACCTTGCCGCGGCCTTTGCAATACGGGCAATCATCATAGACGGCGGCATGCACGCTCTCGGAGTGGCGCTGGCGGGTCATTTCCATCAGGCCAAGCTGCGAGATCGGCAACACGTGGGTCTTGGCCTTGTCGCGTCGCAGCGCATCTTTCATGCGATGATAGACCTGTTGCTGGTCACGGCGCTGTTTCATGTCGATGAAGTCGAGCACGATCAGCCCGCCCATGTTCCGGAGACGCAGTTGCCGGGCGATTTCGTCGGCCGCCTCGAGGTTCACTTTGAGAATCGAGGTTTCCTGGTCCTTGCCGCCCTTATGGCGCCCGGTGTTGACGTCGATCGCAACCAGCGCCTCGGTCTCATCCACGACAATGTAGCCGCCGCTTTTGAGGTGCACCTGGCGGGAGAAGGCATTCTCCAACTGCCGGGTGATGCTGAAACGGTCGAAAACAGGCTGCGGCTCCGCATAGAGTTTCACCTTGTCGGCGGAGCGCTTGGCCTTGATTTTGAGCATCATATCGCGCATGCGCTCGTAGGCTTTCTGGTTGTCCACGACGATGCGTTCGACGTCTTCGGTCAGGAAATCGCGCACGGTGCGCTCGATCAGGTCGGGTTCCTGGAACACGCAAGTGGCGGGAGGCTGTTTCTTGATGCGCGCCTGGATTTCCTCCCATTCATCGAGCAGCAGGGCCAGGTCGCGCACGAAATAGCGCTGTTGTTGGGCCTCCCCGACCGTGCGCATGATGACCCCCATGCCGTCGGGAATCGAGAGTTCGCGCAGGATCTTCTTTAACCGCTGGCGCTCCTGCGGGTTTTCAATCTTGCGCGAGATGCCGCTCTGGTCGGAGTTGGGCAGCAGGATGATATACCGGCCGGGGAGCGTGAGATTGGTCGTCACGCGGGGACCTTTGGTGCCGATGGGGCCTTTGGTCACCTGCACGATAATTTCGCTGCCGGGAGGATAGACGCGAGGGATGTCTTTCTGCGTGATCTTTGGCTTATCCCGCCTTCTGTTTTCGCGCTCGACGACTTCATACCCGCTGTCGAAGGTGTTGGGCACGATATCCCAGTAGTGGAGAAAGGCGTTCTTTTCAAAACCGATATCGACAAAGGCGGCTTTGAGACCGTCCTCGAGATTGCGCACTTTGCCTTTGAAGATGCTGCCCACCAGCCGTTCTTCGGTCGTGCGTTCGATGTTGAATTCTTCGAGCCTGCCCTCTTCGAGCACGGCGACACGAGTTTCAAGCGTTTCGGCGTTAATGATGACTTCTTTGTGGCTCCGTTTGATGGGTCGGATGAGCCGTTGCACGCGCTTGACCAGGGTGTTGGCCATGGTCCGGATGCTATCGACAATCCCGCGGGAGGATTCCTGAACTTTGACGGGTTCGTAAGGTTTTTCTTCACGAACTTCAGCCGGGGTTTCGAAGTTGGGTTCGCGAAAATTGCGTTTGCCGCCGCCGGGAGCCGGCTGCGCCTCTTTCGGCGGCCCTTCCGGCGGCAGGCCGGCGGCGATATTCTCGGCGCGCTCGATTTCATAGCTGTGGCGCCGCTCATAGATTTTCTCCTGCACCGGCTTCTCGCCGACTGCTTCGGCGCGGGCCTGGATGGCATCCCGGTCGGGGCGTTGCTGCATATGGCCCAAGCCGCCGCTGGGGCGAAAACGCATGCCGCGTCGCCGCCGGGAAAAGTTTCGTTCACTCATAATTAATAGGTCCTTCGATGGATATGCACGTTTTGCAAGATGCCTATGGCGATCAACGAGCCCAACACTGAGGATCCGCCGTAGGAGAGCAGCGGCAGTGGAATGCCCGTCACAGGCACGATGCGAATATTCATGCCGATATTGATAAAGATGTGGCTGAACAGAAGCGTCACTACGCCTACTGCAGCCAATTTGCCCAGGCGGTCGCGCGCCTGGCCGGCGATTCTGAGTCCGGTAAACAGAACCACCCCATACAGCGTCAGCACAGTTAAGCTGCCGACGAATCCTTTCTCCTCGGCGATCACGGAGAAAATGAAATCATTATGCGCGGCGCCCGGTGGGAGGAAACCCAGCGCCGTCTGGTTGCCCTTGCGCCAACCCTTGCCCGTTAAGCCTCCCGAGCCGACCGAAATCAATGCCTGCCGAACCTGGTAGGATTTTTCCGCCTGGATTTTTCGGGCGCGCGCCCTTTCATCGACCGAAGCGTTCGGCGCGGCAAAGTCTGCTCCGAAATAGACCAGCAACCGTTGCCGCTGGTAATTCTCCAACTTGATCTGCCACCATCCGGGCGGACTGAACAGCACATTCACCAGGAGCAAAGCGGCTACAATGCCCACCGCGGTTATCAACCGCCGCAGATACAGCCACGGCGTGCCGGCGACGTACAACATCACCAGGCCGGTGGGCAGCAGCACCAGCGCCGAACCCAGGTCGGGCTCTTTGAATATGAGCACAAAAGGGAGCAGGATTAAACCGAGCGCCTTCCAAAAAATGACCGGCACGCGCACTTCCTCGACTGGCCGGCTCAGGAAGCTGGCCTGGGCGAGAATAAATGCCAGTTTGGCGAACTCGGAGGGCTGTAACTGGAACACGTGCAAATCAAACCAACGCCGGGCGTTGAACCGCATCGAGCCGATGCCGGGAATCAGGACCAGGATGAGCAGGACGATCGTCGCCCAGTAAAGCACGAAGGACCAGCGCGCGAGGATTCGGTAATCGATCAGGCACGCGCCCGTGGCGCAGCCCAGGCCCAGGCCATACCAAACCATCTGCTTGAACCAGCCCTGGATATACCAGGGCGCGGCGGCGGCCGCTTCACTCGCCATCGTGGCGCTATAGACGAAGGCGGCCCCCACCAGCATCAGTCCGCACAACGCCGCCAACTGCAGCCGGTCGAGGCGGGAATGATGCTCGTTCAGAGTAGCGTCAAACATGCAACGGGGAGGATGAGGGATGATGGAGGATGGAGGATGGAGGAAGGGACGACTCAACGATGGCGTACCGCGCGAAGCGTTTGGAGTGCGTGCGCTCGGCGCCGTATTCCTCTTTCGCGCGGTTTGTTCGCGCGTGATGCATTGTCGGCCGGTCTTTCATTGCTTTGCGAGTGTGCCGTTCTTTCCGGCGCCCATTCGTTCGCGTTCCAAAAGGGCATGATAGACCGCTCCCGCCACTGGCGAGCAAGTCGTTCCGCCGGAGACACCGTCCTCTACCATCACCACGACGGCCCACTTCGCGTCTCCGTAGGGCGCGAAGGACGCGAACCACGTAGTTTGGCCGGTTTTGTGGCCTTCGACGTCCTGAACCTGCGCGGTGCCGGTTTTGCCACAAATCCGCAAGCCGGGAGCGGCCAAAGCCGCTGGATGGCCCGTGCCCTCGGCGTCTTCAGTTTCTGCCAGCATCGCCTCATGGAGGATGTTCATGCTGCGCGTACTGACTCCCAATTCATCCCGCGGCGGACGGTGAGGAAAAACTACTGGCTGTTCTCCCAGGGTCGGGTCCTGGGGTTCGATGCGGTCAACCAGGCGGGGCCACAGCACGGTGCCCTTGTTGCCCAGCGCCGATGCCAGTACCGCAATCTGCAGTGGAGTCACCCAAACTGGGTCCTGTCCAATGGACATATTGCCTGTCCTCGCTTCAGTCCAGCCGGGCTCCATTCCCTTCGGGAATTTCCCTTTTGCGTCCTGACGCGTCGGCAGCCCGGCCGCTTCCCCGAAGTGCAGGTGTTGCGCCAGCCGGATAATCCTCTCAGCCCCGGCGTATATTCCGGCCCTGACAAAATAGGCATTACTCGATTTTACGATGGCTTTTTTGAAATCATACCAACCCGGCGTCACGGTATCTTTGATGCCCCGCCCGATTGCGATATAACCGTGGGCGGGGTCCTTGGGATTGGCGTCAACATAAACCGGTTTTTCAGGGTTCCATCCATTGTCCAGCGCCGCCAGGCCGACCACGGTTTTGAAGATCGAACCCGGCATGTAATTCTCGTACGTCGCGCGGTTCTTATCAGCGTGCAGCTCGGCGATGCGCTGGTATTCCTGAGTCGAAATCCTGGGAATAAACGAGTTTGGATTCAGCGTCGGCGACGATGCCATCGCCAGAATGTCTCCGTTGCGGACGTCCATCACCACCACCGCCCCTCGGGTCCCTGGTCCATAGACACTCTGCAACGCGTGCTCCGCCGCCTGTTGCACGTGCAGATCAATCGTCAGCACCACCGTGTGACCTGGCTCGGCCGGCGTCCAAATATTTTCGGTCTGGCGATAGCCGACATTGTTAACCAGCACAGACTTGGCCCCGGCGGTGCCACGCAGTTCCTTGTCGTAACCGGCTTCCACTCCGACGACGCCTTTAAAATCCGGCAGGCGATACGAGAAAAATGCCTCCTCGCCTTCCACTGAACGGTCGTCGCGGTGCAAGTAGCCCAGCATGTGCGCGGCAGTCAAACCGTACGGATAAACCCGCGTCGATTGGACTTCCAAATCAACGCCCAGCGGGCTGGTTGATTGCTCCTCGAACCTGGCAATGCTGGCGGTATCGAGATTCGCGAGCACCGCGTAAGGCAGCGCCAGCCGCGTTTCGTAATGGCGCTCAAAATTAGTGCGGTCGAGCCACAGCGGCTTTTGCAGTCGCTGGCTGACCTGCATCACCACGTTGCTGGCGACCTCGTAACGCGCCTGTTGGCGCAGGGCCGCCTTTTGCGCCGTCGTAAGCAGGAACTGCTTCCGTTCCTGTTTGGTCAATTTGCGGTGCAGTTTGCTTTCCTCGTCAGCGGCTTGCCGTTTCAGCTCTGCCTGCGCGCTGGCCGCCTCCTGCAGATACGCGCTATCGAACGGCTTTCGCAGTTCCTCCAGGTAAAGGCTGACATTATACGTGGGCTGGTTCTCCGCTAGAATGGTCCCGTTGCGGTCCAGAATCTTTCCGCGGACCGCCGGGATGCGCACAGTGCGGAAGGCCTGGGTCTCAAGCGACTCCCGGTAATCCCGCGACGAAACGATCTGCACCCACCACAACCCCGCCAGCAGCAGGCCCAGCCCGCACAACATCCCCACCGCCACCGCTCGAAGCTGCGGGTCGTCCCGTTTGAGTTGGTCGAAAATTAGCATGGGAGGTTAGTCCACAGTCCGGAGTCCACGGTCCACAGTCCACGGTCGATGGTCAACGGTCCACGATCGCCTACTGTGGACTGAGAACTTTGGACTCATCTTCCCCTCCTTATCTCTCGATCCGGCCGGAAGCTGATCTCCGCGACTGGCACGTGCACCAGGGTCCGCTGCAACCAGCCGAAGAGCTCGAAAAAGATCGGTGTGGCGAGCGCGCCGCCGGCACTCATCACCAGCAGTTGCCAAACGGAACCCCAGCCAAACAGGGGCTTGTGGCCCGTCGTCAGCAGCAGCAATAACGTCATCACCGGCGCGGCTGCGCTGGCGGCGAGGCCCAATACAAACTGAGCGAACATCTGGTCCTGCAAAATCAGCTCTCGGTTCACAAAAAGCGCCAGCCCCACCAGAAAAAGGGGGAGGACCGTTACCCCCAACGGATTGGCCGAAAGGGAATCGAACCAAAGCCCGCCGAGAACCGCCACCAGGCAAACGGTGCTCAGCCCGGTGCTCAGCGCGGCATAAACCATCAGGGGCGGCAGCAGGTCAATTTGCGCCCCGAGCACATGCCGAATACCCTGGAACGCCGCTTCCCAGAATACCGCCAGGAAGGTGGCGAGCAGGACAAAGACTGTGTTTAACCAGGTCATGACAATATGGCGGGTGGCGGGTGGCGCGTGACCAGCGACAAAGGCGGGTTGGTGTGAGGCGCGGAGCCTAAGCACCTCGTCACCCGACACATGTCACACGTCACATTCTTCATGGCTCCATCATCACCCATACTTCCTCCAGGGCGCTCAGGTTCGCGGCCAGCTTGACCCGCGCAACCATCTCCAGTCCAAACTCCGCGGGATGCGAATCGACGACCTTTCCGATCAAAATGTCCCGCGGGAAAATACCGCCTTCCCCCGTGGTCTTGACCTCTTGCCCCGGCTTGAGGTTTGAATTTCGCGAGAGATAGCCCATCTCCACGAAGTCCGACTCCAACGGCCCGGATGCCAGGATGATCCCGCTGTCGTGGCCCGGGTTATCCACCCGCGCCGACACCTTGCAGTTTGGGTCGCCCAACAAAACCACTTGGGACCTCGTCAGGCTGACCGAACCGATACGCCCGACCAAGGCCCCGTCCGGCGCTAATACCGGTTTGTTCACCTGCACGCCATCACGGCTCCCGAGGTCAATTTGCACGGTGCGCCACCAGTTGGCCGGCTCGCGCAGCACGACACTGGCCGGCTTCAGTTTCCAGCGTTTCCTCTGCTCCAGACCCTGCTGCCAGCCCAGGAGTTGTCGGAACCGCTCATTCTCTGCGGCTGTCTTCTCCGCCTCGACGAGCTTGAGTCTCAGTTCCTGGTTCTCCCGGCGCATGATCTCGTTCTGGCGCAGCAGTTCGGACCGGGGCAGCACCGTGTCGCCGGCCTGCCCGGCCAAATGCCGGACGGACCCCGTCAGCCCGAACAGCGGCACGAAAAGGCTGCCGATGCCCAGCTTGAGGCGGGCGGTCGTTTTGTTCGGCAGATCCAAAATTATCAGCGTCACCAGCACAACCAGGCCCACAGCAATGTAATGCGGCCGTTTTAACATCAAAGTTTTCGGTAACTGCTGATAGGTTGCTCGTTGACCGGTAACCCGAACCGATGAGCGGTAATTGGGAACCGGTTGCCCGAAACGGCCAACCAGCCACCCATTACATCACCAGTCACTAAATACCCATCATTGAGCAGGCGGGAATTATTTGGAATTATTGGAGACGCGCTTGAGGAATTGGAGTTCCTGCAATACCCGGCCGGTGCCTTCGGCGACGGCGCTTAACGGGTCGTCGGCGACATGGACCGGCAAGCCGGTCTCTTCGGCGACGAGCCGGTCAATACCTCGCAACAAGGCACCGCCGCCCGCCATTACCACCCCACGGTCCACCAGGTCGGCAGACAGTTCGGGCGGGCAGCGTTCGAGGGTGATGCGAACAGACTCCAAAATGCTCGAGAGCGGCTCTTGCAAGGCTTCGCGAATTTCTTCCGACCGAATCGTTAAGGTTTTCGGCAGGCCGGCGCTCAAGTCGCGTCCCTTGACTTCCATTGTTAATTCCTGCTCCAGCGGAAAAGCCGACCCAATCCGGATCTTAATCTCTTCCGCCGTGCGTTCACCTATCATCAGGTTATAGGCCCGTTTCATGTGCGCAATAATCGTCTCGTCGAATTCGTCTCCGCCCACCCTCAGGCTGCGGCTGAAGACAATGCCGGCGAGGGAAATAATTGCGATTTCGCACGTCCCTCCGCCAATATCGACGATCATGTTGCCCGCCGGCTCATGCACGGGTAATCCGACTCCAATGGCCGAGGCCATCGGCTGTTCGATCAGATACACTTCCCGCGCCCCTGCATGAGTGGCGGAATCTTTGACTGCCCGCTTTTCCACCTCGGTGATGCCCGAAGGCACCGCGACGACCACCCGCGGAGCAATCAGCTTGCGGTGGTGGACCTTTTGGATGAAATGGCGGAGCATCGCTTCGGTAATTTCGAAGTCGGCGATGACGCCATCTTTCATGGGCCGAATGGCCACGATATTTCCAGGCGTGCGTCCCAGCATGCGTTTGGCTTCTTCGCCGACCGCCAGGACGTTGGTGGTGCCTGCCTGGATAGCGACGACGGACGGTTCCCGCAAAACAATTCCCCGGTCGCGTACGTACACGAGCGAATTGGCCGTCCCGAGGTCGATCCCAATGTCGTTGGAAAACAGGCTCTTAAGTTGCGCCAGCATGAACTTTGCCTAACACGAAGCAGAAACTAAAATGGGTGACGCGGCGGGGTCAAGACTATTAACCTGAAAGATATGAACCGGGGTCCTGCTCCTGTGTCGGATGCAGCCCGAACTGGACCAGTTTGGCTTTCATCGTGATGCGCGAGATGCCCAGCCATCGGGCCGCCTTGGCCTGGTTGCCTTGCGCCAGTTTGATCGCCCGCGCGAATACCTCCCGTTCGGCAGTTTCCATGATGCGCGCGTGGGCGTCGGTAATTTCTGCGCGCTGGGCCGCACCTAGCAAGTCATCGACGTAGTCTCCAAAGCTGCGCGTCGAGGAGTAAATCAGCTCGCTCGTCCGGTTGAGGGCGGTTCGGGCATGGTCCAGGTTGATGGTGTAACTTTGGGCCAGGAGCAGAGCCTTGCGCACCACATTTTCCAGCTCGCGCACGTTCCCCGGCCAGTTATGCGCCTGCAGAAAGTCCATCGCCTCGGGATGGATAGAAGGTTTTGGGTTGCCCAGTTCCGGGCCATGCTTCTGCAGGAAATACCTGATCAGGTCCGGAATATCTTCGCGCCGCTGGCGTAGCGCAGGCAAGCTGATCACCACGACGCTGAGCCGATAATAAAGATCTTCCCGAAACTGTTTCTGGCGGATTGCCGTTTCCAGGTCGCGGTGTGTGGCCGCCAGCACCCGCACATTCACCGCGACGGTTTCCTTGCCCCCGAGGCGTTGCACGCATTTCTCCTGCAGCACGCGCATCAGCTTGATCTGGGTGCCGAAGGTCATGTCCCCGATTTCATCCAGGAAGATCGTGCCGCCCTCGGCCTGCTCGAACCGGCCAATCCGTCGTTCCTCCGCGCCGGTGAAGGCGCCCCGTTCATGGCCAAACAACTCGCTTTCCAGCAATGTCTCCGGGATCGCGGCGCAATTGATCGCAACGAATGGCGCGTTCGCCCGGTCGCTGTGCTGGTAAAGCGCTCGCGCGATCAATTCCTTGCCGGTTCCGGTTTCACCGCGGATGAGCACATTAATCGGCTTGGATGCCACGCGGCCAATTTCCTTGTAGATGCCTTGCATGGCGGCGCTCCGGCCGACGAGGGCATCGCGCGCGGCCCCAATGGTCCCCAACGCCACCGGCTCGGACATCAGCCGGTTGCTATCGGTCGCTTTGCGAACCAATTCCAACATGTCCGGCACGTTGAACGGCTTGAGCAGGTAATCGTAAGCCCCGAACTTCGTCGCTTCGATCGCGGTTTCCGTTGTGCCGAAAGCCGTCACTAGAATGATTGGAAGGCGCGGCTGCACCGCGTGCAGTTTGCGCACCAATTCCAGACCGTCCAGGCCTGGCAGCCGTAAATCCGTAATCACCAGGTTAAACGGTTCTTCGGCGGCCCGGGCCAAACCATCGTCACCCCGCCCTTCCACCTTCACGTGATGCCCCTCCTCCGCCAGGACCCGCTCCAGCGTGTCGCGGATTCCGGCGTCATCCTCGATCAGTAAAATTTTAGCGCCATTACTCATGTGCCGATCAAAATGCATTCGAAATCCGAAATCGAAAACTCCAAACCCGAAATAAATCGGGATTCCGGACATTTAACTCTTCATCGGCGGCTCAACCGCCGTTCCTTTGTGGCTAATCCCCTTCAACCCTCGGCAGCACCACGCTGAAGGTGGAACCGCGGTTCACTTGAGTTTCGTATTGCAAAGCCCCGCCGTTCATTTCCGCCATCCGCGCGGCGATCGACAAGCCTAACCCTGTCCCTTGCTCTTTCGTGGTAAAGAACGGGTCAAAGAGCCTTTTCTCTACTTCGGGCGGAATCCCCTTGCCGGTATCGGCAACTTCAAGCACCACGACCTCGATCTTGCCGTTACCCAGTGTTCTTTTGTCAGCCCGGGCCCGCAACGTGATCGTCCCATCGCGACCGATGCTATCGGCCGCGTTCTGAACCAGGTTGAGCAGCACTTGCTTGAGCTGGGCAGGGTCCACTCGAACTCGCAGCGGCGCAGACTCCTCCCGGACCAGGCGGATATTGGCGGCAGCCAGTTGCGCCGACAGGAGTTCCAGAACTTCCTTCAGCGGCTGGCTCGCGGCGACGACCGCAGGCTGCGGTTGGGCCGGCCGGGCAAAGCAGAGAAAATCAGTGACAATGCGTTCCAGTCTCAAAATCTCTCCTTCGATGATTTCTCCATCACGACGGCCGGGTGAACCGGGCTCAAATTTCTTTTGCTGGAGGAACAGACCGGTCTTGATCGCGGTTAGCGGGTTTCGGATTTCATGGGCTACCCCGGCTGCCAGCAACCCCAGGGAGGCGAGCTTTTCGTTGCGCTGGACCAGGGCCTGTGTTTCCACCAGCTTTATCCGTAGAGGAGCAATGAGGTCCCGATAGACCCTTCGGGCTAATTCCCCGCCAAAGATGAACAAGAGCCCTACCAGCACCAGCACGAACATCCTCAGCCGTGTTAAGGTTCCGCTCGCACTCACCAGCATCTGGTTTCGGGAATCAAAATGTGCCCGCCCCAACGCCTGGCCTAAATCCAGGAAGCCGCGCGATTGCTCCAGGAACCCATTGTATTCCGCCAACGAAGCGCCGGTTTTGGGATCCGAGGCCATCTGGGCGTGCAGGTCTCGCGCTTTTTGGATGTAGGTTGCGTACGCCGTCTCCATCTGATTAAGAATCTGCCCCTCCGGCGCGGTCGTTAACCGGGGTCGTTCCTGTTCGATCCACACCTTGAGCCCGCCGCTGGCGGCCAGGAACTCAACCCAGGCAGCCGGGTCTTCGGTACTGCCGAAACGCCGCATCTTATCATTGGCATAACGCAGCTTGTCTCGGAAATGGTCTGCGATCCGGAAGCTCTCCAGATCCACCTCGCTCACTCGGGCCCTCCATTGACCGGCCAGAATCTGTAATTCAAGCGCCACCACCGCAATCAGCACGCCTGACACCGCCACTACCGCCCCCAACGCTGTCAATCGCAACTTGATGCTGAGGTTCGTCATCGGTTTTCAGCAGCTTACTCAATCGCACGGTCGCTGGCTACCAGAACCTCCCGGCTCAATCACGATTAGGATCACACCATCACACATTCCACACCATTAGCTCCTAAAGCTCGCCCTTTTCTTCTGTCGCCGCGTTAAGCGACTTTCCATATGCATATTATTTTTGCTGCACAGCATATTCAGTTTGCAGATTGCCCATGAATCAATCTCTTCCGTTTTGGAGAGCCGCATTCATTTCTCAGTCAAGAAAACACCCGATTCCCGTTGAATTCCAAAGATCTAGACCTTGGGGAAAGCATTGGGCGACGCTCCTGGAAGCGGCTTGGCATAATCTCAGCTTACGTCTGTCTCAGCTATTCCGGCCGGAAACGTACGGGCCGACATTCCCGATCTGGTTCGGGATGTGAGTTGCTTCCTTTGAAGCTTCGGCGCTCCACATGCCTGCGCCTTCTCACGTTCGGCGCCGGCCGGAATAGCGCCTGATTTAATGCGGAAGCCACTGTCGCCATCTCACCAACGCGCTTGTGTCCACTGACTTGGCAAAACTGCAGCGCATTCCCCGGGAGGTGGCTCGCTGGCAGAGGGCGCAACAGACGTTGCTGAGCGGCGGACGCGGTCATGCGCTGGCCAGCTATCGCGAGCTGGTGCAGCGATTCCCGGGAATCCCCCAGTTGTGGTTTGAAATGGGCATCGGGGCGATGGGGGAATTGGATTTCGCACTCGCCGAGCATTCCTTTCGCCACGCGGAGCAATTAGCGCCCAGGGATGTGTCCATGTTGGTGTTGCTTGGCCAGCAATATCATCGTCTGCGCCGGCCAGTCCAGGCGCGCGCCTGCTTCGAACGCGCGGCGGCGGCCGACCCGGCTTCAATCCACGCGCGGCTGAGCTTGGCCGCTTGGTACGAACGCGAGCGCCGCCTGGAGGAAGCTTGGGAAAACGTCGAGGCTTGCATGGCGAGTTCTCCGCAGAATCCACAGGTGTTGTGTGTGCGCGCGCTGCTGCTCCATCGTAAAGACCGAAACAGCGAAGCCGAGACTGTGTTGCGCGATGTCATCAAGAGCGGTTCGCCGGATCCCAACGTACAGTTTTCCTCCCGCCACCTCCTGGCCGTGGTAATGGATGAACTCGGGCAATACACCGAAGCCATCCGCTGGCTGTCCGAGGCCAAAGGTCTCGCCCGCCGGATGGGCAACACCGCGGCAATGGAACGAGACTATGACCGCGCCGACCAGCGGCGCCGCGGATTGCTCGCCTCTCTCACTCCTGAAACGATACGGCGCTGGCGCGAACAAGGGCCCGCCGTGCCGTGCCCATCGCAACTCGCCCTGCTGGGCGGCCACCCGCGCAGCGGCACGACTCTGCTCGAACAGATTTTGGGCGTCCATCCGGAAATCCTGGCCTTCGACGAGTCGGAGGCCTTCGCCAACGAAATCTGGCATCAGCTTGCCCCGATGCGGACGCCCCAACCCCTCAGCCTCGAGGCGCTGGACGCAGTGCCCGCCGGTCGCCGTGCGGAGTTAGGCCGCCGCTACCTTAAGAGCCTCCTGCGCGAAGTCCAAGGCGAACCCAGCGCCCGCGTCCTGCTCGACAAGAACCCCTCTCCCACCTCGGCGCTCCACCTCTGCCTGCGGATCTTCCCGAACCTGAAAGTGATCATCGCCCTGCGCGACCCGCGCGATGTCGTCATCAGTTGCTTCTTCCAAAACCTGATGCTGACCCCAACCAACGCCAATTTCCTCACCCTCCAACGCACCGTTAAACATTACACCGACCTGATGGACGTTTGGTTGCGAATGCGCGAACTCGGCGGCTTCGACTGGCTGGAAACCCGCTACGAAGATGTCGTTGACAACCTGGAAGCCGAAGGCCGGCGTGCGACCGAATTTCTCGGTCTGGCCTGGCATCCCAGCCAGGCCAACCATCACGAGGCCGCCGGCCGCAAAATCGTTTTCTCCCCTACTTACAACGACGTCACCAAACCCGTCCACACCCGCGCCGTTGGCCGTTGGCAGCATTACGCCGAAGCTTTAGCGCCCTTGCAGGAAAAACTTGCCCCTTACTGCCGCGCCTTTGGATACGCTTGAAAAACACCAAGCTCCAAACTCCAAGCTCCAGAAAAGCTTCAAACTTTAAATTCCTACGCTCGGAGTTTGGAATTTGGCGTCAAAAAAGGTTTCGTGGTCGTAATGTTCCACTGAAAGATCTGTCTTCATTTCCTTCTCTTAATCCCGCAGCAACGACCGAGAAACGCGCGCCTACGAATGCGGGAAGGCCGGGATGACCACATCGCCTTCGGCTACCTCCCCGAATTCCCATCCCGGGACCAGGTTGGCGACGCAACGCTGCTTTTCAACGCGGCTCACTTTGGCCCTCCCCACGAGTTTGCCCTGCCGGCTTATCAATACTTCGCCTTGCGCCAAAACCCCTTGTTCTTCGCCCGCATCGAGAACAATGAAACGCCACTTGGGATCAAAGGCGAGGACCCTGGCCCTGAGTCCTGCCGGCAAAAGAATTGGGGTTTGTGAATCCCAGCGGACGGTCAACATATCCACCTTGCGCTCCAGACCTTTGATTGCTTCCTGGCTGGAGGCCACGTCTTTTTCCAGTTCTTTGATTCGCCTGGCAGCAAAGGCTACTTGTTCCGGCTCCATATGGGTAGCCCGATAACGAGCCAAACCGGCCTGCGCCTCGTCGCGCTCCTTGGCGGTTGAGGCCAGGTCGCTGCTCAGTTTATCGGCGCGCCTGGTCTGCGAAGCCGCCGTCGCGAGCGCCTGTTGTTTTTCCAAAGTGGTTGTCTCCAGGGCCGACTTGGTTTCGGTTAAGGCGGCGGTGGTTCTGACCAGATTCCTTTCCGTGGTTGCCAAGTCGCTTTCGGCTTTCTGTCGCGCGGCGTTCTGCGTTGCGAGACTAGACTGAAGCCTCGTAATCTTCTGTCTGAGCTGGCAGAGATTCAGGCCAGTTACAGCGACACCGGCAAGCAGCGCCGTGATTAGAATAATGCGGATGAACATTAAGTTTCCCCGGATACTTTTCATAGTCGTCACGAGAGCATCGCGAATGCCAAGACCGGTTTTGCCTGAAAAGGGGCATCGCGCAGAAGCGCTTTCTGGTTTTTGCGCGTGATTTTCACGCCCTCTGCGTGAAAATCACGCGTGGCCGGCGGCGTGACGCACTGGCCTGTCTCCGGTCAAACTCATCGTGCGGTGCTACAGTCGCGAGCCAAGGTGGGATTCGTGTCCGAGACCTTTTTAGGCCAGTTTTTAAAACAAAATGCTTGGGTTGGGTGTAATATATCTCCAGTTTCAATGGAACCGGTTTGAGGGAAAGGATTTGAATGAAAACATTACTGCGAATCGTGTGGAAGATTATCAAAGTAGGCCTCTTTGCCATCGGCGCTCTGCTGGTACTCGGAATCCTGCTCCTCATCGGGGCTGTGCTGCTGGCTCCGGCGGCGCATAAAATCGCCGATAAATCCGTGTTGGTGTTCAATCTCGACACCCAGCTCACCAACCGGCCGCCGGATGAAAGCGCCGCTTTTCTGTCCCGGCTCTTCGGCAACCGCGCGTCAAGCCTTCAATTACGCGCGGCGACCACCGCCCTCCACGAGGCCGCCCAGGATAAACGCATCTCGGGCCTTTATCTGCATGGCAATCTAGTCGCCGCCGGCTACAGCTCCGGCTACGGCGCCCTCAAAGAACTCCGCGAAGCCATCCAGGATTTCCAGAAAAGCGGCAAGCCGGTCATTGCTTACATCGCCGCGGCCGACAACCGCGACTACTACCTGATGTCAGTCGCCGACCAGATCCTCCTTAATCCCCTCGGTCTGATCGCCTTCCGTGGCTTGTCGGCGCACGGGGTCTTCTACAAAGGCGCAGGCGATAAATACGGCATCGAGTTCACCCCTATCCGCCATGGGAAATACAAGTCCGCTATCGAACCGTTCATCAGGCAGGACTTCAGCCCCGAAAACCGCCAGCAGCTCGACGCCCTCATCAAGACCCTCTGGGGCGAAATGCTCAACGCGGTGGCCGCCTCCCGTAAGCTCACTCCCGATAAACTCCAGGCGCTGGCCGACCAGGAGGGCCTCATCACCGTCCAGACCGCCAAGGCCAACGGCTTGGTGACGGAACTGGCTTCCGAGGGCCAGGCCCTCGACAAATTGCGCCAACTGACCGGTAAAACCGCAGGTGACGAACCCTTCCCGCAGGTTTCCCTCGCCGATTATGCGGACGAAGCCCAGGCACTTGCCGCCAGGAAACAGCATGGCAAAGACAAAATCGCCGTCGTCTATGCCGAAGGCGTCATCGTGGATGGGGAAGGCGAGCCGATGAGCGACGGACAGGTCGCCGCAGAACCCTTCGCGCGAATGATTCGAAAATTGCAGCGGCGCAAAGATGTGAAGGCCGTTGTGTTGCGCGTCAATAGCCCCGGCGGCAGCGCCGAAGCTTCCGAGGCCATGCTGGCCGAACTCCGCCGGTTCAAATCCGACCGGCCCGTCATCGTTTCCATGGGCACCGTCGCCGCCAGCGGAGGCTACTTTATTTCGACCGCGGCCCGCCGCATCATCGCCGAACCCAATACCATCACCGGCTCGATTGGCGTCTTCGGCCTGGGCCTCAACGTCAAGAAACTCGCCAACGACCACGGCATCACCTTCGATGCCGTTAAAACCGGCGCGCTGGCCGACCTCGGCACCATTTCCCGGCCCATGACGCCGCAGGAACAGGCCGTGTTGCAGAATTTCGTGGACCACGTCTACGGCGTGTTCGTCCAACATGTCGCCGAGTGCCGCAACCTGACGACCAATCGCGTGGACGAGCTCGCCCAGGGCCGCGTTTGGTCCGGAGCGGATGCTCTCAAAGTCGGCTTGGTCGATCAACTCGGCGGTCTCCGGGACGCCATCGGCGTTGCTGCCAAAGAAGCCAAACTCGGCGCCAACTATTCGGTCGTCGAGTTTCCGGAACAAAAACCCCTCCTGGAAGGGCTCTCCGAGGCGCTCGGTGGAGAAAGACCGCCGCTGGCCAAACACGACCTGGCCGGTCGCATCACGCAGCAGGTGGTGCAGGGTTGGCGCTGGCTCTCGAGCTTCAACGCCCCGCACGGCGTTTATGCACGCCTGCCCTTCGAGCTGGAACTGAACTAATAACCCCTCAACTGGCCGGTTTGCGCCCCTCCCGGAGCTTCGCCACCTCTGCGTGCGCCAAAACCACATCCGGGTCACGTTGCATCGCCTCGAAATAGTGCCGCGAAAAACCCTCCCCGCTTTCCGAGGGTGCCACCAGAAGGTGCGCCTGCTTTACCAATGCCTGCACGCTGGCGGCGGTAAGTGGTTCTTTGGCGTCCAGCGCTTCGTCCATCGAGACAATTAGTTGCGACAGCGGGCTTAGCCAGGCAAACCACGGATCGCTGGTGAGCAGTTGCAGAAAATGATTCGGCGATTGGACCTTTCCGATAACTTTTTCGTACTCGATACGCTCCGAGTCCACCAGCGCTTTGTGCAGGGCCAACAGGGAGGAGCGCAGGGTCTGGAGCCGTTGCCGGGCGCCCGCAGGTTCCGGTCGCGGTTGGGTTGGGTCCTCTTTCATTTGCCTCACAGTAGCCTTAAAAGCGTTCCGCCGCCAGCGGGCTTGGCGTCAGCCCCTAATCGGTCAGTGACGGCGCCCGGCGTAGTGGAGCGCGGATATTCCTGTCCGCAGCAACTTCCGAACGCCAGCGCCGCGGTTTTGCCGCCAATCTCACGCGTAACACCTTGCCACGGACTGGAATGGCAGACCGCCAGGTCCGCGCGTGTCCGCCGTTACTGAACGATTGTCAGCCCGCATCTCGGCCATCGCGAATCCTCTCGCATTTCACGCCAATATGAGTGTGCTCATTTTTATGTTGACAAGCCCCGCCGCCGGGTCCATCGTGGGACTATAAATGAGCGCACTCATTTTTATACCATGAAAACTAAGCCGCCCAAATCCAGACGCGCCGCCCCGCCCCCCGTGCGCCGCAAACGCTTTGAAAACAAGGAAAGAAACCGCCGGGCCATCCTCCGCGCTGCTCTGGACCTGTTCGCCCAAAAAGGCTTTTACCGCACGACCACCAAAGCTATCTCCCGGAAAGCCGGCATCGCCGAAGGTACGCTTTTCAATTATTTCAAAACCAAAGAAGACCTTGCTCTCTATTTCTTCGAACAGGAGCTGGTCGGCATTATCGACTGGTACCACCGTGACAGGCGGGTCAAGGCTGCCGCCCTGCCCGAAAAACTGTTCGCCGTCGTCCACCATCTGCTCGACCGGCTCGCGCCCTACGAAGAGTTCATCGGCGCCGTTTACTTGCGCGCCCTGCAGCCCGCCTCCAAGCTCAGTCCATTGAGTTTGGCCTCCCAGGAGCACAACCTGCGCTACCTGCAGTTCATCCGGCAGATTCTTGCTGATGCGGAAACTGACCATGAGATTCCGCAGGTCGGCGATGTGGGCGCCTATGCCTTTGGTCTCTTTCACCTGGCAATCATCACTTATTGGTTGCACGATCGCTCCCGGGGAAAGGAAGCCACCCTGGCGATGCTCGATCGTTGTTTGAAATTGGCGACCCATCTGCTGAAGAAGGGCGGCTGGGACTGGTGAACAAAAATGGCCAGACGGGCACGCTCCGCCGCGGGTTGCGCCTCGGGAAACTCGGGTTGAGCCTTACCGGCAGTTACCTCGGTTACCAGGCACAAAATCTTTTTCTCGGAGCCGAAAAACGGGCGCAGCGGCAGCTCCGCTTCCAACAACAAGCTTCCCGGCGCGTCCGCGAGGAACTCGGCTCGCTCAAGGGCGCTGTCATGAAACTGGGTCAGTTGCTCAGTCTGCAAACGCAGGCCTTGCCCCCGGAAGTCCTCCAGGAACTGGCTCTTCTCCAAATGCGCGCGCCCGGCATGCATCCTACGCTGGCCCGGGCCCAGTTCAAATCCTCCCTGGGCAAATACCCGGAAGAAGTGTTTGCGGAGTTTGAGCCCGAACCGTTTGCGGCCGCCTCCTTGGGCCAGGTCCACCGGGCTCGCACGCGAAGCGGAAAAAAGGTCGCCGTCAAAATTCAATACCCGGCCATCCGCTCCGCGATCGAGAACGATTTCAAATTGCTGCGCTCGGCAACCCTACCCGGCCAGTGGACCGGTCATGCACCCGCCGCCCTCCTCGATGAAATTCAAAGAGGTTTTTTGGAGGAAACCGATTACCTCAACGAGGCCAAGAACCTGGAATTCTTTGCGCCGCGCCTTAAAGACCTCGCTTACTTGAGCATTCCGGAAGTGCATTGGGATTTCACAACCGACCGGGTCCTCACGATGTCGTTCATCGAAGGGGAAACGGTTTTTGATTTCCTGAAACACAAACCCTCGGCCGATCTGCGCAACCTCATCGGAACCCGGTTGGTCGAAATGTATTATTCCCAGCTCTACCGGCTCAAGGCGCTGCACGCGGATCATCATCCGGGCAATTATCTGTTTCAGCCTGACGGCCGCATCGGCCTGGTCGATTTCGGCTGCGTTAAACGCGTCTCCTTTGATGCTGCCGATTTGATCAATTGTTGCGCCAGGCACGTCTGGCTCCAAGGCGATGCTCAAACCCGGCACGTTCTCGGCCTGATTTTTGGCGCGCGTATTCCCTATGCCCGCGCCCGCAAGATGCTCTCCTCCCTCGAGGAGATGGCCTCCCTCCTTTACCCGCAAGGCGCCCGCGCGAACCCCGTGGTGGATTTCGGCCAGCCCAAATTGCTGGAATGGCTTGGCCGTTGCATGGCGCAGACTTTGCGCGACAAACTCATCAACCCTGAGTTTGCCTTTACTTCGCGGGCTGACCTCGGCCTTTACCACCTCTTGCACCAACTGGGCGCCAAGGTCAATGTCACCCAATTGCAGCGGCAAGTGTCGAAAGGGCGCTAAGTAGCCTCTCCGGTACTTAGAGTTCCGCGCGCCTGCCTCCCGCTATCTTGTCCCAATCAGCGTCTTCTGCGAGCCCTTCTGTTTCCTGCTGTTCAATTTCGGCCGAATCCAGCACCCGAAAACATATTAAAATTTCACTGGAATTCTTCGCTGGTCGGATGAAAGTTCAGCCTTGTCGGTTAAACGAAAGGTAAAGAAGTTATGACTAAACCAATTCCAGATGGGTTCAATACGATCACTCCGCACATCGTGGTATCGGATGCCGCCAAGGCGATCGAGTTTTACAAGAAAGCTTTTGGCGCGCAGGAAATCGAACGCTTCACGGGGCCCGATGGCAAAAGCATCATGCATGCGCAATTGAAAATCGGCGGCTCGATGTTGATGCTCGGCAATGAATTCCCGCCGTCATGTCTTTCGCCGAAAAGCCGCGGCGGCACCAGCGTCACGCTTCACCTTTACGTCGAGAACACCGACTCGGTGTTCGACCGCGCGGTCAAGGCCGGCTGCACGGTGAAGATGCCGGTGAGCGACCAGTTCTGGGGCGACCGCTACGGCCAGGTGGAAGATCCGTTCGGCCACCAATGGGCGATTGCCACGCACAAACAGGACCTCACGCAGGACCAAATTGCCGCCAACGCCAAGGCCTTCTTTGCGAAGATGGGGAAGGAACGAGCGCCGGAAATGGCGAACGCCTGACCCGCGGTTCGGAGCAGTAATTGGAAACACGTGTATCCAAGCCTCCCCGCGTGAGACCCCTCCCTCTCCCTTATGAAGGGGAGAGGGAGAAACAATATGGAAACGAGCAACACCATGAGTGAAGCCGCGCTCGGGGGCCGGTTCACGTTCCCCGGCGCGCCACTGACAGTGCAACGGATAGGCTATGGCGCGATGCAACTGGCCGGCCCTGGCGTGTGGGGGCCACCGAAGGACCCGGACGGTGCCGTCGCCGTTCTCCGCGAGGCCGTAGCGGCTGGCGTGAACCATATCGACACGGCCGACTTTTACGGCCCGCACATCACCAACCAGATCATCCGCCGCGCCCTGCACCCGTATCCTGCAGGGCTGGTGATTGTCACCAAGCTTGGGGCCCGCCGCCCGCCTGATCAATCGTGGCAGCCGGCGATCTCGCCCCAGGACCTGACCGCCGGTGTCCAGGACAACCTCCGCAACCTGGCCCTGGACGCGCTCGATATCGTCAACTACCGCGCGACGGGGGCCGTCCACGGCCCCGCGGAGGGGTCCATTGTCGAGCAGGTGACGGTCCTGGCCGACCTCCGGCGCAAGGGGCTGATCCGCCACATCGGCC
>Ga0210408_10001481_pt1 | contig 24573 bp, 24 predicted proteins | sample IncBWH4MmetaG_FD_155471 | JGI IMG/M metagenome (GOLD analysis project Ga0210408, IMG submission 155471) | Forest soil microbial communities from Barre Woods Harvard Forest LTER site, Petersham, Massachusetts, United States - Inc-BW-H-4-M | ecosystem: Environmental > Terrestrial > Soil >...
GCGGTAAGAACGACGGCTATGCCGCGTGGTCCGACGCGGGCGGCCTCGCCATGGGCCACTATGACTACAGCCAATCGGCGCTATATGCCCTGGCGAAGGACTTCGTACTCGCGGATAATTTTTTTCAAGGTGCGTTCGGCGGATCCTTCCTCAATCACCAATACCTGATTTGCGCTTGCGCGCCGGTATATCCCAACGCGGATACGGCGCCGGCGAAACCATCCTTGGCGGTGCTCGACAAGGACGTGGCCGGGCGCTATATGCCGCGGCTCAAGGTGGCGAAGGATGCAAAACCCTCGGCCCTGGACGAACCGCCCAAGTTTGAGAACAGCGGCAACGTCGCGCCCGCCAACTATTTCGGCGACGGTAAGTTCTATGCGGTGAACACCATGCAACCCGCCTATCAGCCGAGCGGCAACAAGCCGGCGGCCGCCGATGCCGGTTATTTGTACGCCGACCCCGGCAGCGCCACGACCTTGCCGCCGCAAACGGCCGCCACCATCGGCGATGCGCTCGACGCCAAGCATGTCAATTGGATTTGGTACTCAGGTTCGTGGGACGCGGCCCTCGTCGATGGCAGGCGCTCCGCGCTGAAATCGCGCACGGTGATCTATGCGCCCTCAACGCCCGCCGGCAATCCTGATTTCCAGCCCCATCACCAACCCTTCAATTACTACGCGCGCTTTGACCCAAATACCGGGGCTGAGCAGCGCGCGCTGCACTTGAAGGATTACAGCGAACTGCTCGCCGATGCGGCCTCGGGCCGCTTGCCCGCGGTCGCGTTCTACAAGCCCCAAGGCAATATGAATCAGCACGCCGGCTACGCATCGGTCGCCGAAGGCGATGCACACATCGCGGATCTGGTCGCGAAATTGCGTGCGAGTCCACAGTGGCAGCACATGGTGATCGTGATCACGTACGATGAGTTCGGCGGCTCCTGGGACCATGTGGCGCCCCCGCAAGGCGATCTGCTCGGACCCGGGTCGCGAATTCCCGCGCTGATCATTTCCCCCTTCGCCAAGCGCGGCATGGTCGATCATTCGCAGTACGACACCGAGTCAATCCTGCGACTGATCACGCGCCGCTTCGATCTTCAGGTGTTGCCGGGTATCCTTACGCGCGATGCCGGACTCGCCGCGCATGGCGCGCCGCCGATGGGTGATCTGACCAATGCGCTCGAGCTGCGGCAATGAGCGCTGCCGGCCCCACGTCGCGACCATAGGCTGCGTTCGCGGCGGTCGGCGCTGCTAGGGCGATTTCGGCGGTGATTTCGGCGCGGGTTTGGCGTCCTGGGGCGCGGAGGGCGCCGCGGCCTTTTTGACGCTCACCAATTCCACGTCGAATATCAACAGCGAGCCGCCGGGGATCCCGGGCCGCGGGCTTGGACCGTAGGCAAGGTCCGGCGGCACGAACAGCTGCCATTTGGCCCCCGGCTTCATCAGCACCAACGCCTCTTGCCAGCCCCGGATCACACCATTCACCGCGAAGGTTGCGGGCGCGCCGCTTTTGTACGAACTATCGAATTCCGAGCCGTCGAGCAGTCTGCCGCGGTATTGCACCGTCACTTGATCGGCGGCCGTGGGCGCCGCGGCCTTGCGAGCTCCCGGCGCCATAATTTTATATTCCAGTCCCGAGGCCGTGGTCGTCACGCCTTTCTCGTGCGCATTTTTCTCCAAGAATTCTTTTGCGGCCGTTTGATTGCGAGCCACCGCGGCCTGCATCTGCGAGCGCATGTAGACCTGCACTTGTTGCCACTCGGCGGGAGTGATCTTCTTTCCATGCAGGCCATCCTGGAGGCCGCGCATCACGGCGTCGAAGGCAACTTCATCGGTGATCCCGGCGCGGTGCATCTGATCGCCGAACGTCAGCCCGAACAAGTAGCTGGCTTGATCGACCGAAAGAGGGGCGGGGGGCGCCGCGACCGGGGTCGTGGGCGCTGCCGCTGCAGTGGGTGCTGCCGCTGCAGTGGGTGCTGCCGCCGCAGTGGGTGCCGCTGGTGCAGCGGGTGCTGCAGGCGCCGCGGGAGTATGGGAGGGAGTTTGTGCACCGACCAGGGGCGCGGCGGCGGCCATGAGCCACGCCATGCAGGTCCGACCAAGATTTACGCTGCGGGTTCTTTTCATGGCGCGCACGATACGCCACCCGGGGTTGCAAATGCCAGCGCGTTCACACGCCGAGGGAGCCGCGCCGAATGACGGCGACCGTCAAGCGCGAGATACAGACCAACTTGCCCGCCTCATTCACGATTTCGATGGACCAGACATGAGAATGCCTGCCCACGTGCACCGGGCGCGCCGTGCCGATGACGAGCCCCGTGCGCGCCGCCCGCACGTGATTGGCGTTGATTTCCTGACCCACGCACTGGTATTCCTTCGTGTCCACGCACAGGGTCGCGCCGGTGCTTCCCAGGGTTTCGCTGAGCGCCACCGAGGCGCCGCCGTGAAGCAAGCCATAGGGCTGCCGAGTGCGCCCGTCGACGGGCATGGTGCCGCGGACGAAATCATCGCCGATTTCGGTGAATTCGATGCCGACGTGCTCGAGCATCGTGCCCGCACGCGTGGAATTCAAATCCTCAACCGTTCTTGGACTCTTCCATAGCGTCATTTCGATTCCTTGAGCTTGGCGGCCACCCGTCGATAGGCCTCACGAAACGGAATACCTTCCTTGGCCACCAGGGCATTCGCGGCGGCGGCCGCGTGTATGTCGGGCTCGAGCCGGATGTGGTCCGGCCGAAAGCTGACCCCGTCCAGAGCGCTCGGCAGGATCTCGAGCGTCTGCAGGCAGGAATCGATGCTGCGGAACAGGGGCGGTTTGATGAGCTGCAAATCGCGGTGATAACCCGACGTCATTTTTTGCGTGATGCCGAGCACTTCGTTGAGCGCCGCTTGCGCGACGGCGCTGCGGCCACGCACCAGCTCGAACACATCGGGATTGCGCTTCTGCGGCATGATGGAGGAGCCGGTGGTGAAGGCCTCCGGAAGAGTCACGAAGCCGAATTCCTGAGTGTAGTACAGCAGCAGGTCTGCGGCGAGGCGGCCCATGTCCTGCGTGAGCAGGGCAACTTCGAACAGCAGGTGCGCCTCAGCTTTGCCGCGGGAGAGCTGTACCGCCGTCACCGGTTCTTGAGTGACAGCAAACCCGAGACGCCGTCGCGTTTCTTCGCGGCTGAGATCGAGATTCGGCGTCCCGTAGCCGGCCGCGGATCCCAGAGGGTTTTTGCCGATGCGCCGCTGCGCCAGATCGAGACCCTCGGCATCGTCGCGAATTTCCGCGGAAAAACCCTGCGCCCACAGCGCCACGCTGCTGGGCATCGCCTGCTGCATGTGGGTGTAGCCGGGGAGCGCCATTTCGCCATGCCGGCCGGCGAGCGCGTCGAGCGCATCCGCCACGGCCGTCGCGCCGCGCCGCAATTGGTCGGCGGCATCGCGCAGGTAGAGGCGCAGCGCGGCGAGAACCTGATCGTTGCGCGAACGCCCGGCATGCAGGCGCCCGCCGGCCGCGCCGATGCGCGCGGTGAGCAGGTTCTCGATCGCCGTCTGGCAATCTTCCTGTTCGAGCGAAATGTGCCATGCCCCGCGCGCATGTTCCGCGCCGATCGCCGTCAAGGCCTCGCGAATCAATCCAAGCTCCGGCGCCGACAACAGCCCCTTGAGCGCCAGCATTTCCGCATGCGCGATCGAGGCTTGGATGTCGTAGCGCACCAGCCGATTGTCCAGCAGGTAATCGTCTCCCGCCGTGTATTCCAGCACGCGTGCGTCGAGCAGAGTTCCCTTGTCCCAGAGTCGCGTCATGAAAGTCTACGTCCCCGACGCGCTCAGTTGTTCCGCCGGGCTCAAGGCCGTGAGGTCCGCGACCACCAGCGTGCCGGTGCCTTCATTCGTGAAGATCTCCGCCAATAGACTATCGGCCGACTTGTAGCTGATGACGTGCACCCGGCGCACGCCGCCGCGGATCGCGTTCTCGATCGCCGCCGCTTTGGGCAGCATGCCGTCCTTCAGCGCACCCTGGTCGCGCAGGCGCTTCAATCCCTTGATGTCCGTGTACGAAACCACCGAGCTCGGATCCTCGACGCGTTCGAGAATTCCCTGCGCGCCGGTGCACAGCACAAGTTTTTCCGCCGACAGGGCGCCGCCGATGGCTGCGGCCACGGTGTCGGCGTTGATGTTGAGCAGGACGCCGTTCGAGTCCGCCGATAACGGGCTGACCACGGGCATCAAACCGTTCTCCAGCAGTTTTTCGATCACCGCCGTATTGACCGAATCGATGTTGCCGACGAATCCGTAGTCCACCGTCTCGGCCGAGCCCTCCGTGACGCGCACCGGCGGCCGCTTGTGCGCGCGTATCAACCCCGCGTCGACGCCGCTCAGACCGATGGCTTCGATGTCGAGCTCCCGGCAGATCGCGAGGATGCGCGTGTTGATCAAGCCGTTCAGCACCATGGCGGTCACGTCGATCGATGCCTGGTCGGTGACCCGCCGGCCATTGACCATCCGCGTGTCGATGCCGAGCGTCGCCTGCAAGCTGTCCAGTTGCGGACCGCCGCCGTGGACCAGCACGGTCTTGATGCCCACCTGGTGCAGGATCGCCACTTGTTCGATCAAGGCACGCGTCGAAATCTCATCGCTGAATACGGCGCCGCCCGCCTTGATGATGAAGACCTTGTTCTTGTACATGCGGATGTACGGCGCCGCGCTCTTGAGAGCGCGCACGGCCACGGATGGATCTGGTCGGCTCTTAATCATGATTACTCCCACGGCGATCAAGCCAGCATACGATGCAGAACGGCCATCTGCACCGCCAGACGATTGAAGGCTTCGCGTTTGACCACCGCGCGCGGACCGTCCAGAACTTCATCGGCGACCGCGACGTTGCGGCGCACCGGCAGGCAGTGCATGAGTCTGGCATCGGGCAGCGCGCCTGTGAACCAACGCTCGCGCACGCACCAATCGGAGAGATCGGCGCGCAGCCGCGAGTCCGCCTCCGCGTCGCCGTAGTACGCGGTGGTGCCCCACTCCTTCGCGTACAGCACGCTCGCGCCGGCGAGTGCCGCAACCCGATCCGAGGTTTCCTCCAGCGAGCCGCCGGCCACCGCTGCGGCCAGGCGCGCGGATTCCATGATGCGCGACGGCAGGGCGAAGCCTTCCGGCCGCACCACCACCACCTCCATGCCGCGCATCGCCGCCATGTGCACGGTGGCCGCAGGAACGGCCAGGGGCAGCGCCTTCGGGTGATAGACCCACGAAAGGACGAACTTGGCTCGATTAGGGATATCGAGTTCATCCAGGGTGCGCCAGTCCGCCAGCGCCTGGCACGGATGGTTCATCGAAGATTCCAAATTGATCAGCGGTTTGTCGCACAGATCGTCGATCATGCCGAACAGGGTTTCGTCCAGATCGGCCTCGAGATTCTTGCCTTCAGCGAAGGCGCGTACGCCGAGCGCATCGCAATACGACGCCAGGACCGGTATACCCTCGCGGATATGCTCGGCGGCCACGCCCTTCATGATGGCATTGAGCCGCGTCTCCAGCTGCCAGGTGCCCTGGCCCGGGGTGATGACGAAGGATGAACCGCCAAGGCGCGCCATGCCGGCTTGGAATGACGCCAGCGTGCGCAGCGATGGATTCAAGAACACCAATCCTAAGATTTTACCCGCGAGCGCCCGTGGCTCGGGTTTGATTTGCAGGGCCTCGGCGAGCGCCAGCAGGTCGAGAATCTGGTCGCGGCTGAAATCGGCCAGACTGAGAAAGCGCCTCACGCGGAAATTCTCGAGAGGGCATCGCAGAGCTGATCCACATGACCCTCGTTCAAGATGTACGCCGGCAGCAGGCGCAAGATGTACGGATCCCCACTGGTGCCGGTCAAAATGTTCTTCGCCAGCAGCGCCGCCTGCACCTCCTTGGCGGGACGCGAGGTCTTGAGGCCCAATAGGAAGCCGGCCCCCTGCACCGCGGTGACCGGACCGATGATGCAGGTCGAGCGGATGTACGCCGAGACTTGCCGAACGTTGGCCAGCAGCGATTCGGATTCAATGGTATCGATCACCGCTTCAGCCACCGCACATGCCATGGGACCGCCCCCGAATGTCGTGCCCATGTCGTCGACCTTGAGCTGCCCCGCAATTGCGTTCGACAACAACAGCGCCGATACCGGGAAGCCGTTCCCAAGAGCCTTGGCGGCGGTGATCATGTCCGGCGTGACACCGTAGAAATTGGCGGCAAAGGGGGCGCCAGTGCGGCCGGTGCCGCATTGCACCTCATCGAAAATCAGCAAGGCGCCGGTTTCGTCGCAACGCCGCCGCAGCGCCTGCAACATCGGCCTGCCGACATCGTAGGCGCCGCCCACGCCCTGCACGGGCTCGACAATGACGGCAGCTGTGTCCCGGTCGATGAATCGATCGACGGCGGCAGGAGCATCCCGCGGCGCGAAACTCACGTCGAAGGGCCGGCGCGGAAAACCGTACCATTTTTCGAGCGCGCCCCACGTCACGGCGCCGGCCGCGGCGGTTCTGCCGTGAAAGCCTTGTTCCAGCGCCACGATCTTGCCGCGGCCGCTGAGCTTGAACGCGAGTTTCAACGCATTTTCGTTGGCCTCGGCGCCGCTGTTGATCCAAAACACGGTGTCGAGCCCGAGCCCCACGAACTTCGTCAAGCGGGCGGCGGCGCGCTCGCGGATTCCCAACGGCACTGCGTTGGTCTGAAATGCCATTTGCCGGGCTTGGCGCTCGAGCGCGGCCAACCAGCGCGGATGACCATAGCCCAAGCCGGCGACCGCATGTCCGCCGTAGAAATCCAAGATCTTGCGGCCGTCGCGCACGTGCAGCCATACGCCCTCGCCGTGGGCGATTTCGATGGGAAATTGCGCAAACACTTGCGCCAAGTGACTCGTCAGAGCCTGCGTCGTGAGAGTTGTCAGAGGTGTCGCCATGGATATTGTTGGGTGAGTTTGACGCTATTCTAGTCCGCCGCTGTATCGGCGCGGCGGCGCGCTTCAGGTCCAGCCGGGCGCGGGGGCGGTGAGGCCCGTCGTCTCGGCAAGACCCAACAGGCGATTCATCCATTGAATGGCGCCGCCCGCGGCGCCCTTGTTGAGATTGTCGAGCACCGACATGACGGCGATCGAATTGCCGTTGGTCACCGCGCTCAAGTGCGAGTAATTGCTGGCCGCCACGTCCTTGACGCGCGGCGCGGTGTCGCCGACCCGCACGAAGGGGCAGTTCTTGTAGTACGACTTGAGCGCCTCCAGCGCCTGGACCGTGTCGAGAGATTTTTTCAGGCTGGCTTGTACGGTGACATGGATGCCGCGCGCGAAGGGACCGGAATGCGGCACGAAATTGAACTCCGCCTCGACGCCGGTCGCAAGCTTCGCGCAGGCGATGATTTCCGGCACGTGGCGATGACTCAAGGCGCCGTACGTATACAGATCGCTGTGCCGATGCGGATGGTGTGTGCCGTCGACCGGCTTGCGGCCGGAGCCGGTGCTGCCGGTGATGCCGGTCACGAACAGGCGCGTATCGGTCAGCCCCAGCGCGAGCAAGGGCACGACGGCGAGCAGCGTCGCGGTCGCGAAGCATCCGGGATGCGCGACATGCGGTGTCGGCGACTTCTGCAAATGCTCCGGGACGGCGCAGGTGAATTCCCGAATTCTCGCCGACGCGGCATGCGTGTGCTTGTACACGGCCTCGTAGGCGGCGGCGCTCGAATAGCGGAAGTCGGCCGAGATGTCGACGCAATGCACGCGCGTGCCCGCCGCCTCGGCGGCGGTCAGCAGCCGATCGATGAGGGTGGCGGCCGCGCCGTGGGGCGCCGCAGAAAACAAGGCCGAGCGCGGCGTGCGCCGCACCAGATTCTCGATCTCATCGAGATCGGTGAATTTCAAATCCGGATAGGCGCTGCGCAAATGCGCAAACGCTCCGGCGACCGAGGCGCCGGCCTGACTGTCCGAGAGGATGGCGGCCACCTCGAGCTGCGGATGGCCCGCGATCAGGCGCAGCAGCTCCCCCGCCACATAGCCGGTGCCCCCCAGCACGATCGCCGGCGTGGAGGCGCTCATTCCGCGGCTACTTTGGGTTCACGCACTTGTCTTAGCCCCAAGCGCGCGATGATGTGATCGCCAAGATCCGCGGGACTGCTGATGGCGTTGAACGCCTCGACGTTCATCTGCTCCCGGATGATCTCGACGCCCACCGCATTGTCCGTCGCGGGACCCGTGACCACGCACGGTTCGATGCCGAAGCGCTCGCGCAATAACTTGACGCCGCCCCAGGCGGCGACCGGATCGTTGGCCGACAGGGCCACCGCGGTCAGCGCCGTCTTGATGTCGGGCTGGCGCAGGATGGATTCCACGCCGTAGGTTCCCAAGAGTCCATCTCCCAATTCGAACACGATGACATCGGGCTGACCGGAAGCCATTTCCGTGAGCATGGTGCGGGTGAGCGCCGGACCGTTTTTCTCGGTCGTGGTCACCACGCCTAAATCGGTGAAAATCATGGTGCGCCGCGCGCCCGAGTCCTCGAACGCCAGAATGTCACGGCGCAGCGACACTCCCGTCGCCTTGAAAGCATCCACCACGAGTCCGCGATGGCGCATGCGCGCGATGATGGCGGAGGCCGCCGCGGTCTTGCCCGCCTCCATGCAGGTGCCGGCGAGCGCCACCACCGGCACGCCACGCACGTCCAGCGCCGCATCGTAATTCAGCGCCTTGTATCCCACCTTGGCGGGGACGCCGATACGCTCGCCCAGATACGGAAAGGTCAGCACGGCGCCCAACACCTTGCAATCGAAGGGCTTGCCCTTGTCCGGCGTCGCGGAATCGCAGATGCCGAGCACGCCGCCGATGTTCAGCATTTGAATGATGTCGCCCGGTTTGACCGTCGCGGGAATGTGGCCCGAGTAGCCGAACAAAGCCTTGCGATGGCCCAGGGCACCGACCACGACGTCACCGCGCGCAATCTTCGCCATGCGTCCGCTGGTGAGTTCCAAGGTGTTGTATGTCGATTTGTTGTTCTGGATCTCGACCACCAGCACCACGCCTTCGTCGCAGGAGATATCCGCGGCGATGCGCAGTTCGTGCGACAGACCGCAGGCCTGCGTCACCGAGGCGATCTTGTCGACGACCACTGTGCGCATGCCGCTCACGACTTGTCGACTCCTGCTGAAGTGTGCGCCGCCCCCGCGGAAGTGTGCACCGCCGTTGCGGGCGCGTGCGCCGGCGGGGCAGTGCGCGCCGCCGCCGGCGCATTCTTTCCCGCACGCTGGTAAAACACGCCGGTCAGGGCCAGCATCTTTGAGTAACCGAGCGCATCCGCCGGCGTCCATTCACCGGCGGATTCGCCGTACACGCCCTTCGATGCCGCCATCAGCGAGTACGGCGACGTCACGCCTTCCACGAACACCGATCCGGGACGCAACAGCACCCGGACTTCGCCGCTGACGCGCGCTTGTGAGGACAGCAGCAGGGCCTCGATATCGCGGCAGACCGGATCCAGGTGCTGCCCTTCGTGAACCAGGTCGCCGTAGGGTTGCGCCACCGAGTCCTTGATGCGTGCCTGCTTGCCCGTCAACACCAGCTTTTCCAGCTCGCGATGCGCGGTCAGCAGCACCTCGGCCGCGGGCGCTTCGAATGCGACGCGGCCCTTGGTGCCGATCACGGTGTCGCCTAAGTGGATGCCGCGACCGATGCCGAAGGGACCGGCCAACGCTTCCAGTTTCTCGATGATGCCAACCGCCGGCAGCGCCTTGCCGTCGAGGCTGATCGGCACGCCCTGGCTGAAGCCGATGGCGTGGCGCTGCGGGGCGCGCGGATTCGAGAAAGCATCCCTCGAGAGCACCCAGGCGTCATCGGGAATGCTGCCTTCGGAGGTCAGCGTTTCCTTGCCGCCGATGGTGACCCCCCACAGTCCGCGGTTCACGGAGTACGCCGCGCCGAACGGAGGAATCGGCAATCGATGATCCTCGAGATATTTGAGTTGCTCCGGCCGCTTGAACGCGCGGTCGCGCACCGGTGCGATGATCTCGAGATCCGGCGCCAGTGTCCGCAGCGCCACTTCAAAGCGCACCTGATCGTTGCCCGCGGCCGTGCAGCCGTGCGCCACCATCTGGGTTTTGAGCGACAGGGCCATTTGCGCGATCGTCTGCGCCTGCAGTACCCGCTCCGCGCCCACGCACAGCGGGTACAGCGCGCCGCGGCGCACATTGCCCATGATCAAAAACTTGAGCACCTGATCGAAATAGGCGCCGCGCGCCTCGATCAGATGATGTTCGACGGCGCCGAGTTGCGCCGAACGCTCGGCCAGAGAGCGCGCCGCAGCCGCATCGATGCCGCCGGTGTCGACGGTCACCGTGATCACCGGCCGCTGATAGGTGTCCTTGAGCCAGGGGACGCAGAAAGAGGTGTCGAGGCCACCGGAAAAAGCCAAGAGTATGGGCTCGGCGCCCTGCCTTGAAGTTGATGTCATGGGCTTTAGCGTCCGAAGAGGGCGAGAAGGCGCGACCCGAGCTTGCGCTGTTCGCGCGCGCCGGCCGTGGCGATGAATATGGTGTCATCGCCCGATAGGGTGCCGATGACCTCGGGCCAGCGGGCGGTGTCGATGGCGACGGCCACGCTTTGCGCCGAACCCACGGTGGTCTTGAGCACCGTCAGATTCGTGCCGGCCGTCAAGCGCGCGTTGACGAACTGCTTGAGGGCCGAAAAATCATTTCTCGCGGGAACGGCCGCCTCGGGCAGCACATAGCGATCGCCCATTTTGGCCACGCCGAGCTCGCGCAAATCCCGGCTCACGCTCGACTGGGTCGCGGCGTGGCCGTATTTGCGCAGCATCGCGACCAACTCGGTTTGCCGCCCGACGGCCTGCTCGCGGATGATCTTCGCCAGCATGGTGCGGCGCGCCGGGGCGCTGGAATTGTCGGTCTCGGAACGGAGCATCGCTTGGGCTCACTGCATAAAATTGCACGCATCCTGCATAAAAATGCAGGCGCTGTCAATGACCCATCCGGCGGCAACTTGATAATCGCCGATCCGCTCCCAAACATACCTCCTCCCGCGGCGGTAGAGTGAGCCCTTGATGATTCCTTTTTCCGTTCTCGACCTGTCTCCCGTGGCGCTGGGCAGCAACGCGGCGCAGTCGCTGCGCAACACCCTGGATCTCGCGCGGCATGCGGAAGTCTGGGGTTACCGGCGCTACTGGCTGGCCGAGCACCACAGCATGCCGGGAATCGCCAGCGCGGCCACCTCGGTGGTGATCTGCCATGTGGCCACGGGAACGTCCACCATCCGCGTCGGCGCGGGCGGGATCATGTTGCCGAATCATTCGCCCTTGGTGGTTGCAGAGCAATTCGGCACCTTGGAAAGCCTTTTTCCCGGCCGCATCGATCTGGGGCTCGGCCGGGCGCCGGGTTCCGATCAAGTCACGGCCCGGGCGCTGCGGCGCAATCTCGCCTCGGATCCCGATCAGTTTCCGCAAGACGTCCTGGAATTGATGGGATACTTCGCGCCCTTGGGTGTGGACCAACGCGTCATGGCCATCCCGGGCGCCGGCTTGAAAGTGCCGCTCTGGATCCTGGGTTCAAGCCTGTTCGGCGCGCAAGTCGCCGCGGCGCTGGGCCTGCCTTTCGCATTCGCTTCGCATTTCGCGCCGGCCATGATGATGCAGGCCATGGACCTGTACCGCTCGCGGTTTCAGCCCTCGGAGCAACTCGATCGCCCGTACGTGATGCTGGGATTCAACATCTTCGCCGCCGAGTCCGACCAGCTCGCGCGCCTCCTGGCCACGTCGATGCAGCAGGCATTCGTGAACCTGCGCAGCGGCCGGCCGATGCAGCTGCCCCCGCCGCTCGAAGGGTACGAGAATCAACTCGCGCCGGCCGCCAAGGCGCTGCTCGCCGACGTGCTCACCTGCTCCGCGGTCGGTTCGCGCGAGACGGTTCGCCGTGCGGTGGCCGCGTTCATCGAACGGACGCGGCCGGACGAACTGATGATCACCGCGCAGATCTTCGATCACAGCGCGCGGCTGCGCTCCTACGAAATCGCGGCCGAAATTCGCGACAGCCTGCCGTAGGAGCCTGTCTGAGTATTCCGGGTGAGCCGCCGGCATCGCGGGTTGCCGCTCGCATCGATCGCGGGTTGGGCGCCGGCTCAAGCCAGGCCAAGAAAGACGCGCATCCGCATCAGTTCCGCCTCGAGGCCGGTGTGAAACGCGGCCTCTCGCGGCGCGCGGCCGCCGGCATAGCCGAAGGAGCAGCGCAATTCACCCTCGGCCGCCGTCACATTGCCCCAGCCGATCACCCGGTCACGCCACAGCAAGGGCAGTGCGTAATAGCCGAGTTTGCGTTTCGGCGCGGGAGTATAGGCCTCGAAACGGTAGGCCCAGCCCCAGAAGAGTTCGAAGCGGCGGCGGTCCCAGACGATCGGATCGAAGGGGGTGAGCAGGCGCACGCCGTCGTCGGGCCGCCAGCGGACCGAACTCGGCCGATCCGCGGCCGGCCAGTACCAATCGACGCCATCGATGCGCGCGTGGGCAAGGCGTTGCTTGGCGCGCGCCAAAGCATGCGCGCGGTCTGCACTCCACTGCGGCGCGCCGCCGCGCAATTGGCGCACGAGCTGATTCAGGGTGCTCGCGGGAAGCGGCGCATATTTGTGTACCGCCAGGTCCACGAGCGCGTCCATGCGCGAACTTGCACTGCCGGTATCCGTCGTCGCCGCGGCGTCAGGCGCCGCGGTGCTCGCGCGCACCGCGTACACCCGGGTGCCGCCTTCGCGACGCGCCACGCGCAGCAAACCGCGGTAGTGCATTACATCGAGCAACTGGGTGCTTGCGTTCGACGAACCCCCAAACCAGTTCGCAACTTTGCCATGCGCAAAATGCGCATCCACCTCGCGCGGATGGACGGCGCCGCGTTCGCGGATGAAAGCCAGCACGGCCGCAGCCTGCTCGGCGCGTGTCCTCGTCCACACGGTGCGCGCCGTGCGCGGATGCATCAATTGGTGATGCGCCCGCGGCAGATAACCGTAATTGACGAAGAAGTCCTCCTCCAGCGGCAGCCGCGGATAGCGGCGCTCGAGGTCGCCTGCTCGATAGCCCGCCACGCGATGGCGCAGAGTCAGGTCTTGAGCACGGGCGGGGGCGCGGATCGGATCGGCCTGCACGAACCCGAGCTTGTCGATCGCGCGTTTGAGTGTGGTCGGTTTGAACAGCGACCGCGCGATGGCGTAGTGGCGCAGATGTTCCAGCGTGACCGGCATGCCGCGATGATACATTTCCTAGTACAGTAACGGCGATGCTGGAAACCATTGAAGTAGAAACCGCGGCAAAGCCGAATGCCGCCGTGATTTGGCTGCATGGGCTGGGCGCCGATGGACATGATTTCGAACCCATCGTGCCGGAGATCGTGCGGCGGGGCGAACGAGCCTGGCGCTTTGTCTTCCCCCATGCACCGGTTCGCCCGGTAACCATCAACGGCGGCATGTCCATGCGGGCCTGGTACGACATCAAGGGGTTGGACCGCCAAGCGGCGGAGGACGCCGCCGGCTTTCGCGATACGGATGCGCTGGTTCGGCAACTGATTGCACAGGAAGGCAAGCGCGGTATCGCCGCGCATCGCGTGGTTCTTGCCGGCTTTTCACAAGGCGGCGCCGTGTCGCTATATACGTCCGTGCGATTCGCGGAGACTCTGGCGGGCGTCATGGCGCTGTCCTGTTATTTTCCGCGGCCAGGCAGCTTCATCGCCGAGCGCGCACCGGCCAATAACGCCACTCCGATATTCATGGCTCACGGCCAGGGCGACCCCGTCATCGCCTTGACTATGGGGATGCAGTCGCGCAATTTCCTGAAGGCGCAGGGCTACGCGGTCGAATGGCACGAATACCCGATGGCTCACGCCGTTTGCGCCGCGGAAGTCGCCGATATTCGCGAGTTCCTGTTCCGCGTTTTGCCATAACGCATTCGCCGCCGCAGTGAGCATGGCAATTAGGTGACAGGGCGGCGCACGGGGGCTAAGCTCACCGCCTCATTTTTTTGAGAAGGCTTCGCATCGTGGCAACTTCAAACGTAAAAGAAAGTCGCGCGAAGCAGACTGCTGCAGCGCAACGGTTGGGTGTTGAGGCGGACAAGATTGCGGCGCGGGCCGAGACCGCGAAGCAGCAGGTGCGCTTGGCCAAAGCCGTACTCAAGCGAGCCCGAAAATTAGCGAAAGCGACCAAGAAGGCCGCCAAACAGGCGCGGAAAAAGGTCAAAGCCGCGCAGGCGGCCTTGCAAATCCCCGCGCAAAAACCGGTCGTTCGCCCAAAAGCCGCAGTCAGCGCGAAATCAAAACGAGCGCCGCGCCGCGCCGCGCCGGGCAAACCGGCTGCGAGCGCTTCCGCCGCCGCACCGAAGGCTACCGCACCGAAGGCTGCTAAACGAAAGGCTACTGCAAGGAAGCCCGCCGCCCCCAAGGCCGCCGCGCCCAAGCGTGCCGCACCGAAGGCCGCCGCGCCGAAGCGTGCCGCCGAGCCGAAACCGGTAGTCGGGATGCCGGAACTTTCCGCGGCGGCAGCGGCACAATCCGTGATCGAGCGGATGGACAACACGGAGACCGCGCCGAGCGTCAGCGTTGCGGGATGAAGCGGAGCAGGACTCCAGGAAATAGCGCCTCGAACATCAAAGCCAGAAACAGGGATGCCAGGAACCCGACGATCTGACCGATCAACCAAATCCCAAAGGCCCTGCGCACGGCGAGGCCCTGAATTTCGCTGAAACCCATGACCTGCAGCACGATGCTCCAGAAAAACAACAGCACATAGAAAGTAGACTGCACATGCAGCAGCAGCACGAGGAACTCCTCGGTATCGGCGCGCGGAGTGTCGACGAAGGCGGCCTCTCCGGCGAGCAATGCAGTCAACACCCCCAGGGCGAACGAGGCGACCAGGGGTACCCCACCGTAGGCCAGGACATGGATCACCTGGCTGGTCGTCGACAGGGCGGCTTTGCTGCCCGTGCCGCCGGCGCGGGCGCCCAGGCGCCCGTAGATGACCGCCATCAAGAACAAACTCGCGACGCCCGCAACGGCGCCGAATGCAAGGGAAGTGCCGAGAATTTCCGCCACGCTGCGGTGAACCCCAGCCCCTTCGGTTCGGTACAGCGCGAGGAAGTTGCCGCTGCCTTGAGCCGCCGCCAGGATGTAGTCGACGAAACCAACGGGCCGCGCCGCCAATTCTCGAAACACGCGCCGGGGTCTCAACCAGACGTCTTTCAGCGGGTGAATGGGTTCGGCGGGCAGCACTCGGGCAGCCTACGCAATCAATGTGACTGACTCCAGCTTCACACACAGATGACAGCAGACTTTTTCAGGGCTACTCTCACAATGAGTTCGGATGATCTCCAGGAGAAGATTGACCATGGCAAAGAAGAGCAAGTCGAAGAAACGTGCAACGGCAAAGGCCAAGCGTCGTCCCGCCGCCAAGAAGAGCGTCGCGAAAAAGAAAGCCCGGCCGGCGAAGGTGAAGGCGAAGGGGAAGAAGACCGGGATGAAGCGGGCAGCGCCCAAGAGGGCCAAGCCCAAAGCTAAAGTCGCGGCCAAGAAGGCTACGCCCAAACCGAGCGCGCCCAAGCGAGCTGCCCCGCCGGCAGCTCCGGCACCGAGTGCCGCGCCGCCCTCGATGCCGGTCGCAGACACACCGACATCGCCGCCGCCTCCCAGCACAGAACCGTTGGCGTTTTAGAGATTCGCCGCAGGGAACCTTAGGCGCGCATCAGCCCTTGTAGAGGGCGCGCGCCGCCACTGTCCGGGAATATTCGGGTGGCGAGGGCGCGCGCGTCGATGTGCATGTGCTCGTTGAGCACGGCTTTGAACACGCTGCGCAAATCGAGTGTGGGCCGCAGGTCGCGATTGTCGAGCAGTGCCGAGCGGCCAAGTCCCGGCCAGTCGGCCAGCACGCGGCCGCCGCGCACGGCTCCGCCTACGAGAAAGGCGCAGCCGCCGGTCCCGTGATCGGTGCCCCGTGTCCCGTTCATGGCGGCGGTGCGGCCGAATTCGGTCACGATGAGGACTGCGGTTTGCGGCCACAGGGGCCCGAGCCCGTCCGCCAGTGTGCGCAGTGCTTTGTCGAGTCCGGCAAGACGCTGTGCCAGCGCTCCCTTGGCGCCGCCTTGATTCGCGTGCGTATCCCAGCCGCCGGCTTCGATGACCGCGATCTCGGGGCCGCCTTCGCTGCGCATCAGGGTGGCCGCCATGCGAGACACAGCGCTGATTTGATCGGGAGCCGCGGGTACAACCTTGGCGCCTTGCGCCTGCGGAGAGGCCGTGTTGAGTCGGGAGGCCATGTCGGGTTGGGAGGCCATGGTGGGTTGAATCGCCGGATGGGCGCCTTCGCTCAGCTTCTCGGTTTGCACCCCCTCGCTCAGGCGCGCCGAAAACCAGTCGTCTCTGGAGTACAGGTCGGCCAATCGCGCCAGCAAATCTTCATCGATGTCCGGGGTTGCCTGCGGCGATTTGGAAATCACCCGCGCCTCGCCGCGTAAAATCAACGGCACGTTCTGGCTGATAGCCACGGCGCGTTCGGCGCTGCGCCGGTTATCGGCGGGCGGTAAGGCGGCCAGCGCCCGATTGAGCCAGCCATCCGCCGTGCCTATGGGCTTCGTCAAGCCGTTTTCGAGCACGTTTTGTCCATCGAAATGAGAACGGTCGCGGTAGGGCGAGGCGACGGCATTGAACACCACGAGTTCGCCGGCGAGGTAGCGCTCGTGCAGGAAGCCGAAGGACGGGTGCAGGCCGAAGGTGTTATCGAGCGCCAGTGCGCCGTCGGCACCGCCCGGAGCGGCAATCGCCAGCTCACGATGCAGCACCGAATAATTGGGGTCAGCATAGGGCGGCACCGCGGCAAGACCGTCCAGTGCTCCGCGCAGGATTACGACCACGAGGCGCGCCGAGCCGCCGGTGTGGGCGAACAGCACACTGGGCAGGGCGGTGCTCGCCGCCAGTGCGCCGGAACTCATCAGGAAGCGGCGCCGGCTTAAAGGCGATTGGTACCGTTGCATCGTTATCTCCGTTGAAATTCCGGGCTCATCAACAACAGCGCCAACGCTTGCGAGGAGGAGGAGGCGCGGCGCAGCGCGGTCAGGGTGTCGGGCCGCGCATAGGCGCCCAGGCTCGATGCCGCGAGCTCCACAGGATCAATGCCTCGTTCATACCGCCCTGCGACCCGCGACGCCCACAGGACGCGGTGCATGAGGGCATCGGAGCCATCCCAGCTTTTCGCGGTGTCGGGCCAGCCTGCGGGCGATCCCGGCGTGTACTGGCGCTGCCCCAAAAGATCGAAGCTGCGCAACACTTCTTCCGGCTCGCGCGGCGACACATTCAGGGACCGCAAAGTCGAGAACACGAAGTCCTCCGGCGTTTTGAACTTGCGCGCATCGGCATCCCATGCCTCGGGAGACGCAATCAACGCCGCGTACACGCTCGGCAGGTCGCCGCCCGTCTTGTGGAAGGCCCGCGCCACCCGTTCGACCGCAGCGGGCGGCGGATCATCGGCGACAAAATGGCGGACCAGCTTGGTGGCGATGAAGTGCGCCGTGGCTGGACGGCGCGCGAGGTCCTCGAGCACGGCCTCGCCCTGCCGCCGACCATGCTCGTAGTAGGTTTTACCAAGCAAGGTTTTCGGACCCGCCTCGTGCAAGTTGTCGCGAAAATAAAATCGCCCGGGGCTCCCGCCGGCGAGCCGCCCCTTGCCGCCGCCGATCGACCATCCGGTGATGACTTGCGCGAAGGTCGTGAGATCATTTTGGCTGTAGCCGCCGTTCACACCCAGGGTATGCAGTTCGAGAATCTCGCGCGCCAAGTTTTCATTGATGCCGAACTCGCGCGCGGGCTTGCCGGGGGCGGCCATACGCTGCCTGGCGGCGCGCCGCGCGGCGAGCTGTGCCATCTCGGAATCTTTGCCCACGGAATACTGGTTGTCGAGAAAGGCGATCATCGCGGGGTGTTGTTCCACCGCGATCAGCAGGTCGGCGAATCGGCCGTCGACATGCGGGCGGACCGCTTCATTCTCGAGCGTGCCGGCGATGCCGAAGACCGCGCCCTTGTCCGCGGACACCGCGAAATGGTTGGTCCAAAAGTGGACCAGACGTTCGGCAAAGGGCCGGGCAGTGACGGCGGCGCTTTGCGCGCGTGCCAGGACCTGTGCGCGGTAGTGGGGTAGGTAGGCATCGCGCACCGGGTTGGAGGCGGGCGTAGCAACAGGCGTAGGCGCGGCCTCGCGTTTCATCTTCTCTTGCTCGTCGCGTGCCGCCAGCAGCTCGGTGAAGATTTGATCCGAGGGCGCCAGCGGTGTATTCACGGCGAGCGGCACCGGGCCTTTGATCTGGGCCATTAGCCAAGCACGCGGATCAGCGGCAGCGGCGGCAAGGTCTCCCGGGCGGGCGCCCAGGCCAAAACGCAGCACGGCTATTTCGGGTTGTACCATGCGACTCGTAACGGGAGTGCCCCCTGGGACGTTGACCGGACTGCCGGCCAGCCTAAGACATTGCGCCTTGGTTTGCGGTGAAACTGCCGATCAGCTCACGGGCGGCGGTTGCCTAAGCCAAGGCGGGCGCCCGACGCGTGCCTCAAGTATTCGGCCACACGAAGTGCGTGGCAAAAGCCAGGGCGATGACGGCGATGATCACGTTGAGTCCCACCCCGACATGGGTCCAATACCCAGGGGGCACCACGGCCGGGTCCAGGCTTTTGGCCACTTGGCGGAATTGCCGCGCGGAAATCAGCGCAACCGCGGCGCCCAGGAGCAGCAGCAGGACTCCCAGGCCCAGCGAAAACCCCCGCTGCGACGCCGCAAGGGGCTGGTGAGCCGCCATTTGCAGGAATAGCCCAAACCGCTCGACCACGAAGCCGAAGCCCATCAGGGCAATCGCACTTCGCTGCCAGGCGAGCAAGGTGCGTTCGGCCGCGAACAGCACCCGAGGATCTGCGGTGTAGGCCATGTGTGGGCTCCCGATCGATTGCGCGAACCAATGTCGGTCAGTGGAATCTTACGGATAGGCGCGTCTGATGACGATATTCAGACGCTGGGCCGGTTCGCGACAATCGACCCAATTTCAACAGGAACTGAACTATGGCATATGGTCGAAGCAAAATGCTCTTGAATGGCGAGGTCCTGCCGGGCGCTCCGCCGCTGCGCGGCGTGCCGGTAAAGACCACCGATGAGCTGCGCGAAATTGAGACTCTACGCGCTACCAACGCGCTGCTGGTGCGTGAAATCGCCGCGCTCAAGGAGCGTGAGGCGCGGACCCAGCGGTTGGCCCATCGGGATGACCTCACCGGCCTGTACAACCGCCGGCGCATGCGGGAGCTATTGGATTCGGCCATTGCCGAGGCTGCCCGGCACGGACAATGCGTCGGGCTGCTGTTCATCGATCTGAACGGCTTCAAGAGCATCAATGACGCATATGGCCACGCCGCCGGAGACAGAATTCTGTCCCACGTGGCCACGCGTATCGCCGGGCGGGTGCGCACCGGGGACATCGTTTGCCGGTTCGGCGGCGATGAATTCGTGGTGGTACTGCCGAGCGTGCCGGACGCGAAGGCCGTCGCCCGGGTTGCGGACGCCATTCGCGAGCGCCTGGCGTTACCCTACTGGATTGACGACAATGAGCAGCACTTGACCGCCGCGATCGGCGAGTCGATGTACCCGCACGATGGGGAAAGCGCCGATGTGCTGCTGCATCGGGCGGACCAGACCATGTATCGGCTGAAGGTCCGATTGACTCGGCCCATGATCAACTTGGGCAGCACGCAACCGAGGCATTCCAGACGCCGCGGCGACCGATCCTCCGACGCGGACGGAGAGATTCCGGGTGGAGATCTGTAGGCGACAGCGCTATTCTTGGCGGTCCGACGCTTCCGTCAACGACGGGGGATGAGGGACGTTGGATCACCTATCAATACCTACAAGATTGTGGTGCCGTCATGAATCAGCGTACGTGGTTGAGCGAGAGCCTGGGCCCAGGCCTCGTGCTGTCGATGACCCTCGCGGGGTGCGTCATCGCTCCTGATCAACGTCACGAGGCCGGCGGAGTGGTGATGGTGGCGCCGCCGGCGCCGCGCGTGGAACTGGTCGGTGAAGCTCCCACCCCTGGGTATGTGTGGTTGGGCGGTTATTGGAGCTGGGTTGGCACTCGACACGAATGGGTCCCAGGCCACTGGGAAGCGCCTCGCGCCGGCCGCCATTGGGTGGCCCATCAATGGGTGCGGCAGGGCGATGGTTGGCGCATGAAGCCGGGACACTGGGAACGCGGTTAGGGTAGGTGCGTCCAGGCGTCGGCGCCGGTCTTGGCGATCAAGGCGATGACGATGGCGATGAACACCGCGCGGACGAATTTGCTCCCGTGAGTAACGGCCGTATGCACCCCGAGGGCGCTGCCTGCTGCATTGCACACGCCCAAGGCGATCCCGAAGCCCCAGTGAACCTCGCCGTGAACGCCGAAAAACAACAGCGCACCGGCGTTGGTCGCCACATTGATGGTGCGGGCGCCGACCGAGGCGTGCAAAAAATCGAATCCATACAGACGGATAAACAGCAGCATCAAAAAGCTGCCGGTGCCGGGTCCGAAGAACCCGTCATACAGCCCAATGCCGCCGATTGCGGCCAACGCGAGCAGCGCTCGGCGGCGTGAGAACACGATGGGCGCATGGTGGGCGCCCAAATCCCTGTGCCGCAGCACGTAGATGAGCACCACCGCCAGCATGAGGGGCACGAGGGGTCGAAACAGCGCGGGGGACACGGCGCTCACCAAGCTTGCGCCGGCCAGTGCCGCGACAAACGCGACGGCGGCGGCGGGCAGCAACACGCGCCAGGGTATGCGCACCACGCGCATGTAGCGAATGACCGCGCTGGTGGTGCCGCAGATGCTGCCGAGCTTGTTGGTCCCCAAGAGCGCGGGCGGTGAGCCCAAGGGATAGGCGGCGAGCAGGGCCGGCAATTGAATCAGTCCTCCGCCGCCGACGATGGCGTCGACGAATCCGGCGAAGAATGCGGCGCACAGTACGAAGCCTAAGGTGGCAAAACTTCCGCCTAACGCGATTGTGGCCAGGGCGCGCTCCCTTGAATGTCGCGCAGGCGCAGGTCCCCGCCGGCATCGAACCAGTGTTCGATCAGACGGAACGATATGGATTGCCGGGGCGGCAACAGCGCGCCGTGCGAGGCGAGGTCGGCGCGGGTAAACCATCGCGCGTCTTCCAGTTCCTGGTCGCGCAGCTGGACCTCCGTGGTCACCGCATGCGCGGTGAAGCCGAGCATCAACGACGCCGGAAAGGGCCACGGCTGGGACGAGTGATATTCAATCCGGTCGACTTCGATACCGGTCTCCTCGAGAACCTCGCGCGCTACCGCATCTTCGAGAGACTCTCCCGGTTCGACGAAGCCGGCGATGGTGGAATAGCGGCCGATCGGCCAACTGGCCTGGCGCCCCAGGAGGGCCCGCACGCCGTCGCTGACCAGCACGATGATGGCTGGATCGATCCGCGGAAACTGTTCGTTGCGGCAGGTCGGGTCGCTGCACACGAGCATATGTCCGCTCTTGGCGGATACGGTTTCCGCACCACACATGCCGCAGAATCGGTGCCGTCGCCGCCAGGACACGATGGCGCGTGCGTAACCCAACAATCCCGCTTCGTCGATCGGCAGCAGCGAGGCCACGAGACGCAAATCCTCGAAGCGAGTTCCCGGCGGCAACGGCGGCGGCTCGATGGATTCGATTTCGTACGTGAAAAAATTGGTGTCGCCGAATCGGCCCAGCAAAATCAAGTCCGCACCGTTGCGCCGCTCGAGCGGAACGTGGGACAGCTCCAGATACGCCGCGCGCGGCGCATTGCCCTCGGCAATGAGATTGCGCGAATTCCACACCGGTATCGCGCGGCTGCGTTCATCGGCGAGCGCCGCCGCAAACCATGCAGGATCCTGCCGCAAATGGGCGGCGCGGTCCAAGTACGGACCCGCGAAAATATTCCTTTGCCGCATCCGCCGATTCTAGCAGGGCGCGGCCGAAGCAGCGGGCGCGGCTGCGACAGCGAGCGCCGGTACGGCAGCAAGTTCCGGCGCAGCAGCGGGTGCCGGCGCAGCAGCGAGTGCCGGCGCCGCCGCGGGCGCAACCGCAGCGCCGGCTTCCGCAGCCGCCGGACCGCAAGTCCCGCAAGCGGACTTGTGTTTGGCCAGAAGATCCCGCAGCCGCACTCCGCCGCACACGTCACAGCGCGAAATTGCAACTTCGTCGCGCCGAGCCAGTGCCAGCAACAGGAACCATGCATGCTCGAAGGAAATGCACGCGGGCGCGTGTAAATCCAGGTACGCCTCGTAGGCCTGACACAGCAGCGCGCCCGACTCCAGGGAGCCCAAGCGGTAGCGGGGCTCGAGCCCCGAATCGGTGCCGCGCAATAGTCCGTACATGAGGTACAGACTCGCGAGCTGCGCCGACTGAAAATTGAGCTCGGTATTCCTAAAGAAAAAGGCGGCTTGGCGCGGTGACTTGCCGCGATGTCTGAAGATGCGCTCGGCATCGTGATTCATCACGTAGCTGCGATACAGCTTGCGAATGCGATCGTCGCTGAGGCCCGTCCACTGGCGAATGGTGAACGTGCGCGCTTCGTGGCGAATCAAGCGCAGCGCAAGATCGAGGCGCTGGCGGTCCCTGGTGTAGCGGTCATCAGACACTCTCATGGGCGGCTCCCCTGCAATTTGGTGGTTTCGGCATCAAAAAGAATTTGACAGAAATTAATCACAAAGTTAGCGTGATTGCCAAGTGGTTCCGGCGTGTATTTGCCGACGTATTTGCGGTGAAATGCGTTGAAGATTCACTCGAATCCCAAAATTCTGGAATTTGCCGGGAGGCGGTCATGCAGGATGCAAGCGTCGGCAGTTGGGCGCAGGAATCGCATTTGTCGGCTGAAGTCCTGGGATCGCTGCGCGACCTGAATCACCGATTCCTGGATCTGGCCGCGGCACGGTCAAGCGACTGGGTCGCCACGGTCGGCGCCGGCCCGGCGCTGCACCTGGCCCAGCAGGTGGTGGCGCTGACCGCGGCGCAGCGCGCGGCTGCGGCCGGCTGCCCCTATGCGCTGTTCGACCTGCGATTTCAGGACCATGGACACTGGCGATCGCGTTTGCAGAACCTTGGGGCCTGGCGCGTCGCGGATGAATCCGTGGCCGATGACGATACGGTCAGCTTCGTGCGTCTGGCGCTGTTCTATGCCTGGCACGTCGCCTCGAGCGCCGGGCTCAAGGCCCAGTTGCTGTTGGGCATGAACGGCAGCACCGCGGCCGCCTTCCGCCGCATCACGGTCAATCAGCTGCCCGCGCTGGTGGTGACCGAATCGGAGAATCTGTCCGCGAGATGGAGCGACTGCACCGTCTTCTGGAGCGCGCTGACCGGCGCCGCGTCGCGCGCCGACCCGAAGGCGCTGCGCCGGGTGCAACTGTATGGGCTGCAGCTTGCGGCCGCGGCTCAGCTGTCCGGCCCGTAAGACCTGCGGCGATGGTTGCGGGCGGGGCCCCGCGAGGTTTAGGCTACGCGGCTCCGATGAAAGCCCTAGTCCTGCACCAGCTCACCAAGATCTACAAAAACGGCATCAAAGCGCTCAAAGCCATCGATCTCGAGGTCGATGAGGGCGATTTCTTCGCGCTGCTCGGGCCCAACGGTGCGGGCAAAACCACGGCGATCGGCATCGTCACCTCGCTGGTCAACAAGACCGGCGGCGTGGTCGAGGTGTTCGGGCACGATATCGATCGGGAACTCGAAGTCGCCAAGTCCTGCATCGGCCTCGTGCCGCAGGAAATCAATTTCAATCAATTCGAGACCTGCCTCACCATCGTCGTCAATCAAGCGGGGTTTTACGGGATACCGCGGCCGCTGGCGAAACAGCGCGCGGAAAAATACCTCAAGCAACTGCAGCTGTGGGACCGGCGCAATTCGATCGCGCGCGCGCTCTCCGGCGGCATGAAGCGGCGTCTGATGATTGCGCGCGCCCTGATGCACGAACCAAGATTGTTGATCCTGGACGAGCCCACCGCGGGCGTCGACATCGAGGTGCGCCGTTCCATGTGGGAGTTTCTGCGCAACATCAACGATGCGGGCACCACCATCATCCTCACCACGCATTATCTCGAGGAGGCCGAGAATCTGTGCCGCAATGTCGCCATCATCGACGGCGGCAACATCATCGAACGCGACAGCATGGCCAATGTGCTGCGCAAACTGCAGACCGAGGTGTTCGTGTTCAATCTGCGCGATGCGCGCAAGGCGGCGCCGCAATTGTCCGGATTCACCGCCGAGCTTTCCGACGACCACACGCTGGAAATCGAAATGTCGAAGTCGCAGAGCCTCAACGACATATTCGCGCAACTTTCGGCACAGGGAATCGCCGTGACCAGCATGCGCAACAAGGTCAACCGGCTCGAAGAACTGTTCATCCGTCTGGTCGACGGCAGCGCCAAAGCCGCCGCCGCGTCGGGGTCCTAGCATGCCCGCCTCGCGCGCGCGAACCGAGTGGATCGGTTTCAAAACCATCATCATCCGCGAGTTCAGCCGGATCGTGCGCATCTGGGGGCAGACCATCG
>Ga0210408_10001483_pt1 | contig 24565 bp, 21 predicted proteins | sample IncBWH4MmetaG_FD_155471 | JGI IMG/M metagenome (GOLD analysis project Ga0210408, IMG submission 155471) | Forest soil microbial communities from Barre Woods Harvard Forest LTER site, Petersham, Massachusetts, United States - Inc-BW-H-4-M | ecosystem: Environmental > Terrestrial > Soil >...
TATCGTCCGAGCTTTTCGGCACGCTGACCTTGGGTCGTCAGCGCGCTCTCGGTACCGATGCGATGCTCGCTTACGATCCGGCCGGCGGCGCGTATTCCTTTTCGTTCATCGGCTATAACGGCCTGATGGCCGGCGGCGGCGACACCCAGGACACCCGTTGGGACGAAGCCCTGAAATATCGCCTTAACCTTGGCCCGGTCCATTTCGGCGCGATGTATAAATTCACCGACGGTCAGGGCGGCTGCTACTCCGCCTCCGCCGCCTGGACTGCTGCGACATGTACGGCGGAAACGCCGCACAACTCCGCCTATGGATTCGACCTCGGCGGAACTTACGGCAAGTTCTCCGCCGACGTCGTCGTCCAACGCGTCTACCAGGCGATCAGCGTACTCAACCCCTTGCTGGGTCCCGGAAGTCTGACGGCGCCATATCAGTCGACCCTCAACAGCATCAACACACACCCCATCAACGGGGCCAATCTGATCGGAACGGACAACACCGAATTCGGCATCGTGACCGACAACACCGCTGTGATGGTCGCCGCCAAATATACCGGGGACCCGTTCAAGATCTTTGCCGGCTACGAACACATCCGGATGACCAACCCGTCGAACCCGTTAGGTATAGGCGCCACGGCACAGGGCGGTTATCTCTTGAGCGGCGTCGAAGACAACAATCTTGATTCTCCCAAAATCGCGCAGGTCGCCTGGACGGGCGTGAAGTACGCTTACGACCGCAAAACCGACGTCACTTTGTCCGCCTATCATTTGTGGCAGAACGACTTCCGCGTTCCGTCGGCCTGCCCGCCCACCAATTTCCGCGCTTCCTGCTCGGGCTTCCTCAACGAGGTTTCGCTCTATACCGATCATCACTTCACGAAGCGTTTCGACGCCTATGCCGGCATTGCGTACTCCAACGTCTCCGGCGGTCTGGCCATCGCCATTCCTCACGGCCCGGGCGTCCCTTATCTCCACAACGACAACATTGCTCCGACGGTTGGTGCCCGCTTCACCTTCTGATCCCTTTCCGCGGCGATGATCGGCGGCGGAACGGCCCGCGCGCGCCCCCCTCAGCTCAGCGCGTCGATCGCATCGTCGAGCCCGCGCAGGGTGAGCGGATACATCCGCCCTTCCAGCATCTCCCGCGTCATGGCGATCGAGGAAATGTGTCCCCAGCGCGACTGCGGCTGCGGGTTGATCCAGGCGAACTTCGGGTACTTCTTCGTCAAGCGCTGCAGCCACACGCTGCCCGCTTCGGCGTTCCAGTGCTCGACGCTGCCGCCGGGTTGCGTGATCTCGTAGGGACTCATGGTCGCGTCGCCCACGAAAATGAGCTTGTAGTCGGCGCCGTAGGTGCGCATGACTTCGACGGTGCCGATGTGCTCATTGAAGCGGCGGCGGTTGTCGCGCCACAACGCTTCGTAGGTGAAATTGTGAAAGTAGTAATGTTCGAGATGTTTGAACTCGCTGCGCGCCGCGGAGAATAATTCCTCGCAGGTCTTCACGTGATCGTCCATCGATCCGCCGATATCCAGCAACAGCAGCACTTTGACGACGTTGCGCCGCTCGGCCTGCATCTTGATGTCCAGCCATCCGCCCGAACGGGCGGTGGCATCGATCGTGTCCGCCAGCGCCAGTTCGTCGGGCGCTCCCTGCCGCGCAAACCGCCGCAGACGGCGCAGCGCGATCTTGATGTTGCGGGTGCCGAGCTCGACCTTGTCGTCCAGATTGGCGAACTCGCGCTTGTCCCAGACCTTCACCGCGCTTCGATTGCGGCCGCCGGCTTGCCCCACGCGCACGCCTTCGGGATTGAAGCCGTGGGCGCCGAACGGCGAGGTCCCCGCCGTGCCGATCCATTTGCTGCCGCCCTGGTGCCTTTCCTTCTGCTCTTCGAGGCGCTTTTGCAGCGTCTCCATCAATTTCTCCCAGCCGCCCAGAGCCTCGATCTCGGCCTTCTCGGCATCGGTAAACTCGCGCACCGCCATCTTGGCGAGCCAATCCTCGGGCAATTCGCGCTGCAACAGGGCGAACAGATCCTCGGCGCCCTTGAAATGCGCCGCGAAGGCCCTGTCGAAACGATCGTAATAGCGCTCGTCCTTCACCAGGCAGGTGCGCGCCAGATAATAGAAGCGCTCCGCGCTCAAGTCCCCCAAGCCCGCGTTCAGGGCCTCGAGCAGCGTCAGCAATTCGGTGATGGAGACCGGTACGCCGGCGGCGCGCAGCAGAAAGAAAAACCTAACGAGCATTCCGGCGATGCAGGAACAGCAATTGTTCGAACAGGTGCACGTCCTGCTCGTTCTTGAGCAGGGCGCCGTACAGCGGCGGAATGAGCTTCTTCGCGTCGTCGCTGCGCAGCGCCTCGGGCGGAATGTCCTCGGCCACCAGCAATTTGATCCAATCCAGCAGTTCCGAAGTGGTCGGCTTCTTCTTCAGGCCCGGCGTGTCGCGAATCTTGAAAAACGTCGTCAGCGCCTCGTGCAGCAGCTCGCGCTTCAAATCCGGAAAATGCACATCGACGATCTGAGTCATCGTGGCCGCGTCCGGAAAGCGGATGTAGTGAAAGAAACAGCGTCTCAAAAAGGCGTCCGGCAACTCCTTTTCGTTGTTGCTGGTGATCACGATGACCGGCCGATGCTTGGAGCGCACGGTTTCGCGCGTTTCGTATACGTAGAACTCCATGCGGTCCAGTTCGCGCAGCAGGTCGTTCGGAAACTCGATATCCGCCTTGTCGATCTCATCGATGAGAAGCACGGGCTGCACGTCGGAATCGAACGCCTCCCACAGGTCGCCCTTCACGATGTAATTGTGTATGTCCTTGACGCGCGGATCGCCCAGCTGCGAATCGCGCAGGCGGGAGACGGCATCATATTCGTACAGCCCCTGCTGCGCCTTGGTGGTGGACTTGATGTGCCATTCGTAGAACGGCTTGTTCAAGGATCGGGCGATCTCGTTCGCCAGCAGCGTCTTGCCGGTGCCGGGTTCGCCCTTGATCAGCAGCGGGCGCGACAGCACCATGGCGGCGTTCACCGCGGCCATCAATTCCTCGGTGGCGATGTATCGATCGGTGCCGCGAAATTCGGCGGCCATGATCAGCCGCGCCTGACTTGCAGAATCTGCATGGAATTCGTGCCGCCGGACACCCCGCTCAATTCGCCCTTGGTGAGAATGATGGAGTCGCCCGCTCGCACCAATTCGAGGTCCAGCAACAGACGGAATATCGAGAAGTAGAACGCCTCACCCGTGTCCGTGACGTCGTAGGCGACCGGATAGACGCCGCGGTACAGGGTGACCCGGCAGCGCGTCGCTTCATGCCGGGTAAATGCATAGATGGGAATATCCGAACGGACCCGGGACATCCACAGCGGGGTCGACCCCGACTCGGTGAGCGCCACGATCGCCTTCACGTGCAGGTGATTCGCGGTGTACATGACCGCCGCCGCGATCGCTTCGTCGGAATGCTCGAAATGGCCGCTGTTGCGCTGCCGTATCCGCACGTGCGTGCCTTGATACTTTTCTGCACCGACGATGATCTGCGCCATCGCCTGAACCACTTTCGCCGGATGCCTGCCCGATGCGGTTTCCGCGGACAGCATCACGGCATCGGTGCCGTCCATGACGGCGTTCGCCACGTCCGAGACTTCGGCGCGCGTCGGCATCGCATTGGTGATCATCGATTCCATCATCTGGGTCGCCATGATGACGACGCGATTCTGATGGCGCGCTTCCTGGATGATTTGCTTTTGCAGACCCGCCAGTTCCGCGAAGCCCATTTCGACGCCGAGGTCGCCGCGGGCGACCATCACGCCGTCGCTGGCTTTGACCACCGCGGGCAGATTCTGGATGGCTTCCGCCCGCTCGATCTTCGCCACCAGCAAGCCGTGGCCGCCCGCCTCGCGCAGCAGCAGGCGCGCTTCGTCCATGTCGGCGGCATCGCGCGGGAAGGACACCCCGAGGTAGTCCACTTTGAGCAGCGCGGCCGTGCGGATATCCTCGCGATCCTTGTCGGTCAGTGCCCCCGCGGACAAGCCGCCTCCCTGGCGGTTGATGCCCTTGTTGTTGCCGAGTTCACCGCCGACCAGCACCCGGGTACTGATGCGCGGACCGTCGATGCCGAGCACCTCGAGGCTGATCTGACCATCGTTCAGCAGGAGCACGTCGCCCGCAAACACATCCGTCGGCAATTTCTTGTACGCAATTCCCACGCTCGATTCGGTGCCCGCGTCGACGGGGAGCGAGGCGTCCAGCGTGAACTTGGCGCCGTCCTTGAGATCGCACTTGCCGGCCGCAAAGCGATCGATGCGGATCTTCGGTCCCTGCAGATCGCCGAGCACACCCACATAGCGGCCGGCCCGGCGCGCGGCCTCGCGCACCAGTTCCATCCGGCGCGCATGATCGGTGACCACGCCATGCGAGAAATTGAGGCGCACCACATCCACGCCGGCGCGCACGATATCGGCCAATACCGCCGGGTCGTCCGTGGCGGGACCCAAGGTGGCGACTATCTTGGTACGCCGTAGCTCGGCACTCATGCGGCGCGCTGCTCCAGAATTTCCACCGCGGGGAGTTTTTTGCCTTCGACGAACTCCAGGAAGGCGCCCCCGCCCGTCGATATGTAGGAAATACTGTCTTCGATGCCGTATTTTTCGATGGCCGCCAGCGTATCGCCGCCGCCCGCCAGGGAAAACGCCTTGCTGCGCGCAATCGCCATGGCGAGTGCGCGGGTCCCTTCGCCGAACTGCGCGAACTCGAACACGCCCACCGGCCCGTTCCAGAGAATTGTGCCCGCGGATGCGATGAGCTTAGCTAGAGCGTCCGCCGAATCCGGCCCGATATCGAGAATCATCTCGTCGTCCGAGACCGTCCCGACCGGCTTCACGTCGGCCTCCGCCTTTGCGGAAAATTCCTTGGCGACCACGACGTCGGTCGGCATGGGGATGACGATACCGCGCTTGGTCGATTGCTCGAGCAGGCGTTTGCAGATATCCAGCATCGCCGGCTCGTACAGGGACTTGCCGACATTGAGCCCGAGGGTCGCGAGAAAGGTATTGGCGATGCCGCCGCCGACGATCAGCTGATCGACCTTGCCCAGCAAGGATTCCAGCACCGTGAGCTTGGTCGACACCTTGGAGCCGGCGACGATGGCGAGCAGCGGCCGCGCGGGCTTCTCGAGCGCCGTCTCCAGCGCGGACAATTCGCTGACCAAGAGCGGTCCCGCGCACGCCACGGGCGCATACTTGGCCACTCCATGAGTGCTGGCTTCGGCGCGGTGCGCGGTGCCGAACGCATCCATGACATAAATGTCGCACAGCGCCGCCATTTTGCGCGCCAGATCGTCGGTGTCCTTCTTTTCGCCCTTGTTGAACCGCACATTCTCGAGCAGCACGATCTCGCCGGGGTGGACTTCGACGCCGCCCAGCCAATCCTTCTTCAGCGCCACCGGCACGCCCAACAGCTGCGCCAGACGCTTGGCCACGGGGGCCAGCGAAAACTCCTCGGCGTACTTGCCTTCCTCGGGTCTTCCCAGGTGCGACATCACCAGCACGCAAGCGCCCGCCGTCAACGCCGCCTGAATGGTCGGCAGCGATGCGCGGATTCGCGCATCGCTGCTCACCACGCCATCCTGGATTGGGACGTTCAAATCCTCGCGGATCAGCACCCGCTTGCCCTTGAGATCGAGACCCAGCATTTTTATGATTTTCAAGGGTGTCCCCGGCCGGGCCCGCCTCAGCTGGCTTTCGACCACGCCACGGTGGTGTCCAGCATGCGGTTGGAAAATCCCCACTCGTTGTCGTACCACGAGCACACCTTCACCAGGTTCCCTTCGATGACCTTGGTCAGAGTGGCATCGTAGGTGGACGACGCGGGATCGTGATTGAAATCCACCGACACCAGCGGCGCATCGTTGTAGGCAAGAATTCCCTTGAGCGCGCCGCCGGCGGCCGCCTTGATGGAGCCGTGAATTTCCTCGACCGTGGTCTTGCGCGCCGCTGTGAAGCTCAAATCGACCAGCGAGACATTGATGGTCGGCACGCGAATCGCGAAGCCGTCGATCTTGCCCTTGAGTTCCGGCAGCACCAGGCCTACCGCGCTGGCGGCGCCGGTCTTGGTCGGTATCATCGACATGGTCGCGGATCGCGCGCGGCGCAGATCGGTGTGGTAGACGTCGGTCAGCACTTGATCGTTGGTGTAGGAGTGAATCGTGTTCATCACCCCCGCCAGCACGCCCACTTTCTCATGCAGCACCTTCACCAGCGGCGCCAGGCAATTCGTGGTGCAGGATGCGTTCGAGATCACGGTGTGGCTGGACTTGAGCACTCCGTGGTTGACGCCGTACACGATGGTGGCGTCGACGTCGTCGCCACCCGGCGCGGAAATGATGACTTTCTTCGCGCCCGCCGCGATATGCGCGGAGGCCTTGGCCTTGCTGGTAAAGAGGCCCGTGCACTCGAGCACGAAATCCACGCCGAGCTCGCCCCAGGGCAGCTTGGAAGGATCGCGCTGCGCGATCACTCGAATGCGGTCGCCGTTCACGACCATCGAGTCGCCGTCGACGAGCACCTCGCCGCGGAAGCGGCCGTGTACCGTATCGTATCGCGTCAAATAAACATTGGTATTGGCGTCGCCCAGGTCGTTGATCGCGACGACCTTGATCTCGCCCGCGTGCTTGCCTTCATACAGCGCGCGCAGGATGTTGCGGCCGATGCGCCCAAAACCATTGATAGCCACTTTGATTGCCATAAGTATATTTTTCCTAGGCGCTACGCGCCGAAATTACCTTGAGCATTATGCACCGGAACGGGCCAGTACTTTTTCGATTGCCTCGCCGACGTGCTCCGACGTAAAGCCGTAGGCCTTGAACACATCCTTCGCGGGCGCCGAGGCGCCGAAGTGATCGATGCCGACGATTTCGCCCCGTAGACCCACATAACGCCACCACGCCGCGGTCACGCCCGCCTCGACCGCCACGCGCCGGACGACCGACGCCGGCAGCACGCTTTGTTTGTAGGCATCGTCCTGGGCATCGAAAGTGTTGGTGCTCGGCATGGACACCAGGCGGACTCTCCTGCCTTTGGCAGTTGCGGCCCGCACCGCGTCGGCGGCGATGCCCACTTCGGAACCGGTGGCGATCACGATCACCTCCGGCGGTCCCGCCGAATCGATCAACACGTAGCCGCCGCGCCTGATTGCCGCGACCTGGGCCGCATCGCGCGCTTGGTGGACCACCGACTGGCGCGTGAAAATCAAACACGTGGGTCCATCGCGGTTTTCGATCGCCGCGCCCCAGGCGGCCGCGGTCTCGACCGCATCGCAGGGCCGCCACAGGTCCATATGCGGAATGAGGCGCAGGCTGCCCAGGTGTTCGATCGGCTGGTGCGTCGGACCGTCTTCGCCGAGGCCGATGGAATCGTGCGTGTAGACGAATATCACGCGTATCCGCATGAGACAGGCCATGCGAACGGCATTGCGCGCATAGTCGGAAAACGTCAGGAACGTGCCGGAGTAGGGAATGAACCCGCCGTGGCAGACGATGCCGTTCAACATCGCCGACATGCCGAATTCGCGCACGCCGAAATGCACGTAGTTGCCGCCGGGCGAATCCGGCGTCAGGGTCACGGAATCCTTGCGCCACGTGCCGTTCGACGGCGTCAAGTCCGCCGAGCCGCCCAATAGTTCGGGCATCGAGGGACCCATCGCATTCAATGCCGCCTGCGAGGACTGCCGCGTGGCGAGCGATTTCCCCTCGGCCTGCGCCCGTCCGATGTAGGCATTCACGAGGTCGGCGAAGCCGCCGGGTAAATCCCCCGCCATCCGCCGTTCCAGTTCCGCCGCCAGCGCCGGAAATTCCGCCTGATACGCCGCGTACCGAGTTCGCCACTCCTGTTCGGCACGCGCGCCCTTGTCGCGCATGTCCCAGGCGGCGCGAATCTCGGCGGGTATCTCGAACGGCGGCGAGGTCCACCCCAGGTTCTTGCGCGTGGCGGCAATCTCATCGTTGCCCATGGCTTCGCCGTGCATGGACGCGGTTCCCTGTTTGTTGGGAGCGCCCCAGCCGATGATGGTCTTCGCGCATATCAGCGAAGGCCGGCCGGTTTCCGCTCGCGCCGCGGCGAATGCCGCGGCGATGGCGGCGCTGTCGTGGCCGTCGACGTGGGGCAAAACATGCCAACCATAGGCCTCGAAGCGCTCCGCGGTATTGTCGCCGAACCAGCCCACGACTTTGCCGTCGATGGATATGCCGTTGTTGTCGTAAACCAGAATGAGCTTGCCGAGTTTCTGCACGCCGGCAAACGAGGCGACCTCATGCGAGATCCCTTCCATCATGCAGCCGTCGCCCAAGAATACATAAGTGTGATGATCGATGATCGCGTGGCCCGGCCGGTTGAAGGTCGCAGCCAGGGAACGCTCGGCCAATGCCATGCCGACCGCGTTGGCAAATCCCTGGCCCAGCGGCCCGGTGGTCGTCTCGATCCCGAGGTGCACTTCGCGCTCCGGATGACCCGCCGTCTTGGAGCCGAACTGGCGGAAATTCTTGATTTCCTCCATCGACAGGGGATAGCCCGTCAGGTGCAGCACCGAGTACAGCAGCATGGAGGCATGGCCGTTCGACAGCACGAAGCGGTCGCGGTCCAGCCAGCCCGGATTGCCTGGATTGAACTTAAGCACGTCCCGCCACAGCACTTCGGCGATGTCCGCCATTCCCATGGGAGCGCCCGGGTGGCCCGAATTGGCCTTTTGAACGGCATCCATCGACAGGGCACGAATGGCGTTGGCAAGGTCGCGGCGAGTGGGCATGAGGAGCTTCTCATTTAACAAATGTGACGGGAAACCGGGCGCGTATTGTCCCTGATGCGCCCCTTGCCAGCAATGCCGTGTGAAATCAACGGTATTTCGTGTAGGACATGAGGTAAAGCGGGATGTGGGTCGCGAATTGACGACGGAACGCGTTCACACAAATGCTCCGTGTTTATGTATAACGCGTTTACGCGCCGCCATGACCCAGTTCACCGTCGCCCCACTGGGTGCTTTGCTACCATTTCAAAGATGCGAATTCTACAGATCACGGATCCACATCTCTACGGCAGCGCCAGCGGCCGGCTGCGCGGCGTAGAAACCGATTCGAGTTTGAGTGCGGTGCTCGACGATGCGTTCGCGCGCGTGCCCGATTACTCGGCGGTGTTGGTCACCGGCGATCTGGTGCAGGACGACAGTTCCGGTTATCTGCGCTTTCGCAGCTTCTTCGGCGGCCTGCAGAAGCCGGTGCTGTGCATCCCCGGCAATCACGACGAGCCCGAGGCCATGCGCAAGGAGCTCAGCGGTGCCCCGTTCCAGATCTGCGGCACGCATGAGGTGGATGGCTGGCAATTCATCATGCTCGACAGCTACGATCCCGGGCACGTCGGCGGCCGCCTTTGCCCGGCCGAACTCGCGCGGCTCGACGAGGCGCTGTCCCGCTCGCCGAAGCACGCCATGGTGTGCCTGCATCATCACCCGATATTCATGGGCAGCCGCTGGCTGGACACCGTGGGTCTCGCCGAGCCCGAGGCGTTTTGGCGCGTCATCGAATCGCACGCCCATGTCCGCGCCGTGGTGTGGGGACATGTGCATCAGGTGTACGACGGGCGCCGCGGCGATGTTCGTCTGTTCGCGACCCCATCGACCGGCGCGCAATTCCTGCCCAACAGCGACCGCTACGCCGTCGACTCACGGCCGCCCGCGTATCGGAGTTTCGACCTGCACGCCGATGGCCGCATCGACACCGCGGTGCACTGGGTCGAGCCCTTGTCCATGTACCGGGCCGCGGCGCGCTAGGCGCCCTGCCCACCCCTCATGCGACGGACATTCTCATCCCGCTTAGGCGTGGCGCTGTGCGGCCTGCTGCTCGCCGCCGCCGCCCGCTCGGACGGTGCGCTGCATACGCTGTGGGAATTGCACGGCAAGCACAACACCGTGTATCTGCTCGGCTCCATTCATGTGCTGCGCCCGAGCGACTACCCGCTGGCGCCGATCGTGATGGAGGCGTACGGCCATGCCAATGCCGTGCTCATGGAAGTGAATCTGGACGAGATCGGTTCGGCACAGGTGCAGGAGGAAATGCTCACCAGCGCGATCCTTCCGGAAGGCAAAACGCTCCACGACGTCCTGGGGAAGGAGCGCTACGAGCACGCCGATCAATTGGCGCATGGGGTGGGCGTCGAACTGTCCATGTTCGAACAATTCGCGCCTTGGTTCGCGGCCGAGACCATATCGCAGCTGCAGTTGACCCAGCTTGGATTTCAAGCGCAATCCGGCGTCGACATGTATTTCATGGAACGCGCGCGCAGCGACGGCAAAAGCGTGGCAGGCCTCGAAACTGTCCACGATCAAATCTCATTGTTCCAGAACATGTCCATGGACATGCAAGCCGAGTACCTGGTGTCGAGCCTCGAGCAGGCGCATGAGCTGCCCCACCAGATAGAAGCCATGGTCCGCGCCTGGCAACGCGGCGATACGCTGTGGTTCGATGATCAGATGCGCTCCGAGCTCGGCCGCGATCCCCGTCTTTATCAATCTCTCTTGAGCTCGCGCAACCGCAAATGGATACCCAAAATCGAAGCTCTGCTGAACGGCGACACGAACTACCTGGTGATCGTCGGCACCGGTCACCTCGTCGGCCAGGGCAGCGTGATCGATCTACTCAAGAAGGACGGGATCGGCGCCACCCAACGGTAACGCCAATCCCGCGGTACGTCCACTACGCCGGGCTTGGGTCCCGGCAGTTGATGTCGCGGGCTCGCCGCGTCGAGGGCCACTACTGGGCTGAGGTGGCGCCGGTGCTCGAGCCGCGCGGACCACCCCATGCGCCGTGCTGGTGTTCATGGCTCTGCATCTGCGCCTCGAGCGCGGCCAGCTGTGTCTGCTGGGCCGGCGTCAGCACTTTGAACACCTGAGCGCGCACATCGGCTTGCTCGCTCATCATTTGTGCAGCCAGCGAGCCGTGCGTCTGGCTCACCTGCGAAGCGATGCTGGCGTAGTTCGGGTCGGTCGGCTGCGTTTGCCGGAGTTTCAGCGAGTTGGCACGCATTTGCTCATGCAGGCTCTGCATCTGCGGATGCGCGGCCGTCATGATGTCCTTGACCTGCTGCTTTTGCGCCGCACTCAAATCCAGCTTGCCGAGCAGGCGCCAGGGGCCGCCGTGGTGATGCCACGCGTGGGCCCCGGGCGGCGCAGCTGTCATCGCATCATCGGCGGCGCCCGCCGCGGACACGCCGGCGGCGCCCAGCACCGCTCCGCCCGCCAGCAGGCTTGCCCACAACAATTTGCGAATCGATTTCATATGCCTTGCTCCAATGGGTTGATTCGGTTAGACGGCGCCATCCTAGGCTGGGGCCGTGCAAACATGTGTCGCGGAGAACGTAACGATCTGTCAAGAATTGTGAATTCCGGCGCCGGGATGATTGATGGGCGCGGACTGTGCCAGAGTATGGGGGGACGCCTATGACACTCTCCAACCCCACACCAGCCGAGCCTGGCCCCGCGCGCGAGGCGCGGGTGCTGCTGGTCGACGATGACCGCGAACTTTGTCAAATGCTCACCGAATATCTGAACGCCGAGCACTTCGACGTGAAGAGCGTGCACGACGGCGGCGACGCGCTCGAAGAGCTGCAGACCCACGACTATGAAATCCTGATTCTCGATGTGATGCTGCCGAGCGTCGGCGGCTTCGATGTGCTGCGCAAGTTGGGGGCGTCGTACACCACGCCGATCCTGATGCTCACGGCGCGCGGCGACGACGTCGACCGGATCGTGGGCCTGGAACTCGGGGCCGACGACTATCTCAGCAAGCCCTTCAATCCGCGCGAGCTGGTGGCGCGGCTTCGGGCGATTCTGCGCCGCGCCAGCAACCGTCAGGGCGGCGGCCGCGTGCCCGACATACTCACCGTCGGTCCGATCGTCCTCAATACCGGAACTCATCAAGTCCATGTCGCGGACAAATTGGCGCCGCTCACCGGCGCCGAATTCCGCGTGCTCGAATTGCTGATGCGCGCCGCGGGCCAGGTGATCTCGCGCGAGGCGATGACCGAACAGGCGCTCGGCCGCAAGCTCGTGGCTTACGATCGCAGCATCGATACCCACATCAGCAATTTGCGCCGCAAGCTCGACCTGGAGGCGGGGAAAAATCCCGAGATAAAGAACGTCCGCGGTTCCGGCTACACGCTCACCTGGGCTCATGCATAGTCTTTTTCTGCGGATTTTCATGCTGTTTTGGCTCGCGATGGCGCTCATCGTCGGCGGCAGCATCGCCATCATCTTCACCGTTGCCGCCCGCGAGTACGAAGCGCCGGAGATGCGCAGGCCCTCCGCGGCCATTCAGGCCTCCGAAATTCTGGCCCATGGCGGCATCGGCGCGCTCGAGAGCTGGTTGGATGCGAACAAGAATGCCGTCCCGGATCGCGATCTCTACATCGTCGGTCCCGATGGAAGGGATATCCTCGGGCGGCGCCTCTCCGGGAGCGCGACGCGCCGCCTCGAATTCAGCAATCGCGAGGAATTGTTCGCTCACGAGGGCCCGGGCCGCCGGAGCACGGGGCCGCCGCCGCCCGGCAATTTCCGCCCCAGCCGCGTCGCGCCCCAGATCGTCGCCGCCGACGGCACGGTCTTTACCGTGCTGTCGGTGCCGAGACGCCCCAGCATTTTCGGCGCATTGAGCTTGCCGGGAATATCGCTGACGATTCTGTGCATCGCTCTGGTGGTCAGCGCGCTGACCAGCTGGCGGCTGGCGCGGCACTTGAGCGCGCCCATCCGGAGCATTCAAGCGGGCGCGCGCGCGCTGGCCTCCGAGAATCTCGACTCCCGTGCGCGGCCTGCGATCCGCGTCAGCGCGGGTTTCGAGGGACGCAGGGACGAACTGGCCGACCTGGCGCGCGATTTCGACGCCATGGCGGAGCGGCTGCGAGCCAATCGCGGCGCCATCACGCGCCTGTTGCGCGACATCTCTCACGAACTGCGCTCGCCGCTCGCCCGGATGCGCGTGGCTTTGGGGTTGGCTCGCCAGCCGCCCGCCGACCTCTCGCGTCAGCTGGATCGAATGGAGCGGGAGATCGAGCGCCTCGACTCGCTGATCACACAGGTCTTGAAGCTCGCGCGCCTGCACGGCACCGATGCGCCGTTCGCGCGCGAGACATTCGACCTCGACGAAGTGATCGAAGAGGTGGTGCGCGATGCGAACTTCGAAGGCGCCGTCAAGAATTGCAGGGTGATGTCCCAAGGCGCGGCAAGTACGGCCATCAACGGCAACCGCGACCTGGTGCGAAGCGCGGTGGAGAACGTGCTGCGCAACGCCGTGCACTACAGCCCGCAGGATTCGCCCGTCGGCGTCTCGATCGAGCGCTCGAGGGAAGGAGTCGTGATTCTGATTCGCGACAAAGGACCGGGGGTTCCCGACGGCGATCTCGAACGCATCTTTGAGCCGTTCTATAGAGTCGCCGAGTCGCGCGACCGCGATACGGGCGGCGAAGGCATTGGTCTTGCGATCACCGCTCAGGTCCTGAAGGCCCACGGAGGGTGGGCCAAGGCCGCCAACAGCCCCGGAGGCGGCCTCGAAGTGCGGCTCAACTTGCCCGCGAGCGCCCCGGCTGTTTAGAGTCGCCGCATGAGCCTTTACCAAGAAGCCTGCAAGTACATCCCGGGCGGCGTCAACTCGCCGGTTCGCGCCTTTCGCGGCGTCGGCGGCGAGCCGATTTTCTTCAAGAGGGCCGCGGGCGCCCACCTGTGGGCCGCCGACGGACGTCGCTTCATCGACTACGTCGGCTCGTGGGGTCCGATGATCGTCGGACACGCGCACCCGCAAGTCATCAAGGCCGTGCAGGAGGTCGCCGCCGACGGCCTGTCGTTCGGCGCGCCGACCGAGCTCGAAACCCGGCTCGCGCGCCGCGTCACCGAGCTCATGCCCTCCATCGAATTGGTGCGCTTCGTCAGCTCCGGCACGGAAGCGACCATGAGTGCAATACGCCTGGCACGCGGCTTCACCGGGCGCGACACCATCGTGAAGTTCGAAGGCTGTTATCACGGACACTCCGATTCGCTGCTGATCAAAGCCGGTTCGGGGGCGCTGACCTTGGGCGTTCCCACCTCGCCGGGCGTGCCGAAGGCGCTCGCCAATCACACCGTCACCCTGAACTTCAACGATGCCGATCAGGTACGCGAGGTGTTCCGGCAGATCGGCGCGCAAATCGCCTGCGTCATCGTCGAACCCGTGGCGGGCAACATGAATTGCGTGCCGCCGGCGCCGGGATTTCTCGACACGCTGCGCCACGAATGCGATCGCGCGGGGGCGCTGCTGATTTTCGACGAGGTGATGACCGGCTTTCGCGTCAGTTTGGGCGGCGCGCAGGCGCTCTACGGCGTGCGTCCCGATTTGTCCACCTTGGGCAAAATCATCGGCGGCGGCATGCCGGTGGGCGCGTTCGGCGGCCGGCGCGACGTCATGGAGCGCCTCGCGCCCTTGGGTCCCGTATATCAAGCGGGCACCCTGTCCGGCAATCCGGTGGCGATGATCGCGGGCCTCACCACGCTGGAACTCTTGTCGGCGCCCGGATTTCATCAACGGCTCCGAGCCGCGACCGATGGCTTGGTTGGGCGGCTGGCGGAATCGGCGCGCAGCGCCGGCATTGCGCTGGCGACCAATCATGTCTGCGGCATGTTCGGTTTTTTCTTCACGGAGGAACGCCACGTCGACACCTACGCCAAGGTCATGGCCTGCGACGTCGAGCGCTTCAAGCGCTTCTTCCACGGCATGCTGGCCGAAGGCATTTATTTCGCGCCCTCGGCGTTCGAGGCGGGTTTCTTGTCGGCGGCGCACACGGCGACGGATATCGATGTCACCATCGCAGCGGCCACCCGCGTGTTTGCGGGTTTGAACAAGTAGTCCTGAGCGCCAAAACGCATGCGCGCCTTCGCCTGGTTCTTGGGTTCAATCCTGCTCGCCGGCCTGATCGGCGCCGCGATCGCCTATCCCGCGTATGAGCTGGCGTCGATGTTCACGGGGGCGTTTCATTTTGTCTGGGCGTTCCATCGCGTCGCGAGCCGGATCGCCATGCTGCTGCTGGTCGCGGAGCTCATATGGCTGTGCCGGCATTTGCGGCTCGTCACCAAGCGCGATTGCGGATACGGCCTGCCGTGGCGCAGGTTTTTCAAAGTCTGCCTGCTGTGGGGAGCGATCGGGGTGGCCACGGCGGGCGTGGGCGCCGCCTTCTTGCTGCTCACGCAGCTTCGCGTCATGGGCGCGGAATTCATTCCATCGACCTCAAGCTTCGCGCACATTTTTCTCGTAGGTCTGGGGTCGGGCATCAGCGTCGCCCTCCTCGAGGAAACCGTGTTTCGAGGCGTCATGCATACCGCGATCGAACGCGAATCGGGCCCATGGATGGCCGCCCTGCTCACGGCGCCGCTGTTCGCCATCCTGCATTTCTTCGCCAAAGTCAGCATCCCGGCGGCCGAGGTCGGCTGGGGGAGCGGCTTCGATTTGCTGTTGCGCTCGTTCGCCCCTTGGGGCCACCCCGCACTGGTGTTCGATGCATTTCTGTCGTGGCTGGTCGTGGGATTGATCCTGAGCCTTACCCGTGCGCTCACCGGCAATATCGCGGCGGCGATCGGTCTGCACGCCGGCTGGGTCGTGGTGCTGCGAATGCTGCAGCTAGGCACCGCGAGCGGCAGCTCGTCCGCGTACTCCGCGTGGGTGGGCCGCTTCGACGGGTTGCTGGGTTACTGGATGCTGCCCTGGGGAGCGGCCATCGCCGCCGCCCTCTGGATCACGCGCTCGTCATGGGTGCCCTCTGCCCGCACCTCGAGCGCGGCGCGCGCTGCGCCGGCCCGGGGCTAGGCGAGGGGTTCGAGCACGTCGAGCCTCTGAATCGGATCGTCGAGCTCCAGACAGGCCTGCTTGTCCGCAAGCGGAATCGGCAGAATTTCGGCGAGGCGGTGCCCGACCCAGGCGGCATCGTCCAAGCGCATCTCGATGTTCGTGTAGACTTCCCCCAGCTGCGGCAGAACGCTTTTCAGCAACTGCGCAAGCCGTACGTGACGCGCCGGGACCGGCACGGCGGGCTCCGCCATCAACCGGTCGACTTCAGCCAGATTGAGGCCGTCGGCTTGGCGGCCTCGCTTCACAATGCGGAAGCGTTGCTGACCGATGCACGACAGCCCGAGCAAGCCGTCCGACAGTTGATGAAAATCGACGATTTTCGCGAGCGTTCCGACATCGAAGGTCTCGGCGGGACCCACCTCATTGCCCTCGCGAATCAACACGACCCCGAAGCTCTGACTCTCGCGCATGCAGCGCCGCACCATGTCGACATAGCGGGTTTCAAAAATTCGCAGCGGCAACGCACCGTCGGGGAACAGCACCATATTGAGAGGAAATAACGCGATCGAATTCACTTCGTCCCCGGCCCACGCTTCCGTGCCCGCAACGCGGCGAGCAGTTTGTCGTGCAGGCCTCCGAAGCCGCCGTTGCTCATCACCAGCACCTGATCGCCGGGGCGGCTGTCTTCGGTTATGCCCTTGACCAAGGCGTCGACGTCCGGCGCAAAGGACGCGCTGGCACCGAGTGCCGCCACGGCCGACGGCAGATCCCAACCCAGCTCCGCCGTGTGCAAGAACCAGGTCCGGTCCGCCAATGCCAGCGCCGGCGCCAGTTGCTCGCGATGCACGCCCAGTTTCATGGTGTTCGATCGCGGTTCCAGCACGGCGACGATGCGCGCGCCCGCGACTCGCGCCCGCAAGCCCTGAAGCGTCGTCGCAATGGCGGTGGGATGGTGCGCGAAGTCGTCATACACCGTGACTCCATCGACGACGCCGCGAATTTCCATGCGCCGTTTGACGCCGAGAAACGCGCCCAACGCCTGCGCCGCGCGCGCCGGCGCAACGCCCGCATGCCGCGCCGCCGCGATCGCCGCCAAGGCGTTCATGACATTGTGCTCGCCCAGCAGCGGCCAGCTCACCTCGGCCACGGCCTGTCCCCGGCATAGCACGGTGAATCGGCCCGCGGCCGATCCCGCGGCGATATTCGCACTCCACTCGGCGTCCGGGCCGCCGCCGCGCGGCTGCTTCGCCAGCGCGAACGTTTCGCACGGCGTCCAGCACCCCATCTTCAAGGTCGACGCAAGCTCGGCATCCTCGCCGTTGACGATGAGCCGGCCGGCGGCGGGCACGGTGCGCAGCAGCTGATTGAATTGACGGCGAATTGCGGCCACGTCCTCGTAAATATCCGCGTGATCGTATTCCAGATTGTTGAGAATCGCGGTGCGCGGCCGGTAGTGAACGAATTTCGCGCGCTTGTCGAAAAACGCGGTGTCGTATTCATCCGCCTCGATGACGAAGAACGACCCCTTACCCAAGCGGGCGGTGGAGTCGAAATTGCTCGGCACTCCGCCGATCAGGAATCCCGGTGCGAGACCCGCCTCCTCCAGGATCCAGGTCAGCATGGCGCTGGTGGTCGTCTTGCCGTGCGTGCCGGCCACGGCGATCACATGTTTCTCCCGCAGCACATGCTCAGCCAGCCACTGCGGCCCGGAGGCATACGCCATGCCGCGATCCAGCATGGCCTCGACCACCGGACTGCCGCGGCTCAAGGCATTGCCGACCACGACGATGTCGGGCCGCAGATCCAGCTGCTCCGCGCCATAGCCTTGAATGAGCTCGATCCCGAGCGCCTCGAGCTGAGTGCTCATCGGCGGGTACACGTTGAGATCCGAGCCGGTCACACGAAACCCGGCGGCCTTGGCGATCGCGGCGACTCCGCCCATGAACGTGCCGCCGATGCCCAAAATATGTATATGTGTTGTCACGTTTTAGGCAGCGTCTGCAGCTCCAGCAAGATCGACAGCAACAGGTAACTCACGCTGACCGCGATGCCCACCGCTAGACCTGAATCCAGGGCGACGCGCCAAATGTTGGCACACGCGAGCAGGTACCAGATCAAGCCGACCAGCATCAGGAATCCGAGCGGCGCCGAGGCGAGACTGCCCGATCCGATGACGTGGATGAGGGACTGTATGGGGTACAGGGCGAGCTCCGCCAGGACCCCGACGCCCAGCAAGGCGACGCCGGTTTGCAGGAATCGCTGCCGGCGGCGCGCCACGTACAGCACGGCCCAGCAAAAGGCCAGCGGCAGGCCCACGCTCAACACGATTCGGGTGAGGATTCGGTCGCTCGAGACCGGCGGCAGCAGCGCGCTCGCGACCTCGAGCAATGCCGCCACGGCCGAGACCAGGACCAATAGCAATATCGACGCGGGCAACTGCGCCGGCGTTCGCCTCCACAGGGCGATGTCCCAAAATGCTTTTGCGAGTTTCAGCATCGTCCGATTCAGTCATAATCGATTCCAAATTGTACACGCGGATCAATGCCATGCCTGACGCGATTTGGATCGATCGAGATGATGCGCTGCCGGCGCTGGCGCAGACACTCGAGTCGCAGGCGTGGATCGGCGTCGACACGGAATTTCTGCGCGAACGCACCTTCTTTCCCAAATTGTGCCTGCTGCAGCTCAAGGCCGCCGGAACGATCTGGTGCGTCGATACACTGCGGATATCCAGCCTCGATCCGTTGATGCCCGCCTTGACCGCGCCTGTCGCGCGCAAGGTGATTCATTCCGCGCGCCAGGACCTGGAGGCGGTGTATTTGTCGACCAAGCGCGTCATCTCGCCGGTGTTCGATACTCAGATCGCCGCCGGCTGCATCGGGCTCAAGCCCCAGGTCGGCTATGCGGAACTCGTCAAGACGCTGCTGGATGTGACCATACCCAAGGGTCAGACGCGCACCGACTGGTCGAGGCGGCCGCTCACGCGGGATCAGCTGGAATACGCCGCGGACGATGTCATGTATCTCGGCGACGTGGCGGCGCATCTCACGGAGCGCTTGCGCGAGCTTCAGCGCGAGCACTGGGTTCTCGAGGATTGTCTGGCGCTCGAGGACAAGCAGCTCTATGAACCCGATCCCTCCCAGGCGTGGGGCCGGCTGCGCGGCCTCGCGCAGCTTGCGCCTCCCTCGCGCGCCCGGGCCAGGGCGATCGCGAACTGGCGCGAAAAACTCGCGCGCGCGCGCGATCTGCCGCGCGCCTGGATCCTTCCCGACGCCGCAATTTTCTCCATTGCCGAAGGCGGCTCGCCTCCGCTGAACGACAGCCTGGCGGCAAGCCTCGAGGGTGCGCTCGCGGAGGCATCGAATGACCTGTGGGATCAGGAACCAAGTGTAGACGCGCGCCCGACGGCCGAACAAAAAGCCGTCATCGACCGCCTGAGCAAAATCGTCGACGCCCGCGCGGCCGAACTCAAGATCAGTGCGGAGATCCTCGCCCCGCGCGCGGAGCTCAAGGCGCTGGCCATGGGCAGCCGCGAGTCGCACGCCTTGACCGGCTGGCGCAGGGAAGAAATCGGGACGCGGCTGCTCGACGCTATCGGCTGACCCCGCCCCGCATGGCCTGCTCGATACTTTGGAACACCGTATCCACATCGGCGTCGGCGTCCACGATCCTCAATAATCCGGCCGCCTCGTAATACTTGATCAGCGGCTTGGTTTGCGCTTCGTACACATCGAGCCGCTCGCCGATGACTTCTTCCTTGTCGTCCGGCCTTTGGATCAGCCGATGCGCATCGCCGCACTGCGCGGAATGGGCGGCCGCTCCCGGCGGCGACGAGTACACATTGAATACGCGTCCGCACACCTGACAAATTCTGCGTCCGGTCAACCGTTTGAACAGGATGCCCAAATCGACGTTCAAGAGCACGACCGAGTCGAGCGGCGTGCTCAAGCCCTCGAGCATCTGTTGCAGCGCTTCGGCCTGCGCGATGTTGCGGGGAAAGCCGTCCAATATGAATCCCTTGGCGGCGTCCGGCAGCTTCAGGCGCTCGCGAATCATGCCGAGGACGGTGGCGTCATCGACCAGCTTTCCCAAGTCCATGGCGGACTTGGCGCGCAGTCCAAGATCGGTGCCTTTGGAGACCGCATCGCGAAGCAAGTCGCCCGTGGATATTTGCGGGATTCCATGGGCTTTGACCAACAGCTGGGACTGTGTGCCTTTGCCCGACCCGGGCGCGCCCAAGAGAACTATTCGCATGATTCTTGTCGTGGTGAAAGCAGGCTACCGTACCTTTGAGCGGCGCGGTCGTCAAACCATGGCCTGTCTCGCGGTCGTCAAACCATGACCTGTCTTGGTATTCCACGTGAACCAAGACAGGCTCCCGGCCGATGGGCTATTCTGCGCGCCTTGCGAAGGGGGTCCCATGAAGAACGCGTTCTATGCACAATCCGGCGGCGTCACCGCCGTCATCAACGCCTCGGCCTGCGGCGTGATTGAAACTGCGCGAAAGCATCGTGACAAGATAGGCAAGGTGTACGCCGGCCGGCACGGCATCATCGGCGCCTTGACCGAGGACATGATCGACACCAGCAAGGAAAGCCGGGCGGCGATATTCGGCCTGCGCCACACGCCGGGCGGCGCTTTCGGATCCGCGCGCTACAAACTCGCCGGGATCGACAAGAATCGCGCCCAGTATGAACGTCTGATCGACATATTCCGGGCGCACGACATCGGCTACTTCTTCTACAACGGCGGCAACGATTCCATGGACACCGCGCAAAAAGTGTCGGAAATTGCCGTGCAAATGGCCTATCCCATCAGTTGCGTCGGTATTCCCAAAACCGTCGACAATGACTTGCCCGTCACCGATTGCTGCCCCGGCTTTGGCTCCGCGGCCAAGTACATCGCCGTGTCCACGCGCGAAGCGGCGCTCGACGTGGCCTCCATGGCGCGCACCTCGACGAAGGTCTTCGTGCTCGAAGTCATGGGACGGCACGCCGGCTGGATGGCCGCGGCCGGCGGTCTTGCCGGCGACAAGGCGGGCGATGCGCCGCACGTCATCCTGTTTCCCGAAATCGAATTCGATCGCGAGCGCTTTCTGGCGAAGGTCAAGACATCCGTGGAGAAATACGGCTATTGCGTCGTGGTGGTCTCCGAAGGTGTGCGCGGTCCCGACGGCAAATTTCTCGCCGAGGCCGGCACCAAAGACGCGTTCGGCCACGCGCAGCTGGGCGGCGTGGGACCGGTGGTCGCACAAATGACCCAGGAGGCCTTCGGCTACAAATTTCATTGGGCCGTGGCTGATTACCTGCAGCGCTCGGCACGGCACATCGCATCGAAGGTGGATGTCGAGCAGGCCTACGCCGTCGGCAAGGCGGCCGTGGAACTTGCGCTCAAGGGCAGGAACGCGGTGATGCCCGTCATCGTGCGCAAATCGGCCAAGCCCTACCGCTGGAGCATCGGCGAAGCGCCTTTGAACAAAATTGCCAACCAGGAAAAAAAGGTGCCGCGGAATTTCATCACCGAGGACGGATTCGGCATCACGGCGGCCTGCCGGACGTATTTATCGCCGCTGATCGGCGGCGAAGATTACCCGCCCTATCGCCATGGCCTGCCCGCCTATGTCGCGCTCAAGGGTGTCAGCGTTATCAAGCGCTTGCGCACTCCGTTTGTGGTATAGTCGCTGCGCTTTTTCTAACCATAAAACCATATTTTTCAATAACATAAGACCCCACCGGAGACTTCACACATGACTCTTGACTGTGCGTTATGGTTGGCCATTGCAGCCGCTGTGATTGCCATCCTCTACGGCGTCATCTCGGTGCGCTGGATCCTGGCGCAGCCCGCGGGCTCAGCGCGCATGCAAGAAATCGCCGCGGCGATTCAGGCGGGCGCCAAGGCCTATTTGAATCGCCAGTACTCCACCATTGCCATCGTCGGGATCGTCCTGTTCTTCGCGCTGGGATGGGGCTTGGGTTGGGCCACCGCCGGCGGCTTCGCCGTGGGCGCCATTCTATCGGGGTCCGCCGGCTATATCGGCATGTTCATCTCCGTGCGCGCCAATGTGCGCACCGCCCAGGCCGCCCACTCAGGGATCAATGCCGCGCTCAAGGTCGCGTTCCGTGGCGGCGCCATCACCGGCATGCTGGTGGTCGGCTTGGGATTGCTCGGCGTCGCCGGCTACTACCTCGCCATGCTGCGGGTGCTCGGCGATTCCGAAGCGGCATTGCGCTCGCTCGTCGGCCTGGCTTTCGGCGGCTCGCTGATCTCGATTTTCGCCCGTCTGGGCGGCGGCATTTTCACCAAGGGTGCCGATGTGGGCGCCGACCTGGTCGGCAAAGTGGAAGCCGGAATTCCCGAAGACGATCCGCGCAATCCGGCGGTCATCGCGGACAATGTCGGGGACAACGTCGGCGACTGCGCCGGGATGGCGGCCGACTTGTTCGAAACCTACGCCGTGACGCTGGTCGCCACCATGCTGCTGGGCGGTTTGATCATGGTGGACATGGGCGAGCGGGCGGTGTTGTTTCCGCTCATTCTCGGCGCCATCTCCATCGTCTCGTCCATCGTCGGCACATTCTTCGTTTCCGCGCGCGAAGGCGGCAAAATCATGAACGCTCTGTACAAGGGCGTCATCGTCTCAGGCGTCATTTCCGCCGCCGCGTTTTATTTCGTGTCGCAGCGGCTCATGGGCGAGCATGCGATGTCGCTCTGGCTGTGCTCGCTGGTCGGTCTCGCGCTCACCGCGGCGATGATCGTGATCACCGAGTACTACACCGCCACCGAATACAAGCCGGTGCAGCACGTTGCGGCGGCCTCGCAAACCGGTCATGCCACCAACATCATCGCGGGCTTAGGGGTGTCCATGAAGGCCTGCGCGCTGCCCGTGCTGGCGGTCGCGTTGAGCATCTGGGCCTCCTATCGGCTCGAAGGGTTGTACGGGATCGCCATCGCCGCCACCGCGATGCTGTCCATGACGGGCATGATCGTGGCGCTCGACGCCTACGGACCCATCACGGACAACGCCGGCGGCATTGCTGAAATGGCGGGCTTGGACAAAAAGGTGCGCGACGTCACCGATCCCCTGGATGCGGTCGGCAACACCACGAAGGCGGTGACCAAGGGTTACGCCATCGGCTCCGCGGGTCTGGCCGCGCTGGTCCTGTTTGCCGACTACACGCACAAGCTCGGCGAAGTTCTCGGCCACACCACCAGTTTCGACCTGTCGAACCCCGCCGTGATCATCGGCTTGTTTATCGGCGGCCTGGTGCCGTATCTGTTCGCCGCCATGGCGATGGAAGCGGTGGGCCGCGCCGCGGGCGCGGTGGTCAACGAAGTGCGGCGACAGTTTCGCGAGATCAAGGGCATCATGGAAGGCACGGCGAAGCCGGATTACTCCCGCGCGGTGGACATGCTGACCAAGGCGGCGATCAAGGAGATGATCGTGCCGTCCCTGCTGCCGATTCTCGTGCCCATCGTGCTGGTACTCGTGGTGAATTTCCTCATGGGCCCGGGCTCGGGCGTGCAGGCCCTGGGCGGTCTGCTGATCGGCACCATCGTGACCGGCTTGTTCGTCGCCATCTCGATGACCACCGGCGGCGGCGCCTGGGACAACGCCAAGAAATACATCGAAGAGGGACATTACGGCGGCAAGGGCTCCGACGCGCACAAGGCGGCGGTCACCGGCGACACCGTCGGCGACCCGTACAAGGACACGGCGGGTCCGGCGATCAACCCGCTGATCAAGATCATTAATATCGTCGCGCTGCTGCTGGTGCCGCTGCTGGGCAAATTGATGTAATGCCTCGCGTTTGGGAATAAAGCCGGCTCATCGGGAGTCTTCTCCCGTGAGATCCAAACGCGAGAACATTCCCTTGAATCGAGGAACATTTGCAAGCGGCTTAGCGGCATCCGCCCTCTTCGCGGCATCCGCCCTCATCGCGGCCCAGGGCCTTTCGGCTGTGGTGGTGGATGCGGCGGCGGCCGGCCTGGCGGGCGACCCGAACCGCGGCAAGTCCCTGTATCAGGGCTGCACGGGCTGCCACTCCATCGACGACAACGACCTGGGCCCGCGGCATCGCGGCGTCGTCGGACGCCGCGCGGGAAGCGTCGCGGACTACAGCTACTCGCCGGCTCTCAAAAATTCCGGTTTGACGTGGGATGAAGTGACGCTGGACCGTTGGCTCACCAACCCCAGCGAACTGGTTCCGGGCACGAAAATGTACTTCAAGATCGACGACGCGAAAAGCCGCGCGGACATCATTGCCTATTTGAAAGATCTGAAGTAGGCGGTGCCGCGGAGCTCGCGGCGTTCAGAATCCTCGCGGCGCTCAGATATCCTCGCGGCGCTCAGATATCGAAGTAGATCGCGTCCGGCTCCGCGGCGCCGTCGCGCGTCGCCACGCGTAATTCCGGCTCCTTGAGCGACACGCGCGAACGCGGCGGAACGCTGCGGGTCAGGAACACCGACCCGCCGATGACGCTGTCGGCGCCGACCACGGTCTGTCCGCCGAGCACCGTGGCGTTGGCATACAAGGTCGAGCCGCTCTCCACGGTCGGGTGGCGCTTCTTGCCGCGGATGATCTGGCCGCTCGCGTCCCGCGGGAAGGACAGCGCGCCCAAGGTCACGCCCTGGTACAGCTTGACCCCGTCGCCGATCAGGGTGGTCTCGCCGATCACCACCCCGGTGGCGTGATCGATGAAAAACGCCGCGCCGATCGTCGCCCCC
>Ga0210408_10001484_pt1 | contig 24535 bp, 24 predicted proteins | sample IncBWH4MmetaG_FD_155471 | JGI IMG/M metagenome (GOLD analysis project Ga0210408, IMG submission 155471) | Forest soil microbial communities from Barre Woods Harvard Forest LTER site, Petersham, Massachusetts, United States - Inc-BW-H-4-M | ecosystem: Environmental > Terrestrial > Soil >...
GCTCGTATCCGGCAATCGGCTGGCAACTCATGCCCGTCGATTCTCGGGCGCGGCCGCGGTCTATTGCCAGAATCCGGGACTCCGGGTCCCAAGCTCGCATGGGGTCGTCCCTGATTGTAGTGGGTAACCCACTCCCGCATGATCGTCCGCAGATGCTTCTCGCTCAACGGGATCACGTAATCCAGGCATTCCCGGCGGATCGTTCCCATCAGCCGTTCACAGTAGGCGTTGGCCTTCGGCGCCTGTACGGGGGTTCGTAGAACTTTCAGCCCGAAGGCCCCCAACTCATCGTCAACTTCCTCCGAGAAGATCGTGTCACGATCATGGATGAGAAAGCGATACCCATGATCGCAGGGAATGGCTTCGCGGAACTGCTGCAGGGTCCAACCAGCAGTCGGATGAGCCGTGACCTTGCAGTGCAGAATGCGACGGCTCCCCACCTCCATGACCACGAACACGTACAGCACTCGGAACCCGGCTGTGATCGCGACCAAAAAATCAGCGGCCACGATGCCCTGGGCGTGATTGCGGACAAACGTCTGCCAGTGCTGCGAGGAAGTTCTCCTCCCAGATCGTGGATCACTTTCTCGCGGCCAATACGCTCGCGCCGTTCGTGGGGAGACCAAGATTCCAAGCTTCACCGACAGCTCCGCTGCCACCCGCTCCTCGCCCCAGGTCGGATTGTCCTGCACCATTCCTACGATCAGCCGGCGAAGATTCTCTGGAATCCGCGGCCTTCCCATCCTCGACTTCCAGCGCCAAAATACCTTGAACCCCTTGCGATGCCAGCCGATTAGGGTCTCTGGTTTCACTATCATCAACGCTTCTCTCCAGTTGAATAATCGAGACCACAACACCAAGGAAAATCGCGCTGCGTCCGTGAGCTTGCGGGGCGGTATCTGGTGTTCTTGATAAAACGCCAACTGCTTGCGCAGGAACAACACCTCAGCGATCAACGCAGACCGGGAAGAAACGGCCAATCTCAGAAACTGGATACCCTGTGCACCTGTATTAATAAGGATAAAACCCACTGATCGGAGGAGTCGGATGGTCCTGAGCATGTTGTTGTAGAGGTGACACATTCAAGTCTGCGGCTGGCAGGTGACAGTTTACGTCAGCGAGATGCTTGGAAATTGCACCTTTCTATATGCGTATGGACTTTTTGCGGGGCACAACCATCCAAGGCGCCGGACATATTGGGTGGAATGGAGGCATCGGCACCGGCAACAGCTTTGCGAACCAAGGGACGATCAATGCCAACCAGTCTGCGTCTGCGTTCCCCGCATACCGCCAGAGCCCCAAGCAAGAGTTCACCGGAACAGGCGCCGCTACCAGCGCCTCCGACTCCTTTGTGGGCCTCGGCATGGTAGATGGCACGTCCGATATCAACCGAGCATGATACCGGAACATCTGTCTGCCCACCTTTCGCCCGGATTGTGCGCGCCTCTGTGCGTGGTGAAATTGAATGTTCGTGTGGGGCTGGTGCTCATTCGTGCGCGGGCCGTTCTGCTGCACTTTTTAGTGCCTGCGCTTTTTACTCACGCGCTTCTCCAGTCGCAAGTATCTAACCTTCGAGATGGTAAGCGGAAAAACAAACCTATTAAGTCCGCACCACGAGTCGCCTCCAGCCCGCCGCCTTGTTACCGAGGCAGCCCCATGCGCCTCAAGAGTTCCGCAAAGCCGGGATCTCCATGCAGACTCTTGAAATCCGGAAGAAAGTTCACAAGAGTCAGGTTCCCGTCCCTCTCCGTGTACGACTTCTCAAGCCACTCCATGGCCTTCTGCTTATCGCCTACTCTTGCATATGCGGCGGCGACTTCCAGGGCCGGAGAGTACCGTGAGCCCGCCTGCTGATACTGTTTCAGCGTCACCTCAAGAATCTTCGCCCAGTACTCCTTCGGACCGCCGCTTTGGAGGGCGTTGCGAAACTCCTTTGCCTCCGCCTCGACCTCGGCAGCACTCGCCCCCACGAGCAATTCCCCTTTTTGCTTTTCCGCAATCGCTTCCTCGTACTTCCCCATGTTCTCCAGGCATGCGGAGTAGAAGAAGTGTGTCATTGGAAAAGTGGGATCCAACTCGAGTGCGCTTCGGAATTGTTCGACTGCCTTGTTGTACTCTCCTGCCCACATGTAGGTATTTCCCATCAGGTTATTCAGCGGCAAAGATAGCGGGTCGAGTTCGAGTGCCTTCTTCATTTCAGCAATTGCTTCTGCGTGTCGGCCCATTGGGGTGAGGTATCCGCCGGCATAAAACAAATGGCCAATCGCGTAATTCGGATTGAACTGGATCCCTTTGGTGAACTCCGTGTAAGCGCCCGGAAGGTCGTAATCGTAATGCGATTTCACTTGTCCGAGGGCGGAGTGAGCCTCCCCAAGTTGCGGATCTAGTACCAATGCCTTTGTAGCTGCGGCTTTGGCCTCCGGCGAGCTTTCTCTTGGAGCGAGGAAGCCCATGTTGGCGCTGATGATGTAAGCGTCGGCAAGCCCCGCATATGCGAGCGCAAAGTTCGGATCCTTTTCCGTCGCCTGTTGGAACAACTCGATGCTCTTCCTAAGACCGGCCCCCGTCCGCTGGTTGAAGTGATAGCGACCTTCAAGATAGAGTTGATAAGCCTCCGAGTTGTCTGTGACACGCTGAGTCAACCGGGCTCCCTCAGCGCTGTTCATCCGAAACTGCAACTTGTCGCAAACTGCTGCTGCCAGGTCGTCCTGCACTCGCGACAGATCGGACATGGAGTACTGGAATTGATGGCCCCAAATCTGACTGCCATCATTCACATTGACCAGTTCCGCGCTCAATGTCAGGGCACCCGCATGCCTCGCGATCCTGCCCGTCAGTACGGCCTTCACGTGCAACTCCCGTCCCGCGGACTGGGCGTCATTTTCTTTTCCCTTGAATCGGAAAACGGAATTGCGCGACATGACTTTGATGGAGGGAATTTCGGAAAGCTTGTCAATCACGCCTTCAGTGATGCCGTCGCCGATGTACTGGGTGGACTCGTCTTTCGATTCCTCCACCAAGGGCAGCACGGCGATCGAGTGGAGGGAATTGAAAGAAGTGGTTCGAAGAATAATCCACCCATCCACCAAGATTGCGACGGCGAGCACAGGAATCGCTGCCCAAACAAAGCGACGAACGGTTGCGAACCACTTCGTCTGAATCGCTGGCGCACGCTGAGATGCAGATGAATGCGTCGTCATCCGACGAAGATCGACAGCAATCTCTTTGGAGGTCTGGTACCGGTCCTCTGGATCCTTCTCCAGGCACTTCAGGATGATTTCTTCCAATTTCGGTGAAATCTTGGGATTCAGCTGTCGGGGCAGCGGAGGCTGTCTGTTGAGAATGTCGTCGATAAGCTGCGGCGATACATCTGCCGTGAATGGCCGCCGGGCAGTCGCCATCTCATAAAGCACCGCCCCTAGAGCGTAAATATCGGTGCGGGCGTCCACTTCTCGCCCGCGCAGTTGTTCCGGTGACATGTATGGCAACGTGCCGGTTACCGTATGGCTTTCGGTCAGGCTTCTTGTCGGTGCGCTTCTGCCTTCCGGGCCGATCAGTTTGGCCAGCCCGAAGTCGAGAACTTTGGCTGGACCCGTGTCGGTAACGAAGATATTTCCTGGCTTGACGTCGCGATGAACCACTCCTTTCGTGTGAGCAGCAGAAAGCGCTTCGGCAATTTGAATGCCTAGCTCAGAGATCTCGTCATCGCCCAAGGGGCCACCCAGGATGTGGTCCTTAAGCGTTCGCCCCTCCAGGTACTCCATCGCGATGAACGGGTGGTCCTCGTACTCCTCAATGTCGTAAATGGTGCAAATGTTCGGATGATTTAATGCGGACGCGGCGCGCGCCTCCCGTTGGAATCGTTCCAGCACCGAGGTATTCGTCGCCGAAGTCTCGGGCAGGAACTTGAGCGCGACTTGGCGGCCGAGCTTCGAGTCCTCCGCCTTGTACACCACACCCATGCCGCCCACACCGATTTTTTCCAGCACCCGATACTGGGCGATTACGGCTCCTGGAGCGAGGAACCCTACTTGTTCGGAGTTAGAAGAAATCTGCTCCGTATCCGACGTAGATTTTGCAGTGGCAAACGCCGGTATCTCAATGAAGGCCCCGGCGTTTTGGTAGTTTGCGAGCAGGATTTCGAGTTGGCGGCGCAGCGACTCATCATCGCGGCACGAATCCTCCAGAATAGCGGCCCGAAGGCCTGATTCAGCCTCCAGCGCTGCGTGAAAGATGCGTTCGATTTTCTGCCATCTCTCCGCATTCATCGAGGTTCTCCTAGCTCAAATTCGTGAGAAGCCAAGCCTTCGCCAGTTTCCAGTCACGCACCACGGTATTTGGCGAAACCTTCAGAACCTCAGCGGTTTCTTCGACACTGAGTCCCCCGAAGAAACGTAACTCGACAACCTGAGACTTGCGTGGGTCGAGTTTGGCGAGGGCATTGAGCGCGCCATCCACGGCCAGCACATCGGGCTGAGACTGCGATGAAACCATCGGAACCGCGTCCAGCGAAATGCCTTGTGCTCCGCCACCGCGCTTGTGCGATTGGCGACTCCGCGCTTGATCAGTGAGAATTCGCCGCATCTGCCGCGCACACAAAGCAAAAAAGTGAGCGCGACTCTGCCAGTCGATTTGTTGCAGAGCCGCCAGCTTAAGGTACAGTTCGTTGATTAGACCGGTGGTTTGCAGAGTGTGCCCAGCTCGCTCCCCCTTGATACAGCGTTTTGCAGCCCGATGGAGCTCCCGGTAGACCTGGGGGGTCAATTTCTCTAGTGCCTTTTCGTCCCCGAGACGCCACGCTCGAAGCAGTTCGGTGATCTCGTGCTGGTCGGGTTTAGCCATTGAAAACGATAGTGTTACGGGGGAGTCGAGCCGTACGTTCAGCAAACATTAGCACAGCCATGAGCTTCTTTCCATGTTTCGAAGGAATCAGCGAAGCACTTTTCACGGACTAATTGTGTGTGTCTCCCGCTGTTTCCGCTAATAGAAGGTAGGGAGCGGAAACGAACGCTCCGGAGAAGACTGGTATTTCGAAGGCCCTGGTGGCTTTCAACGAAAAGACATTCGATACGAGGAGAATGAAATGAGACAAGATTCGCGTCTAAATCACATTGCCCTTAGTGTGCTCACCCTGTGCATCATTCTTGGGCCCGTCACTCTGCAACAAGGGTATGCGAAGGACACCTGCACGCTCGCGACTCTAAACGGGACGTATGTGTTCGATGCAACTGGGTACAACATCGTGAACGGAAGTCCAGTACCCAAAGCTGTGGCCGAATTCCTGAACTTCAATGGGGACGGGACATTGACTAGCCTGGCAACCTTGAGTGCGAACGGCAACATTGTTCAAAACTTCGCCGCTGGAACCGGCAGCTATGCGGTCAACCAGGACTGTACGGGTAGCTTGACGTTTAGCCCGTCGGGTTTGACGTTCGATCTCTTCATTGCCCCCAATGGAAGCGAGTTTCGCATGATAGAGACCGTCACCGGTACGGTGCTTGTCGGCTCGGCGCGTAGGGTGATGGATGAAAAATGACGTTTCGGTCTGAGGGGAGGTCCTGTGCAAGGTTCTCCCCTCTGCTCCCTTGCAGGGCGATGGAGGCACGCACTGCTGGCTACGCCGAGGATGGTCACGATTGGGCTTATAAGCGTGACGTAAATGCTTCTGTTTACGCCGCGAAGTTGTTTCGGACAGACACGCACAATCTAGCATGGCAGTGCCGCTCGTTCATTGGATTGCTTCATGTGGCTTCGAGCAGCGCGATATTCGGCCCTGAATTCGTTTCAGCGACTCAGACCTTATTCATGCGCAGAAGATCACAAAATTCCAGGACTGCCTCCAACCTCTGTTATCCGCCGGGAGATTGCCCCGCGAAACTGTGGAGGACCTGGAGACAAACCTCGCGATGATTCAATCAGTACTGCGGATCGCAAGAAACGATGCTGGTCACCCCACCGCGGTACAACTGCAACGAGAACAAGTGCATGTTTATTTGCAGCTCTTTGTACCCTTCGCTCGGCAAATCATGAAGCTTCGACGTGCATTGGCGTAAAGTCTCGAAACGCCGATTTATATTCCCAGTGCGCATCCCACCACGGCTTCTGCCTTTTTTGCATCGCTCAAGTCTTCTGGGGTGGCCACCACAATCCGAGCAGCTTGTTCGCTTTTCACAACTTTGCTTTTGATTCCTTTGTCAGCCGTCAACATGCAAAGAGAAGGATCACTCAGATATATCAATTGTTCTGAATCGATAATGTCGTTCTGATTTTTGTGGCTGAGCGGATTGTATTCTGGGATGAGAAGAGCCGTCTGAAGTTTTGATTGCTCAAATTCGTGGTACGCGCCAAGCAGTGACTGAACTTCAGGGATCGTCTTAGAGCTAGCACCAGCTTTTGCTCGTTTTGCAACTCCGTTGAACCATGGCTCGGTCGTATCAACTGGTTTTGCTTTCTGCCCTTCTTTTTTGCCCTGCTGCTTCTTCAAGTCGTCTAGCATGTTCTTAAAGTCGTACGCCATCGTGTTTTTGAAATCGTCCATCATCTGTTTCTGTTGCAGCGCTGCCTCCTTGAGCGGGGTCAAGGAATCAGCCGTCAGGATCACATTGAAAGACTGCTGCATTCTTTCCCTGAAGTCGTCATCTTGAACGGGATTCTGAGACCAGACCATTTGCAGCATAACGTCAGGCCAGGGGAGTAGCACTGCGTGATTAGGATTCGTCCAATTACGAACCGCGTGAATCTGACGCAAGACGAGATCGGCATTGGCTGGGTTGTCATCACCCAGTTGTGCGAAAACTTCAAACAGACTGAGCGGAGAGACAAGTATCTTCTCTGTGATCTCTGATGCAAGCAAGACGTGCTCAAAGGCGATACCAAAGTAGCGAAAAGCGTTCGTGTCTAAATAAATGTCAGAGGTTTCATTCGTCTCTCCAGGCTCAACGATCCTGCAAAGAGCAGGCGATGGAGGCAAGGCAACTCCTTGCAGGACCGGAGCGAGACGGAGATGAAGACAACGCTAACGCCGAATCTCTTGCTCGCTGCGGCGAGACTCCATTTGTTCGATATTCGTAACAACCCCTTGTGGCGAAGTGCCGACCAGCTGAAATTGTGCATCATGCGCTCTTTCAATTTTCCGCTTTTCCACCGAAGGAGAGACTACACTCTGGAGAAGCTCTTACACATCCCTCCGTCGTGTCCCACGCTGGCCGTCGGTCTCTTGTGCAATCTGATGATTTGCTGCGGAGGCCGCCTGCCATGCTTTCAAATCTTGCGTGCAGACGTGAATACCAGACCTGTCCATTTGCAACGAGGCGGTGCAACTAGCAACAGCAAAGGCTGATGAGTCAGGAAAACCAGTGCATGAAGAGAGCTACTTGCAAAAAGTCAGGCTCAACGCGACCGTAAGAGGCTCAACTTCAACTCAGTCCGATCCGAAGCACAAAGAAAAAGCAGTAGTTCAAGAGTTGATCGATCTGTTCGACTTCGCAACCCGTCTTCCGGTCAGCAGGTTTTGCCCCCACTGCGGATCAGAATTGGAATCACGAGCGGTCACGTTTCTTTACCACGAGCGAACTTGGAATATACATCTGACAAACTGCGTCACATGCAACCCCCGCTGAGGGCTGCCGTTGCGAATGCTGTTTTACTTTGGACTGTCCTCCGGTTTGGGCTGAGCGAAAACGCCGCAGGGATATGATTCCATGGACACTGCGCGGCTCGGGCTTAGCTTCGCTTCGGAACGGACCAGGCTGCTGCGTTGAGTTTTGCCCCAGTGAGCTTGGCACCCGCGAGGCTGCTGATCTTCCCAGATGTCTAGCACCCAGGAGTTGCCAAAACGTCTTGACGGGGTTCTTTGGCCGATGTGACCGGCTACGAGACTTGCTTGACGAGATGCAGAGTGCTGTCTGCATCTGTTCTACGGAACGGACGCTCGGCCAAGATCAGCGAGTTGGGTTCCTGCTGGATTGTCAGTTCATCGGCCGCAGAACCCCGTCGCCAACAGGTCATTTTCTCGGAAGGAGTTTCTTGTCCGTCCCCGCCATGTGACTGAGCAGGTTTCGCTATTTGCAGCTCGGTCGAGTGTTAAGCCGATTTCTTCCCCGACTTCACCTTCGCCCATCGCGCTCTTTGCGCAGCGGCGATCTTCCTTCGCGCAGATGCCGAGAGCGTTCGCTTACTCCGGATTGGAACGATCTTGTCCGATTTGGCCGCTTTCGCTCTGACTTTTGCCCATCGCGCTCTTTGGGCAGCCGCAATCCGTGCCCGAGCTGACACCGACAGCCTCCTGGTGCCCCTCCCCCTTCCGTATGCCTTGCCGAAAGCTGCGAGCGCAGCACCGATTCGGCGAAGTTCGTTGGCTAGACGATCCCGCTCCTTCTTTAACAACCGAACCACTCCCGCTAACTCGGACATTGAGTTCCCTCCTCTCGAGGGATTGTACCAAGCTACTGCAGCGATGGTTTTGCCAATAACTGGATAACTTCCTGTTTGCCGACGATCCGCCCAGGACCCTCTGCTCGGCTGCACTCCATCTTACGATTTTGCCGCCTATTTTATTCGTTCATGCCAGATTAGCACGGTAGCCGCATGTTTATCTCCTATGGATATAAAGATGGGGGAGCGCCGGCCAGAGTCAAATAGCCGTCGGGAATGTTCTGGAAAGTTCAAAGGCCAAAACAGAATGGGCGGTTAGAGGCTCGCGGCGAGCTGGTCCCAGCGCGGCTTGAGCCGAGCCATGAACTCTTCGAACTCCGAGTTGCCGCGCAGCTTACTCATGCCGGGGTTGTCGCGGAAGAGAGGATAATTTGGCATGCCTGTTCCTGCGACGCGACTGAGCCAGGCAACTGCCTCGTGTGGCTTACCCATCTCGGCGCAGGCCGCGGCCAGAATGAAAGCGGCGTGATGAAAGTGGTCGTTGTCCTTTCCAAGGCGGGCTGCAACTTGGATCTCGCGCTCGGCCTTCTGCGACTTGGCTTCCGTGGCATAGAGAAACGCCCGTACCGCCGCAACATCTTCGGGGTCGCCTAGGAAACCGCCGCGCCTCGCCCGACCAAGTTGCTGCGCCACGCCTTCAATGGTTTCCCAAGCCTGCTGCCGACGCCCGAGGTAGGTTAATGTCAAAGCCTTCTCGAAGCTCACAATGTTATAACGATCGTAGTTCTGGAGCGCCTCTTCAAATCGCTGCGACTGCCAGAGCGCACGGCCCAGCCGGTATTTGGCACCAGCATTCTGAGGATCGAGTCGCAGTGTCGTTCGAAATTCTTCGATGGCCTGGTCATGTAAACCGACATGCGTCAACTCGGCGCCCAGATTGTGGTGCGCTTCGGCGAGGTTCGGATTCAGGGAGATGGCCCGGCGATAGTCCGCCACCGCACTGACGACATCAAAGTTGTGCAGCCGAGTGTAGTACAAACTGCCGCGAGCGGCATAGGCCTCTGCCAGAGCGGGATTGAGGGCGATCGCCCTCCCCAAGGCGACAAACGCTTTCTCGTCATGTTGCTTTCCGCCTGCCCAGTCGAAAATCTTGGCAAAGCAGCCTTGGGCGATGACCACGTAGGCCTCCGCAAAATCGGGGTCGAGCGTAACTGCTTGCTCAGCTTCCGCGATGGCTGCATTCGCATCGGCCTCGACAGCAAATGCGGAGTAGACGTGGTACTTCGCGTGTAAGTAGGCGTCGTAGGCTTGTTGGTTGTGGGTGGGTAGAGTTTCCAGTCGGCTCGCTTCAGCCGGTGTGAGCTTCAAGTGGATCTGATTGGTTATTGACCGAGCGACGTCGCGCTGCAGTCCGAGCACGTCGATCCCATGGCGGTCGTAACTCTGGGCCCATAGATGCCGGTCATTTTTCACATCGATCAGCTGTGCGGTAATCCGCACGTGGTCCCCGGAGCGCGCAACCGAGCCTTCGATCACGGCGTCGACATCGAGTTCCTCAGCAATTTGCTGCAAAGGCGGGTGTGTGCCGCGATAATGCATGGCCGATGTCTCTGAAATTACCTTCAGGCTGCTGATTCTGGCCAGATCGGTCGTAAGTTCGTCCGTCATTCCGTCCGCGAAGTAATCTTGCGACGGGTCCCCCGACAAGTTCGTCAGCGGCAGAACGACAAGCGACGTGATGTGTCGAGCATTCTGGAGGGACACTCGCGCCCGCCACTTCTGCCAAGCCCAAACCGACGCAGCCACCAGGATCACTAATAAGGTCCCGGCAAGCGACAGCTTCGCTATTGTTCGGCTGACACTTAATTTGCCGATAGCAGGGACTTCTGCCGACCGCGCTGGGATCACTGTGTCCGCATTCTCATAAGCGGAATCGCCTTCTGAGCTCTTAATCTCCGTGATCGGGGCCACGAACCGATATCCGCGACGGGGCAGAGTTTGCACGAACCGTGGACTCTCGGCGGAATCACCCAGCGCGTCGCGCAGGCGGTTGATGGCAGCATTGACGCTGTTGTCTACATCTACAAAGGTGTCCGCCGGCCAAAGTTTTTTCCGGAGCTGTTCCCGGGTGACGATCTCACCTGGATGTTCGAGCAGAAAAGCGAGGATCTGAAACGGCTGCTCCTGGAGTTTGATCTGCATCCCCTGCTTGCGCAGCTCGCGGGCATGCAGGTCCACCTCAAAGACTCCAAATCGCAATACGCGTGATACCACGGGTGACGGCACCGGCTAATTATCTCTTCATTTCTCTAGGCAGCCAAGTCTAGTTCAACTTGGTGGCCGGAGGGTGTGCGTAATCTGCTGCCGGAAGCCTCTCTCGACGAAGGACTTGACGCGTAAGAAAGATTCAATTTCCAAACTATGGACTGGAACCGCCAGCAGGCGCAAAGTCGCCGCGTTGCTCGCTGTTTACCCGGCAAGTAGCTGGGAACCACGGCACAACCGGCAACAAAAACTGCCGACCCACTCGTGCCGCGCAGGAGGATCTATGGAAACCAGTTTCGAGATCGAGAAACGAGCCTCTCAAACTTGGCTATGGGGTGCAGTATGGCTATTCGCGCTTTCTCTTATGCTGAGTGCGGCCTCCGCCGCGCAGGATGCGGTAACGGAGTGGAATCTCAACGCGGAAAAGGCGGTCCTTGCCAACTCCACTGTTAGCGGAAACGCGGTGATCACGGCGCGCGTGTATTTGTTGATGCACGTCGCTATCTTCGATGCCGTCAACGGCATTGAGCAGCGCTACACGCCGTATCATGCGGACCTCGCGGCCCCGAGCGGGGCTTCGCGACGCGCGGCGGCGATCGAAGCCGCTTACACCACACTGTTGTCTCTCTTCCCCTCGCAAAAATCCGCGCTGGATGGGGAGCTGGCGTCCTCGCTTGCTACGCTCTCGGCCGATAACGGAGATGAAGATTCGGAGGACAGCCAATCGATTAATCTTGGGCTTGCCTGGGGGCAGAAGGTGGCCAACGACATCCTGGGTTGGCGAAGCAGCGACGGATTCAACACAGCGTCGCCTCCGGTTACTGGGGGACTGTTGCCAGGACAATGGCGGCCCACCCCGCCCGCTTTCCAGTCCATGGCCTTCCCGCAGGTAGCGACCATGCTGCCCTACGCGATCGCGTCACCATCACAGTTTCGTCCAGGGGGACCACCGGCCTTGGACAGTCCACAATATGCGGCTAATTTCAACGAAACCAAAACTCTGGGAAGCGCCATGAGCGCAAGCAGAACGGGGGAACAGACGCTGATCGCGAATTATTGGGCTGGAAACGCTTCCGTCTCCTGGAATCGGGTGGCCTCATCGGTGGCTATCGCACATCACACCACACTGTCAGAAAACGCGCGGCTGTTCGCCCTGATGAATCTTGCCCTGGGCGATGCGACCGTCGCGGGATGGGACTCCAAACTCCATTTCATGTCGTGGCGACCCGTCACCGCCATTCCTCTCGCGGACAGCCTGAACCCGAACACCGCGGCAGATCCTAACTGGACGCCTCTGTTGGTAACTCCCCGGCATCCCGAATATGTTTCCGCGCACTTGATTTTCAGCTCGGCTTCGGCGGGGGTGCTGGCGGGCTACTTTGGCGACGACACAACCTTTTCTCTCGAATCGGTGGGCCTGCCAGGCGTCTTCCGGACTTACAACAGCTTCTCTTCTGCACTCGACGAGGTCACACTGGCGCGAATTTACGCTGGCATTCACTTCCGCTCGGCCTGTGTAGACGGCAGGACCATGGGAGCAGCTATCGCCCAGTACGTCCTAGAACATGTAGCTCAACCGGACCACGGAGAACAGCGGGGACAGGTAAGTCATGATCATCCTGAAGGGCAGGGCTTGAGTCTTGAAAACGCAGACCCGGATAATTGACACGTTATTTGGAGTTGGGGAAAGGCGCACGGCGACGATCGGGAGGCACGCGCGCCTTTACCGCCGACATGTTTGACGGTCTGGCTTACCTGATAGACACGAAGGCCGGACTCAGTCGCTGGCCACGCCGGAGAGGGCGACCGCTTCTTCTTCGGATCATTCTAGGGATCATTCTAGGCCGGGCAGGCGGGGATGCTTGATGTAAGCGACCCCGACCATCCTTTCCAAGCAGGAATCGTCAACCGGGGCGTAACGTTCGATCAAGGTGTTCAAAGATCACTTGCAACTGGATACGCGTTTGATGTGGATTTTCAACACTGCTTTCCCCACGGACCGACATGTCCTCACGACTTTGACATGAGGTAATCAGCTGGCGGCGGGAGCCAGCGTTTGCGCCGGCCGGGGCAAGAGCGAGAGGTCTGCCACGGATTCTGGACAGATGACGGGCAAAACCTTACCTAACCCGGTAAGTAACGTTGGGCGACAATTCGTCCTGAACCCTTCGCATCAGAACCACCCAAAAGGCAGCTTGAGCAGATTGCGGAATGGCTCTATGGCCGTGCTTTGGTGATGGCCTCCAGCCAATTCACGATCGCTGCCTGCATTGCGATCCGATGATCCGAAAACGGATGGTCGGTGTGCATGTGCTGCTCCGTAACCTTCATATTGCCAGCCTTCCGCAAGGCTTCTGCTAGTGCCTGGTTGTCAGACGTATTGCGGTCATCGGCTTCAAGAACGAAAATAGGCCGGTCCTTTAAAAGAGGGACGCACTTCAAGTAATTCCACTTCGCTGGGTCGCTATCAACTTCTTGTACTAACTGTTGCGCAGTGGTGCCCACTAAGCGTGAGGCGTTGTCGTTCCATCTATCCCAAAACTCCGGGTCATTGGCCCTTTGACGCGCTGACGCGGGCCCGAGGTTCGCTGCCGAAATCAACGCAGCTCCAAACACCTTCGGCTCGTGAGCAGTTGCATAGCCCGCGACGAAGCCTCCCATGCTGTGCCCGATGAGGACAATATGGGTCGGATCGATCCGGAACTTCTTGACATTCTCAGGCTGGAGTAAGAAATCAATTGAGGCCTGTGCGTCCTCAAGCGTGTGGGTAAACGAGAAAGCGCCTCCACTGCCCCACGCGCCACGATCGAACGGCACCAGCACGTTCCAGCCCGCCCGCCGGATGGAGTACGCGAGATCGAGGTTTTTTTCAATGCCAGGAAAACCATGCAGCATCAGCACTGTCGGATGTGGGCCGGCGCCGGACGCAAGGTAGAGTACCGAATACATCTTGACCCCATGGCTCGGAATGTCCGGCCAAGCCATCGTCGCCGGATACGCGGGATCGGGAGGCGGGTCGGAGATCACCGCCGCCGGAACTTGTTGAGCGTTTTCCTGCGCATGGAGTCTGTTCGCGATCCACAGTACAGAGCAGAGCAGCAGCACACAACAGCCAAATCGTTTCATGAGCAGATATGATAAAAGACTACTCCCGTCGCAGCCGGGTTTCCCGCTGTAGATTCGACTGGCTCGGCGACGCGCCGCGGCGTGTGGTCCGCCATGATGCTGAAACCACTTGCGTCTTAATATTCCTGCTCGGCAAAGAGGGATAGAAGCAGACGACTGAATTCTTCCGGTTCCTTTCACCTGGAGGAGAGAAGGCCAGTTCTGGGGAAAGTCGTAGCCTTTGCCACCTGATTCCTGTCGGATCACGGGGAACTCTTCCCTAATCTTGCAATGGAAGGTTGGCCGACAATCCAGGAACTGGCTTGATTTGTGGTCACAAGGGCGCTTTCCGTTACCTATATCATGTGTGACTACACGGGTTACTTCCCTGCTCAGCACAACAGACTTCACTCCGCGAATCGCCCCAAGCCGCGTCGCAAGCATCGACACCAACTCGCGTTGTTTCTGCGAAAGTCGCTTTACCCTGGCATTGTCGTTGCCGTCGTTATGGTGAGAATTTAATCCACTCGAAATGACGCGGAATGATGACTCGGCTCTGTGGCGACACAGCATGCACCTCAGCCGCAAACTCATCGGCATTCTGGAGTTGCTTGTCGAAAGAAGCGTCGAAAGGGAGCTGGGACCAGTCCCAGTGCGTCGCGACGACCAGCGGCGGAAGATCGAGTGCCCGAAGCAGTCGTCCTGTGAAGTCGTAGACTTCTTTTCTCATCGGGTCTGCACCCACCAGCGCTACATCGGGATGCAGCCCGGCAACTTCGCGCTCGATGTAGTTCATATCGCCGAAGACCACGATATGCACTCCGTTCAGCCGTATCAGAAATCCGACGACGCCGCCCTCCACAAAGTCTTTGAAACGCAGCGGCCACTTCGCACCCGAAGCAGCGCTGCCCGAATTGAAATAGTGCTTTCCAGGCGGCTGAGTGTGCAGACTGGGGAACACACGCACCGAAAAAGCTCTGAAGTCAAAATCCTCGCCTCCGCGGACGGTGACGATTTGTTCGTCCGGCACACCATAGTCCCTGGCGATATTCGCCACGCTCTCATTGCCGATGATGACGGCTTTTCGTGAACGAGCAATGTACGGCACATCAAGCATGTGCACGTAATGCGCATGCGTGAGAAGTATGTAGTCGGCGTGGTCAATGTGCCGATCAATCGCGGCAATATCGGGCACGGCGGGGTCGTCCTGACTCATTTTGCCCGGCCATCCCGGTCCAGCAGCCCCGCCGCCTGCGGGAGGCCCGGGCAGGCGCGAGAGGTACGGATCAATCAGGATGTGCGTCTTGCCATCAGTAATCTCCCACCCTGCAACGCCAAGATAGCGTGCCCGGACTCCGCCTAGATTCGGATCCGAGGCGTAGCCAGCGCTCGTTTGTGGCTGGACTAGCGTGGGACACAACAGAACCAGAACTGCAATCAGGCTAGAACTCTTTCCGGATGGCCAGTGCACGGTCGCTCCTCTCTGGGGTCTCTAAGTTGTTCGGAACCAGTAAAACACTTCCAACATCAGACGCGATGCGCCTCCTGCGACTGTCGGTCTGCATTGATGCCATTAGAGCCTCTCGACGATGATCAACAGGGCGACGCAAATGCAGACGGAGAACACCGCAAGCAGATAGCAGATCACTCGCGAGATCCCGTCTTCTTCGTGCCACGGTCCGCGGCAGCCCCTCATGTCGCCCCCAACCTTCGGCGCTCTGCCGAACTCGTTTGCGGCGGTGACGGTTCTCATGGCTCACACCACAAATGGGATCCACCGCGCTCGCACCTTCCTCATGTACGCGGCGTACTCCGGGTCCTGCCGCAAGAAGCTCTCTTCGACCAGGCTTTTGATTGGGATGAACCACAACAAGCCCAAGGCAAATAGCAGAACGTTCCGCGATGTGTAAGCGCGCAGGGCGAACGCCAGGTAGAAAAAGAGCCCTCCGGTGTAGATGGGATGCCGCATGTAGGCGTACGCCCCGGTGCTCACCAGTTGACGCTGTGCCGGCACGAAGCCGATGTTGCGGCCCAAACTCATCCGTGCCCAAAGCGTGATCGCCAACCCGATGAGTGCCAACGCGTCCGTGATCCATTGCGCGGCCACAGGCCGTCCCTGCTGGAGGAGGCTGAGAACGAGGATCTGCCAATACGTTGCCACGAACGCTAGCAGCCAGTAGAACGGATTTGGTGTCACCCGCACTGGCGGCCGCCGGATGATCATGGTGGCAATGAGTATCAGGCTGCCGGTGACCGAACAGAGCAGCGGGATCCCAAGGTGCCAGTGTTCAAGACGGTAGTAGGTGATCCACACCATGGGCACGACGGCAATGAACGCGATGGTTCGATCCAGCCACGGCAGTCCCAGCACACGGCTAAAACTGGACAGTTGGGTTGGGGCGGTAACCTGCACGACGGCTTGTTGAGCTGTCATTGTGTCGACTCCAGGGGCTGAGGTTGGCACCGCCACAGAGCGGCGTCCGGCTATGTGGTGAATACCTAACTCGGGGCACGCGTGTACTCACAAAAACCTCAAATTTTCCTGCTAGAATCCTCAAATTCCCGGCTCACCCTGCGATGACACCTTCTTCCGGAAAGCAGTACGAGTTCGGAGATTGGCGACTGAACCCCGCGGAGCGCCTTCTGGTCCGGCAAGGGGAGCAGATTGCTCTTACTCCGAAAGTCTTTGACACACTTGCTCTTCTGGTGGAAAACGCCGGGAGCCTGGTCTCCAAAGAGGACTTCATGGAGCGGTTGTGGCCTGAGGCTTTCGTGGAAGACGCCGTACTCACTCAGAACATCTCGCAATTAAGGAAGGTGCTGGGTGATCCCAGTGCGATCGAAACCGTCCCGAAAAAGGGCTACCGGTTTCTGAAGCCGGTTAAAGCCATTACCGACGGATCTGCAGAGACCCATGGGAAGGAATTCCACCCCGAGGAAGCAACCTCATCTCAAACTCGCAAAAGGCTCGTCACCGCCTGCATTTTGCTGGTGGCAGTCGGCTTGATGATCAGCCTTGCGTATGTTCGCAATCACGACACGCGTGCGTCCGTCTCGCACGAAATTCGTTCGCTCGCAGTCTTGCCGCTGGAAAACCTCTCCGGGGATCCATTCGGCCGGAATGCCTGGACCATGTGATCGTGTTCCATGAGAGCTCGCTCCGTCGCATCCTCGCTTCCTACTTGGATTACTATCACCGATCGCGAACGCATCTCTCCTTGGGGAAAGACTCGCCCGAGCCGCGAGGGATTCAGCCGCCAGAAATGGGATCGGTCGTGGCGTTGCCCCAGGTCGGCGGGCTGCATTACCGCTACGAACGACGGGCCGCCTGAGACCCCGCCATCATTAATGTAGGTGTGGACGGGAGCCACGCCCGGCGCGATCCCGCTACGCTGAAAAGGTGACGCATTGCCGTTTTGGCGGCAGGAGCAGCCATCGCCGACCTGGCAACCGAGGGATACGCTTTCCGCAGCTACTTTGCTTCACCTTTCTTACCGAGATCGAGTTTTCGGTAGGGACAGTGGGGACAAGACGGCGCGGGTATGGAATGCCGACAGCGGCCAACTGCTGGCCACCCTGCACGGCCACGCCGAGTCTGTTTTGAGCGCGGTGTTCTCGCCCGACGGCCAGCGTATCGTCACCGCCAGTGGGGACAAGACGGCGCGGGTGTGGAATGCCGACAGCGGCCAACTGCTGGCCACCCTGCACGGCCACACGGACGCTGTTCGGAGCGCTATCTTCTCGCCCGACGGCCACCGCATTCTCACCGCCAGCGAAGACAGCACAACGCGGGTGTGGAATGCCGACAGCGGCCAACTACTGGCCACCCTGCACGGCCACACCGGCGCTATTTCAAGCGCGGTGTTCTCGCCCGACGGGCAGCGGATCGTCACTGCCGGCTGGAACCAGGCGGCGGAGGTGTGGAATGCCGCCAGCGGCCAACTGGTCGCCACCCTGCAGGGTCAGACCGAGAGCGGTGCTGAGGGCAGGCTCGACCGTGTTCTGAAGGCGGTGTTCTCACCGGACGGCCGGCGCATCGTCACCACCTATCTGAATCAGACGGCGGAAGTGTGGAACACCGACAACGGCCAACTGTTAGCAACACTGCAAGGCCACACCGACTGGGTTTTGAGCGCGATGTTCTCGCCCGACAGCCAGCGCATCGTCACTGCCAGTGACGACAAGACGGCGCGGGTGTGGAATGCCAACAGCGGCCTACTGCTGGCCATCCTGCAAGGCCACACCGATACGGTTTGGAGCGCCGTGTTTTCGCCCGACGGCCAGCGCATCGTCACCAGCAGTGCCTACACCAAACGGGTCTTTCGCGTGGTCACGCTTTCAGAGATAGCTGATCTACTGGCGAAGTAGTTCTTACCTAGCACCGTCAGCCGGACTGTGGTTGCGATCTGGGTCCGCACAACGGCAAAGAATGAGGGTTGCGAGTGAGTCGTTGGAAATGCCGAAGTAATCGTTAACCCTTCCCGCGCATCGAGGTTAGTGGGAGAGGCACCTCAAAGCGAAGATGGATTGTTTTCAGAGCTCAGATGGGGCGCGTCCAATGCCGCGCAAACGGGTTTCTTGGAAATAGGTCCTCCCTTGTCGCCAAGGGTTTACCTAACGGACGCCAGCCGATTCGTCGTAAGCTCACGATGAACTCTGTTGCAACCATTGTCTATTGCATCCAAACTGGAATAAGTCTTTTCTCATGATTACGAAAATCCCTGGTGCCAAACCCGGGCATCACGCAATCTGAGGATTTGGGCGCTCATTTGCAACCCTAGCGTTCTTTGACGCACGCATGCTAGTTAGGAACGCCGACGCGCCGCATGAGATCGGCAAATCGGGAATCGGAACGGATGGAGTCGAGGCGCGGGTCGACCTTCAGATAGACCAACATATCGGAGTGCTCGCGGAAGGCCTGCTCGAGCAATTGGAAAGCCTGACCGTTTTTGCCAAGTCCGATATAAATCAGCGCAAGTTCATATGCATTGACGTAGCGGTGCGCTGATTCCCGCTTCAGTCCGGCGATCACTTTCTCTGCGTTGTCCTTATCACCGGAAACCGCGTAGACGTGCCCGATGTCACATTGCACCGCGAGGTTTCTGGGGAGGAGATCCTTGGCTTTGCCCATTTCGCGCAGAGCTTCTGGATACATCTTCATCTGCTCGAACGCCAGGCCACGGTACCAATGGGCCAAAGCATAGTCTGGATCCAATTCCAACGTTTTGGCCAATTGTTCTAACGCCCGGTCATATTGCTTGGTGTAGAGGTAGTGCCAGCCGAGATGCAAATTAATGATCGGACTCACCGGGTCCAGTTCAAGCGCACGATTGCTCTCGGACAGGGCTTCTGCCTGGCGTCCGCTCGAGAGCAGAAGATGCGCGTACCAGTGATGGCCGTGGGCGTATCCGGGATTGAGCGCGAGAGATCGTTTGAATTCCGCCTCAGCGCCAATCCAATCCCAGTCGTACGTGAGCTTCACGTACGCGAAGGAGTTGTGCGCGTCAGCAAGCGAGTTGTCGAGTTCCAGCGCTTTTAGGGCCGCCTCCTTCGCCTTGGGCTGCACTTCGTTAGGCGCCTGTCCACCGACGTCGAATGAGGAACCAAATAAGACATAGCAGTCGGCCAATCCGCTGTAGGGGGCGGCATACGTAGGATCGCGGTCAATGGCTTGCTGAAAATAGCTCATCGCGCGGTCGAAAGATTCGCGATTTCGCTTCACCCAGAAGTAGCGACCCTTGATGTAAAGCTTATAGGCCTCCGGATCGATCGGATGGGAAGCGGAGAGACTGACGTGCTCTTCCGGCGTTAGTTGCACCTGAATCTGCTGGGTAATGGTGCGTGCCACGTCGTTCTGGAGCGCAATAATATCGCTCAGATTACGTTCATATGTCTCAGCCCAAATGTGCTTTTCTGGCGCGGCTTGAATCAGGTTTGCGGTAATGCGCAGGCGATCGCCTGAACGGGCCACGGTACCTTCCACAAGAGCATCCACCTGAAGTTCCCGGGCAATCTCGGGTAGCGATTTCTTAGTGTCCTTGTATCGCATGACCGAGGTCCGCGAGATTACGCGAAGAGCCCGCACTTTACCAAGATCGGTAATCAGGGCCTCGGTCATGCCATCAGCGAAATAGTCCTGTTCCCGGTCGTCGGACAGACTTTTGAGCGGAAGGACGGCGATCGAATCAATGTGGGCCGAAATAGACTTTCCAAACAACTTGGAACGTATGCCACCCGCGTTCAATGCGACGAAAGCAGCAACGGCGGCAAACAATACGAGAACCGCGGGCAAAACCACACGCTGGAATTGGCCGTACCGCTTAACCTCGGTTGCGATGCTTTGGGGAACGATCGGAGTGTCGAGGGGTCCGATAAACCGGTAACCGCGGCGCGGTAGGGTTTCGACGAAACGGGGGCTGTTCGCGTTTTCACCGAGTGCTTCACGCAGGCGCGCGATGGCGTTGTGCAGACTGTGATCGAAATCGACAAAGGTATCGGCGGGCCATAGCCGTGTACGCAGCTCATCCCGCGTGACGACGTGGCCGGGATTCTCCAACAGGATGGTGAGGATCTGCACCGGGAGACCCTGAAGGGGAATCTTGACGCCGCGTTTGCGCAGCTCGCCGGCGCGGACGTCCAACTCAAAAAGGCCGAAGCGCACCGTTTGGGCCGGCGGCGTTGCGGAGGTCATGCTGCTGCACCCCAACTTCTGGGGAGTCTACCACGGACCATCCGATCGTTTTCGCCAGGTGGGGCTTCACTCTATCGCCAGCCAAAACAGCAGTTTACGAGATGAGAAATGAATGGGGTGCAGAGGAGACTGCGTGCCTTGACTGGGCCGGGAGGTTCGCAGAGTGTCCACGGAACGCGCCACGCTCGCCGGCCAGGGCGAGGGGCGCATAACCAAAACTGAGGAGGACCACGGTGAAATTCAAGCTGTTGTTTGTGGTGCAGGTTCTAACCACTCTGCTGCTGCGCACCGCGTTGCCGGCGCAGAACTTGATAACCCAATGGAACAGTATCGCGTCGAGTACGATCGTCGCGACTGGCGGCAAACCTTCGGCAACCTCATCTGTGTGGTTCGCCTACACCAGCATTGCCGTCTACGATGCGGTGAACGCGATTCATGGACAATTCCACCCGTTCTACTACCAGGGAACTGCGTCGCCCGGGGCTTCTGACGAAGCCGCTGCAGTATCGGCGGCTCACCGGGTACTAGTCTCTTATTTCCCGGCACAGCAGACGACTCTGGATGCAGCATTCCAGGATTCTCTCGTGAAGATCACGGCTTCACCCGATGCCAAGAGCGCCGGTGTCGCAGTGGGGGAGGCAGCAGCCGCGGCGCTCATCTCTGCGCGTGCCAACGATGGCCTTGAGGCGAACGTTCCTTATACGCCGGGAAGCGGACCGGGCGTGTGGCAGCCCACGCCTCCCAAGTTCGCAGCCGCTATATCTCCGTGGCTTAGTCAGATGCGGCCTTTCACTATGACCAGTGCCTCGCAGTTTCTGCCTGACGGACCGACGTCGCTCGCGAGCGACGACTGGGTGGAGGACTACAACGAAGTTCGCATCCTCGGCGATGTGAACAGCACAGTCCGCACTCCTGCGCAAAGTGAAATCGGACTCTTCTGGACCGAGCATACCGGCCAGCAATATGCCCGGGCCTTCAGCTACTTGGCTGAGAATTACCAACTCAGCGTCATAGATTCCGCGCGGCTGATGGCCATCTTGTGGACGGGCTTTGCCGATGCCGCCATCGGTTGCTGGAATGCGAAGTTCACCTATAACTTTTGGCGGCCGGTAACCGCCATTCGAGCCAGAGGTGGCAACCCCGAGTTAGTCGGTGACCCCAACTGGACACCTCTTGGGAACACTCCGGCGCATCCCGAATATCCAGCCGCCCACGGATGCGTTACGGGGGCAGTCTCCCACCTCATCGGAGACTACTTCGGAACATCGAAGGTGCACATCGTCGTAGACAGCCTTGCCTTTAGCGACGGAGTTCACACACATACGTTCGAGGACACGCATGACTTGTTTGATGAGGTGTTCTGGGCGCGCATCTATGCAGGGTTCCACTATCATCATTCGCTCGAAGACGGCGGCAGGCTCGGTCGAAGAGTAAGCAAACAGCTAGTTGGCGGATACTTCCGTTCACTCAGAGACGACGAATAATGAGAGCCATCGTGCCTCACCCCTGATGCCAAAAGGGTCTTCAGGAATTGGGACGAATTGGTCTAACGATCGCTGGGCTTCCAAGGGAAGGGTATTCCTGCTCCGGTGAACGGGGTGTTGAAGCCCTTCCCGGCAACTCGGAAACTACGGGAGTACCACAGCTGATGGACGCCTGATGCACTCACAAAGCAATACAGTGGTTGCACCCAGTTCTTTTGCACCCGAAATGCGTTAAACCCTTGCTGTTCATTGGGCGAATCCTTGGTTGCCTGCCACAGTGTCTACTACGGAACGGCGAGGGGTGAGAGGTATAACTCGAAGCCGTGTCGACCAGTGTCCAAGTTCCGGACGAAGTAACCAATGGGTCCCGAAAATCGTGGCTGTGTCTGCCGGCAGGCCGAGCGCGCATCTTCTGACCGACGTTGGCAGGCCGTTCGCGTTTTCGGAAGTTTTACCCGCCGCCACTCTGGACCGGAACCAATGGATTTTGGTGTACAGTGGGAATGCTGTCGACGCGGCTTCGCACCGGTGAGCCATGAGGAGGCGTGCCACCTAATTCAAGCCGCCAGATGCGTAATATATGTGGGTCATTGAGAAGATTGAAATCAGCGGCGGATTTTTGCCTGGCCTGAGGTTCACCGTTTCCCAGGGTCTGACATGCATCATCGGGGCGCGCGGAAATCGAAGACCGAATTGCCATCGAGTTAAATGTCGCAACCTCAGGACGACCGCACTTTAAGGACGCTTCTGACCTTTCCCGCGGACAGAAGGGTACGGGCTCTGCCAGCGAATCGATCTTTTTCGCGGGAGGAAAGCTCGGCTTGCGTGCGTGCTTCAAACGTTTCCGATCAAGCAGCTCAGAGGCCGTAACAGACGAAAGGCGCCCAGTACACCGGCGATTTGAATGGCGTCGAATCTGGTGGCATCGCTAAAAAATACCGCCACGCCGCGGATACCGCCTCATAGGGGACATCGAGTTCGGTCCCGGCTTTCCGCCGCGCAGCCTTGAAGTAGGTTTCCAATTCGCCCGCGGTTACGGAGCGCAGCCATTGCGGTGCGGAGCGCAAGGCCTCCGCTGGCGCAACGCGATCACGGATGTAGGCCTGATAAAAGCGATCCATGACCAAAGCAGTGGAATAGTCCGCGACCGGCCACAGGGTGCCGACGACCGTTGGAACGCCTGCCTGCAGGAACGCCACAGGCAAACCGATGATTTCATCAGGCAGCCTCGCAAAATCCGGAACCGCACTCTGGCAGGCTGAGAGGACCGCCAGCTTCGCGCTTTTCGGGAGCGACGAACCAAAAAGCAGATCCCGAACTGTGAGCTGGTTTGGCCCACCCAAATGCAGCGCGGATTGCAGCGCGTCTTCCGCGGCCAGGTAACCGTGGCACGCCAGGTGCAGGTGCGAAGCCGACTGCAGACCCTCGATAACCCGAATCGCGCCGACGGCAGTTCCGGCCATGAGCGTGGGCTGCGAGAAGTGCGCCGCGGCCATTGCAGCTTCCAACTCCGCGGCCGGGAGGGGATTCTCGCTAGGCAGCGGATTTCCAACCGCCAGCACCGTCTCGACTCCAAGTCGTCGGCGCGCCTCATCCTCTGCGGAGCTGAGCGAGCGCCCGTTGACCTGCAAGTGAACGCAAACGTCATCCAACAGGCATGCACTTACAGGCAGCAAGCTGAGCTTACCTGTAAGAACCAGGCCGACGCGCTTGTACGACAAGCGTAGCAATTGCTCGCGCAAGGGTGCGACCAGCTGGTCTTCGAGCACGGGCAGGAGTTCGCGCAGGGAATTCTCAAGTATATCGCCCAATCCCAACTGTGTGGGCAAGAAGCCCGTCCACCTCCCGTCTTTCCTCTTCCGGACCAACAGTTCGCTGAGACGTGTATTGGTTAAGCCGGTCCAGACGCCCCGAACGCCCTGGGCCTCCACAAACAAAATCAGTGTGCCGTGCTGTGTCGCGGCGGCGTACACCAGCGGTCCGCCAAACTGCGCGGCGATATTCTGTAATTCGTATATGGAGGTCGGCGCCTGAAAGGCGGCAAAACCCGGGAGTTTTCTTATGCGGTTCAGCACTCTGACGAAATCCGCGTGCGCTTTCTTCAGGTGTCGGGCGAGACGAGCGTCATCGATCTGGACTGTGCCTCGCCAAAATCGTAACTGAGTTGTACAGACGGATCAAATGGCTCCGTCACAGATGTGTACCCAGCTGAGCTCGATCACAGTCACAGCAGTTCCAGACCAAACATCAGATCGATCAGCAACTCCCTCTTATAGAGGTCGCGGCATAACTCGATTCAAACTACCTCAGCAGTTGTTACACAATTCGAGAGTAGCGGTGGTGCAGGCCACCGATACGAGGTTCAGAAACTATCGGGCCGCTGCCCACGCAAGGCTTTCTTCGACCCGGCGTTTGTTTCTGCAAGGCCAAATGAGTTCGGTCGTCGTGATAGTACGACACGTATTGCAAAAGAAGTCGCTTTAAGTGTCGCTCGTTGAGCGGAATCACCTGGTCGAGCAACTCACGACGGCAGCTTCCCACCCATCGCTCCGCTACTCCGTTCTGCCAGGGGCATGCAATCGAACTTCGCAGTGGCGAAATGCTCATTGCGCGAATC
>Ga0210408_10001485_pt1 | contig 24505 bp, 22 predicted proteins | sample IncBWH4MmetaG_FD_155471 | JGI IMG/M metagenome (GOLD analysis project Ga0210408, IMG submission 155471) | Forest soil microbial communities from Barre Woods Harvard Forest LTER site, Petersham, Massachusetts, United States - Inc-BW-H-4-M | ecosystem: Environmental > Terrestrial > Soil >...
GAATCTGCGCTGCGACGTCATCGAACCGATGACCATGCAAGGCTACGACCGCGACCCGCGCTCCCTGGCGAAGCGCGCGGAGGCGTACTTGAAATCTTCAGGCGTCGCCGACTCCGCGCTGTTTGGTCCGGAAAACGAATTCTTCATCTTCGACAATGTCACAGTGAGTTCGAGCATGAACGGCTGCTCCTACGAGGTGGACTCGTACGAAGGCGCGTGGAACTCCGGCAAGACCTACGATGACGGCAACAAAGGTCATCGTCCCGGCATCAAGGGCGGCTACTTCCCGGTGCCGCCGGTCGATTCGCAGCAGGACATTCGGACCGCGATGTCCATGGCCTGCGAAGAAATGGGGCTGAAGTTCGAGGTGCATCACCACGAAGTGGCGACCGCCGGCCAGGGCGAAATCAACGTCGCGGCGAATACCCTGACGAAGAAGGCCGACGAGGTGCAGATACTCAAATATGCGCTGCAAAACGTCGCGCACGGCTATGGGAAAACCCTGACTTTCATGCCCAAACCCCTCGTCGGCGACAACGGCAGCGGCATGCACGTGCATCAGTCGCTGCAAAAGGAAGGCAAGGCGCTGTTTGCGGGAGACAAGTACGGCGGCCTGTCCGACACGGCGCTCTACTACATCGGCGGCATCATCAAGCATGCGCGGGCCATCAACGCGTTCACCAATGCGAGCACGAACAGCTACAAGCGCCTGGTACCGGGATTCGAAGCGCCGGTGAAGCTCGCGTATTCCGCGCGCAATCGGTCGGCGTCGATCCGCATTCCCTGGGTTTCCAATCCCAAGGGCCGCCGCATCGAAGTGCGCTTTCCGGATGCAACCGCCAATCCGTACTTCGCGTTTGCCTCGATGCTGCTGGCGGGAATCGACGGCATCCAAAACAAGATCCATCCCGGCGATCCCGCCGACAAGGATCTCTACGATCTGGAGCCGGAGGAGGACAAGAAGATTCCGACGGTGTGCCACTCCCTCGACATGGCCCTCGATTATCTGGACAAGGATCGCGGCTTCCTCAAGGCGGGCGGAGTTTTTACCGACGACCTGATCGACGCCTACATCGAGTTGAAGATGAAGGAAGTGACCCGGGTGAGGATGACCACGCATCCCATCGAAGTGGAGATGTACTACAGTTTGTGAGGTTCCTTCAGGGTGCCGGAGCATAAGGTGTGGTCGGTCACAACGCCCACACCTCGTTTTGTGGCCGGGAGGCGATAGGGCTATGCTTTCGACTTATGCACCCTTGGAGACCATGGATCGTGCTGGGCTGCCTCGCGGCGTTTGCGGGACAGGCGGCGGTGATTTACAAATGGACCGACTCCGATGGGGTCGTGCACTATTCCGATCAGCCGGTCCCCGGCGCCGAGAAGATCTACACGGCGGGCAGCACCCCGTCCGGCGCGGCGGGTTCAGCCGGCCGCTCGAATGCCGACCCGGCGGCGGAGCCTGCGGCCAAGAAGCCGGCGGCGCCGCGCATGGCCTACGCCGTATTTTCGATCACCTCGCCGCTACCCGACCAGACTTTCTACGGCGAGGAGACGGTGGGCGTGCATCTCGCCCTGGAACCCGGGCTCAGGCCCGATCAGACCATCACCTGGCATCTGAACGGCAAGCAGCTCGACGATCAGGCGCCGAACTCCACCCAGCTCATTCTGCCGCACCTGGATCGCGGCGCCTACGTCGTTGCCGCGACCATCACGGATCAAGAGACCGGCGAATCCCTGACCACCGACAGCGTCAGCTTTTACGTTCGGCAGCCCTCCGAATTGTCGCCCCAGCACAAGAAACCCTAGCGCAAGTCGCCACAGCGCGGGCCGCCCTATCGGCCTTTTTTCGCCAACCGGATGCTCCGCTTGGCCGCTGAACTCAAGTTGAGCAGTCTGCGAATCGAGGGCACCGAGCTGCTCGATGCCCTGGTGACCAGCGTGTTCCTTCTGGATCAGGACCTGCGTGTCGGCTATTTGAACGCGGCCGCGCAAACCCTGCTGGGCTTGGGATCCAATCAAGCGCTCGGCAGGAGCATCACCGAATTGACACGCGGCGCCGATACCCTGCTGCCGCTCTTCGATCGCGCGCGCAAGGAAAGCGAGGGAGTGGTCCAGCGCGAACTCGCGTGGCCGGCGCCGGGCGGAGTCGATCGCATTCTCGACTGCGCCGTGACGCAAATAACGCTCGGGCAGGACAGTTCGCGGCTGCTCCTGGAAATCGAGGACATCACGCAACATCGGCGCCTGACCCGCGAGAACGCGCTCCTGGCTCAATTGGGCGGAAGCCGCCTGATGGTCCGGCAGCTCGCGCACGAAATCAAGAATCCGCTCGGCGGCTTGCGCGGCGCCGCGCAGCTGCTGGAGCGGGAGCTCCTGGATCCCAGCTTGCGCGAGTACACGCGCGTCATCATCAGCGAGGCGGACCGGCTTACCAACCTGCTTGATTCCATGCTCGGGCCCGGCCGCCCGCCCGCGAAACAGCTGATCAACGTCCACGAGCTGCTGGAGCGCGTTTATCATTTGCTGCGCAGTGAAGCGCCCGAAGGCGTCAGCGTCGATCGCGACTACGACCCCAGTCTGCCGCCGCTCACGGTGGATCCGAACCATATCATTCAAGCCATGCTGAACCTGGGCCGCAACGCCATCCAAGCGCTGTCGGGCGGGAACGTGCACTCGCCGCGCCTTATCCTCCGAACTCGCGCGGTGAGCAATGCGAGCGTCGGCGCCCACCGCCATCGGCTGGTCGCGTCGATTCAATTCGAAGACAACGGCCCGGGCGTGCTCTCCGAGATTCGCGACACGATTTTTTACCCGCTGGTGTCCGGGCGCGCCGATGGCACCGGATTAGGCTTAGGGATTGCGCAGGACCTCGTCAGCCGCCACGGCGGCCTGATCGAATTCGACAGCGCCCCGGGGAGAACCATATTCGTCATTTCTCTGCCCATGGACTCCCAATGAATTCGAAGCCGCTGCAAGTTTGGCTGGTCGACGACGATGCCTCCATCCGCTGGGTGCTCGAGAAGGCGCTGAAGGGCAGCGGCATGGCCGCCAAGTGCTTCGATCAAGCCGACAGCGTCCTGACCGCGCTGCGCTCCGGTTCACCCGACGTATTGATGACGGACATCCGCATGCCCGGGCGCAGCGGGCTCGACTTGCTCAAGGAGATTCAAACGTCGCGGCCCGGTCTGCCGGTCATCGTCATGACCGCGCACTCCGACCTGGACGCGGCCGTCGCGGCCTATCAGGGCGGCGCCTTCGAGTACCTGCCCAAACCCTTCGACATCGACAAGGCCGTGGATCTGGTGCGCCGCGCCGCGCAACAAGCGACCGTGTCGATCGATGTCGAGGCCGCGCGGCGCAGCATCCCGGAATTGCTCGGCCAGGCGGCGGCCATGCAGCAAGTGTTTCGCGCAGTCGGCAGATTGTCCCGCTCGAGCATGACGGTGCTGATCACCGGCGAATCGGGCACCGGCAAGGAACTCGTCGCGCGCGCCCTGCATCGCCACAGCCCGCGCTCGAGCAAGGCCTTCGTCGCGCTCAACACGGCGGCCTTCACCGCGGACCTCCTGGAATCGGAACTCTTCGGCCACGAGAAGGGCGCCTTCACGGGCGCCGATGCGCTGCGCCGCGGACGCTTCGAACAAGCCGACGGCGGCACTCTGTTCCTAGACGAAATCGGCGACATGTCGCCGGCCCTGCAGACGCGGCTGCTGCGGGTGCTGGCCGAGGGGGAATTCTACCGAGTCGGCGGACAGACGCCCGTGAAGGTCGACGTGCGCGTCATCGCCGCGACTCATCAGGACCTGGAAACGCGCGTAAGTTCCGGCCATTTTCGCGAAGACCTGCTGCACCGGCTCAATGTGATTCGCATCGAAATCCCGCCGCTGCGCGAGCGGCGCGAAGACATCCCGGAACTTCTGCGGCACTATCTGGCGGTCGCGGGCCAGGAGCTGGGTGTCGAGCCGAAATTGCTGACCTCGTCGGCCGAGACGGCGCTGGTGACCTTCGATTGGCCGGGCAACGTGCGCCAGCTGGTGAACGCCTGCCGCCGCCTGACCGTGACCGCGCCGGGGCGCGAGATTCGCGCCGAAGACATTCCCCCGGATCTCGGCGGCGTGGCGGTGGGCCACCCCGCGAATCATGATTGGATGGCGAAGCTGTCGCACTGGGCCGAGCAGGAATTGGCGGCGGGCACGCAACGGCTGCTCGATCAAGCCGTGCCCGAGGTCGAACGCATCCTGATTCGCGTGGCGCTGCGCAAGGCCGACGGCATGAAGCAGGACGCGGCCAAACTCTTGGGCTGGGGCCGCAATACCCTGACGCGCAAGATGAAAGAGCTGGGCATGGAAGACGTGAGCTGATCCTCGCGCCACGCGCTGCGAACTCCGCGCCGCGCGCTGCGAACTCCGCGCCACGCGCTGCGAACGGCGCTCCGCGAACCGCGCCGCGGCTATAATCGCCCGCGTCATGGGCGAATTTCTTTCACACAAATTCGAGGCGGCGCAGCGGCTGCTGCTCAGCAATTCGTTGACGGATTGGCTGCTCGCCGGGATCGTGGCCGCTCTGGTGTGGTCGGCTCTGTGGATCGTGCAGCGGCTTATCGCGGCGCGCTACAAAAAACGTTCGGCCGCGCAGCAGCGCATGCCCCTCAGGCTCATCGCCAATCTGATCGGCAATACCCGCCAATTCTCATTCATCGCCGTTGCGCTCTATGCGGCCGGGGCCTGTCTAACCCTGCCCGGCCAGGTTCAGCATGCTCTCACCCACGGCGTGCTGATTCTCATTCTGCTGCAAATCGGCCTATGGGCCGGACGGGCCGTGCGCTTTTACCTGGAAATGAAACAGCTGGAGCGCGGCGCCGATCAGGTGTTTGCCGGCTCGCTGGACATCATCAATTTCGTCGCGCACCTGGCCGTGTGGTCGCTGGTAATCCTGGTCGCGCTCGACAACCTCGGCGTCAATATCACCGCCCTGCTCGCCGGCCTCGGAGTCGGCGGCGTGGCGGTGGCTCTGGCACTCCAGAGCGTGCTGGGCGATTTGTTGGCCTCGGTGTCAATCGCTCTCGACAAACCGTTCGTGCTGGGCGACAGCCTGAGCGTGGACGCGTTCAGCGGTACGGTTGAACACATCGGCATCAAGAGCACCCGATTGCGCAGCGAGACGGGCGAGCAGATCATTCTCTCGAACGCCGACATCCTGAAAAGCCGGGTGCGCAATTACAGCCGCGCCCGGGAACAACGCGCGCTGGCGACGATTCGCGTGACCTACGACACCCCGGCCGAGAAGCTGCGGAGCATCCCCAAACTGATGGAGGACATCGTCCGCGCGCAGGCGAATGCGCGTTTCGAGCGCTGTCACTTGAAGACCCTGGGCGATTCAGCGCTGCACTTCGAGCTGTCGTATTTCGTGCAGCAACCCAGCGTGAATTCGCTGTTCGACCTGCAGCAGGCGGTCAATCTTTGCATCATCGACGAGTTGCGCGGATTGGGCGTCGGTTTTGCGTATGAAACGCCGCTGCTGGTGCGCGACGTCAAGCCGGCAGCGCTCGAACCGTAGCGACGCCGATGTTTCACGTCGTGCTGTTCGAACCGGAAATTCCGCCGAATACCGGCAATGTCATTCGTCTCTGCGCCAACACCGGCGCGACGCTGCATTTGATCAAACCCCTGGGGTTTCGTCTGGATGACAAGAGCCTGCAGCGATCGGGGCTCGACTATCACGATCTTGCGTCCGTCAAAGTGCATTCGGGCTTCGATGCCTGCCTCGACGCGCTCGCGGGCGCGAGGACGTTTGCCGTGGAAACCGCTGGCCGCTATCGCTACAGCGACCTTGAGTATCGTGCCGGCGATGCCTTTCTGTTCGGGCCGGAAACGCGAGGGTTGCCCGAAACGGTTCTGGAGCGGATCGGACGCGAAACCTCGGTTTTCATTCCCATGCGCGCCGGCAGCCGCAGCATCAACCTATCCAATGCCGTGGCGCTGGTGGCCTACGAAGCGTGGCGGCAGCTCGAGTTTGCCGGTCAGGACGCACCGCGCCGCTAGGGCGAGCCGCGTGCCCGTGAGCACCTTCGATCTCCATTCCTTTATAGGGACAGCGTGCCTTCGAGCACCGGCACGCAGCGCCCGCCGATATGCGTCCCGATCGCTGTGAAATCGCGCGACGACGTGCGGCCGAGCAGCAAGCTGGGGCGCCCCATGTCGACGCCCTGATGAATGCGCCATGCAAGCTCAGCGCGGTCGTCCTTGTTCAGGGTCGAAAGCAGGGCGATGGTCGCGGCGCACGCGCTCCCGGTGGCGGGGTCTTCGACGATCCCGTCCAGCGGCGCAAACATGCGCGCATGCAGCACGGTTTCATGGTCCGCGGCGGATTCCTCGCGCGCCCTGAAGTACGCGAAAATGGCATCCGCTCCGTCCAGCGGCAAGAGTTCGGCGTGCCTCGCCATATCGGGCTTTGATCGACTGAGGGCCTCGCGGCTGCCGAGCTCGACGACGAGAAAGGGCAGGCCGACGGAGACAATTTGCGGAGCGTGCACATGCATCGCGACATCCGCGGACTCCAGCGACAGGCACGCGGCAGCGATCTCGCGCGACACGATGCTCTTGCGCGACAGGCCTTCAGGCGCGCGCAGTTCCGCTCCGACAGTGACACCGTGCTCACGCAGCAATTTCATCGGCACGAGGCCCGCAGCCTCCTCGAACAGGAATAGTCCGTCCGCCGCGGCACTCGCGAATGAACTCTGCCGCGCCAGCACGAACGCCGTCCCGACATTGGGATGCCCGGCGAAGGGCACTTCGCTGCGGGGAGTGAAAATTCGCACCTTGGCGGTGTGCGCGGGGTCGTCCGGCGGCAGCACGAAGGTGGTTTCCGAATAATTGAACTCCATGGCGACGGCCTGCATCTGGGCCGTCGAGAGGCCCGCGGCGTCCAATACCACCGCGAGGGGATTCCCGCCGAACATCCGGTCGGTGAATACATCGGCGGTCGCGTAGGGTCGCTTCATGGCTGTGAGTCACTCCGACTCGGAGCGTACTTCCCGTCCCATCAGTGCTTGTACTGCGTCCCGCACCGGCTTGCCTTCATGCATCACGCGGTAGATTTCCTGGCAGATGGGCATGTCCACGGTCAGGCGTTGCGCCACGCTGTAGACCGCGCGCGCCGCGAGCAGTCCCTCGACCACTTGATGAATGCCGCTCTGTGCCTGCGCCAGGGATTGACCCCTTCCCAAGGCCATGCCGAAGCGGCGATTGCGCGACTGATCGTCGGTGCAGGTGAGTACGAGATCGCCGAGCCCCGCGAGTCCCATGAACGTGTCACGCGCGGCGCCGAGTTTGACCCCAAGCCGCATCATTTCGGCGAGCCCGCGCGTGATCAGCGCCACTCGGGTGTTGGCGCCGAAACCCATGCCGTCGGCTACACCTGAGCCGATGGCAATGACATTCTTGACCGCGCCCCCCACCTCCACGCCCATGATGTCGGTCTGCGTATAGGCGCGAAAATTCGGTCCCGACAGGCTCAATGCGAGTTCCTTGGCGAAGCGCTCGTCCGACGAGGCGACTGTCATGGCGGTGGGCAGGCCGGCGCCGACTTCCTTGGCAAAGGTGGGGCCGGACAATACCGCGCCTGGCCGCGCTCCCAAAATCTGCCGGGCGACCTGGTGCGGCAGCATTCCCGTCTCGATCTCGAATCCCTTGGTGGCCCAGGCGATGCGCGTGTCGGCATTTAAAGCCGGCTTGATGCTCTCCAAGGTCGCGCGAAACGCATGCGAAGGCACGGCGATCAGCGCATCCCGTGCACGCTCGAGCGCCTTTCCTAAGTCGCTCGTCACCTGCAAGAGTTCTGGAAATGCGGCGTCCGGCAAATAGCGCTCATTGCGCCGCGCACGGCGCATCGCGTCGAGTTGCGCGACATCGCGTCCCCACAGAAAGGTAGCATGGCCTTCCCGGGCCAGTTGAATGGCGAGTGCCGTGCCCCAGGAACCGGCGCCGATCACGGTCATCGGTTCAGCGCGCAGGTGCCGCATCGTTGGCCCCTTTACCAATTGACCCGATTTGGCTCTAGTTGACGAGGCCCGGTTGCGGTTGAGGCGCTTCCGACGCCTGCGCAAACAAGGCATCGAAGTTGACCAAGGGAAGAAGAAAATTCGGGAACCCGCCCTTGACGATCAAATCCGATATCACTTCGCGCGCGTAGGGAAACAGGACGCTGGGACAGAAGCTGCCGATCAGGCGTTTCAGGTCTTCCACCGACGCTCCGGCAATCGAGAACACTCCCGCCTGCTTCACTTCTACGAGGTACAGCGTCGCCTCGCCTTGCTTCGCCTCGAGCGTGATGGTCAGAAGCACCTCGCGCACATCCGGTGCGATCTCCTCGGCGGAGGTATTCATGTTCAGCTGAAACTTCGGCTCCCATGCTTGGTTGTTCGGCAGCCGCGGCCCGTTCGGCGATTCATAAGAACAATCCTTCAAGTAGACGTTTTGCAGGCTCACCTGGACACCACCGATGCTGGTCTCCGGCCCCGCCGTTTTAACCTCGTTCATCAAGCCCCCCGGATTAGTCGATCAAGCTCCCCGCTGCGATCGAGTTCGAAAAGATCGTCGCAGCCGCCGACATGCTTGTCGCCGATAAAAATCTGCGGAACCGTGTTTCGATTGCTGCGCGCAATCATTTCCTCGCGAAAATTCGCGGCGTCCTCGATGTTGATTTCAGTGAAAATCACGTTTTTCTTGGTCAAGAGCCCACGGGCTCGCTGGCAGTACGGACACCAGTCCGACATGTACAGAGTCACCGGGGCTTGAGTCAATTCGAGTTTCCCTTGCCGCCCGGCGCAGTTTTCGCCAACGGCAGGTTGTCCTTTACCCAGGCATTCAAGCCGCCTTGTAAATTGAACACCTTGGTGAACCCGAGTTTCATCAGCGTGCGCGCGCCGCCGGCGCCGCTGGCGCCGCTGTCGCAATAGGTAATCACGTTCTTGTCGCGCCATTTCTTCAAGCTGTCGGCCCGCGATTCGAGTTCCCCCGCGGGCACATTGCGTGCGTCGACAATATGCCCCGCGTCGTACAATTCCTTGCCGCGAAGGTCGATGACGAGAGCGCCCTGATTCATGAGCCGCACGGCCTGCATCGCGGTCAATGCGGCAAACGCCTGCATGCGCTCGTGAATCTCGTAAAAGGCCACGACGAGGGCGGCCAGCACCGCTCCGGTCGCCAAAAAGGGGTGATGGCCAATAAACTCAAACAATCGCTGCATGCGGCTCGCACGTGGGTTTCTCGGGCCGGTGAGTATAGCAGCGGGCACAAGGCTTGTATGCTTGCCATCCTGGATGAGCATCACCCAAAACCGCCGCCTCGGACGCCTTTGCGTGGTCGTCGCTTCGACGGCGCTGACCATCGCCGGAACCTGGGCGGCGTCGCCCGAGCCCGAGGATTCGGCGCAAGCGCAAGCCAAACTCTCGGCCGTGCGCGCGCGCATCACCGTGCTCACGAACCGACTGGGCGACGAGCTCAAGCAGCGCGACGCGTTGAGCGCGCGCCTGCGCGCGGCCGAGCTCGTCATTGCCGCCAAGCGCCGGCGGCTCGATGAGTTGCGAGCCGCGCAAGTTGCGGCGGAGCGGCGCCGAGCGGAGCTGCGCGCGCTCGAGTTGCGCGATCAGCATGCGCTGCAGGCGGAGCGGGATGGGTTGGCTGCGCAAGTGCGGGCGGCGTACATGGTGGGCCGGCAGGAACGACTCAAGCTGCTGTTGAACCAGAGCAATCCCGCCGGCCTCGGCCGAACCCTCGCCTACTATGGCTACTTCGCCGAGGCCCGCAGCAATATCATCGACGGCATCCAGGCCCACGCGACGCGCCTGCAGCAGCTGGTCGCGGATATCGATCGAGAGACCGCGCAACTGAAGGCTCTGGAAGACGAGGGGAGACACGAAGTCGAGTCGTTGCAGCGCGCGCTCGAGGAGCGCTCCGATGCGTTGGCGGCGGTCAAGAGGCGGGTGGCGAGCGGCAACCAGGAACTCGCCAATTTGAAGCGCGAGGAGCAGGCGGTGGAGTCCCTGGTGGCGGACCTCGCGCGAATGATGCAGGATTTTCCGACGGATGCGACGCAGAGCTTCGAGCGAATGCGCGGCAAATTGCCCTGGCCGGTGCTGGGGAAAGTGACGGCGCATTATCAGGAGCCGCATGCGAATTCCGCGCCCGGCATGCGCTGGAACGGCGAGATGATCGAAGCGGCGCGCGGCGCGAAAGTGCACGCTGCGTATTTCGGCCGGGTGGTGTATGCCGATTGGCTGCAGGGCCTCGGCTTGTTGCTCATCATCGGGCACAGCGGCGGCTACATGACCCTGTACGGGCACGCTGAGGTGCTCTACAAATCGGTCGGCGATTGGGTCTCTCCGGGCGATGTGATCGCTTCCATGAGCGACTCCGGCGGCGCAGCCCCGCAGCTGTATTTCGAGATTCGCGAGGGGCGAAAGACCGTGGACCCCCGGGCCTGGTTGAAGACAATCCCCTAATCGACGTGCATGCTTTTGCGCAGGACTCCGCGTTATGTCGCATGACGACGTGAAACACGCACGCGGGCTTGGATGAGAAATGCCGAACGCGTCCTGGATTCGCCTGGGGATTTATCGGATTCTACAGGCGTGGCAGCTTCGGACGAAACTTGGAAGGCATATGCGCAACTACTCGAGCGCCTGAGTCCAAGAATTACCCATATTTTGTTTGCGAGCGCCGACGGCACTCCTTGGTGGTCGAACGACCCCGCGGGGGCCTGCCGAGTCCAGTACGCCCTTTCTCTCCTGCTGCATCCGCAAACCACCCGGCATCGTGAAATCGACGGTGTGGTGGAGACCCAGGATAGTTCCGAGTCACGCTTCGGGTTTCGCATTCGCGGCGCGCTCGGCGAGGTGTTGGGCCTCGTGGTCATCGCGCTGCCCAATTCCGACCCGCGTCTGGACTTGGGCGCAGTCCATGCATCGATCAAGCCGGCGCTCGACTGTTTGCAGAGCGAACTGTCGGCTCGCGCCGCCATCGGCGAGCTGCACGAGAATCTCGCCGACAACAGCCGTGAACTCGATCTGTTTCAGCGCTTGTCCGAGGCGGCAACGGCGGACGGCTTGGAGTCCCTGGGACAGATTCCCACCCTGGCCATCGAACATCTCTCGGCAATGGTCGCGGCGATCATCCTGCCGGACCGCAATTTGACGATTTGCCGCACGCGGCCGGGCCTGCCGAACGGCATCGAAAGCGATGTGCTGGCGCAAATGCACCGCCATCTCATGACGCGCGCGCAGCTGCATGGCTGCACCCTGGTCACCAACCGCCTCGCGCTCGACGGCTCCAATGCTGCAGTGCCATACAAGGCCATCTCGACGCCCATCCGCGGCGAGACCCGCCGGGTCATCGGAGTCCTGGCGGTATTTCGCGTCGACACCGACAACGACTTTCAGCTGCAAGACGCCGAGGCCGTGGAATTGCTGGCGCGCAAGGCCGCGCAGATCATCCGCTCGAGCTTCGATCCGGTGACCGGCCTGCTGACGTCGGCCGCGTTCAGCGCCCAAACGGCCGCTAAGCTCGCCGCCCAGGAGGGCGGGGCTTGCACGAACGGTTTGCTGTACGTCGACATCGATCAATTGAATGTGGTCAACGAAAACCACGGCATGCACGTGGGCGACGAGGTCATTCAGGGCATCGCGCACCTGCTGTCGCGGCGCGCCCGGGAGAGCACACTGGTTGCGCGAGTGGGCGGCGATCGATTCAGCATGTTTCTGCCGGGGTGCGGCATCGAGCCGGCCGCCCGGATTGCCGAAGAACTGCGCGGCGCGGCTCTGCGCTTGAGCGGCTCGCGCGGCGACAAGCCCTTGCTCGTCTCCTTGAGCATCGGTGTTTCACGCCTCGGCGAACGCGATCGGCGGCTCGACCATGCGCTGGCGGCCGCGGAGCTCGCGTGCCGCACGGCCAAGGAACGCGGCCGCAATCGGGTCGAGGTTTTTTACGGCAATGAGCAAAACTGGGCCAAGGATCGCGCCAGCCCGGGCTTCGCTGCGCAGGTGAGCGCGGCGCTCGCGTCCGATTCGTTCGAACTTCTGGCGCAACCCATCCTGCCCCTGAATTCGGCGCCGGCCGATCCGCGCTTCGAGATATTGCTGCGCATGCGCGCGCCGGACGGCACCCGCCTCGGCCTCGAGAAACTGGTCGGCGCCTCCGCATGCCAGGACTTGAGCCGCAGCATCGATCGGTGGGTCATCGAGCATTCGATCGAACGTCTCGCCGCTTGCCGGGAAATGTTGCGGCAGCATCCGGCGAAATTCTCCGTGAATTTGTCGGCGGCTTCGCTGGCCGATGCGGAGTTCTGGCGAATGCTGGAAGAACTCGTGCGCAAGAGCCGCATCGAACCCGGAACCCTGGGGTTCGAATTTCCCGAGGAGGCCGCGAGCGCCCATCTCGGCACCATCGCGCCGTTCATGTGCCGGTTGCGCGAACAGGGAATCTCCTTTGCGCTCGACAACTTTGGCCGCGACATTGGGTCGCTGTCGCATTTGAATTGTTTGCCGGTGTCATGCATCAAGATCGACGGCAGCTTCAGCCGCGATCTTCTCGACAACCCCAAATCCCAATCCATGGTCGTGGCCATCACGAAGCTTGCGAAAGCCTTTGGGCTGGAAACCGTGGCCGGGCACGTGGAGACCGACGCGATCCGCGCGCGCGCCGCACAATTGGGCGTGGACTACGGCCAGGGCTTTTTCATCGGCAAACCGTTGGCGCTGGACGATGCCATCCGTGACCTGCCGCTGTACTCGTGCTTTGCCACCTCCACCGGCCTATTCGATCCCGCCACCGTGAAACAGGCGGCGATCGGCGGCTAGCGGTGAATCGCCGCCGCACGTATGCTGCGGTGTCTGATGATCAAGAATTCCCGCCATATCTTGCTGTGGGGTTTAGCGATAAGCCTGGGATTGTCGCTGGGGTCGGTGCGCCCCGCGTTCGCCGACAAGCCGGCCCCCCTCAAGGACGATGTGCCATGGCAGGACGCCCATATGCTGGCCGACGTGCTGGAGCGCGTGAAGCACGATTACGTGAATCCGGTGGACGATCATCAGCTGCTGCAGTCGGCGATTCGCGGCATGGTGTCCTCGCTGGATCCGTATTCGGCCTACCTCGACGCGGACGAGTACGACGAGGTCAAGATCTCGAGTTCGGGCCAGTACTCAGGGATAGGCATCGAGGTGTCGATGGAAGATCAGGAGGTCGTCGTGGTATCGCCCTTCGAGGGCTCGCCCGCAGCCGCGGCCGGAATTCGCTCCGGAGATGTGATCGCCACCATCGACGGCGTTCCCGTGAACACCACCACCTTGGCGGACACGATCGGACGCATGCGCGGCAAGGAAGGGACCACGGTCAAGATCGGCATTTTGCGTGAAGGCAGCGCGGAGCCGCTGCAATTCATCCTGAAGCGCTCGCGCGTCGAATTGCGCAGCGTGAAGGCCGAACTGCTCGAGCCGGGCATGGGCTACGTGCGAATTTCCCAGTTCAGCGAAACCACGGGCGACGATCTGGACGCCGCGCTCAAGGACCTGCGCAAGCGCAACGGCGCGCCGCTCAAAGGTCTGGTGCTCGACTTACGCAACAATCCCGGCGGAGTACTCGAGGCGGCGGTGTCGGTCTCCGACGCGTTTCTCGACAGCGGCGTCATTGTGACCGCCAAAGGGCGCACTCCCGAATCCAAATTTGAAATGGACGCCACCCCCGGGGATGCGCTCAACGGCGCGCCGATGGTGGTGTTGGTGAACGGCGGTTCGGCGTCCGCGGCGGAGATCGTCGCCGGCGCTCTCAAGGATAACCACCGCGCCAAGCTCATGGGACGCACGACGTTCGGCAAGGGCTCCGTTCAAACAGTCATCCCCCTGTCCGGCGACCGCGCCGTGAAGCTGACCACCTCGCTTTATTACACGCCCTCCGGAATATCCATCAATCACCGGGGCATCGCCCCTGACATCGAGCTGGAGCGGGATCCGAAACCGCCTGCCGAGCCCTTGCCCCCGGACGCGCCGCTGCTCCAGCGCGACGCCGAAGTGAGGCGCGCGATTCAGGAATTGAAGGTGCCGACCATCAGCGGCAGCGGCTCGGTCTCCGCGGCGACGCGATTCTGACGTGCGCAGTACCCGATCCATAGAAATCCTCTGTCTGGCGCTCGCCGCCCTGGTGCTCGTCTGGTCCCGGGCTCTGCTGACCCAACTTTGGCCAGTACTCGGCCTGCTGGGCGGCTTTTTGGCCGCCATCGTGGTATTTCGGAGCCGCCGCTTCTTCCCGCGGCGCACCCGGACCCGGTTGCTGATCGAGTCTTGGTCGATGGTGGTATTCATCACCGGAGTGCTGTGGTTCACCGGCAAGAGTTCCAGTCCGCTGCTGAACCTGTACCTGCTGCCCATCATCCTGAGCGCGCTCACCCTGGGGCGCCTGGTCACTCTGCTGCAAGTGGCGGTGGTATTCATTTGCCATCTGCTGCTTGCCGCCGCGATGCCCGGCCTCGACGTCATGTCGCTTTCGTACGCCAGTCAGGCGGTGGGCCAATTGGCGCCGTTTTTATTGGTGGCCTATCTGACGACGACGCTGTCGGCGGACATCTCGGAGGCGCGGGAACGAATCGAGAATCTTGCGCAGAACGACTCGCTGACGGGACTCTACAATCTGCGCATGTTCAATGAGGTGTGGCAGCGCGAGCACCTTGCCAGCGAGCGGGACCGCGGCGTCTACGCGCTGCTGCTGATCGACATGGACAAGCTCAAGGACATCAACGATGCCTTCGGCCATGAAGCGGGCAACAGTGCCATCACGCTGGTGGCGCAATGTCTGCTGAGAAGCATTCGCACCACCGACTATGCCGCGCGCTTCGGCGGCGACGAATTCGCGGTGCTGCTGCCCGGCGCGTCGCCCGAAATCGCCGAGGCCGTGATCAAGCGGGTGCGTCACAATGTGTACAAGACCACGCTGGATCTGCGCTCGCGCATGATTCGCTGCAGCGTCAGCATCGGCGTGGTCAACTATCCCAAGGACGGGCGCGACATGCGCGAGCTGCTGAGCATGGCCGATCGCAAGATGTTCCGCGACAAAGAGCTGCGGCGGGCGCCCGGCAGCGAGGCAAACGCGTGAAGTTGTTTGGACAACGACCTGAATGTGCTGGACTTTCCGAAAAATAATGGCAAAGTTAGGGCTGCATCACGTCGCGGCATGATTGACATATGTCAGCTTGGCAGCATTCGTTCTGAACACCGAGACAGTTAATGGCATTTACCCGTCGAGAGCCCTCCCTGACGCTTCGCGCGATATTCGGCTTAAGTGTGGGCCTCATCGCCCTGCACGCCGCCGCGCAGCCGCTCCGGGATCCGAAACTGAAATCGAGTTCAGTGCTCGTCATCGATCAGAGCGACTCCTCGGTGCTCTATTCGCGTCATCCGGACGTGGCGATGCCCATCGCGTCCATCACCAAATTGATGACCGCGCTGGTGGTCCTCGATGCGCAGCAGCCTCTCGATGAGGAGATTCGGATCACCGACGCCGACCGCGATCTGCCGAAAGGATCGGTTTCGCGCCTGACCGTGGGCACGACCTTGACCCGCGGCGACCTGATGCACCTGGCCCTCATGTCCTCGGAAAACCGTGCAGCGCATGCGTTGGGGAACAATTACCCGGGCGGAATGCCGGCGATGGTTGCCGCGATGAATGCCAAGGCCGCGGAGCTCGGGATGAGCAATTCGCATTTCGTCGATCCCACGGGCTTGTCGAGCCAGAACGTGGCGAGTCCGGAGGACCTGTCCAAGCTGGTGATCGCAGCTTCGCGAAATCCCACCATTCGCGAGTATTCGACCGACCGGCGCTATGCCGTGAAAGTCCGCCGGCAGATGGTCGAATTCCGCAACACCGACAACTTGGTGGCGAACCCGACCTGGAACATCATCGTGCAGAAGACCGGCTATATCGCTGAGGCCGGCAAGTGCCTGGTGATGGCGGCCGTCATCGAGGGCCGCTCCGTCGTGATCGTCCTGCTGGATTCGTTGGGCAAGTACACGCGCGTCGCGGACGCCAAGCGGATCAAGACGTGGATGGAGGCGGCCGCCAATCAGCGTGTTCAGGTGTCGATGCGCTAGTCCCTCCCGCCGGGCCGCTCGAGGCCTTGGCATCGATCGTGCGCCGATATTCGGGCGCGCCTTAACCCCAAATGGCGACCGATCGCGCTTAACAGAGCATGGAAGATATCTCGAGTCCGGCGGACATCCGCAACTCGACCTTGGCATCGTCGCTGTCGGAGGTAAGTCATGGCTGCGCCACTCCTCGTTATCATTGGGATGATGGGTCTCCTGGCCGCGCGGCCGGTCCTCGCCGCCGAGCGGACCCTCGCGGTCACGATTTACGCCGGTGACCTGGCGCTGGTGCAGGACCGGCGCGAGATCGAGGTCAAGGGCGGGCGGCAGCGCATCGAGTTCCAGGACGTTTCCGCGCAAATTCGGCCGGAGACCGTGTCGCTGACGGCGGCCGACATCGGCATCATCGAACAGAATTTTGATTTCGATCTCCTGACGCCCGCCAAGCTGATGGAAAAGGCGGTGGGCCAGGAAGTCAGCATCGTCCGCGTGAATCCTGCCACCGGCGCCGAAACTCGCGAGCAGGCGCAGGTGCTCGCCACCAACGGCGGCGTGGTGCTGAAAATCGGGCAGCGCATCGAGGTGCTGCGCGATGACGGCCTGCCGGTCCGCGTCATTTTCGACAAGGTACCGGACAACCTGCGCGCGCGGCCCACCCTGTCGGTCACCGTCATCGGCGGCCATTCGGGATCGCGGCCGGCCACCTTGAGCTACCTGACGCCGGGTCTCGGCTGGAAGGCGGATTATGTGGCGCTCTACAATCAGGGCGACGGCAAGATCGATGTGCAGGGATGGGTGACGCTGACCAACTCGAGCGGCGCGACCTATGAGAATGCGCAAACCTTGCTGGTCGCGGGATCGCCCGCCCAGGTCGATGGCGGCGCGAGGCAGCCAAACTACTATCGCGCACCGCCGCGTCCGACATTGCAGCAGGCGGGCACCGAAAGCGGCAACCGCGAGCGCCTGGGCGATTACTACCTCTATCCACTGGCGGAACGCACCACCATCGCCAATCTGCAAACCAAGCAGGTGAGCTTTCTCGACGTTCACGGCGTGCCCGCCGAGCACGGCTATGAGTTTCGCAACCGCTGGCTGGGAACCACCGAGACTCCGCTGAGTGCAAAAAGCATCTACGCTTTTTCCACCAGCGCGCGCGCGGGCCTGGGCGATCAGCTGCCGGCGGGGATCTTGCGTTTCTACATGCGCGACAAGCGCGGCGATCCGCAATTCATCGGCGAGAGCCGCATCGACCACACGCCGATGGGATCGACGCTGTCGCTCGCCACGGGAGACGCTTTCGATGTGAAGGTGCGCGCCGTCGTCGACAAGCGCACGCGTGTGAGTGCATCGGAATGGCAGTCCGAAATGCGCTATGAACTCAGCAACGCGTTGCCCGCCCCGGTCACCGTCAAACTGCTTCAAGAGGGACTGTGGGGCGATGCGCGCATCACCGCCGAGAGCCAGAAGAGCACGCGGCGCAGTGCCGAGACCGCCGAGTGGTCGGTGACGGTGCCCGGCAACGGCAAGGCCAGTCTCACCGCCACCTTCGATACCCGATACTAGGCTAGGCTCCTGACCATGCGCGGGGCATCGGGGTTCGCGTTGGCCGGGGTGCTGACGGCGGCGCCGGCGATGGCGGCCGACACCCTGGCATCGATCCCATCCTCGGTCTCGGTAACCGTGTATCGCGCGCCCGATCGCGGTTCAGGATCGATCAATCTCGACGAACTGGAAGGCTTCGCCTTGATCAGCGAAACCCGCACCGTGCACCTGCCCGCGGGCCGCCCCCGCCGGCTGCGCTTCGAGGGGGTGGCCGACGGCATCGAGCCGGCGAGCGCCATAGTCACCGGCTTGAGCGAAGGCGTCATCGAGAAAAATCGCGAGGGAAAACTGCTCAGTCCCGCGGCGCTGATTGCCGCGGCCCTGAACAAACCCGTCACGCTGCTGCGCACCGACAAGAAGACCGGCAAGCTCGTGCGCTTGGCCGGAACCATCCGGTCGGACGCGGACGGCGGGGTGGTGTTCGAGACCGCGCAGGGAATCGAAGCGCTGCGCTGTTCGGGAATGCCGGAGACTTTCAGCTTCACGGGCGTCGGCGAACTCGCGGCGACGCCGACCTTATCGGTCCTCGCGCGCAGCTCCGAGCCGGTGACGCAGACCGTGACTCTGTCGTATCTGGCGCGCAATTTCGATTGGGCGGCGGACTACGTCGCCACGGTGGCGGCCGATGGGAAGAGCCTGGATCTGGGCGCGTGGGTCACGCTGGCCAATGGCAACGGCGTGGGATTCCCTTCAGCCCACACGCAGGTGGTCGCCGGCAGAGTCAATCGCGAGAACGGTGAAGTGGAGCCGCTCGATCCGGGCGGCCCGATTCTGGCGCAGTGCTGGCCGCGCGGCTCGACCAGCGATCCGCAGTTTCTCCAGTTCGCCGGCACCAGCCGGGAAATGACCGAACTCGGAATCAACGACCGCATGTACAAAATGGCCGTGGCCGCCCCCGCGGCCCTTGACTCGATGGTGGTCACCGCGGCACGAAGAGTGGAACAAGAGCAGCTCGGCGACTTGAAACTGTACCGGGTGCCGGATCGCACCACGCTGGCCAGCCGCCAATCCAAACAAGTACGGCTGCTCGATCGGTCGAGCATTCCGATCACGCGAGTGTACGGCGCCGATCTGGCGGCCGATGAGAGTGCCGCATCGGCGCCCGCCTCTCTGCTGCTGCGGACCACGAACGACACTGCGCATCATCTGGGACTGCCGCTGCCGTCGGGACGAATCGCGGTGTTTGCCGCGCGAGGCGGCGAGACGATATTGCTGCACGAATCCGGCATGCGCGATCTCGCCATCGCCGAGGAAGTGGAAATCGATTTGGGCGACAGTCCCGACGTGCAGGTCGCGGCAACGAAAGAAAAAAATCCCATCGATGCCGCGCAATCCACTTCGCTGCCGCCGCTGCCGGGGGTGGCTGCACCGCGCTCGGCGCCCATCGGTGGCGCCTCTCGCGTCGACATCAGCAATGCGCGTGCGTCGGAAATTCAATTCGAATTGCGGCTGCGGCTGCCGGCGGGCGCCCGGGTCACCAGCTCCGATCATATTCTGGGTGCCAAGAATGGCCGCCCCATTTTCCGGCTGACGATCCCCGCCCACAAGAATGTGACCGTGCGGTATCAGTGGCAGCGCGCCGCCTGATCGCTTAGGTCAATACTCGCCCGGTTAGCTGGCCCCGGGGGAGCCCTACGCGGCTTTGGGAGCCCGGGTGCGCCCCCTGAAGCCGTGAGCGGGCACCTGGGCCGCGGCTGAGGCACCTCCCCGTGTGGCCCGAGTGGCCACGACACCCCTCTCACGCTGCCGCTGCATCGCAGCATCGTCGTGATGCGTGCCGCTGCAGCGTTTGCGCTCTTCACGGATGCGCTGCGCAGCGTAATCTTTCGATCACGGTCACGCTAGATTTCTAAAGGAGAGCATTGATGTCCGGACCAATCCTTCGCCAGCCGTCCGACCCGCTATACCTGCTGATGCGCGAGGGTCGGGCGGAGGAATTCAATCGCCAGCGCAAGCCCGGTGAGAAACACGATCTGCACTCCTGCAACTTCCGCGGCATCGATCTGCGGCAGTATGACGTGGCGAACATCGACTTCTCGGACTGCTACTTCCGGCAAGCGGATCTGCGCGGCCTGGACCTGCGCAGCTGTCAGCTCCAGGGCGCAAGCCTGCACGGGGCGCATGTCTCGGGGACCTATTTCCCGGACAACCTCGCCCCGGCGGAGATTGAAATGTCGGTGCGAATCGGCACGCGCATGCGTATGCGTCGACTGTAGGATTTATCTTACCGTTGATCGGTGGACCGGCGCACAGCGGAAGTAATTATCCGTTTGAATCCCTTGGGCAATCGACGTTCTCCTTGTAGTCCTTGGGCGGAAACTGCTTGTTATCGAGGATGGCGCTTCACGGTTGCGTTCGCTGGCGTCCCGACAGCCGCCGCCGCTCATGTTTCAATCGTCGCTCAAATTAGCTAGCGGAGATGCTCATGTACGTCGGCGGCATTCTCGGAACGATACTTCTTGTCGTGCTCATTTTGTGGTTGGTTCGCAGGCTGTAGACGCTCGATTGAGCAGTTGAGTGCGGTGGCGCGGCGAGGGGCGACTAACGACTCCACGCAGATGGACGCGAGCGGCAGCTTGGCGGCCTCAGAATGCCGATGCGCCAATAGAAATCGTCGCATAGCGCCACGCTTTACGAAACTCCGCCTCCGCAGCGCGCGCATCGGTGCTGCGTCCCTCGGCTTTGAGAGCCTGCATCAGTCCATACAGAGCCCAGCCGTTGCCAGGATTGCGCTTCAGATCTTCGCGATAAGTGAGCTCGGCCTCCGCCGCTTTTCCGCTGCGCATGAGTTCCGCGCCAAGCAGATGGCGCACGGGGAAAAACCAGTCCGCGGGTTCGTCGTAAGCCAATTCGTCCTCAAGCCGGACCGCCTCCCGCAGATCGCGCAGCGCATCTTCGCCGCGACCTTCGGCAGAGCTGATGCGGGCGGCCGCGACTCGCCGAGCGACGGCGAGCACGTCGCGCAGCGCGTTTTGCCCGCCCGGCACGTCCGCCGGCAGATCGGCCATCAACGCGTCGAGCTGCGCGAGTCGATCGCGTGCCTCCGCGTGCCGATTCTTCGCGGCAAGCGCGACCGTGGTTGCGTACAAATAGCCGCCGCTGAGGCCGGGCAGGCCCGGGGCAGGTGGCGCGGCTGCGAGCAGCGCATCCCATAGTCCAAATCGCACTGGGGCGGTGTAGATCTCGGCAACATACCAGTCCGTGCCGGGCATCTCATGAAGCGAATCATCCGAAACACTGGCTCTCGAGCGACGCACGGCATCGAGCGTCTCTGCTTCGCGACCTTCCGCCGCCGCCGCGAAAGCCAGGAACTGATAGTTGTGGCTGACATACATGGTCGGGTAGTAGTCGAGCGGACTCGTGCTTGCGAGATAGGCGACATCGGCGGCAGCGCCCATGCGGTTCGCCTGCGCGGCTTCTTCGTAGCGGCCAACCCGCTGCAATATGTGCGCGGGCATGTGCACGAGATGGCCCGCCGCCGGTGCAAGGCTGCGGAGCCGGGCCGCCGCCGCGAGGCCTTTTTCCGGATGCGGCGACGCCTCGACCGCATGGACGTAGTAGTGGAGGGCCCCCATGTGCATCGGGTCGCGCGTAAGTACATTCTCGAGAGTTGCGATGATCTCCATGGTTCCGTCGGCGGGCGTCCCGTCGGGGTTCCAAAGTTTCCACGCATGAATGTTCATCATGGATTCGGCATACAGCGTCTGCACGTCAAGATCGTCGGGATAAAGTCGAGCGACGTCGCGCATGGCGGAGGCATGTGCCGACAAGATCGGACCGGTGCTCTGTGGATCAAGTGCTCGAGCGTTCGGGTAGCGCTGCGCGAGCGTGGCGATCAGAGCCTGCTCGACCGGCGTCGCAGCAGCCGCCAGACTCTGAGCGCGTTTCGTCGCTTCGAGCGCGATCTTCGCTCGAGGCTCGGCCAGCATCGGTACGTTATAGTTTGGACCAACCGTCAGGGCGAGGCCCCACGCGCACATTGCGCAGGACGGGTCGAGCTGCAGTGCACGCGCAAAGGATCGCGACGATTCATCGTGATTGAACCCCCAGAGAAACCGCATTCCCTGGTCAAAATAGCGCTGCGCCTCGGGCGAGCGCGTGCTCACCTGACGGTGATAGGTTCCAAGACCCGTGTAACGCCGGGCTCCCTTGGACCAATCAGCCAACGTTGTCGGCAACTGAATTCCCATGGACATCGCACTGGCCGGGCCGTGTGCGTCGGTCGGCTGCACTGACGGCACGCTCTGCGCTACGGCAACCGAGAGTGCGAGAGCGCCGCCGACAATGAGCAATCCGAGCCATGTCATCAGCGTTCCTCCCTCACTTGACGCACTTCGGTCCGAGTTAGATGCGGGCATCAGCCTACCGTAAGCTGCGAGGGCCCGCCAAGAAGGAAGCGTCTCCGGTGATTCGTGGACCGAAGTCGGGCGGGTGCTTGCTGGGCCTGACTTTTTGAGGATTTGGGCGGCCTTCTCAAGACGGGCCGGCGCACGCGGGTGTAGAGTGGCCCGCTGGTCGTAACTTGCAGTCGATCGATGGCAAACATGGAGGTTTTGCGTGGTACGCGACAAACCCCGGATGCTCGATTGGCGCGGTTCGGTCGGCGATTCATCAGTTAGGTGGCCTTAGGGGGCAGCACATGACCAATCCGTCCAGCACCAAGAGCTCAAGCCGTCACGTGGCGAACACGCTGTTTGCTATCGCCACTCTTGCGCCTGTGAGCATCATCGGCGCCGGGTTCGCGCCGCCTTGGGTGGCTGCCGCGATTGGAGGTGCCGCACTGTTCGGTGGGCTGGTTGCGATGTGGCGCGAAGGTGGGCTGCGAGGGATTTTTATCGTCCTGCTAGTTGGAGCGGTCGCCGCATCAGCCATTGCTGGGTGGCTGATGAGTAGGCCCACCTAACTATCGTCGAGTGCTCGCATGAACGATAAAGCGGCGAGCTCAAGCGTGAGTGCCCACGGCGCTCATGCGGAGCGTTAGGTCGCACGGATGACGGTTGGCGAACGATGAGTTAGAAGACGCCGTGCCAGCACTAACCACAGTCGTCCGCTTGAGCGCTGCAGCCTCGCTTCTTGGCGCCTTCGGCCAGATTGCAGCTCCCGCCGCGCGTCTCGAAATCTACCAGAGGATCATTTGGCTTTCCGAAACGATTGACGACGTCGCAAATTCGGCGCACTGGGTCGGCGCGGAAGCTGAATAGTGCGGGCGTCCGGGCTATGATTTACAGAATCATGCTTCGTTTGACGTCCGCGCTCGCCGCTCAACCTCATCCTTTGGCATTTCAGGAGTCTTTATGCCACTCGTAACGCTCACCGTCCGCAAACCAAAGTCGAGCGCCTTCAAAACTACGGTACTGGATGCCGTGCACAGCGCGCTGGTTTCATCTGGCGTGCCTGCGGCGGACAAGTTTCAACGGGTTATCGAACTCGAGGCGGAGGACTTCCGCTTTGATCCGTCGTACCCCGACGCCAAGACGGTGCGAAACGAGCAATTTGCCCTCATCGAAATTCTGTGGTCGGTTGGGCGCAGCGTGAAGGTCAAGAAGAAACTGCTGGAAGAATTGATGAATACACTGGCTCGCGCCGGCATCGATGCCGAAAACGTCATGGTCTGTTTCAAGGAAACATCGTGGGAAAACTGGGCGTTCGCCGGCGGGCGGCTCATTCACACGTGAGGCGCCGCGAAGTGCCTAACCCGCCGGCCAAACCTGTTTATTGCGTATCGCTCACTCACACGCTGAACGAGTATTTGCGACAGCACCGGGTGAGCTAGTATCCAGTTGAGGTCAGAGTGGTAGAAGATCTTACGTCTAGTTGGATCGCGGTGCGGGACATAAACGTTAAACCCATTGCAGGAGAAGGCTCATGGGAATTCGAGAAGATTATCAGGCGCTGATGGAAAAGCAGTTGAACGCGTGGAAGGCGCAGACGGAAGTCTTCAAAGCGGCGGCGGAACAGGTCGAGGGGCACGCCAAGGCGCAGTATGAGAAAAATCTAGAGATGCTGCGCGCCAAGCAAAAGGAAGCATGGGAATACTTCGACAAGCTGAAAGGCGCCAATGAAGGCGCATGGGCGCAATTCAAGGCTCACATGGATAAGGCGGGGGCGGAGTTGAAGGGCGCGGTGGAGACCATGACGACGAAATTCAAGCTATAGACCATTATGTGCGACCTGGCCACATGATGCACATGGCCAGATATCACGCGGCCTGTTGCACTTGATGTTGATAGGTCGAGACGGCGTGATCGGAGAGGATGTTGTGGAGCTCTTGGGTGTTTCGACCTTGCGGGGTCAGCCACGCGTCGAGGTGCTGGGGTTGTAGATTGATGATGCAGCGATCGTGGCCGGCGGCGGCGACGTCGGCAGGCGGTTCATCGGTGATGGCCGCAAATCCGCGGACATCGGGCTCTCTTGCGTCGGTCCAGTGCGACCAGAGGCAGGCGATCAGCATGGTTTGCGGTGGGTTGGGCGAGAACTGGAGCACGACGTTTTGTTCCGGTTCGCCGGCACGGAGCTCGCGCCGTTCGGAGGCGTGCAATTTGACGTTTTCGTAGAAGCTCTCGACGACCATGATGGCGTGGTGACGGCCGAACTGGTCGCCCCAGAACTTCTCGAGATTGTCACGCCGCGCGTTGTAGAGGCCGGGGAACTTCTTGTCATACAAGGCGGGCTTGCCGGCGGGGCGGCAGAAGTAGCGCATCGGTGTGAGGAGGTTGTGGCCGTCCTGTTTGATGATGACGCCGGTATACACCATGGGAAATATGCGGTTGTCGTCGG
>Ga0210408_10001486_pt1 | contig 24492 bp, 18 predicted proteins | sample IncBWH4MmetaG_FD_155471 | JGI IMG/M metagenome (GOLD analysis project Ga0210408, IMG submission 155471) | Forest soil microbial communities from Barre Woods Harvard Forest LTER site, Petersham, Massachusetts, United States - Inc-BW-H-4-M | ecosystem: Environmental > Terrestrial > Soil >...
TGGCGCGTGTGAAACGCGTCACATCGTCTAGGGAAGCTACGCCGTAACCTGCCGCCACTCGACAAGAACGGGAGGCGGCTTCCATGTCCTCATGGCCTCTGAAGATCGCAGCGGCGGCGGCGGCCTGGATCGCGATATCACTCGTTGCTTCGGCTGCGCCGCTCACGAACGAGGTCGAGACCCCAACCGGCGACGTGTGGATCACCCAAGCCTCAAGCGTGCCGCCGACGCAAACCGCGCGGCGCGCGCCGCTGCAGCGCCAGTCGCCGACCGGCGATTTCTGGCCGGCGGAGGACGACGCCACCCGCGCCGCCGAAGCCCCTGCCCCGCGCGATCAGTCCGCCGCGCGCGAGGATGAGGGGACGGTCGGGCTGAAGTGATAAACAGTTGCGCAGCAAATAAAACGTCATCCTGAGGAGGCCGCTCGCGTTTGCGAGCGGCCGTCTCGAAGGATGGCCACTCGCACCGAGTTGCTTCCATCCTTCGAGACGCGCGCCTTCGGCGCGCTCCTCAGGATGACGTTTGTGTTTGTTGCACGCGCATGTCGGCGCAATACGGCGCTGCGCGCCTATTGCGCCCCACGCATTACTCCGCCGCGATGCCCGGCAGCTGCTCCTGCACCGGCGGCGGCGGGGCGCGGCGGCGAGGCGCGAGCCGCTGGCTCAAGCGGTCGAGATAAAGATAGATCACCGGCGTCGTGTAGAGCGTGAGGACCTGCGACACCAACAGGCCGCCGACGATGGCGATGCCGAGCGGCCGGCGCAATTCGGAGCCGGCGCCGTAGCCGAGCGCGATCGGCAGGCCGCCGAACAGCGCGGCAAACGTGGTCATCATGATCGGGCGGAAGCGCAGCAGGCAGGCTTCGTGGATCGACTCGAGCGGGCTCTTGCCCTCGTTGCGCTCGGCTTCGAGCGCGAAGTCGATCATCATGATCGCGTTCTTCTTGACGATACCGATCAGCAAAATGACGCCGATGATGGCGATCACGCTGAGATCGTAGCCGAACGCCATCAGCAGGATGAGCGCCCCCACGCCGGCCGACGGCAGCGCCGATAAGATCGTGATCGGGTGAATGTAGCTCTCGTAGAGCATGCCGAGCACGATGTAGACGACGAGGATCGCGGCCGCGACCAACAGCGGCGTCGAGGAGAGCGAGGCCTGGAACGCCTGCGCGGTGCCTTGGAACGTACCCTGCAGGGTGATCGGCGTGCGCAGCCGGTCTTGGAGCGCCTGGATCTGTTCGACCGCCTGGCCGAGCGAATAGCCGGGCGCGACGTTGAACGAAAGCGTCACCGAGGGGAACTGCCCCTGATGGTTGACGGTCAGCGGTTCGATCTTGGTGGAGAATTTGGCGATCGTGCTCAGCGGCACGCGCGTGCCGGTCGGCGTCGTGAGATAGATGCGCGAGAGCGCGTTCGGGTCGTCCTGGAACTGCGGCTGGACCTCGAGGATGACCTTATACTGATGGCTCGAGGTATAGATGGTGCCGACCTGACGCTGCCCGAAGGCGTCATAGAGCGTCTGGTCGATCAGCGCGGCGTTGAGCCCGAGACGGTAGGCAGCGTCGCGGTTGACCTCGATCGCGATGTGCGGCGAGGCAATCTGCTGGTCGGTGGCGACGTCTTGTAGCTGCGGCAGCTTCTGCATTTCCTGCTGGATGATCGGCGCCCAGTGATTGAGCTCCCCGGTGTCAGTGTCGGTCAGCGTATATTGATAGAGCGTCTGCGTGAGGCGGCCGCCGATGGTCACGTCCTGCCCCGCCTGCATGTAGAACTTCGCGCCCGCCACCTGCGCCACCTTTGGGCGCAGTCGCTGAATGATCTGCTGCGCGGTCGCCTTGCGCTCGCTCAGCGGCTTGAGCTGAATGAACAGGCGCGCGGTGTTCTCGCTCGAATTTCCGCCGGTCGCCCCGTTGAAGCCGACCACGCCGGACACGCCCGGATCGGTCAGGATCACGTCGGCGAAGTTGTTCTCGATCTTCGACATCGCCTCGAAGGAAATGTCCTGGCGCGCCTCCGCCTGGCCGAAAATGAAGCCGGTGTCCTGCTCGGGGAAGAAGCCCTTCGGGATGTAGACGTAGAGAAAACCGGTGACGACGATCAGCGCCAGCGTCGAGAGCAGCATCAGGGGTTGGTGGCGGAACACCCATTTGAGCCCGCGGTCGTAGCCGGCGATCAGCCAATCGAAGAAGCGTTCCGCCGCGCGGTTGAAGCGGCCGGTTCCGTGCTGGCTTTCGCGGGTGAGGAAGAGCGAGCACATCACCGGGGTGAGCGTGAGCGACACGAAACCGGAAACCAGCACCGCGGTCGTGACGGTGACGGCGAATTCCCGGAACAGCCGGCCGATGATGCCAGCCATGAACAACAGCGGGATGAACACGGCAATCAACGAGAAGGTGATCGAGATGATGGTGAAGCCGATCTGCCCGGCGCCCTTGATGGCGGCCTCGAACGGGCTGTCGCCCTGCTCGAGGTAGCGCACGATGTTCTCGATCATCACGATCGCGTCGTCGACCACGAAGCCGACCGCGATCGTCAATCCCATGAGCGACAGGTTGTCGAGGCTGTAGCCGACCGCGTACATGATGCCGAAGGTGCCGACCAGCGACAGCGGCACGACAATGCTCGGGATGACGGTGGCCCACAGGTTGCGCAGAAACAGAAATATCACCATCACCACCAGGCCGATGGTGAGCATCAGGGTGAACTGGACATCGTTGACGGATTCACGGATGTTCTGCGAACGGTCGGAGATCAGGTCGACGTGGATCGACGGCGGGATCGATGCCTGCAACTGCGGCATCAGTGCCTTGATCTGATCGACGACATCGAGCGTGTTGGCGCCGGCGGCGCGGCGCACCAGCAGCAGCTCGATGCGCTTGCCGTTGAACCAGGCGGCAGTGCGCGGCAGCTGCGAGGAATCGATCACCTCGCCCACGTCCTTGAGTTTGACCGGCGCGCCGTTGCGATAGGCGACGATCACGTTCCAGAACGCACGCGCGTCGAACAGCTGGTCGTTGGTGTCGATGCTATAGACCTGATTGCGTCCCTCGAGGTTTCCCTTCGGCTCGCTGAGCGTCGCGTTGTTGAGCGCCGTGTGCACGTCCTCGAGGCCGATCCCGCGCGCGGCAAGCGCCATGGGATTGACCTGCACGTGCACGGCGTATTGCTGCTGGCCGGCGATGTCGACCTCGGACACGCCGCTGATCACCGACATCTTCTGCGCCAGGATCGTGTAGGCGTAGTCGTCGACCCGGTAGATCGGCAGCGCGTCGGACCACACCGCGTAGATGAGGATCGCGCGCTCCGCCGGGTTGGTCTTCTTGTACGTCGGCGGGCTGGGCAGGTCCTTGGGCAAAAGCCCACTCGCCGCGTTGATCGCGGTCTGCACGTCGCCGGCGGCGCCGTCAATGTTGCGGTTGAGATCGAACTGCAGCGTGATCGTGGTGTTGCCGAGCCCGCTCGTCGAAGTCATCTGCGCGAGGCCGGGGATCGCCGCGAACTGCTGCTCGAGCGGCGTCGCCACCGACGCCGCCATGGTGTCGGGGCTCGCCCCGGGCAGCGAGGCGGTGACCGTGATGGTGGGAAAATCGACGGTCGGCAGCGCCGAGACCGGCAACAGCTCGTAGGAGACGATGCCGAAAATGAGAATCCCCGCCATCAGCAACGAGGTCGCGATCGGCCGGCGGATGAAGACTTCGGAAATACTCACGGCTTCTCGTCCGCCATCGCGTTCGCGTTGTCGCCTTGGCGCAGGTTGACCTTGACGCCTTCGGTCAGCCGGTACTGCCCGTCCACCACCACGCGCTCGTCGCGTGCGAGGCCCTTCTCGATCACGGCGCGATTCTCCTCGGTCATGGCGACCTGGACCGTACGGCGCTCGACCGTGTCATCCGGCTTGATCACGTAGACATAGGAGCCCTGCGGGCCGTGCATCACCGTCTGCGCCGGCACCACGATCGCATCCTGGCGGGTTGAAATGATCAGCCGGGCGCTGACGAACTCACCCGGCCACAGCCGCTCGTCACCGTTGTCGAAGGTGGCCTTGAGGCGGATCGTGCCCGTGGTGGCGTCGACCTGGTTGTCGATCAAAGTGAGCTTGCCGCGCGCGAGCAGCGTCTTGTCGTCGCTCGCGTAGGCCTCGACCTCGAGCGGCGCGCGCGCCTGGTTGGTGCGGATGTCAACGAGGTTCTCCTGCGGCACCGTGAAGCTCACGAAGATCGGCTTGATCTGCGTGATGGAAACAAGCGCGGTGGTCTGGCTCGCCTGCACGAAGTTGCCGAGGTCGACGAGACGCGCGCCGGTGCGGCCGTCGATAGGGGAGCGGATGTCGGTGTATTGCAGATTGAGCTGCGCGGCGTCGATCTGCGCCTGATCGGCCGCGATCGCGCCCTTGAGTTGCTCGACGGTCGCAACCTGCTGGTCGTACTGCTGGCGCGTCTGGAAGCCGGTGGGCAGCAGCTTTTGGTAACGCTCAAGATCGAGCTGCGCGCCTTTGAGCTGCGCCTCATCCCTCGTCTTTTGCGCCTGCGCCTGTTCGAGCGCCGCCTGGAACGGACGCGGATCGATCTGGAACAGCGGATCGCCCGTCTTGACCTCCTGACCCTCGGTGAACAGCACCTTGGTGATCTGGCCGTCGACGCGGGTGCGGATCGTCACGGTCTGAAAGGCCTGCACGGTGCCAAGCCCGCGCACGAACACCGGCACGTTCTGCGCCGTCGCCGTGCCGGGGACCACGGGAATCGCGGCCGGGGCTGGCGGCGGCCCCTTAGGGCCGGCCATGAAGTCATGCCCGCTCAATTTCCATAGCGCCGCGCCGGCCGCCGCGATGACGACGACCCATACCAGGGCGTTTTTTGGCCTCACGCGGTTTTTCTCCCGTGGCTGCGGCGGTCGCGACCTCAACATCCGTGTCCGTTGGAAAGTTCCCGAGCCGATCCGTAAGTCATTGTTTTGGCAAGTTTTCTTACGAGACCGGCGGCCCCGGATTGACGTGGCTGATACCGGGTTAAACCACAGGCTACCGCGATCCCGGTGCGGAAAATCCAACACGAGGTGTCGCAGGCAGGTCACATTCGCGTGCGGGTGTAGGTCGTAGGGCGCATCATCGGCGAAGCCGCGTAATGCGCCGTACGCCCGCGCAATACGGGCTTCGCTCTATTGCGCCCTACGCCTTTCCGATAAACGCCGCCGCCATGAGCAATTGGTGGCGGACCGGCATCATTTATCAGATTTACCCGCGCTCGTTTGCCGACGCGAACGGCGACGGCGTGGGCGACCTCAACGGCATCCGCGCCCGCCTGCCCTATCTCGCCGAACTCGGCATCGACGCGGTCTGGCTCTCGCCGATCTTCCCCTCCCCTATGGCGGATTTCGGCTACGACATTTCCGATTACACCGGCATCGACCCGGTGTTCGGAACGCTCGCCGAGTTCGACGCCCTGCTCGAGGCCGCCCATGGGCACGGCCTCAAGCTGCTGCTCGATCTCGTGCCCAACCACACGTCCGACCGGCACCCCTGGTTCACCGAAAGCCGCGCCGCGCGCGAGAACTCGAAGCGCGACTGGTACATTTGGAAAGACCCCGCGCCCGGCGGCGGACCGCCCAACAACTGGCTTTCCGAGTTCGGCGGCGGCGCCTGGGAATACGACGAGCAAACAAAACAATACTATTGCCACACGTTCCTCGCCGCGCAGCCGGATCTCAACTGGCGCAACCCCGCGGTGCGGCGGGCGATCCACGACGTGATGCGCTTCTGGCTCAAGCGCGGCGTCGACGGCTTCCGCGTCGACGTGATCTGGCACCTGATCAAGGACGAGCAGTTTCGCGACAACCCGCCCGATCCGGCTTACGACCCCGGGCAGGGCAAGCCGAAGCGCGCGCTGATTCCGCTCTACACCGCCGACCGGCCCGAGGTGCACGACGTGATCCGCGAGATGCGGATCGTGGTCGACGAGTTTCCCGACCGGCTGCTGATCGGCGAAGTCTACCTGCCGATCGAACGGCTAGTGGCTTATTACGGGCGCGATCTCGCCGAGCTGCACCTGCCGTTCAACTTCGCGCTGCTCAACGCGCCCTGGCAGGCGCGCACCATCGCGAAGCTGATCGATGAATACGAGCGGCAGTTGCCGCCGGGAGGCTGGCCCAACTGGGTGCTGGGCAATCACGACCGCCCGCGCATCGCGAGCCGCGTCGGCGCGGCCCAGGCGCCCGTTGCCGCCATGCTGCTGCTCACGCTGCGCGGGACGCCGACCGTCTATTACGGAGACGAGATCGGCATGCAGCAGGTCGAAATCCCGGACGAGGCGGCGCACGATCCGGTGGCGCATAATCTACCAGGGCTTGGCCTCGGCCGCGACGGCTGCCGCACGCCGATGCAGTGGGACGCCGGCCGCTATGCGGGATTTTCCCAAGCCGAGCCGTGGCTGCCGCTCGAGACAAATTATCAGGAACGAAACGTCGCCGCGCTACAGGCGGACAACAAATCGCTTTATCAGCTGCATCGCCGGCTGATCGCGCTGCGGCGCCAGCACCCGGCGCTCCACGCCGGCAGCTACCGGCCGCTTGCGGCAAACGGCGATATTCTCGCCTTCGTGCGCGAGGCGGGCGACGAGCGGATCCTGGTTGCGCTCAACATGGGAGCCGAACCCGCGGCGCTGGAGGTTCCGGAAGGCACGGCAGATGGGCGCCTATTGCTCTCGACCTTCCTCGATCGCGGCGATGAACGCATCGCGGACGCGGTCGATCTGTGCGGCAACGAAGGCGTCATCGTGAAACTGCAGGGCGCCTGAGCGGCGAACGAAGAAGTGGCATTCCTGCTGCATTGCACAAAATCGCAGTTTCATTGTACATAATACGACAATGGAAGAATAATATCATTTTTATCGTGCGCTACTTGCGCCGTTTTGGAAAATAATTTCATAACGCCTCACCGACTGCCGGGGGACTTAGCACGGGAGGCTTTTCATGTCGGCGTCATCGGAAGCCCTGATCCAGGCCCCTCCCCGGTCGCTTCCGCGCATCGGCGAGGATTGGCTCTCGGTGATCATCGGGCTTGCCATTTTCGTGCTCGCGCTCGCCGGGCTCGCCAATGTCGACCTGATCGGCTGGGCGGTCACCACCTCGGTGTGGGGCAGCTTTGGCCAGGCGCTCGGGCCGGTGTCGAAAGCCTACGGCGCGCTCGGCGGCTTCGGCGCGCTCGTGGCGACCTATCTCGCGCTACTCGCCGTGCTCACCGCCGCCGCGCTTGCGCTCGGCGCCGAGGCGCGCAAATTCGCCCTCGCCTTCACCGCGGTGTTCTGGATCGCCTACGCGAGCTGGATCGCCGGCAACTACGCGAACTTCGCCGCGGTCACGCCGGCCGAGCTGCAGAAGTTCGGCATCTCATGGTCGCTCAAGCTCACCAACGAAGGCGCCTATCTTCGCGCTTGTCGTCGGCCTGCTGATCGCCAATTTCCTCCCGCGCCTCGCCGACGCGCTCTCCGAAGCGGTGCGGCCGGAGCTTTACATCAAAATCGCGATCGTCATCCTCGGCGGCTTCTTCGCCGTAACCGCCGCCGGCAAGCTCAACCTCGCGACCTCGCTCCTCGTGCGCGGCGTCGCCGCGATCATCGAGGCCTATCTCATCTATTGGGCGGTGGTTTATTTCATCGCGCGCAAATGGTTCGGCTTCTCGCGCGAATGGGCGGCGCCGCTCGCTTCGGGCATCTCGATCTGCGGCGTGTCGGCGGCGATCGCGACCGGCGGCGCGATCCGCGCGCGGCCGGTGGTGCCGGTGCTGGTGTCTTCGCTGGTGGTCGTGTTCGCGGTGGTCGAAGTGCTGATCCTGCCGTTCCTGGCGCAGACGTTCCTCGCGCACGAGCCGCTGGTCGCGGCGGCCTGGATGGGCCTTGCGGTCAAGACCGACGGCGCGGCGGTCGCGGCCGGCGGCATCACCGAGTCGCTCATCGCCGCCAAGGCGGCGGCCGGCGGCGTCAACTATCAGCCCGGCTGGATGCTCGGCACCACCGCCACCATCAAGGTGTTCATCGACATCTTCATCGGCGTGTGGGCGTTCGTGCTCGGCACCATCTGGACGAAGCATATCAACGTCACGCGCGATAAGGCGCGGGCGGTGGAGATCTGGCAACGCTTCCCGAAGTTCATCCTCGGCTTCGTGCTCACCTTCGCGGTAGGGCTCTATCTCGCGCTCGGCACGCCGGCGAACCTCGCCGCCAAGGTGCCGGCCGCGATCGGCGAAGCGAACGCCTTCCGCGTCATCTTCTTCATTCTCACGTTCTTCTCGATCGGCCTGCTCTCGAACTTCCGCCGGCTGTGGCAGGAAGGCATCGGCAAGCTCGCCGCGGTCTACGTCGTGAGCCTGTTCGGCTTCGTCATCTGGGTGGGGCTGGCGATCTCCTGGCTGTTCTTCGCCGGCGTCACGCCGCCGCTTGCGAGATAAAACAAATCAACGGGAGTGCCCAATGCTGCACGACAACATCGGCGAACAAATACGCGCGCTGCCGGCCGAACCCCTGCTGCCGATCGAGAAGAAGCTGATCGGCTGGAGCCTCGGGCTCGGCATCGCGCTGCTGATCGTGCTCGCTGCGATCAGCCGGCTGTTATAAGTCGGTAGGGTGGGCTAAGGCGCGAAGCGCCGTGCCCACGCGGATCATATAACCGCGAATTGTTTGTAACGCGTGGGCACAGCGTCCTCCCGCTTGCGCGGGAGTTCCGCCTTAGCCCACCCTACTGCTGCAGCGTTCCGTTTGGGCTCGCCTGGTCGACCGCCGTCGGCAGCTGCTCGGCGAGCACGTTCAGCACCTGATCGATCGGCAGGCCGAAGTGGGCGGCGAGCTGCCTCACCTGATCGTTGCCGAGCGCGGCGCGCAGCTGATCGGGCGTGACCGACATGTTGGCGCCGCTGCCGAGCCACGATTGCACCTGCGGGCCGAGCCCGCCCTGCTGGAGCTGATTGACGAGGCCCCCCAGGTTGCCGAGGTTGGTCTTCGCAAGCGCGGCGTTGATCAGCGCCGGCACGGCGGCGGCCTCGGCCTGGCCGAGCACGCCCTTCAGAGCTCCGCCGAGACTGTCGAAAAGTCCCATTATTTCCTCCTCCTGTTAGAACCGCTGCGCTAGGCGAGGAATCACTGCGGCCGTTTCTCGTTCTCCGCGGCGCGGAATGACTCGCGCTCCGCATCCTTCTCGCACATGTAGGCGCCGCCCTTCTCGCTGAAATGCCGGCCGTAGTTGGCGGTGCCGCTGAAGTGATAAATGTGCGAGTTGAGATTGACCCACACGACGATGTCGCCGGGACAATGCGCCTTGGCCCGCGCCTCTTCCTGATATTGATTGGCGCCGGTCGGCGCGGTCGCGGCGGGAGCTGGTGCGGGCGTAGCCGGAGCCGGTCGCGCCGGGGCCGCGGCCGAGGGGGCGGGAGCCGGCGCGGGCGTATGCGTCGACGGTGCAGGCGCGGGAGCCGCGGGAGCCGGTGCCGCGCTCTTTTGCTCAGGCGCGGGAGCCGCGGGCGGGGGCGCGGCCGCGGTCTGCCCGGCACGGCATTTGGCGACGTAATCCTTCTCCGTGCCTTTGGCCGGATCCGTGCTGGCGCGCCACTCGTCGCGGCAGGCGCGGGCGGTCTTCGTTGTCCCGGCAGCGGGTGGGCTGGCGGCCGGTGATGCGGGCGCCGCCGCGGTGCCTTCGCCGCGGCACTTCGCGATGTAATCTTTCTGCGTACCCTTGTTGGGATCGGTGCTGGCGCGCCATTCGTCGCGGCACTCCCGCGCGGTCTTCGCCCCACCCGCGGCGGGCGGAGCGGCGGCTGGTGTCGATGAGGGTGCGGCCGCCGTGCCTTCGCCGCGGCACTTCGCGATGTAATCTTTCTGCGTGCCCTTGTTGGGATCGGTGCTGGCGCGCCATTCGTCGCGGCACTCCCGCGCGGTCTTCGCCCCACCCGCGGCCGGCGGGGCGGCGGCTGGTGTCGCCGCGGGCGCGGCCGCCGTGCCTTCGCCGCGGCACTTCGCGACGTAATCCTTTTGCGTACCCTTGTTCGGATCGGTGCTGGCCCGCCATTCGTCGCGGCATTCCTTGGCGGTCTTTGCCGCCGCGCCCGTCGGGCGCGCGGCTGGGGCCGCTGTCGCGCCCTCGCCCCGGCACTTGGCGACGTAGTCTTTTTCCTTGCCCTTGGTGGCATCGGTGCTCGCCCGCCACTCGTCGCGGCATTCCTTGACGGTCTTCTGCTGGCCGAGCGCGGCCGGCGTGGCGAGTGCCGCGATCACCGCGGCGACCGTGATGGCGCCAAACAGGGTTTTCATCGTCTGCTCCCTAAGCGAGGTGGGGACGCGCGCAGGCGTCCGATAGTTGCGCAACTGATGACGAAGGCAGCGCCGGCCGCGGCCGCCCGGCGCGTGGCCCAATCAACATCCTGCGGGACGCGTGCACGCACGCGAACCTCGACTTCGAATCCCAGCCCCGTCGAATTGGATACAGCCGGTGAAGAAGCTACGCGCCTTCCTCGCACTTTTTCAGAAAGCTGTTACGCGCGGCGCCGGAAAGCTTCTTGCCGTCCTTGTCCACCGCCTTGGGCTCGCACGCGTCGGCCTTGCATTTCTTCAGGTACGAAGTTTTCGCCGCGCCCGCCAGCGGTTTGCCGTCTTTGCCCACTGCCTTGCTTTCGCAGCTCTCCTGCGCGAGTGCCGACCCGATGGCGAAGGCCGACATCAGCGCGACGATCATGACCCGTTTCATGTCATCTTCCTCCGTTCACCCGCATGAGTACGGGCGAGCGGTAAAATCCTATTCCTACCTGGCCGGCAAGTGAAGGGGCGCCCGGTCGCACAGCGGCAAGCGGCCGGGTGGCGCACGCAATATGAAGACAGCCGCCCGCTTCGGGTATGATGCAAGAATGCCTCTCCGCCGGCCCGCCATTCGATTCGATTCACGCCGCCGGCTTTGCCGCGTTCTGCTCGCTGCGCTGCTGATGGCCGCATGTCCAATTCCGTTTGCGATGAGCGCTTCCCCGACGCTCGACGCCATGATGGCCGAGTATCGTCGAAAGCTCGCGGAATACACGGCGGCTCGTCAGGATTACGAGGAAAAAACCAACGCCTATTGGAAGTCGATTGCGGAAAAACGGCGGCTGCGGAACAACAAGCGTCGCAGCGGCGAGGCGATCCTGCTCGCGGACTACGTGCTGACCCAACCGCCGGTCTATGCGGGGCCGCCCAAGCCCATCGATCCCTCCGCGCCCAAACAAGAGCCCCCGCCGATCGCCAAGAAATACGTTCCGGTCGTCGCCGATTTCCTCAGGTCGGCCGCCGAGCAGTTCAATTTCATTCCACGCCCGCCCGATCACGAAATCGACTACAAGCGAGCCTACGTCAAGGTCGCGTCCGCCGCGGGGCTTAGCAAAGAACAGGTGGTTCGAATTTATGGGTTCGAAGCCGGCGGCAATGGTGGGTACGACGTGCAGGCGGGCTTGGAATACGATACGCCGGGCGCGCAGGCGATTTCCACCGCGCTCGGGTACAATCAGCTCCTTGCCACAAACAGCGTGGAACTTCTCGCCGAGCAGGGCGATCGATTCATCGACGCCCTGCGAGTCAAGATGGCGGGTTTGTCGGGGGAGAAAAAATCGGCACTTGCGGCCAAACTGGCCATCGTCCAGCGCATGGTCGCTTTCGCGCGCACCGTGCCTGACGAATGGAGCGAACACGAAAAACTGGCGGATACCCCGCAAGGGCTCGGCGTCCACGCACTTTTATTAGACATCGACGTCGGCCCATTGCTGCAAACCCAGAAGCTTCTGGACTCCGTCGTTTTCGCGCGCAAGCAGGGCTACCCCGGCTCGCTGACCGCGGCCGAGCTCGAGATGATGAACCTGACCGGCGACGGCAATGGCTTCGACATGGTCACTATGCCCGCGTCGCTGCGCACCCAGGTTCCGACCGCGAATTTTTTTCAGCCGGCCGGCTACCGAGAGAATCCGGTGGCCATTCGCAACAACACGGTGGCGAAATTGCTGGCGGCAACCGATGCGAAAATGGACAGTGAGAGCAAATTGCAGGGCGCAAAGGACATGGCGGCGGCGTTCTAGGTAAGGGAGGGCACCATGGGTAGAAAGATCATTTTGTTGTCGGACGGGACCGGCAATTCCGCGGCGAAGGTCTGGCGCACCAACGTCTGGCGCGTGTTCGAGAGTCTCGATCTTTCCGAGTCGGACCAGGTGGCCCTCTACGACGACGGCGTGGGTACGTCTTCCTTCAAGCCCGCGGCGATCCTTGGCGGGGCGTTCGGCTACGGTCTCAAGCGCAACCTTCTCGATCTTTATAAATTCGCCTGCCGCAACTATCGCAATGACGATGATGAAATCTTTGGATTTGGCTTTAGCCGCGGTGCCTTCACGATCCGGCAGTTGATCTGGTTCATCCTCGAACAGGGCCTGGTGCAGGCGGACTCGGAGGCGGAGCTGGACGCCAAGGCCAGGGCGGCCTATCGGGCGTTTCGCGCAGACAACTTCCATACGTTCTGGCGCATCGAGAACATCGTGCGCTGGATTCGCGATCTCGTGCTGAGAAGCAAATATTCCAAGGCAGACAACCGGCAAAACCCGAAAGTCCGCTTCCTCGGGCTTTGGGACACGGTCGCCGCCTATGGCACGCCGATCGAGGAAATGACCCGGGGGATCAGCCAGTGGATTTGGCCCTGGCAGCTGCCCTCCTGCAAGCTCGATCCTCGCGTACAAAGGGCATGCCACGCGCTCGCCATCGACGACGAGAGGACGACGTTCCATCCGGTCCTTTGGGACGAACGGCAGGAAAAGCCGCTCCTGCCGCGCGAGGACGGAGAGTGCTACCTCCGCGACGAGCGCATCAGCCAAGTCTGGTTTCCGGGCGTGCATTCAAACGTCGGTGGCGGCTATCCCGACGACTCGCTTTCTCAGGTATCGCTCGTCTGGATAATGCAAGAAGCGGTTCTTGCCGGCGTTCAATTCAAATCGGCGCCGGCCGCGAACCCGCAAACCGTGGGTCACCCGCCCACGGCGCAGGACAAAGACGGACGACTCTATGATCCGCGCAGCGGACTCGGTGGCTACTACCGCTACGGCCCGCGCAATATTCTCGAGCTTTGCAAAGATTTATTGTCGCGCGAGGGGGCCGAAATCCTGCCCAAAATACACGAGAGCGCGCTGCAAAGGATCAAGAACAACGCGCATCTTTATGCGCCCAAAGGCCTGCCGCGGCGCTATCAAGTCGTGGAGGCCAACGGAGTGGTGCTCGCCCCCGAGAAGAATCCCTACGAAAAGCCCGATCAAAGTCGCGCGCGCGGGAACATCCAGGAAAAGGTTTGGAACCTGATTTGGCTGCGCCGCATCGTCTATTTCGCCACCGTGGGCGTTTCCATTTATCTGGCCGGCTTTCCGCTGGCCAGAGCCCTTCCCCCGACCGACGAGCTCACCAACCCGTTGCGATGGCTATCGGACATCGTGCGGATGATCGGCTCGTTCCTGCCGGACGCCGTGACGACATGGATCAACGGCTATGCGCGCGCGCCTGGCAAGTTCCTGGTCGTTGGTGTCGTGCTGGTGGGGTGCTTTTGGCTGGGTTCATGGCTCGCGGCGAGAATCCAAAATAAGATGTCCGTTTACTGGCGAGACGCTTTGGCAGGCGAGCTGGTCGACGTTGGGGAACCACGGGATCCCATCTACAGGCTTCGCACGCACTGGTTATATCGCGCGGCTCACGACGACCTGAAAAGATACGTGGCACCGGCGGCATTCGCCTTTTTGACCCTCTATGTCGCTTTGACGTTCGCGAGTCATGCGGCGTTCAATATATTGGATGACGCCGGATACATTTGCCGGGAAACGGCAACGAAGGATAAGTTGGTGAACCTGTCGATCAAAACCGCGCACAAACCCGACGCTGTCGAAACGCAGGAGATGGAATTCAACGCTTCGAATTTATGCCAAAGCACCGGGGTTTGGCTCGAAGCGCGCGGGCAATATGTGATCACGTTCGACAGCACGAATGATTTTTACGACGGCGATATCCCCGCCGCGCAGGGATTTTATTCGACCGATCCGCCGTCGCTCTGGCAGAAAGCCGTCATGATCAGCGGCGTGCCGCTGAGGCGGGAGCTGATCCGCCCGTGGTTCAGGATCGTCGCGCGAATGGGAGGAACGGGCGGCGAAGAGAGTTTCCTCGACCCGGATTTGACGGATATTCACTGGATCAACGAAAAGATCTCCGCGACGCGGGATGGCGAGCTGTTTCTGTTCGTCAACGACGCCGTCATCGCCATTCCCGGCCTGTACGACTATTTCTATCGGAACAACAAGGGTTCAACCAAGGTGACGATCAAGCGCACCAGATAACCGGTGCCGTTCGTCGGCGGTATCGGGTCGGTGGCCGAAGCGGCTCCCCACCGCGCGTCAGCAGCCGAGCGCGCCGGCGAGCCCGGCAAAATCGGAAACGATAAGATTGGGCCGGTGCGGCGTCTCGCCGAACGGACGCTCGCGGCGGTCGATGAAGGCGGTGCTCATGCCGGACGCCTTGGCGCCGATGCAGTCGAACGCGTGGTTGGCGACGAACAGGATGCGGGCGCGATCCTCGCCGACGATCTCCGCCGCCTTGGCGTAGGTTGCAAAGTGCGGCTTGAAGTAGCCGGCCGCCGCGACCGAGATCACGTGGTCGAAGGCAAAACCGATGTGCGGCGCCGCGGCGGCGAGCATGTCGGGATCGCCGTTCGAGAGGATCGCCAGGCGATAGCCGTGCGCGCGCAGCTGCTCGAGCGCGGGCACCACGTCGGGAAACGGCTTGAGCCGTTCGATCGCGGCGACGAGGTCGTGCACCTCGGCCGCGGTGTAGCCGATGCCGCAGCGGTCCATCACGTAGGCGACGGCGCGCTCGCCGATGGTGCGGTAGGGCGTGTGGCCGCGGTCGATGAGCGCGTCGATCATCGAGTTCTCGAAGTGCGTGCGCCGCCACCAGGTGACGAAACTGCCCGGCTTTCCCTGCCAGCCCTTGCGCGCGAGAAAGGGCGTGACGAACTCGGTAAGCCCGCGCTGCATGTCGACGATGGTGCCGTACTGATCGAAGGCGAGCACCTTGATGTCGCGCAAACTTTCCACGGTGTTTTTGTCTCCACAATTGTAGGGTGGGCAAAACGGCCGAAGGCCGTGTGCCCACGCGTGCTTGATAATATCTCCGCGTGGGCACGCCGGCTTCGCCGGCTTTGCCCACCCTACAGCTTCCGCTATGCGGCCGGCGCGGTCCAGGTCGCCGGTTTGTGTATTGGCCTCCGGCTAGGCCGGCGCATAGACTGCCGTCGCAATCAAAAATGAAGTCGGGTGAGGCAACCATAGGAGCGGCGCCATGCGCGCGACCATGCGTCTGAAATCGAACCTTTGCGCCGGCGCGGCGGCGCTCTGCGTCGCGGTTGTGCTCGCCGCCACCCCCGCGCGGCTGCACGCGCAGCAGAGTTCCGGCGGCATCCGTGTGGGCGACGCCGACCTCGGTGGCGTCGTCACCGGGCCGAACGGGCCCGAGGCGGGCGTGTGGGTGATCGCGGAGACGACCGACCTTCCCACGCGCTTCGCGAAGATCGTGGTGACCGATGAGCGCGGGCGCTACGTGCTGCCCGACCTGCCGGCGGCGACCTACAGCGTGTGGGTGCGCGGCTATGGGCTCGTCGACTCGCCCAAGGTGCAGACCACGCCGGGCAAGCAAATCGATCTCAACGCCGTGCCGGCGCCAAGCCCGAAGGCCGCGGCGGAATATTACCCGGCGATCTACTGGTACGCGATGCTGAAAATCCCCGGCAAGAGCGAGTTCCCGATCGGAAACGTGCCGAGCCAGCTCCACTGGATGGACGTGATCAAAACAAACGGCTGCTACACCTGCCATCAGCTCGGCAACAAGGCAACGCGCACGATTTCGCCGGCGCTGGGCGAGTTCAAAGACTCGCAAGAGGCTTGGACGCGCCGCATCCAGTCGGGCCAGGCCATGACCCAGATGGTCAACAACATCGGCCGGCTCGACACGCAACGCGCGATCAAACTGTTTGCCGATTGGACCGACGGCATCGAAGGTGGCGCGTTGCCCGCAACGCAGCCGCAGCGGCCGCAAGGCGTCGAGCGCAACGTCGTCATCAGCGTGTGGGACTGGGCCGGCCCCAAGGCGTATCTGCACGACGCGACGGCGAGCGACCGGCGCAACCCGCGCGTCAATCCGAACGGCATGGTGTTCGGATCGCCCGAGGAAAGCACCGACTATTTCCCGATCCTCGACGTGAGCGCCAACAAGGCGACGCAAGTGAAAATGCCGGTGCGCGATCCCAAGACGCCGACCTCGAAGGACAATCCGCGCGGGCCGTCGCAATACTGGGGCGACGAGGCGATCTGGGACAGTCAGACCAGCATGCACAGCATGGCGATGGACGAGAAAGCGCGCGTGTGGTTCGCCGCGCGCGTCGGCGCGCCGGCAAATCCGGACTTCTGCAAGAAGGGATCGGATCATCCGTCGGCGAAGCTCACGCCGATCGAACAATCGGGACGGCATATTTCCATGTTCGATCCGGCGAGCGGCAAGACCACGCTCGTGCGCACCTGCTTCCCGACCCATCATCTGAGCTTCGCGGCGGACGCCAACAACACCCTGTGGGCGAGCGCCGGCGGGCCGGCGAGCGGCGTCATCGGCTGGCTCAACCGCAAAATGTTCGAGGAGACCGGCGACGAGGCGAAGTCCCAGGGCTGGACCGCGCTGATCCTCGACACCAACGGCAACGGCAAGCGCGACGAGGGTTATGTCGAGCCCAACCAGCCGGTCGATCCGACCAAAGACAAGCGCATCAACGCGGCGTTCTACGGCATTGCCGTGAACCCGAACGATGGCACCATCTGGGGCTCGGTGCTGGGCCAGCCCGGCTACGCCATCCGCCTCGACCCCGGCACCAATCCGCCGGCGACCGCGCTCGCCGAGGTCTACGAACCGCCGGCCCCCGGCTTCGGTCCGCGCGGCATGGATATCGACCGCAAGGGCGTCGCGTGGATTCCGCTCTCGAGCGGCCACATGGCGAGCTTCGACCGCTCGAAGTGCAAGGGTCCGCTCAACGGCCCCACCGCCACCGGCAAGCATTGCCCGGAAGGCTGGACGCTTTATCCGTTCCCGGGCCCGCAGATGCAGGGGGTCGACGAGACCGGTTCGGCCGAGGCGAGCTACTACACCTGGGTCGACCAGTTCGATACGTCGGGGCTCGGCCGCGACGTGCCGTTCGCGACCGGCAACGCCAACGAGTCGGTGCTCGCCCTCGTCGATGGCAAGTGGGTGAACCTGCGCGTCCCCTACCCGATGGGCTTCTACGCCAAATGGATCGACGGGCGCATCGACGATCCCAACGGCGGCTGGAAGGGCAAGGGCGTGTGGGCGACCACCGGCACGCGCGCGCCGTTTCATATGGAAGGCGGCAAGGGCACGTTGCCGAAGGTGGTGAAGTTCCAGGTGCGCCCCGACCCGTTAAGTCAGTGATCAGTGATTAGTAAACAGTGATCAGTCGTTCGCCTGGTCACTGATCACTGATTACTGTTTACTGGGCTGGTCATGATTGACCAGCCCTTCACGCCGCACGTCATCTTCGGGCTCGACCCGATGGCGGTATCGACCGCGATCCTGCTCGCCACTTACGGCGCGATCATCTGGGACAAGCTCAACCGGTCGATCGTCGCGCTGCTCGGCGCTTCGATGATGATTCTCGTCGGCGCGCTCGATCAGAGCGAAGCCGTGCGCGGGATCGACTGGAACACGCTGGGCCTGCTCGCCGGGATGATGATCCTCGTCTCGATCTCGCGCCGCTCCGGCATGTTCCAATACGTGGCGATCTGGTCGGCGCGGCGCGCCAAGGCTAGTCCCGCCGGCATCCTGCTGTTGCTCCAGCTCACCACCGCGGTGGTTTCCGCGCTGCTCGACAATGTCACGACGGTGCTGCTGATCGTGCCGGTGACGCTCGTCATCACCAGCGAGCTCGACGTGCCTCCCTACCCGTTCCTGTTCGCCGAGGCGTTCGCTTCCAACATCGGCGGCGCCGCAACCCTGATCGGCGATCCGCCCAACATCATGATCGGTTCGCTCGCCGGGCTCGATTTCAACGCCTTCATCTTTAATCTCACACCGGTGATCGTCGTCGTGATGGCGGCGCAGATGCTGGTCATGCATTTGCTGTGGGGTCAGCGGATGAGATCGGCCGCCGCGCAGCGCGAGCGCGTCATGGCACTGCGCCCGGCCGACGCGATCCTCGATCACGTGCTGCTCAAGCAGGCAACCGCGGTGCTCGGGATCGTGATCCTCGCCTTCGTGTTCGCCCGCCAGCTCAACGTCGCGCCGGCGACGGTAGCGATGGCCGGCGCCGCCGTGCTGATGTTCCTCGACAATTGGCAGCACCACAACGAAAAGCAGTCGGCGAACGTCCATAAGACATTCAGCGACGTCGAGTGGATCACGATCTTCTTCTTCATCGGTCTGTTCGTGATCGTGCACGGGGTCGAGGTGAGCGGCCTGCTCGGCGTGCTCGCCGAGAAGCTCGTGACGTTCACGGGCGGCGATCTCGCGAGCGCCGGCTACGCGATCTTGTGGGGATCGGCCTTGCTCTCGGCGATCATCGACAACATCCCGGTGGTCGCGACCCTGATCCCGCTGATCAAGAGCGCGGCGCCGGCTTTCGGCGGGCCCGAGCGCATCGAGCCGCTGTGGTGGTGCCTCTCGCTGGGCGCCTGCCTGGGCGGCAACGGTACCCTGATCGGCGCGTCCGCCAACCTGACGGTCGCCGGGCTTGCCGAGCGCAACGCCGTGCCGTTCCGCCTCCTCACCTACACCGCCTATGCCTTCCCGATGATGCTGCTCTCGGTCGCCATCTGCCACGCCTATGTGTGGTGGCGCTATTTCTGACCGAAAGCCCGCCGATTGCGCATTGACCGGGCGCACGGGCTTGAATTATCTAGGCACCACACAGTCGGGAAAACCGGCGCGGCGTCTGTGGTTTCCGGCGATCGGCACTAGTGTCGCCAGCCACTCCATGGGGGATGGAAATTTGCGCGGTCTGCTGAAACTCAGCGATTGGATCGATCGGCTCAACGAAAAATTCGGCGTGGTTGCCAATTGGCTGGTGCTGCTGGCCTGCGTGATCAGCGCCGGCAACGCGGTGAGCCGGTATCTTTTCAGCGAAAGCTCGAACGGCTGGCTCGAAGTGCAATGGTACATGTTCGCCGGCATGGTCCTGCTCGGCGGCCCCTACACGCTCAAGATGAACGAGCACGTGCGCGTCGACCTGGTCTACGGGATGGTGTCGGAACGCACGCGCATCTGGATCGACATCGTCTGCGGCGTGCTGTTCCTCATGCCGATCTGCGCGATTCTGATCTATTTCACCTGGCCCTGGTTCGTCGAATCGTGGCGGCTCGGTGAGGAGTCGTCCAACGCCGGCGGCCTGATCCGCTGGCCGGTCAAGCTCGTCCTTCCCGTCGGCTTCGCGCTGATGCTGCTGCAGGGAATTTCCGAGCTGATCAAGCGGGTCGCGGCGCTCGAGCATGTGATCGAGGCCGACTTCAAATACGAAAAGCCGCTTCAATGAACTGGATTCGCGACAACCTCGCGCCCCTGATGTTCGGGGGCATGGTCCTGTTCATGCTGATCGGCTACCCGGCGGCGTTTTCGCTCGCCGCCACCGGGCTTTTCTTCGGCTTCATCGGCATCGAGTTCGGCCTGATCCGCCCCGATTTCCTCGGCAACCTGACCTATCAGCTGTTCGGCATCGTCTCGAACGACCTGTTGCTGGCGATCCCGTTCTTCACGCTGATGGGGGCGGTGCTCGAGCGCTGCGGGCTTGCCGAAGACATGCTCGATTCGATCGGGCAGCTGTTCGGCCCGGTGCGCGGCGGACTGTCCTACGCGGTGATTTTCGTCGGCGCCATTCTCGGCGCCATCACCGGAACGGTCGCCGCCTCGGTGATCGCCATGGGCGTCATCTCGATGACGCCGATGCTCAAATACGGCTATTCGACCCGGCACACGATGGGGGTGATCGCAGCCTCCGGGACGATCACGCAGCTTATCCCGCCCTCGCTGGTGCTCGTCGTGCTCGCCGACCAGCTCGGCCGTTCGGTTGGCGACATGTACGCCGGCGCCATCGGCCCGAGCATCATCCAGGTCGCGCTGTTCTGCGGCTGGGTTCTCATCGTCAGCATCATTTGGCCGAAGGACGTGCCGGCGCTGCCGATCGAAGCGCGCACCCTGCACGGCTGGGCGCTCTGGTACAAATGCCTGCGCGGCATCATTCCCTCGCTCGGGCTGATCTTCCTCGTCCTCGGCACCATCTTCATGGGGCTCGCGACGCCCACCGAGGCGGGCGCCATGGGCGCGGTCGGCGCCATCGCGCTCGCCGCCTTCCAGCGCACGCTCACCTGGAAACTGCTCTACCAGGGGATGGCTTCGACCATGCGCATCACCGCCATGGTGACCTACATCCTGATCGGCGCGCGCACCTTCAGCCTGGTGTTCCAGGGCGTGGGCGGGAAGGTGTGGATCGAGGACATGCTCACCTCGCTGCCGGGCGGCGCGGTCGGCTTCCTGATCTTCGTCAACGCCTTCATTTTCGTGATCGCGTTCTTCCTCGATTTCTTCGAAATCGCCTTCATCATCATTCCGCTGCTGGCGCCGGCCGCGACCAAGCTCAACATCGACCTCGTCTGGTTCGGCGTCCTGATCTGCGCCAACATCCAGACGAGCTTCATGCATCCGCCGTTCGGTTTCGCCCTGTTCTATCTGCGGGGAATCGCGCCGAGAACGGTCAAAACCTCCGACATTTACATGGGCGCGATCCCGTGGATCTTCACGATGGTGATCCTGGTCGCCATCGTGATCTTCTGGCCGGGCTCGGTGACCTACTGGATCGAGTCGAGCACGTCCGGCGGCCCGGTCCAATTGGACCTGCCGATGCCGGAAGCCCCGCCCCCGCTCGACCTTTCCGAGCCGCCGAAGCGGTAGACTCCGTAGGGTGGGCTAAGCGCGCCGATGGGCGCGCGTGCCCACGCGGATTTTGTTTTGTTCAACGGGCCGAAGTCCGCGTGGGCACGGCGTCGCTACGCTCCGCCTTAGCCCACCTACGGCCCACGGCACCAAACTATTTATTCCCCACCACCGCCGTCACGTCGACCTCGACCAGCATGCCGGGCCAGGCGAGCTGGTTGATGTTAAGGAAGGTGTGCACCGGCAGCGGCAGGCCGGCAAAAGCTTCGGCGCGGCATTTGCCGGCGTCCATCTGAAAGCGGATGTCGGTGACGTAAGTGACGATCTTCACGGTATCGCCGAGCGTCGCGCCGTTCTTCTCCAGCACGCGCTTGATTTTGTCGTAGGCGTAGCGGCACTGCCCCATGAAGTCGCCGAGGTGTCGGATGACACCGCGCGTCGCGCCCTCGTCCTCGGCGCCGACCCCGGCGAGGAAGATCATCTTGGCGCCGGGCAAGGCGACGGTCACGGCTTCCGAGAACAGGCCCTTGGTCCATTCGCTGTAATTGTAGTTCTTCTTTTCGAGGGACTGCGCTGAAGCGGCGGCGGGCGCCATCATGAGCGCGAGGGCGAGCGCGAACATCGTCTTCTGCATCCGATGTCTCCTTTGGTGGCTGGTGGCTGTTCACGCCCGCGGCTTCACGTCGAGGCGCACGGCGATGCCGTCAAGTTCGGGCGAGACCGCCGGATAGCGCGCCATCACCTGCGGATCGTGGCCGGGGACGATGTGGTCGTGCGCCGGGGCGTGGGCGGCGAGCGCGCCGAACGCCTCGAGCATGTCGCCGACATGGAGGGCGGTCGAGAACGGCCGGCCGCTCTCCATGTTCTCGTAGAAGTGCGTCACGTCGGAGGCGACCACCACCCAGCCGCGCCGCGTGTGCACGCGCACGAACTGCAGGCCGGCGGAATGGCCGGGCCCGGGATGGAGCGTGATGCCGGGCGCAAGCTCCGCCGGCCCGTTGTAGAAATCGACGCGGCCCGCGTAGTTGAGCCGCACCATCCCGACTACGTCCTCGACTTCGAAGGCATTGCGCAGCCGCGCGTGGCACATGAGGCGGCCGGTGGCATAGCGCATCTCCGGCTCCTGCAAATGAAAGCGCGCGCGCGGGAATTTGTGAAAGTTGCCGACGTGATCGTAATGCATGTGGGTGAGGATCACGTGCTCGACCGCATTGGGATCGACGCCGACGAGGCGCAGCGCCTCGACCGGGCAGCGCAGGAACGTACGGCCACGCCGCGCCGCCACCTCCGCCGTGAAGCCGGTGTCGATCACGTAGGCACCGGTCTCCGACACGGCGACCCAGACGAAATAATCCATCGGCATCGGCCCGTCGTGCGGATCGCCGCCGATGAAGTGATCGCTGCGCTTGGCCGCGCGGTTGGCGTAGCGGATGGCGAAGAGGTCGTAGACGGGGAGATCGTTGGGCATGGGGCGCCGACATTACATGGGTGAATGGCGAATGGTCGGGAAGTGGCGAATAGCGAGTGGCGAATAGTATCGACGAAATCACCTCCATTCGCTATTCGCTATTCGCTATTCGCCATTCGCATCCTCCACTCGCTATTCGCCGGCAGTACACGAGGTCTCCATGGGTGAATTCGCCATCGGGCAAGGGGTGCCCCGGTTCGAGGATCCGCGGCTCATTCGGGGCGGCGGCCGCTATATTGACGACGTGGCGCTCCCCGGCACGGCCTACGCCGTCATGCTACGCTCGCCGCATGCGCATGCGCGCATCCGCGCGTTCGACGCGGGCAAGGCGAAGGCCGCGCCCGGCGTGCTCGCGATCCTCACCGGGGCCGATTGGGCGGCGTCGGGCTTCGCCGACCTGCCGGTGCCGGGCGGGCTCAAACGCCGCGACGGCTCGCCCATGTACCGGCCGCGCTACCCGGCGCTGGCGTCCGATCGCGTGCGCTACGTCGGCGATCCGATCGCCTTCGTGGTGGCGGATACCCAGCGCCAGGCGATGGACGCCGCCGAGCTGATCGAGGCCGATTACGAGCCGCTGCCGGCGAACACGTCGACCGCGGACGCCGTGAGCGCGAACGCGCCGCGCGTGTGGGACGATTGCGCCGACAACATCTGCTTCGTCGCCGAGTTCGGCGACAAGGCGGCGACCGACGCCGCCTTCGCGCGCGCCGACAAGGTGGTGCGCCACCGCTTCGTCATCAACCGCATCACCGCCGCGACCATGGAGCCGCGCGGCGCGGTCGGCGACTACAACGTGGCGGACGGCCGCTACACGCTCTACACCGGGTTGCAGCGCGCGCATCCGATCCGCTCCGAAGTGGCGAAGATTCTCAAACTTCCGGAAAGCAAGCTGCGCGTCGTCGCCGGCGACATCGGCGGCAGCTTCGGCATGAAGTCGCCGGTGTTCAACGAATCCGTCCTCGTGCTGCTCGCCTCGAAGACGATCGGCCGGCCGGTCAAGTGGACGAGCACGCGCTCCGACGCTTTCCTCGGCGACCCACAAGGGCGCGACAACGTCAGCGACGCCGAGCTGGCGCTCGACCGCGACGGCAATTTTCTCGGCTTCCGGGCGAAGACGCTCGCCGCCGCCGGCGCTTATTTGCAGGTCGGCATGCAGGCCTGCATCTTCAACGCTGGCACGCTCGCCGGCGTCTACCGCACGCCGGCGATGCACGCCGAGATCACCGCGGTCTTCACCAACACGAACCCGGTGCGGCCTTATCGCGGCAACGGCCGTCCCGAGGCCGCCTACGTGATCGAGCGTATTGTCGATCTTGCCGCCGACGAGATGGGCACCGACCCGGCGGAGTTGCGGCGGCGAAACTGCATCCCGCCCGCGGCGCTGCCGTTCAAGACCGCGCTCACCTTCACCTACGACAGCGGCGAGTTCGAGAAAGGCATGGACATGGCGCTCAAGCTCGCCGACTACGCGGGCTTTGCCGGGCGCCGGGCCGAGGCGAACAAGCGCGGCAAGCTGCGCGGCATCGGCCTTTCCAACACGATCGAGCGCGCCGCGGCGGCGAGCGTCGAGGGCGCGGAAATCCGCTTCGACCGCTCCGGCGCCGCCACTATGTTTTCCGGCAGCGTGAGCCAAGGCCAGGGCCACGAGACCGTGTTCAAACAAATCGTATGCGACCGGCTCGGGCTCGACCCCGCCGAGGTGCAGTATTTGCAGGGTGACACCGACCAGCTGTTCTTCGGCGAGGGCACCGGCGGATCGCGCTCGGCGACGCTCGCGGGCTCCGCGTTTCTGAGCGCGAGCGAGAAGATCATCGACAAGGCAACGCGCATCGCCGCGCATCGCCTCGGCGTCGCGCTCGACGACGTGAAGTTCGCCGACGGCGTGTTCGCGGCGGCGGGCACGAACCGCACCACGACCATCAAAGAGGTGGCGAAGGACGCCGCCAACCCGGCGCGGCTGCCCAAGGGCATGGAGGCCGGCCTCATCGCCACCGCGGTCTACAACGCGCCGGTCGAAAATTTTCCCAACGGC
>Ga0210408_10001489_pt1 | contig 24470 bp, 20 predicted proteins | sample IncBWH4MmetaG_FD_155471 | JGI IMG/M metagenome (GOLD analysis project Ga0210408, IMG submission 155471) | Forest soil microbial communities from Barre Woods Harvard Forest LTER site, Petersham, Massachusetts, United States - Inc-BW-H-4-M | ecosystem: Environmental > Terrestrial > Soil >...
CACCGCGCAAGCACTCCAGGACATGTCCGCAACAACCTATAGCCCCGAGAAAGCAAAAACCATTAACCGCGCCCTCGCCAACTTCGAGCAGTCGCTCCTCGCGCCCGAGGGCTTGTCCGGGCGCCCCTGGTACAAGCACACCATTTACGCCCCCGGAATTTATGCCGGGTACGCCGCGGAGATCCTTCCCGGACCAACCGAAGCGCTGGACCGCAAGGACGCGATTGCATTCCGCCGCGAAGCCCAATCCCTGGCTGCCGCTCTTCAGCGTGCCGCTGCTACACTCGACACCGTGACCCGTCTCGCACAGGAAAAGGCAAATTGATGCGGACGGACTTCACCACTCGCTTCTGCTTCAGTGAGGCTGCGGGAGAAACACGCCGGCACCTCGAAAACGCCCCCTGGAGTTCTCTGCATGGGGCGCTTCGCGCTAGAATCACACCGATGCGAGTGCGTGTTCTATTTTTCGGTCAGCTCAAGGAAATTACCGGAATCGCTCAGGAAGACGCTGATCTGTCGGACGGCGCCCGCGTGGAAGACCTGTTCGAGCGCTATGGTCGTCGCTTTCCTCGCCTCGCGGAATTCCGTCCTTCGATTGCCGCCTCGGTGAATCAGGAATACGCGGGATGGCGCGCTCCGCTCGCGAGTGGTGATGAGGTCGCATTTCTCCCGCCCGTAAGCGGCGGGCAACAACCGGCCGTGGCCGAGGATGTTTTTCTCCTGGTTCGTGATGCCATCCGCCCGCAGGAAATTGTCGAAAGCCTCAAAGAGCCGGAAGACGGCGCCGTCGTGGTCTTCGATGGATTTGTTCGAAATAATTTCAAGGGCCAGCGCACGCTCTATCTCGAGTACGAGGCCTACGAGCCCATGGCCTACGCCAAGATGCGTGAAATCGGTGCGCAGGTGCGAGAGAAATTCCAGATTCACCGCCTGGCCATCGTTCACCGTCTGGGCCGCCTTGAAATCGGAGAGACCAGCGTTCTTATTGCCGTCAGCTCTCCCCACCGCGGCGCGGCCTTCGACGCCTGCCGCTACGCCATCGACACGCTCAAACGCAATGTCCCCATCTGGAAAAAAGAATATTTTGCCGGCGGCGCCATGTGGGCAGAGGGCGAATTCCCCACGCAGCAAGCCATTTCCCAACAGGACGAATCTAAACCCCTGTGAAAACGATAATTAGGACTCTTCCGGCAGCCACGGCCTCCGTTCAGGGGTCAACTGCTGTGAGAGGGATTGCCGCGGCCGCCGTCGGATTCCTCGCGCTCGTCGCTCCGGTTATTTTGGTTCAGGCTCAGTCGCAACAGAAATCCAATAAAATTCGAGTGCAAACAGACCTGGTCAATATCCTGGCAAGCGTCATTGACGCGCACGGCCGCCCTGTCCCGGATCTGATCGTCACCGATTTTGCTTTGAAAGAAGAAGGCGTGGCGCAAAAAATCGAACGCTTCGAAGCGGAAACAAACCGTCCGCTGGATCTGGCGCTGATGGTTGATTCCAGCATGAGCACTTTCAAAGATCTCAAGTTTGAAAACGAGGCGGCCGCGCATTTCATTCGCCAGGTGGTCAGGCCCGGCGACACGCTGGCGGTATTTGAATTCTCGGAGTCGGTGACGGAACTTTCGGAATTTTCCGACAACGTGGCGACGTTGCAGGCCGCGGCGCGGCGCATCACACCCGGCGCGGGAACCTCTATCTACGACGCCCTGGTGCTCGGGGGCCAAACTTTGAAGCGCCGCCCGTCTGGCCGCCGCCGGGCCATCGTCATGGTCACCGATGCGGGCGAAACCACTAGCGTGTCAAAATTTGAAGACGCCCGGCGCGCGGCCATTGCTTCCGAAGCGCTTCTTTACACTGTGGTGATCCGTCCGGTGAAGAGCGAAAGCGGCCGCAACACCGCCGGCGAGCACGCCCTGATTACGATTACCGACAGCACCGGCGGCGCGCAATTCGTCCTCGACGATCTCAACCAGCTCGATGCCATGTTCGATCGCATTGATCGCGAACTGCGCACCCAGTATCTGCTGGGCTACTATGCCACTCCGACTCCACCTCCGAACAGCATTCGGCACGTGGAGGTGAACGTAAACACCGGCGATGTCGTTCGGCACCGCAAAGAATATTTCACGGCGGCCAACTGATGAACCAATTCGTCGAAATCGCTGTGGATGCCGCCCGCGATGCCGGCGCCCTGCTTCTCGCCGATTTCAGCCGCCCGAAAAATATCTGCTATAAGGGTGAAGTCGATATCGTCACGGAGTCCGACCGGCGCTCCGAGGCCCTGATCGTGGGCCGGCTTCGCGATCATTTTCCCGGGCACGCCATTGTCGCCGAGGAAGGCGGCGCGGGAGCGGCCGGAGCGGCGCGCTATTGCTGGCACGTCGATCCGCTCGACGGCACCACGAATTTCGCGCACGGCTATCCGTGCTTCGCCGTCTCGCTGGGTCTGCTGGAGGATGGCGACCCGGTGGCCGGTGTTGTGTACAACCCGGTGAGCCGCGAGTTGTTCACCGCGGTGCGCGGCGAAGGCGCGTACCTGGACCACAAGCGCATTCACGTTTCGACTGTTGAAAATTTGGCGACCAGTCTTGTGGCCACGGGTTTCCCGACCGACAAGGTCCGCCAGAGTGTGAACATTAATTACTATTGGGCTTACACCATTCGCACCCACGGCGTCCGGCGCGATGGATCCGCTGCGCTGGATATGTGTGCTCTGGCTTGCGGGCGATTCGAAGCCTTCTGGGAATTTGGGCTCAAGTCCTGGGACACCGCCGCGGGAACATTGATGGTCAAGGAAGCGGGCGGCACGGTCACCGATTTCGCCGGCCGCCCGTATCATCCGGGAGACCTTGAAATTCTCTGTTCCAACGGACGGATTCATGGCGAAATGCAAACTGTCGCCGCCGATGTGGCCTCTCGCATGCTGGCCGGAGAGTCGAAACCGTAGTTACTTTTTGGAGGAGGCCAATGAACCAGATCGCCCTATTGCCGCCAAACATGCGCCATAGTAAATTGTCACTGCGACTCCGGCATTGCGCCTTCGCCGCGTGAATTCATGGAAACGCTCCTCAATCTCCTTTGGGTAGTGATCGCCGCGACCGCCACAATAATTTGGCGGACGCGGTGGGCGCAGGTTCCTCGTAGAATCCAACGAAAACCGCTCGAGGAATGGACTGCGCTCGCCTGCGCATTGGTTTTGCTTTTTTTCGCCGTGTCGCTCACCGACGACCTCCATGCGGAGATCATACTCGCAGAGGATTGCTTTGCAGGCCGGCGGCATTCGCCCACCGTGGGCCCGTCTTGCCATTCGGCAAAAACGTTGCGCGGCACTGCGCCGGCCGTATTTCACTACGAACCGACAACCATGCCATTGACGGAGTTCGGCATAGTTGTGGTCGTGCACTCCGCTGTGATTTCACATTTCAATTTCGCCGTAACCTCTGGCAGAGCTCCTCCATCCTTTCTCCCACAACCGGATTCGCATGACACGAAGTCATCGACCCCGGCGCTGACTATTCAGTCCTGAAATTAATTCCTGTTCCTTGAGAGCTCGGCCAATCCGAGTTCCGTAGGTTGTCTTTCATAGCTGGGCCTCTGATCAGGCGAGGACCCGAGATGGAGTTAGTTCCATGAAATCGTTCGCCATTCTTGTTTGTCTGCATGTGTGTGTCCTGGCGGCAGGTTGTGGCAGTTCCGAACGAAACCCCGCCGCGGAAGCTCCTCCACCAGTCCAGGTGGAGCACGAGCAGGACGCAGGCATCTTCAAGGTTGACCATCCCGAGCGTTTTCCCCTGGTCGCTGCCGTCAAGCACGACGCCGCGCCGGAATTGGCGGTGACCGGCACCGTGAATCCAGACATCGCCAAAACTGTCCCGGTGATTACTTTGGCCTCCGGCCGAGTCGTTGGCATTTACGCCCGGCTGGGTGGCACCGTGAAAAAGGGGCAGCGCTTGTTGACCGTTCGCAGCGATGACGTAGCTATGGGCTACTCCGACTACCGAAAGGCTGTATCGGACGAATTCCTCGCCAGAACGCAACTCGCTCGCGCCAAGGACTTGTACGCGCACGGAGCGAATTCCTTGAATGACCTCCAAGTCGCGCAAGATAATGAGGAGAAGGCGAAGGTAGATTTGGAAACCACGGCCGAGCACTTGCGGCTGCTTGGCAATGACCCGGATCACGTCAAAATGGTTGTGGACATTTTTGCTCCCGTCGCGGGTGTGATCACCGACCAGCAAGTAACGAATGCGGCGGGTGTGCAGGCGTTTTCTTCTACCAACCCATTCACAATTTCGGACCTGTCCACTGTGTGGGTCCTCTGCGATGTGTATGAGAACGACCTGCCTCAGGTTCACATGGGAGACACCGCTGACCTTCATCTTAACGCATACCCGAACCTGGCTTTGAAGGGGAAGGTGAGCAATATCGGACCGATTCTGGACCCGGTCATTCGCACAGCGAAGGTTCGCATCGAGGTGCAAAATCCAGGCATGTTGCGCGTGGGAATGTTTGTGACCGCCAAATTCCGCGGCCTGAAGAAAGATACTCACGCGGCCGTCCCTGCCACGGCTGTTCTGCATTTGCATGACCGGAACTGGGTGTATGTGCCGGCCAACGACAAGAGTTTCCAACGAGTGGAAGTGCGCACCGGCGTCATGTTGCCCGAAAACCTGCAGGAGATCATTTCGGGGATCAAGCCGGATGATCAAGTGATTCAAAATGCGCTGGTGTTCCAGAACACTGTGGAGCAATAGATGATCCGGCTCCTTGTTGACTTCGCCCTGGAGAATCGTTTTATCGTTGTAGCTACCACGATTCTCCTGTTCGTTTGGGGGGGCATATCCTTTCACCAGCTTCCCGTGGAAGCCTATCCGGATGTGGCCAACAACTACGTCGAAATCATCACCCAGTGGCCGGGAATCTCCGCGGAACAAATTGAACAGCAGGTCACGATTCCTCTCGAAGTAGTAATGAACGGCATCCCGCACGTCGTGCATTTGCGTTCCTTCTCCCTGTTTGGCCTTTCCGACCTGAAGTTGATCTTTGATGACAAGGAAGAAAACGCATGGAACCGCGAGCGCGTGCTCGAACGACTGGCGCAAGTTACTCTCCCGCCGGGAGTTGTTCCTCAGATGGGAACGGATTGGAGTCCGGTCGGTCAGATTTACTTCTTCACGTTGAAGAGCACGAATCCGAATTACGACGCTATGGAGCTGAAGTCCATTGAAGACTGGGTGGTGGAGAAGAATCTCAAGGCGGTCCCGAATATTGTCGATGTCGCGAGCTTTGGAGGTCCCACTCGTGAATATCAAGTCCGGGTGGACCCCAACAAACTCGTTGCCTACGCACTCAGCCTCGCTCAGGTGGAGCAGCAACTTATCAGTAACAATGCGAACGCAGGGGGCAGCTTCATCGAGGCCGGTCTCCAGCAGATCAACGTCCGGGAAGTCGGCCTGGTGCGGAATGTGAGCGACATCGAAAACACGGTTTTGATTACCAAGACAGGCGCTCCGTTGCGTGTCAAAGACATTGCCGTCGTTGCGCAGGGCCCGAAGATCCGGCTCGGTCAATTCGCGCGAGCCAATCATCGCGAGGATGGCAAGATTATCGACAATGACGACGTGGTCTCCGGCATCGTGCTGTTGCGAAAGGGAGCTGATGCTGATTCGGCGCTGCGTGGACTCCATGAAAAAGTGAAGGAGCTGAACGAGCGGATTTTGCCGCCTGGCGTAAAGGTTGTTCCTTTTATTGATCGCAGTGACTTGGTGCACTACACCACTCACACTGTCTTGCACAACCTCACCGAAGGCATCATCTTGGTGGTGATCGTTCTCTTCCTGTTTCTCGGAAACGTGCGCGGCGCATTCATCGTTGCGCTTACAATCCCCTTCTCGCTTTTGTTCGCGGCGACTTGCCTGAATCTCAAGGGCATTCCCGCAAACCTGCTTTCTCTTGGCGCGCTGGATTTTGGCATGGTGGTCGACGGCGCCGTGGTCATGGTGGAAAACATCGTCCGGCACTTGAGCCGCCAGGATCAGACTCCCAGAACACCGATGAAGTGTATCCGGGAGGCAGCGCACGAAGTCCAGCGTCCCGTGTTTTACGCCATCGGAATCATCATCACCGCCTACCTGCCGATTTTCACACTCCAGCGTGTCGAGGGGCGTCTCTTCAAACCCATGGCCTGGACCGTCGCTTTCGCACTGCTGGGCGCATTGCTGTTCTCGATCCTCGTCGCGCCTGTGCTTTCCGCAATCCTGTTTTCTGCCGGCGGGGCTAGCGAGTGGCACAATCCGGTGATGGAGTTTATGAAGAGAATTTATCGTCACTCTGTGAAATGGGCCATCGAACACCGTCTTGTAACAGTAGGTGGTGCCGGGTTCGTCCTCCTTTGTAGTTTGTTCCTCTGGTTTGGCCCCTTGATTGGGTCTGAATTCTTGCCCCACCTCGATGAGGGCGCGCTTTGGGTCCGCGGCACGCTCGCGCCCAGCACCGGGCCAACCGAAGGGATTCGCCTGATGAACCAGGCGCGCGTGGTGCTTTGCTCGTTTCCGGAAGTGCCGCAATGCACCAGTCAAGTGGGAAGGCCCGATGACGGAACGGACACAACCGGCTTCTTCAACACGGAGTACTTCGTGGACTTGAAGCCGAAGGAGCAGTGGCGGCCGGTCTTCCATGAAGACAAAGACGAGCTGATCGCAGCCATGGGCCGTGAACTCGAAAAAATCCCCGGCGTGGATTGGGGTTTCTCTCAGCCGATCGCAGACAACATGGAAGAAGCCGTCAGCGGCGTAAAGGGCGAGCTTGCGACCAAGGTCTATGGCGACGATTTGAAGCTTCTTGAAGAGAAGGCGGACCAAATCATCAACGTGATGCGGCAGGTGAAGGGAATCGAGGATCTCGGTGTTCTTCGAGTCCTGGGCCAGCCCAATCTGAACGTTTCGGTCAACCGAAACCAGGCAGCGCGTTACCAGATCAACGTGGCCGATGTACAGGACGCCATCCAAACGGCCATCGGAGGGAATGCGCTCACGCAAGTTCTGCAAGGCGAGCAGCGCTATGACCTCGTCCTGCGTTACCTGCCCCAGTTCCGCAACACTAAGGAAGCCGTTGAAAACATCCGTCTCTTGTCGCCCCTCGGACAGCGCGTCTCACTCGCCCAGCTTTGCAATATCGAAGAGCGAGAAGGCGGCTCGGAAATTTACCGTGAGGGAACCCAGCGGTATGTGGCCGTAAAGTACAGCGTGCGCGGTCGCGACCTCGGCGGCGCAGTCGAAGAAGCCATACAAAAGGTGAACACACAGGTTCAGCTGCCTCGCGGCTATCAGATCAAATGGGAAGGCGAGTATGAAAGTGCCAAGCGCGCACAAGCGCGCCTGCTGCTCATTATTCCGCTCACCATCCTGCTGATCTTCATCATCCTGTACAGCATGTTCCGTTCCTACAAGTGGGCGCTGCTGATTCTCCTCGTCGTTACCATGGCCCCCATCGGCGGCCTGCTGGCTCTGTTGATGACCGGCACTCACTTCAGCGTTTCTTCCGGGATCGGGTTTCTCGCCCTCTTCGGCGTATCGGTCCAGGTAGGGGTCATCATGCTGGAGTACATCAATCAGCTCCGCGCCCGTGGCCATTCGATCGAAGACTCCGCCATCGAAGGCGCCGTGCTCCGGCTCCGTCCGATCATGATGACCATGCTCGTGGCCACCCTCGGATTGCTGCCTGCGGCGGTCTCCCACGCGATTGGTTCCGATTCCCAACGGCCTTTTGCCATCGTGATCGTCGGCGGCTTGCTCGCGGCGCTTCTCATCAGCGTCATCCTTTTGCCGACACTCTACGTTTGGGTGGCCCGTGAAGGCGACCGGTTGCCCGAGCCCGAAGAGGCTTTTGAAAGTTAGTGGCATTTCTACCAGATGAGACCGGTCCGTGGATTTTGAGATCCTTGGTTTTCGTATAGAATTCGCAGCAACGGAGTGCTGGTTAATTCCGGCTGAGGTTTTCACTCGGTGAAAAAAGAAGACGTTTGCGCGCGCATTGTTGAAATCGGCATCATCCCCGCCGTGCGCGTTTCCTCCGCGGAGGACGCCCGGTTTGCAGCTGAAGCCGTTTCTGCTGCGGGAATTCCCATCGTCGAAATCACCATGACCGTTCCCGGGGCCCTCGACGTGATTTCGCATCTCGCACAACACTTGCCAGGGACGATCGTTGGCGCCGGATCGGTCTTGGACGCCGAGACCGCGCGCCATTGCCTCGACGCAGGTGCGAGCTTTCTGACCAGTGACGGTTTCGACGCGAAAGTCGTGGAGTTGGCCGCCAAGGTCGGTTGTGCGGTGCTGCCCGGAGCATTGACGCCCACAGAGGTAACCGCTGCCTGGAAAGCCGGAGCCGACTTCGTCAAAGTGGTCCCTTGCGCACAGGTCGGCGGCGAGAGCTATATCCATGCGGTCAAAGCGATGTTGCCGCAGGTATCGCTGGTAGCTGCGGGCGGCGTCAACCAAGTGACAGCCGTGAATTTCATTCTCGCGGGCGCCACCGCTCTTGGCGTGGGTAACGAATTGATTCCGAGAAATGCGATTCGTCTGCATGAAGCATCCCGCATCCGCGTACTGGCCCACCGGTTCCAGGGGTACGTGAAAACCGCTCGCGCTCAAATGACGCCCCGAAAGGAAATTGCAACCGCGAAGAAGTAACGCGCAGACTGTAAGAATGTCTGCATCCGTCCACGCATTTCTGGTTCGTTCCCGCTCTTTTTCCGCTCCTTGCCACTCTTCATCGTTGCGTGCTAGGTTGCTCGGCGTCTCATTCTGATGCGCGCCGTTGACATCATCCGCAAGAAACGCGACGCGGCGGAACTCTCCCGCCAGGAAATTGAATTCCTCATTGAGGGCGTCACTCACGATCGCATTCCCGATTATCAATTGGCCGCCTGGCTGATGGCTGTAGTATGGCGCGGCATGACCAGCGCCGAATTGGCCGCGCTCACTGCGGCGATGCTGCACTCGGGTTCTACACTCGATTGGTCTCGACTTCCCGCACCGAAAGTGGACAAGCATTCGACCGGAGGCGTGGGCGACAAGACCTCGCTCGTAATTGCTCCCGTGGTGGCAGCAGCCGGCCTGTACGTGCCGATGATCAGCGGCCGCGGCTTGGGCCATACCGGCGGAACGCTCGACAAGCTCGAGTCCATCCCCGGTTTCAACGTCAACCTGAAAATTGACCAGTTCGGGCGTGTGCTGGAGAAGATTCGCTGCGGCCTGATCGGCCAGACGCCGGAAATCGCGCCGGCGGACAAGCGGCTGTATGCCTTGCGCGACGTCACTGCCACGGTTGAGAGTCCCTACCTCATCTGCGCTTCCATCATGAGCAAGAAGATGGCCGAAGGAATCGACGCGCTGGTGCTGGACGTAAAAACCGGCGACGGCGCGTTCATGAAGAAGCAGTCCGACGCCGAGTATCTGGCCAAGCTGATGGTTGAAACCGGAACGCGCATGGGCAAGAAAGTTGTGGCGCTGATCACCGACATGGAACAGCCGCTCGGCCGCAAGGTGGGCAATGCATTGGAAGTGGAGGAATGCATTGAGATTCTGAACGGCAAGGGGCCGGAGGATTTGCGCGACCTCTGCCATGAACTTTCCGGCTGGATGCTGCTTCTGGGAGGGCGGGTGAAATCCGTCGCGGAAGGCAAGCAGTTGAGCGCGGAAATGATTGCTTCGGGGCACGCTCGTGATACATTCCGCGAGATTATCCGGCTGCAAGGTGGCGACGCTGGGGTGGTAGATGATCCCAGCCGCCTGCCGCGAGCGCTGCACCAGGCGCGAGTGAACGCGCCGCGCGACGGATTCGTGACCGGTATCCACTGCGAGCAAGTGGGTGTGGCCAGCATGATGCTCGGCGGCGGACGAGAGAAGAAAGAGGACGCCGTGGATCCGGCCGTGGGCGTCGTGCTGGAGAAGAAAGTTGGCGCGGCGGTGAAGGCCGGCGAGACATTGTGCACCGTACATTACAATCTGGACGCGCGCCTGGTTCACTCTGTCGAGTTGCTCGAAAAAAGTTATGAAATCGGTCCCCAGGCACCGCCGGCAATTCCCCTGGTGCGCAAAGTGATTGGCGCGGAAGGGTACAAGTAGCCCAAACGGCGGGCGAGGAGACGAGGTCGCATGCATCGTTTTATCGGGCTGCTGGGAATGCTGGTACTGATGGCGCTGGCGTACGCGTTCTCCACAAATCGCCGCGCCATCCGCATGAAGACAGTCGCCTGGGGCCTGGGACTGCAGATTGTGTTCGCGTTCCTGGTGATGCGCTGGGAGGCGGGACGATATCTTTTCCAGCAGGCCGGCGACGGCGTGAAGTGGCTGCTGAGCTTCGCCTTCTACGGGTCGGAATTCGTGTTCGGCGAGCTGGGCAAGAAGGGCTCCACCCTCGGTTTTTATTTCGCGTTTCAAGTTCTCCCCACCATCATTTTCATCGCCGCCTTCTTTGCGCTGCTCTATTACCTGGGCGTCATGCAGTTCATCATCAAAATCGCCGCCATCGTGATGACCCGGCTGATGGGCGCGAGCGGCGCGGAATCACTTAACGTAGCTGCCAGCATTTTTATGGGCCAGACCGAAGCGCCGCTCACCATCCGGCCATTTCTTCCGGAGGTCACGCACTCGGAGTTGATGACCATCATGACCAGCGGCATGGCGCACGTTTCCGGCGGAATGATGGCCGCGTATATTGCGTACGGCGTGGAAGCAAAACATGTGCTGGCCGCGGTGATCATGACCGCCCCCGGAACGATCCTCCTCTCGAAGATTCTGGTTCCGGAAACGGAACAGCCGCTCACCTCCGGCAAGGTGCAGATGGCGGAGATGGAGCGCGACAAAAACGCGCTGGCGGCGCTGGCGCGCGGCACGACGGACGGCCTTGGTCTGGCATTAAATGTTGCCGCCATGTTGATCACTTTCATCGCCATGATTTACCTGGTGGACGGAGTATTCATGGGCGTCCACAATTTCCTCGCTTCGCACGGCATCGCCTGGTTCCCGTCGAGCCTGGAGGCCATCATCGGCTGGTTCTTCGCGCCCATCGCCTGGCTGGCCGGCATTCCCTGGAAAGATGCGCCGACCATCGGGAACCTGCTGGGGCTGCGCATGGTGACGAATGAGCTGGTGGCGTTCCAGCGGCTCGGCCTGATTAAAGATGCCCTCGATCCGCGTTCTTTCACCATCGCCACGTTTGCGCTTTGCGGCTTCGCGAATTTCAGCTCCATCGGAATCCAAATCGGTGGTATCGGCGCGCTGGCGCCCAACAAGCGTTCAGAGCTGGCGGAGCTGGGCATTCGCGCCATGCTGTGCGGGACGATGGCCAACCTCATGTCCGCTTCCATCGTGGGAGTCATGCTGGGATGAGCCCGGCGAAGGCGAAGGCCGCTGCGGGCGACTTCGAATTCGCGCGAGCCGAGCGCGCGGCAAAATTCATCCTCCAGAAAACCAGGCTGCGGCCGAAAATCGCGCTGGTTCTCGGTTCCGGGCTGGGCGCATTCGCCGACGAATTGACCGGCAGCGCAAAAATTCCCTTCGAAAAAATTCCCGGCTTCCCGCGCTCGACGGCCATCGGCCACGCAGGGCGGCTGGTGATTGGGCACGCGGCAAATATTTGTGTGGCGGCCATGCAAGGCCGCGTGCATGCGTACGAGGGCTACTCTGCAAATGAAGTGGTGTTTCCCATGCGCGTGCTGGGACGCATGGGAATTCGCGCCGCGATTCTGACCAATGCCGCGGGCGGCATCAATCTGGAGTTGAAGCAAGGCGCGCTGGTGATTTTGCGCGACCACATAAATTTGCAAGGCACGAATCCATTGATTGGCCCGAATGATGAGCGCCTGGGCCCGCGTTTTCCGGACATGACCCAGGCTTATTGGAAGTCCTATCGCCAATCGGCCATGGCGGAAGCGAAGAGGCTGGGCATCGAGGTGCACGAAGGCATTTACGCCGCGCTGAGTGGGCCGAGCTACGAGACACCCGCGGAGATTCGGTATTTGCGGACGATTGGCGCTGATCTGGTGGGCATGTCCACGGTGCCGGAAGTGATCGTGGCGCGGCACATGGGAATTCGCGTGCTGGGAATTTCCTGCGTGACCAACATGGCCGCAGGGATTCTGGACCAGCCTATCAATCACCAGGAAGTGCTGGAGACCGGCGAGCGGGTAAAGAGCCATTTCGTGGCGCTGCTGCGAGGGGTGATTCCGCGGATTGCTGCGGACCTGGGATAGGTGGTTGAAGTCGCGATTAGAAATTGTTACCTGGCTGTGTTTTGAATGACTTAGAGCAGGTTACTGTAAAGTTCGTGTCGCGATTAGCCTTTTCTTCGACTTTTTCGTGTTTGTCTTTGGAAGGTATGGAAATTGGACGCGCTCGGCGGCGTGGGCAACCAGCATCCGAGTTTTTCCCGCATGCAGCATGGCAAACGGAAACGCGGAGCGCAATAGTACTCGGGGGATTTGGAAAAGAGAAAAGTGAAAATGGAAATTGGGAGAAAGGCTCGAGGCTGCAGCCCCGGGCAACATTCAAAGATGATTTTCCGGGGTGAATGCGACCGGATGCACAACCAGCGCAAGGAGTAGCTCATGGACCTGCAAATAAAAGGCAAACGGGCAGTGGTGACCGGGTCGACGGCGGGGATCGGGTTCGCCATCGCGAACAGGCTCGCCGAAGAGGGCGCGGCGGTGGTGGTCAACGGCCGTACGGAAGCGCGAGTGGAGGCCGCGATTCTGAAAATTCGGCGGGAGCATCCGGCCGCGGAAGTGTCGGGCGTGGCGGCGGACGTCTCGAACGCGTCCGGCTGCGGGAAAATAATCGCTCGAGTGCCGTCGGCGGAGATCGTCATCAACAACATGGGAATTTATGATCCCAAGCCGTTTGATAAAACTTCCGATGAAGAATGGATGCGCACCTTCGAATCGAATGTGATGAGCGGAGTTCGGCTATCGCGCCACTACCTGGACGGTATGCGCGAGAGAAACTGGGGACGAATCATTTTCATTTCCAGTGAGTCCGCGGTGCAGATACCAGCGGAGATGATTCTCTATGGGGTGACCAAGACGGCGCAGGTGGCCGTGGCGCGAGGGATTGCAGAAACCGTGGCGGGCACGGGCATCACGGTGAATAGCGTGCTGGTGGGCCCGACGCGGTCGGAGGGCGCGGAAATATTCATGTCGCGGATGAGGAAGCAGACCGGCCAGGATGAGGCGACCTTCGAGCGGGAATTTTTCAAGACCGTGCGCCCCACATCGCTGCTGAAACGGTTCACTACGATTGAGGAGATCGCCGATATGGTGGCGTTCCTCTCGAGCCCGCTGGCCTCGGCTACGAATGGCGCGGCAGTTCGGGCGGATGGCGGCGTGGTCAAAGCAATCCTCTAAGGTGCATGTGCCGCACCTACGGCGCTGGGGGATATTCGTCAATCGGAACTCCCGGGCTCACGCGCGGGGCTAACTTCTGCCGCGCCTAAGGCGCTCACATACGGCACTGTTCCCTCGGCTACGCTCGGGACAAGTTCAGCCGGGCCCTGACGGATGATAGAATCGCGCGCATGAGCGAATACGATGCGTTGATCAATGCCGCCAAGCTGGCGCGCGAGAATGCGCACGCGCCGTTTTCGAATTTTCGAGTGGGGGCGGCGGTGCGCGCAAAATCGGGAAGAATTTTTACCGGATGCAATGTGGAGAACGCCACGCTGGGCTTGACCTGCTGCGCCGAGCGCGTCGCGATTTTCAAAGCAGTGTCGGAGGGGGAGCACGGATTCGACGCCATTGCCGTGGCGGCCGATACGAACACGCTGACGCCGCCGTGCGGGGCGTGCCGGCAGATCATCTGGGAATTTTGCGGGGATGTTCCGGTGGTGCTGACGAATTTGAAAGGCAAGATTGAGCTGACGAGTTCGGGGAAGCTGCTGCCGCATGCGTTCGATTCGTCATTTCTCTGAAAGCAGAAAATGGAAAAGGGAAAATTGAAAATAGCTGCTGCCGGCGCACATTTGTGTGTGGCTGCGCTCATTTGCGGACTGCTGGCGTGCACCGTTTCCGCCAAAGAGAAAGTGGACATCATCGTCGCGGGCGGGACGCTGGTGACGATGGATGCGCAGAGGCGGGTGATCGAGGACGGGGCGGTGGCCATCCGCGGGGACGCCATTGTTGCCGTTGGGGCGCGAGCGGAAATCGCGGCGGGATACGAGGCGGCGAAGACCATTGATGCGCGCGGCGCGGTTGTGATGCCCGGGCTGATTAACGGGCACACCCATGCAGCCATGAGCCTGTTCCGCGGCGTGGCGGACGATCTCTCGCTCGATGACTGGCTGCACAAATATATTTTCCCGGCCGAGGCACGGAACGTGAATGAAGATTTCGTGCTGTGGGGCACACGGCTGAGTTTGCTGGAAATGCTGGAAGGCGGGACGACCACGTTTGCAGACATGTATTACTTCGAGGACGCGGTGGCGCGGGCAGCGAAGGAAGCGGGGATGCGCGGCGTGCTGGGCGAAACGATCATCGACTTCTCTGCCCCGGACAATAAGACCCTGGCGGAGGCTTACACCTACACGCAGAAATTTCTCGACCACTGGAAAGGCGACGCGCTGATCGTGGCGGCGGTGGCGCCGCATTCGATTTACACGTGCTCGGAAAAGACGTTGCAGGACTCGGCGGCGCTGGCGCGCAAGAACGGCGCACCGATTCTGATTCACATCGCCGAAGCACCGTTTGAAGCGGAACTGAGCCGGACGAAGCACGGCGTCTCACCGGTCCAGTATCTGGAGCGCGCGGGAATTCTGGGTCCGGACGTGACCGGCGCGCACTGCATCTGGGTGGATGCCGCAGACATCTCAACGCTCACGCATTACGGCGTGGGCTGCGTCCACAATCCTTCGAGCAATATGAAAACGGCGGCGGGGGTGATGCCGGTTGTCGAGATGCTGGCAGCGGGCGAGGCCACCGGCCTGGCGACGGACGGCGCGGCGAGCAACAACGATCAGGATCTGTTTCTGGAGATGAACCTGGCCGCGAAGTTGCAGAAGAGTGCGCGACGGGATCCTCGGGCGCTGCCGGCGGAGCAGGTGGTGGAGATGGCCACGATCACCGGCGCGCGGGCTTTGCACATGGAGAAACAAATCGGATCGCTCGAAGCGGGGAAAAAAGCGGATTTGATCCTGGTGGATACCGACGCTACACATGCCACGCCGATGTACAACGTGTATTCGCAGCTTGTTTATGCGCTGAAGGCATCGGATGTGCACACGGTCGTCGTTGGAGGCAAAGTGGTGGTTGAAGATCGAAAGGCGCTGACGCTCGACGAGAAGGAAATCCTTGCGAAGGCGCGCGGGTACAAGAAGAAGATTGAGAATTCGCTGGCAGTGAACCCCGCGAAGTAGCTGTTCCCCACTGAACACCCACGATAGAGCGAAGAGCCGGCGGCACAAAGATCATTTGACCTATCAGGACGCTCCTCAGGGGCTGAAGCCCAAGTCTTCCATACTCTGGATGTCGGAGCTGAAGCTCCGACCCACTAAAAGAATTTCAATGAGATGAGTCGGCTCTTTTGACATGCCCAGTATGGCCCAAGAGCAAGAAAAAACTCGGAGCAGCAGAAGTCGCTGCTCCTCGCTGGCGAGTCGAGCCTCGCCGTAACAAAGCGGTGTCGAGCCACCGCACTCCATAGAGTCGGAGCCTGGTCAGCTGTGTCTGTAAACAAATTCTAGTGGCTACCGCCGGATAACTTTCTCGAGCGCTGCAGCTTGATGGCGGCGTTGCGCAGAGTCTCGGGAATATTTTTGTTGGTGGCGAGGATGCGCAGGTCGGTGGCGGTGAGGCGCGGGAGGATGTGGAGTGAAATGTCCAGCGGGGTCTTGGGATTCTTGGCCAGGTTGCGGACGATGGCGTAGCTTTTAATGAAGGTGCGGTTCAGCGAGATGATGCGCAGCACGTCGGAGGTGACGTTGGCCATGGCGGCGAAGGATTCCACTTCCGATTCCGTCAGCCGAGGGGACTGCAGCACGCTGCGCTGAACGATTTTGTTGCGGTCGCGGATGAGCAGCATGCGCTCCTCGCGGCCGCCTTTGAGCGCCAGGATGATGCGCTCAACCACGTTCATGTGCGTGAGTTTTTGCATCAGGGTCTGGCGTTTTACGGGATCCGGCTCCGATTCCGCAGCAGCTTCCTCCAACTCCTTGACATTCGCAGCTTCGTTCTTCTGGATTTCGGTGATGAGTTCCTGCTGCTCGACGGAAGCGGCCTGGGAATGGGCCAGCGCGGCGATGAGTTGCGGGTCGGAGGTAAGGCGCTCGAGATTTTCGAGGAGCGCCTGAATTCCTGCAGAGGTGAGAAAGCGCGCGACTCGAGTGACGCTGTCCGTGGAGCAGCCGGAATTCTTGGCCAGCGCATCGGCGACACCGGTTTTCTCTCCTGCATTGTCGGCGCAGTAAGCGAACAGGCGCGGGTCGGCGTCCGGCCGTGCCAAGGCAAGCAGGAGCGCGGCCGCGTCCAGAGTTAGAAGGACGCTTTGGGCGCGCTGGGCGACGGCATCGTCGGCGTCCGTGGAAAGAATGGCCAGCAGCTCGGCGCGATCTTCAGGGGAAAGCGAGCCGCCGCCGGAACATACGACGAGTTTCCGTTCGGGCCGGGCGCGCCCAGAGCGGATTTCTTCGCGGAGTTCGGCGCTAATGGGCGACTCCTGCGGGGGGCTTCACGTCGTTTTGCGTGAGCCTGACGCTGGCGGGCTGGCCCGGGAGGCCCAGAGGCGCGACGGTCTGACCGTTGAGCTCAAGCAGCAGCGCGCCGGAATCGCTAGAGGTGATTTCGAGCGAGTCCCTGGCCTCGAAGCGCATGACGTTGCCGGCGTCCACGTGGCCGTCGTAGATGGTGCGGCCGTCGGAGAGGACTTTCAAGTCGGCCGGCTCGCCGGCCTCGATTTTGAGTTGCAGCGGCGCGGTGGCACGGGCGAGTGGCGTGGTGGGATCGCCGGAGGGAGCAGCCGGGACTGCGGCAATGGGAGCGGGAGTAGAGTCGGCGGAAGCGTTTAACCCGGCCGCGTGCGCGGTTTCAGGAGCAGCCACGGGCGAGCGATCCGCGGCCGCAGGAACGGAACGCCTGGCGCGCAGGTGTGCGAAAAGCTGCGGACCGAAATACTTGTAGCCGAGCCAGGCGCCGGCAATGATGGCGATCAAGAGGACGAGTGCGAGGATGGTCGGGCCATAGCGACGGCGCATTTCCATCGGGGGATCGGGGACGACGCCAGCATCAATGCGATGCTTGGTTTCGAGATCGTATTCGGCCACCAGGTTGTCTTCATTGAGTCCGAGGAAGCGCGCCACGGAACGTATGAATCCGCGGTTGAAGACTCCGCCGGGAAGCAGGTCCCATTGATCGTTTTCCAGGGCTTCGAGGAAGCGCGTACTGATGCGTGTGGCCGCCGAAATTTCTTCCAAGGAAACACCGCGCATTTCGCGCTCGCGCTTCAATTGATCGCCGAAGGGTGCCGTTGACATTCGCCCCGTTCCACCGCCGGAAAAAATATAGGCGTCGGTGGAGGGTGTGTCAATGGCAGTGGTGGGGTGGACATCGAGTCCTGCGGCCGAATCGCTGCCGGGCTGCAGCGGGACGGAAGCCCCTGGCGAAGGCTTGCCCAAGGGGGCCGGGCATTTTTGCCGATATGCCTTAGGGCAATCGAGCTTTCAAGCTCATTGCGCAGTCGGAAAACGGTTCACTATAATGCAAAGGTTGCCCGAAGAAACCCGAGACTCGAAGCCTCTTACTTCGACGGACCCTGGGAATAGCGCCGGCGACTCCAAGAACTTCCAGGGCGTGGAACGGCGCCGGACTCCGCGCATCGCCGTGGAAGCGCCGGAACCCAGCGAAGTGACAGTATTTCACGAACTTGGTAAAGCCCTCACGTCGTCCCTGCAACTAGACCAGGTGCTGCGGACCATCATGGAGAAAATCAATGAGGTCCTGCGGCCGGATACATGGTCCCTGCTGCTGATGGATGTAGACAAAGCGGAGCTGTATTTCCAGATCGCCACGGGCAAAGGCGCCGAAGCGTTGAAGGACGTGCGCATCAAGCTGGGCCAGGGATTGGCTGGATGGGTGGCGCAGACGGGCGAGATCGTGGTGGTTCCAGATACCAGCAAGGATTCGCGGTTCTTCGCGCAGGTGGACGCGCGCACCAAAATGGAGACGCGCTCAATTGTGGCCGTGCCGGTGAAGTTCAGGGATCACTGCCTGGGGGTGATCGAGCTGATCAATTGCGTCGGGCCAGATGGATTCAGTCCGCGGGACCTGGCGCTGCTGGAAGCGCTGGCGGATTACGCGGCGATTGCCATTGAAAACGCGCGCCACGTGCAACGCATTCATGAACTGACCATCACCGACGACTGCACCAGCCTGTACAACGCGCGGCACTTGAATTTTATGCTGGACACGGAGATTTACCGCTCGCACCGGTATGCCTTCGAGTTTTCGCTGATCTTCATTGACCTGGACCATTTCAAGACGGTGAACGATACGTACGGGCATTTGATGGGTTCCAAGCTGCTGGCGGAGATTGGCGCGGCCATCAAGGATAAGTGCCGGCTCATTGACCTGGCGTTCCGGTATGGCGGCGATGAATTTGTGGTGCTGCTGCCGCAGACGTCCAAGGAAAATGCCATGGGCGTGGCGCGACGATTGCACAAGCTAACCCGCGAGGCGGTGTGGTTGAAAGAACCTGGATTGAATGTGCACATCACCGCAAGCGTGGGAGTGGCTTCTTATCCTTCTGATTCGCGAACCAAGGCCGAGTTGCTGCATCTGGCCGACGAAGCCATGTACCTGGTGAAGAATACGACACGCGACAGCGTGGCTGCTGCCAGCGTGGGAATCCTTCCGCACGCGTAACATTTCATAACAAAAATGAGGATGGAGTTCGAGTGAGGGATGGCTATTCTCCGCCTACACTGCGCGCACGTTCGCCAGGAATTGGCGGGTTGAGACGCCGCTTCATCAGAAGCGCTTGTGACAAAGGCACGCTGGTAAGCACTTGCGCGATTTTTTCGGAGGCGCAGCAGTCGCCGTAAGGATTGGTCATCCCTGCGAGAGATTTCCGGAATTCGGGGCTGCGGGCCAATCGCACGGCCGAGAGGATGGAAGTTTTTTCAGCCGCGGCGTCGAGGACGTTGCGGGCGCGCTCGCGTCCCTGCTGGCGCAAGCCGACATTCACCGTGGGCACCGCGAACGAGGCGGTCTCCATGATGCCGGAGCTGGAGTTCCCCAGCATGATCTCTGCCTGTGCGAGAAGACTCCAATAGGTGAGCGCGTCGAGATTGATGAACACGCAGCCCTGCCCTCGGTCATGGTCGCGGGCGTCGAGAAATGACCTGGTGCGCACGATCAGCGCGCGGCTGCCAGCGTCGGCATTGGGGTAGCAGAAGAAGATTTGGCCCGGGAGCTCTTCGAGAGCGGCGAAAAGCGCGTCGGTTTCTTCGAGTGTGTCACGCGCGATGGTAACCGGGTGATAGGCGACGAGAATTGTCAGCTGCTGGAGAGAGATTTCAAGCTGAGCCTCCAGTTGTTCGCGCGTGAGCAGCGTGCGGCGGCGCAGGTGATCGAGTGACGGAGCGCCGGCACGATGAACGCGCCATTCCTCTTCACCCATGGAAATGATGCGTTGCCGCGCTTGATGCGTGGATGTGAAATGAATGTGGCTCATCATGGTGAGGGCATTGCGGACGGCGTCGTCAATGGCGCCTTCGCTGATTTCTCCCCCTTCGATGTGGGCGATGGGAATGCGCAGAGCCAGCGCAACGGAAGCAGGGGCCAGCATTTCGTAGCGGTCGGCAATCAGCAGCAGCAGGTCCGGGCGCATTTGCCCGAGCGCGTCGCTAAGGCTGAGAGTGGCGAGGCCGATGGTCTTGGCCATGCCCACGTCGGTATCGGAGCTGAGCAGACATTCGATGCGCGCGGCGATGGGAAAACCGTCGCGTTCGATTTCGCGGATGGTGTGGCCGAACTCGGGTGAGAGATGCGAGCCGAGCGCGATGATTTGGAGATCGACATCTTCACGGGCGGAGAGATCACGCAGCGGCCAATACAGATGGCTGTAGTCGGCGCGAGAGGTGCTGATGACGGCGATCTTACGTTTCATGATTCCGAGGCCGGCGTAGATTATAAGGACGAATCGCGTGTGTGTCTTTCAATTCCGATGGGCCCCAGGATGCGAGGCAAGATTTCCACAGGAGTAGCGGCGCTGCTTGATTCACTCGGAGGGGCGTGTTAGGCTGCCCACGATTTCTTCTTTCCGTAGCAGCAACCATCGAGGATCATCGAGGCGAGCGAGGAAGAATGGCCAACGAAGCGCTGGGAATGATCGAGACCAAAGGACTGGTGGGCTCGATTGAAGCCGCCGACGCCATGGTGAAGGCCGCCAACGTGATTCTGATCGGCAAGGAATACATCGGCGCGGGATACGTGACCGTGATGGTGCGCGGAGACGTGGGCGCGGTGAAGGCTGCGACCGATGCAGGCGCGGCAGCGGCGCGGCGCGTGGGAGAATTGGTGGCCGTGCATGTGATTCCGCGGCCTCACGAGTTGGTGGAAGATATCCTGCCCGGTGGCGGAGCGTCGCGGGCAGCCAAGAAATAGCCGGCCAGCTCCTGGTCCGGCAAAATGCACAACGGCGCTTCTGAGAGGCGAAACACGGAAGCCCGATCCGGTAAGGTGCTTTGAGCCTGCGCGACCGCGACCTGATCTCCATCCAGGAAGCCCGCCAAGCCGTCGAGCGGGCAAGTGAAGCCCAAAAGAAGTTCGCCGCATTTTCCCAGGAACAAGTGGATGCCGTGGTCGAGGCCTGCGCCAGCGCCGCGACGGACGCGGGCGAGCAACTGGCGCGGCTGGCCGTCGAAGAGACGGGGTACGGCAACGTACCGGACAAGATCATCAAAAACCGCCTCGCGTCGGTGGACGTGCCGCGCGCCATTCGCGTGATGAAGACGGTCGGCATCATCCGCGAGGACCGCGAAAAAGGAATTCTGGAGATCGCCGATCCGGTGGGCGTGGTTGCCGCCGTGATTCCCTCCACGAACCCCACTTCGACCACCATCTACAAGACGCTGATTTCCCTGAAAGCGCGGAACGCCGTGGTGCTGAGCCCTCACCCCACGGCGATGCGCTGCATTTGCGAGTCCGTGGACGTTTTGTCGCGGGCGGCGCTGAAAATGGGCGCACCCGAAGGGCTGATCAATTGCCTGGAGCATCCCACGGCGCAAGGTACGCAGGAATTGATGCGCCACCGGCTGACGGGCGTAATCCTGGCGACCGGCGGGACCGGTCTGGTGCGCGCGGCGTACAGTTCGGGGCGGCCTGCGTATGGCGTCGGGCCGGGAAACGTGCCGGCGTTTATCGAGCGCAGCGCCAATGTGCGCAAGGCGGTGGCAGATATCTTCGCGGGAAAAACGTTTGATTACGGAACGATCTGCTCTTCAGAGCAGGCCATGGTGGCGGAAGAATCGGTGCGCGAGCAGGTGCTCGAGGAATGCAAGTTGCAGGGCACCTATTTTCTGACCGATGACGAGATCCGGCGGCTTGGGGCGCTGGTGTTTCTAGGCGGCGCGCACGTCCCGAACACGCAGGTGGTGGGACGCGCGGCCACGATCATCGCGGAGATGGCCGGAATCAAAGTGCCGGCGACGACGCGTGTGTTGATTGCTAAACTGGAAGGCGTAGGGCGCGACGTGCCGCTCTCGGCGGAGAAACTTTCGCCCATTCTGGCTTTCTACTCCGTGGCCAATCTGGCTGCGGGCATCGAACGATGTAAGGAATTGCTGCATCACGGCGGGCTGGGACACACCTGCTCGATCCATTCGCAGAATGAAGCGGCGGTGAAACAGTATGGACTGGCGATGCCGGCGTTTCGCGTGGTGGTAAACAGCGCTTCCGTGCACGGCTCGATCGGTTACTCGACGAATCTCTTTCCGGCCATGACGCTGGGATGCGGCTCACCCGGCGGAAATATCACCTCGGACAATATCGGGCCGCAGCATTTGATGAACGTGAAGCGCGTGGCCTGGGAATCGAGGGCTGTCGAGCACCGGACGATTCCGGCGGACCAGCGGCTGGCGGGGTCAGCCACGGCTGTGGCCACTCCGCGGTCCCGAGCAGCGGATGCTGGAAGCGCCACCGCTCCTGCTTCGGCCACCACCGGGACAACGGCCAAAGCCCCTGCGGCATTGCCCGATCGGCAAACGGTCGCGCGCATTGTCGAACGTGTGCTGGCCGAGCGCGGCATTCCACGCGGTGGAGCGGCTAAAGCGGAGGCGCCAGCGGCGGCGCCAGCGGCAGCCCCGAGCTCGCCGCCAGCAGCTGCGACTGCTGCGGAAAGTTCGAAGCCAATTGCCGTGGCCGCTGCGGCGGGTGTCGGCGCCGCAGTGAAACCTAGCGCGCCGCCTCCCGCGATTCAAGTGGAAGAGTTCGTGAGCGAGAGTGAAGTGCGAACCGCTCTGGCGAAGAGCGCGAAGATCTATATCGGGCCGAAGACCATCGTGACGCCCGCGGCGCGAGATCTGGCGGATTCAAACGAAGTGTTTGTGGTGACGGATATTGCGCCCGCCTCGACGAAAAAATCGCGCAGCGCATCCTAGCGGGACCTTCAGTTTCAGCAAACCTCCATTCAAACCTAGACGCCATCGGGATCGGCTGGTATCCCCACTGTAGCGCAGGGGCAGGAGAGAACTCGGAGCAGCAGAAAACGCTGCTCCTCGCTGGCGAGTCGAGCCTCGCCGTATGCAAGCGGCGTCAAGCCGCCGCACTTCGCAGAATCGGCCCGTGGTTATTGGCGTCCGCGCAGTCTGCGTGGTGAGGATGTCAACACAGTTAGAGAGGCGCTAGAGATCCAGGCGTTCGAGCAAGACGGCGAGGTTTGAATCGTCAACGGTCAGATCGGGGCGTGAGGTAGCGAAGTCTTCCACTTCATCGAGTGCTTGAAACAGGCGCATTTTCGCCGCGGCGTATTCTTCCGTTCCGGTCAACGCACGGCCGGTTTGCTTCTTCCAGGCCTCAAGGGCGTCGCTACGGACGAGAATTCGGACTGGGAACATGGATTTGCGGTCGGCGGAAACGTAATAGACATATTCGTTGCCTGAGGCGGCTCCGCGCGTGGCGGGATGAACATCCTGGAATTGATATTGATAGACGTAGCCGGAGGCTGCAGAGTAGCTCTTGATGCGGCGGACTGTTTCCGGCTTGGGCATGGAGGCATTATTTGGCGGCGGGCTCGGCGTGTCAACTGACGCGGGCGAGAGGGCCGGAGCGCATCGCTCTCCCGAATTGGACTGGGGTGCGTGCCAATTCGGGATGGCGGTCGAAGATTCAGAAGTGATTGTTCCGCTGATAATTCTGTTCAGGAAGAATTCCTCCGGTCCTTTCAATTGTAAGCCGCAGCCAATCCAGTGATTAGGGCTTTGGTGGTCTCGGCCAGCCTTTCGATCGGGCGAGTGACGCCGATATGTGCACGGTGATTCGGAGTGGCACACATCGTGCGTTAATCCAGCACGCGCATGTCACTAGGCGATACGATCGGGCCGGCCCACTTCCCTTCCGCAGAATCGGTAGGGCGGATCTTCGAGTGCAACGGTGTGCGCTTGCGATTTTTGCTGCTGGCACTGCTCGGCGCCAATCTCTTTGTGCTGCCTGGGTGCGGCAACACGGGTTCGCCTTCCACTGACCCCTCGAATGTCTCGGTCAGTGTGCAGCCAACCAGTGCGAGCCTGTTTCTTGGGCAAACGCAGCCGTTTCAGGCCAGCGTGATTGGAGCTAGCGATCAAAGCGTTTCCTGGAGGGTGAGTGGCGTTCCAGGCGGAAACGCGACCTTAGGAACGATTTCTGCGAGCGGGACCTACACTGCCCCAACGGTGCTGCCATCGCCAGCGAGTGTGACTGTAGAGGCTGTGAGCAATGCGAACTCAGCAGCGAGCGCGTCCGCTGCGGTTGATCTGAAGGACGACATCGTTGTGACTGTCATGCCCAATCCTGTAACCCTGCCGGACGGCGGTGCTCAGGTGATGACGGCAAACGTGCAAGGAACGGGAAATCCGGCGACGGGCGTGACGTGGACCGTAAATGGGATCGCCGGAGGAAATTCGACGGTTGGAACCATTGTACCGAACGGCGCGAATACGGCGGTGTTCACGGCTCCTGCGGTGCCTCCTTCGCCGGCAACCGTCAGTGTGATGGCTACGAGCGTAGCGGACACAACCAAATCCGGGAGCACGAGCGTCACGATTACTTGCGCAGCGACAAATTCCATCGCGCCGCCATCAGCCAGTGCGGGGCTGGGGCTGACGCAAGCGTTCAGCGCGACCTTTTGCCTCGCGACCGGCGCCACGGTTGCATGGGACGTGAACGGAATTGCCGGCGGCAATTCGGTGCTTGGGACGATTACGAGCACCGGCACGAACACAGCGATATATTCCGC
>Ga0210408_10001490_pt1 | contig 24417 bp, 25 predicted proteins | sample IncBWH4MmetaG_FD_155471 | JGI IMG/M metagenome (GOLD analysis project Ga0210408, IMG submission 155471) | Forest soil microbial communities from Barre Woods Harvard Forest LTER site, Petersham, Massachusetts, United States - Inc-BW-H-4-M | ecosystem: Environmental > Terrestrial > Soil >...
CAATCTCGGCAAGGACAAGGAAAAGCTTGCCGAGATCATCGGAAACTACGACGGGCTTGCAATCCGTTCCGCGACCAAGGCAACCGCCAAGATAATCGAGAAGGCGACACGGTTGAGGGTGATCGGCCGCGCCGGCATCGGCGTCGACAATGTGGAGATTCCGGCTGCGACCGCGAAGGGCATTATCGTGATGAACACGCCGTTCGGCAATTCGATCACCACGGCCGAACACGCGATCACGTTGATGCTGGCATTGGCGCGCGAAATCCCGCAGGCCGATGCCTCCACGCAAGCCGGAAAGTGGGAGAAGAACCGCTTCATGGGTGTCGAGATCACCGGCAAGACGCTCGGCGTGATCGGGTGCGGCAATATCGGTTCGATCGTCGCCGACCGCGCGCTCGGCCTGCGCATGAAGGTCATTGCGTTCGATCCGTTCCTGTCGCCGGAACGTGCCCGGGATATCGGGGTCGAGAAGGTCGACCTTGAGGAATTGTTCAGGCGCGCCGATTTCATCACCCTGCATACGCCGTTGACGGACCACACAAGGAACATCATCGGCGCGGCGGCGCTTGCGAAGATGAGGAAGGGCGTGCGCATCATCAATTGCGCACGCGGCGGGCTTGTGGACGAGCAGGCGCTGGTTGAAGCCCTGAATTCGAAGCAGGTCGCGGGCGCGGCCTTCGACGTGTTCGTCGAAGAACCGGCGACCTCGAACGTGCTGTTCGGCCATCCCAACGTGATCTGCACGCCGCATCTGGGCGCTGCTACAACCGAGGCACAGGAAAACGTCGCCCTTCAGATAGCCGAGCAGATGTCGGACTACCTGTTGAGCGGCGCGATTTCGAACGCAGTCAACTTTCCCTCGATCACGGCGGAAGAGGCGCCAAAACTGCGGCCGTTCGTCGAGCTTGCGGAAAAGCTTGGCTCGTTCGCGGGTCAGCTTACCGAGACCGGCATCATCAAGGTGCAGATCACCTACGAAGGTCACGTTGCCGAAATGAAGATCAAGGCGCTGACCTCGGCGGTACTGTCTGGCTTGCTGCGTCCGATGCTCGGCGACGTCAACGTCGTCTCGGCGCCCGTCGTCGCCAAGGAACGCGGCATGGTGGTCGACGAAATCGTGCGCGCGGCGCACAGCGATTATGAAAGCCTGATCACGGTCACCATCACCACCGAGCGGCAGGAGCGCTCGGTGTCGGGCACGGTCTATGCCGACGGAAAGCCGCGGCTCGTCGACATCAAGGGCATTCGCGTCGACGCCGAGTTCGGCAAGTCGATGATCTATGTCACCAACGAGGACAAGCCCGGATTCATCGGCCGCTTCGCAAGCCTGCTCGGCGATGCCAAAATCAATATCGCGACCTTCCATCTCGGGCGCACCAGGCAGGGCGGCGACGCGATCGCGCTGGTCGAAGTCGACGGCGTCGTGCCGGCAGAGCTTCTCGCCAAGGTCCAGGCGTTGCCGCAGGTCAGGCAGGCCAAGGCGCTGAGGTTTTAATTGGAGTCACTGCGAGCGCGGGTAGAGCAAATCAGGCGACGCCATGCCTGTTCGTTCATGCCGTGGTTGCCCGCGGCTTTCTCGACGCAACGAAAACTCCGGTCAGCACCAGAGCGAATCCGACGATGTGAAACAGCTGCGGTTGCTCGCCGAGAAAGGCGATCGCCATGATGGATCCGAACACCGGGACGACGTGAAAGAAGGGCGCGGCGCGGTTGGCACCGATCAACTGCACGCCGCGATTGAAGCAAAGGTAAGCCAGCGTCGAAGGAAATACCGCGACATAGAACAGCGACAGCAGATTGGCGGTATCGAACTGCATCACCGGCCGCGTGAGCAGTTCGAAGATCCACAGCGGAATCAGGCACGCGGCGCCGCAGCCGAAAGTGAAGCCGACAAAGGACAGCCCATGTATGTTCGGCCGCTTCAGCGACATCACCGAATAAAGTCCGAAGATCGCAAGCGCAACCGTGAAAATGATGTCGCCCTTGTTGAACGCGATACCTGTAAGCGCCGTGAGGTCGCCATGCAGCAGGATCACGAGCACGCCTGTCATCGACAGCGCCACCCCAAGTGCCTGGGCCGGCGTCAACCGGACGCCCAGGAGGATCAGCGACCACACCGCAACGAACAGGGGGCCTGCGGATTGCAGCAACAGCGTGTTCAGCGCCTGGGTATGCTCCAGCGCCCAATATTGCAGGGTGTTGAAGGCAGCAATTCCCGTGAGCGAAAGGAATACCATGGTGCCGAGTCCGGAACGGATGGTCTTCCAGTCTTGCTTGAGATGCTTCCATGCCAACGGCAGAATGATCAGGAACGCCAGTCCCCAGCGGAAGAAAGACAGCGTTACCGGAGGAATGTGGCCGGCGGCATGGCGGCCGACGATGGCGTTGCCGGCCCAGCAAAGCGCGGTGATCGAGAGCAGGAGATAGGGTTGGTTGGCGAGCCAGCCGGCAGCAGAAGCCGCCTCTGAGGGCTGATCGGAAGTAGTCATGCGGCAGCCGTTCTTGGGTCCGGTTCACAACGCCGCAGCCCGGCCGGGTCGCGGGGAACCTGGCCGGCAGATTCTCGCCCGGCCGCTTCACAGACACGGTTTCGTTCCCCGCATCAACGGCGGTGGATGCAACGCGACCATGCGCTGGTCCGCGGCGCCGCCGGTTCCACGTTCACGCAACCTCCCGGTCAGGCGAACTGACCGGGGCAGCAAATCCCCGGGAATCGATGCTTCGGCTGCGCGCAATTTCCTTCCGGGTACCCTGGGCGGACGGGGGCCATTCGGGGCCGGCTTGCGTGTCGATCCAGGCCGGATGCGAATTTTAAAAGGATTCAATGGGTTGAACCGACCACTTGAATGGTTTCAGAGGCCTTCTTGCTTGCGTCGGTAGCCGGCATCCTTTATCCGGTTGTCTGCCCTGCATGCCATGATGGGTCGCGACGCCGGAAGGTTTGCACCGGGCCGTGATTCCTGCTGGGCGCGTGATCGGAAAAATGCATGCCCATGGCTTCTGCGCGGGCGGGGACAGGTCTTTCCTCGGGACAAACGCGAAGCGTTTGCCCGGGGATCATGCTGGAACAAAGACAGTTGCAGAGGGAATACTCGCGAAATGGCCAATGTTGTCGTCGTCGGTGCCCAGTGGGGCGACGAGGGGAAGGGCAAGATCGTCGATTGGTTGTCGGAGCAGGCCGATATCGTCGTGCGTTTCCAGGGCGGCCACAATGCCGGACACACGCTCGTCATCAACGGCGAAACCTACAAGCTGGCGCTATTGCCCTCGGGCGTGCTTCGGCCTTCAAAGCTGGCCGTGATCGGCAATGGCGTGGTGTTCGATCCGCAGGCCTTCCTCGATGAAGTGGCGAAGTTGAAAGCGCAGGGCGTTGCGGTGAGTCCGAGCAACCTTCGCGTCGCGGAGAACGTCACGTTGATCCTGCCCTTGCATCGCGATCTTGATGCGATCCGTGAATCTGCAAGTGCGATCACCGCGATCGGCACCACGCGGCGCGGCATCGGTCCGGCCTACGAAGACAAGGTCGGCCGCCGCGCGATCAGGCTGATGGATCTCGCCGATCTCGATACGCTGCCGCACAAGATTGATCGCCTGCTGGCGCATCACAACGCGCTGCGCAGGGGGCTCAAGCTCGATGAAGTCGACGGTGCTGTTATTTTACGTGAGCTGACGGCGCTGGCGCCGCAGCTCTTGCCTTACGCGGAAACGGTGTGGCGGTTGCTCGATCTCAGGCGGCGTGAGGGCAAGCGTATCCTGTTCGAAGGCGCGCAGGGCGCGCTTCTGGATGTCGACCACGGCACCTATCCATATGTCACCTCGTCCAACACGGTTGCAGCCCAGGCGGCCACCGGCGCCGGCCTGGGTCCGGGTGCGGTGGGCTACGTGCTGGGTATCTGCAAGGCCTATACGACCCGCGTCGGCCAGGGCCCATTTCCGACAGAACTTCATGATGAGATCGGGGAGGAGATCGGGCGCCGCGGCAAGGAATTCGGCGTCAACACCGGGCGCAAACGACGTTGCGGCTGGTTCGACGCGGTGCTGGTGCGTCAGACCGTGCGGACCTGCGGCATCAATGGCCTGGCGCTGACCAAGCTCGACATCCTCGACGGTTTTGACGACATCAAGGTCTGCACGGGCTATATGCTGGACGGCAGGGAAATCGACCATCTGCCGGCCGGGGAGGGCGCCCAGGCCCGGGTGGTGCCGATCTACGAGATCGTCGAGGGTTGGAAGGAGCCGACCGCCAACGCCCGTTCCTGGGCCGATTTGCCGGCGCAAGCGATAAAATATGTTCGCCGGGTAGAGGAACTGGTGGGTTGTCCGATTGCCTTGCTTTCCACCAGCCCCGAACGGGAAGATACTATCTTGGTGCAGAATCCCTTCGAGGCTTAACGAGATGTTACCGGAAGACCTGCAATATTGAGTAGAAATGGCTGACTATTACCCGCTGATAGCCCGAGCCATCGCCGGACTGGACCCCAGTGCCCCCGGCGAGAGCCGCCGTGCGCTATATGAACGGGCACGCGCCGCGCTGATCGCGCAGTTGCGCAGCGTGGACCCGCCCTTGAGCGAGTCCGAAATCACCCGCGAGCGGCTGTCTCTCGAGGAGGCTGTACGCAAGGTAGAGTCCGAGGCGGCCCAGCGCGCCCGGGACGCTGCCCGCCCGGTGGACGCACCGCGCACCGCTGGCAGGGCGAGCGATGCCTTGCGTGCCAATACCCGTCCGCCCGGCGCGCGAGCACCGGAATCGGCACAGGCCGGCGCGCCACAGCCGCCGCGTCCGCGCCCACCATCGCCCCCGCAGCAGCGTAACGACCGGCCACCACCGCCCGGTCAGGATGAGCGGGAGGCGCGTAATGGCCGTCCCGACGCGCCGCCGCGTCCGCCGCAAGTCACGATGCAGGACCCGCTCCTGCCGCCAACGCGCGAGCGGGCGGGCGCGGCACGCCGTGGTCCGGACAACCGTGGTCCGGACAACGACGGCTCGCCTCCTGGCATGCGCGGTTTCCGCGACATCACGGCCGATGCCGACGATCTCGGGCGCGCCGCCGCGCAGGCCAGCCGCGCCGCGCGGAAAACCTATGCCAATGTTCCCTCACCCTCGCCGGAGTTCGACCGAATCGAGCCGAGCATGGAGAACCGCGGTGCCGATCCCGACGCACCGTATTCCTATGACGAGGCGATGGAGGAAGCCGAACGCTATGCGCCGCCCGCGCAGCCCCCGCAGCGTCCGCGACTGGGTCAGGAGCGGGGCCGCGAACCGAAACCGGCGCGAACCGGCGCGGTTTTCCCGTTCAAGAGCGCGATCGCGATCGGCATCGTTCTGATCCTGGCAGGCGCCGCGATCCTTTGGGGCAAGTCGCTGGTCACAAGCGTCAGTGGTCTCTTCAAGTCGTCGTCGTCGCAGGTGGAGGCTCCCAAGGACGCGGGCGCGCCGTTGACCAAGCCGAAGATAGCCGATCGCGTCGGCCAGCCGCCGTCTACCGACCAGGTCGCGCCTGTCGCGCAACGCGTCGTGTTGTATGACGAGGATCCAAGCGATCCCAAGGTCAAGCAATATGTCGGCTCGGTGGTCTGGCGCACCGAACCGATCAAGGCGACGGGCAATCAAAAGGCGGATCTTGCCGTGCGTGCCGACATCGAAATCCCCGACCGCAAGTTCAAGATGACGATGTCGTTCCGCCGTAACACCGACACCTCGCTGCCGGCGAGCCATACCGCCGAACTGACCTTCATCCTGCCGCCGGATTTCCCGGGCGGCGGCGTGAGCAATGTGCCGGGCATCCTGATGAAGTCCAACGAGCAGTCGCGCGGCACGCCGTTGGCGGGCCTCGCGGTCAAGGTCACCGATGGCTTCTTCCTGGTGGGTCTTTCGAACGTCGAGGCGGATCGCGTGCGCAACTTGCAGCTATTGAAGGAACGCTCGTGGTTCGACGTTCCGCTGGTCTATACCAACCAGCGCCGCGCCATCATCGCTATCGAGAAGGGTCCCCCGGGCGAACGCGCCTTCAACGACGCTTTTGCGGCATGGGGCGAATAGGGCGCTGGCCAGGACGGTCAATATTCGGCCCGGTGGCCTGAAAAAGCCTTCGACGAGCTGTTAATCTTTCCGCGGGGTTCGCCATGCGAGGGGCGGGATGAAGCGGTATGTCATCTTTGCGGTGCTGGGGCCTCTGCTTGGCGGGTTCTGGCTTCTGCTGGCGACGACCGTGATGTCCGGATACTGGAGCCATCCTCCGAGCTTCTCGGAAGCCGAGAAGCTTCTCGCGGTGTTCGCAACCACGTTGCAGTACAGCTACCTGTTCGGTCTCTTGCCCGCGCTGATGATCGGCGCGGTCGACGATATCCTTTCCCACATCAAACGAATTGGTCCCGTCGTCCGCATGCTGATCGTGGGGGCGATCGCCTTTGCGGCAACGGAATTTCTCTACGGCTCGCGCGGGCAGGACAGTGGCCTGCTCCAGTTCGTCCTTTACGGCCTGGTCGGCTTCATTCCTGGCGCGGTATCGTCATGGCTTGCGCACAGGGTCATCGATAGGCCGAAAATGGCATGACCTCGTGCATCATGCGCCTTAAAGCTCACACCTGACTTGATCGCGGTCCGAAAGGCAACTTGCGCCAGCCTCATGCGTTACCCATCTCATGGCGATGTCGAATGAACAGATCATCGAACTCAATCCGCGCTTTCGGGGACGCTCTGCTGGAACGTCCCGGGGAACGCGTCCGCGCGGCCCGGTCATCGACCAGGAAGGGCGCGAGATTCCGCAAGCGATCCTCGAAGAATCAGCCGGAGATCGGTTCAAACGCTTTCGTTTCGATTTCAGCCATTCCAGCGCCAATCCATTTGGCGTCCTTACGCACGAGCAGCGCCTGGCGCGGCTTGAGGTGCTGGCCAGGTTGCTGGACGTTGCCTTCATCCTGCCCGGCACCAAGGTCCGCTACGGCATCGACGGCATCATCCGCCTCATCCCTGTGATCGGCGATCTGTTTGCGACCGCATTCTCGCTGTGGCTGGTGCGCGAGGCGCGCGCTCTCGGCGCACCCTGGCATGTCACAGCACGGATGCTTGGCAATGTTGCGGTCGATGGCGTGGTTGGAATGGTGCCGCTCGCGGGCGATGCTTTCGATGTGCTGTTCCGCGCCAACATGCGAAATGTACGCTTGCTGCGGCGCTGGCTGGACAGCCAGCGTTAACGTCTCCGCCTTCAATCCGGAGACGAAATGCCAGTGACCTGACGCGAGAGTTATGCCGCCTCGTTGTCGGACTTGTCGGTCGCCGGCGCCTGCTGGGGCGCACGGGGGCGGCGCGGCAGCGGGAAATCCTGGCTCTCATAAAGCGAGCGGATGCCGCTCTGGTCAAAGCGAGCCTCTTCGACCTGCAGGTAGGCACCGTTCAGCGAATCCGCCGGCAATTCCTCGATCGCGAAGCGAACCGCTTCGGCCGCGGTGCCAAAACGCCGATAAGCGAAACCCGCCCGCTTCTTTTTGCGGATCGCGGCAGGAAACAATTCGGCAGCAGTGTTGAAGCTGAAGGAAGCCATGGTCGGGGACCTCTGTTCTTTTTTAGTGAACGCGAGCGAACTCGCGAACGCATCGCGCGCGCCAAATTGAACGCGGCGCGCCGGTACACGTCATTTCAGGACTGATCTTAATATAGGCCTCTCTGCGAGAAATGCGACTCCTCACGAGCCCGGTCGGGAATCCTGGTTCCACCGGCGGGATAAGTGGATAATCCCTTTAATTTCAGTGGGTTGGAGGTATTAAAGTTTCCCGAGCAGAAGCAGGACCAGCAGCACGACCAAAATCACCCCGCCAAGGCCCATTCCAGAGTGGCCGAGGCCATAACCATAGCCGCCGAAGCGGCCGCTCCACCCGCCAAGCAGATAGAGGATCACGACAATGATGAGTATCGTTCCTAGCGACATGGCACCCTCCCCGCGAGGCGCGCGGTCGGGCATTGGCGATCCGCCGTGCAGCCCCACTGAGAAAAGCATATCCGGCCACGGGGTTCCAGCGAAGGAACTCGAGATGACCGCCAAGGAGGGTAGGAATCGCGAGGACCGGTCAATGCGCTAAAGCGGAACGACGCTGTTGGAATGCGTCGCCGGCGCCTGCGAACAGGGCGGGCAAGTCACCTATTTCGGCTCCAGCTTCAGCGCCGCCGAATTGATGCAGTAGCGCAATCCGTTCGGGGCCGGGCCATCCTCGAACACGTGCCCGAGATGGCCCTGGCAGCGCGAGCAAAGCACTTCGGTGCGGATCATGCCATGGCTTACATCGCGTTCCTCGTCGACATGGCCCTCGACCGCGGGCTGGGTGAAACTTGGCCAGCCGCAACCGGAATCGAACTTGGCATCGGATTCGAACAGCGTTTGTCCGCAGCCGGCGCAGACATAAGTGCCGCGCCGGTGCTCATGCTCGTATTCGCCCGAGAACGGCCTCTCTGTCGCCTTTTCCCGAAGCACCGCGTATTGCATCGGCGTCAGTTCCTTGCGCCATTCGGCCTCGCTCTTTTCGATCTTCGGCGTCACCTTGGCGTCGGGCATGGAAACTCCCTTTCGGTCTGCCTCCCAGGTGGTCCGATTCTAACATTCTCTCGCCACCCGCGGGGCCACTTTTGCGAATGTCAGAAACGCCATACTAGTTGGTCAATCTTGCACTCACCAGAATCGGCTTCTCGCTATAGTTCTCCGCGAAGATCTTCTTCAGGTTCTCGACCTTCGGAATGTCATTGTACGCAATATAGGGCTGGTTGGGGTGCAATGTCAGGTAATCCTGATGATACGCCTCCGCCGGGAAGAATGCCTCGAGCGGACCGACCTTGGTCACGATCGGCTTCTTATACACCTTCGCGGCATTGAGCTGGGCAATATAGGCTTCGGCGACCTTCTTCTGCTCGTCATTGGTCGTGAAAATGGCCGAGCGATATTGCGGGCCGCTGTCCGGTCCCTGGCGGTTCAGCTGCGTCGGGTCGTGCACGACCGAGAAGAATATCTGCAGGATTTTGCCGTAACTGATCTTCCTGGGATCGTATTTGATCTCGACGGATTCGGCATGTCCGGTGGTGCCGGTTGAGACCATGTTGTAGTCGGCGGTCGCCTTGTTGCCACCGGCGTATCCCGACACCGCATTGAGGACGCCCGAGGTGTGCTGGAACACACCCTGCACGCCCCAGAAACAGCCGCCAGCCAGTACGGCTGTCTGTATGCCGCTTGCCGACGCGGCGTCCACTGCAGGGGCGGGGATGATCACGGCTTCTTCGGCGGCCAGCGAGGGGGCGACCTTGAAGGCGGCGATCGCGACCGCGGCGACGACGGCAACCCAGAGCGAAACGCGGCTGAATTGGCTACGAGGCATTGCGTTAACGGGCATGGTGGCTTCCTCTTGGCTTCCTGTGGGCTCAGCGGATTCGAGGTCAGGCGGACTGCAATCGAGCGGATCACAATCGACCAGATCATAATCGAGCAGATCATGATCGATTGGACTGACTGCGGCGGTTCGCGATCAGCCGCCCAATCCTCAGGATACGGAAAGATACGGAACAAGGCCGCTTTTGTTACCGCCGGATGCACACGAGTTCGTGAGTAAAAACCGCGTTAATGCAAGCATCAACCGGCACATCGGCCGATGCGCGGTACGATGTGGCCGATGTCACACCACCACGCTGAGCCGCTTCGCCGCCCGTGTGATGCCGGTGTAGAGCCAGCGTGCGCGACTGTCCACAAAGGCAAAGCTTTCGTCAAACAGCACCACATCGTCCCATTGCGAGCCCTGCGATTTATGCACCGTGAGCACGTAACCGTAATCGAATTCGTCGTAGGGCCTGCGCTGCTCCCAGGGAATCGATTCGATCCCGCCCTCGAAACAATCGCAACGGACGGAAACCTTCGTCACCTTGTGGCTGAACTCTTCGTCGGGGGCGAGACGCATGCTGATGATGCGTGACTTCGATCGCGACTGCGTGCGCGACTTCACCCGCCACAGTCCGCCGTTGAACAATCCTTTCTTGCGATTGTTGCGCAGGCATACCAGCTTGTCTCCGGCCACCGGCAACGGATCATCGATGTTCTGCTTTTGGCGCAAGCGCATGTTGTAGGCGCGGCGGGTATTGTTGCGGCCCACCAGCACCTGATCGGCGCCCATTACCCGCTGCGGATCGAGGTCGGCGCGCGACACCACTTCGCTGTCGCCGTAGCGGCCGATCTTAAGCCCGCCTCCCTCGCGGATATCCATCGACATCCTCACGATCGGATCGTTCTGCGCCTGGCGATGCACCTCGGTCAGCATCGCATCGGGTTCGCCATCGGTGAAGAAGCCGCCACCCTGAATCGGCGGAAGCTGCGCCGGATCGCCGAGCACCAGCAGCGGGCAATCGAACGACATCAGGTCGCGGCCCATCTCGGCATCGACCATCGAGCATTCGTCGATCACGATGAGTTTCGCCTTCGACGCCGGCGCGTCGTCCCACAGTTCGAAACTCGGCTGCTCGACGCCGGATTCGCGGGCGCGGTAGATCAGCGAATGAATCGTGGAAGCATTGTCACAACCCTTGTTGCGCATCACCAGCGCCGCCTTGCCGGTGAAGGCGGCGAACTTCACCTCGCCCTCGACGCCTTCGGCGATGTGGCGCGCCAGCGTGGTCTTGCCGGTGCCGGCATAGCCGAACAGGCGAAACACCTGCGGCATGCCGTTGCTGCCTGGTTTGCCCCTCAACCAGTCGGCAACTGCCTTGAGCGCGGAATCCTGATGCGGGGTGAAGGTTGTCATGCTGTCTCGGGTGGGGACAAGGCCGCGCCCAAGGTTCAGGGCGGCGACTCAAAAGCCATGATCCGAAACTAACCGTTCAAATTGCTGTTGCAAGCACGTCGTCCTCATTGGCCATTGCGGGAATGCCAGCGTGGCGAGTGTCCGGCGCTGGACTTGACCTCGCGCGCGAATACACTGCACGAAAAACAGGGCGGGTCGCGGGAGAGACGTCATGAAATTCGGCATCTTTTATGAGCTGCAATTGCCGCGGCCGTGGCAGGATGGCGACGAGCTCAAGCTCTACCAGGATGCGCTGACACAACTGGAGACGGCCGACCGGCTCGGTTACGATTACGCCTGGGTTGTCGAACATCATTTCCTGGAAGAATATTCGCACTCGCCTTCGCCGGAATCCTTTCTCGCCGCCGCCAGCCAGCGCACCAAAAACATCCGCCTTGGCCACGGCATTTTTCAGCTCACCACCAATCATCCCGCGCGCGTGGCCGAGCGTGTGGCGGTGCTCGATCTCTTGAGCCGCGGCCGCTGTGAGTTCGGGATGGGCGAGAGCGCCTCGATCACCGAACTGGAGCCGTTTTCCCGCGACATGGAAACCAAGAAGGAAGTGTTCGAGGAGGCCGTGCGCGCCATCTTTCCGATGTTCAGGGACGGCGGCTGCGAGCATCACGGCAGATTTTTCGACATTCCGTTGCGCAACGTCGTGCCCAAGCCGGTTCAGAAGCCGCACCCGCCGTTGTGGATGGCATGCTCGCAGCTGCCGACCATCGAGCGCGCGGGAAGGAACGGCTTTGGCGCTCTCGGTTTTCAATTCGTCAGCGCGGATGCCGCGCATGCCTGGGTCCACGCCTACTACAACGCCATCACGAAGCGGTTGACGAAGCTTGCCGACTACCAGATCAATCCGAACATGGCATTGGTGTCATTCTTCATGTGCGCCAGGACTGACCAGGAGGCGCGGGCACGCGCCGACGGGGCAACCTTCTTCCAGTTCGCGCTGCGCTTCTACGGCGCTTCCCAGAACCGCCAGCGGCCGGCACCCGGTACCGTCAACATGTGGGACGAATACAACAGATGGAAGCGCGAGAATCCGCAAGCCCAGGAAGCGGCGCTTCGGGGCGGCCTGATCGGGTCACCGGAAACCATCCGGAGAAAGTTGCGGCGGTTTCGCACTTCCCATATCGACCAGGTCATCCTGCTCAACCAGGCAGGCAGGAACAGCCACGAGCACATTTGTGAATCGCTCGAGCTTTTCGCCAGCGAGGTGATGCCGGAATTCCGCAACGATCCCGAACACGATGCATGGAAGGCGGACGTGATGAGCGGCGCCATAAGGCTGGAGGAAATCGACACTGCGGCCTTCATGGATCGCTACGGCAAGCTCGGGATAGCAACCGCCGCGGGGGCCAGCCCAGGCGTGTAGGCGGCAACCTTCGCTTCAAGCGCCTTGCGACAAGCGAAATTGCCGGGGTGTCGATCCGGTCCAGCGTTTGAAGGCATGCGTGAAGGAACTGAGCTCCTGGTAACCGAGCAGCCAGGCGATTTCGGAAACCGGCAATTCCCTTTCCGCCAAATAACGGCGCGCCAGCGCGACTCTGAAGCCGTCCAGGATTTCGGCGTAGGTTGCATTTTGCTCGCGCAGCTTTCGCGACAGCGTTCGCGGACTTACTCCGAGCTTGCGCGCAACCTCGGATGCGCCGGCGCGGCCATAAGGCAGGAGCTGCGTCAGTACCTTCTCGATTTCCGCGCGAAAATTCTCTCGCGCCGGCGATCGGCTGGCAAGCGCTTCTTCCGCATACTGAAGCAACAGAGTATTGAGAAATGGGTCATGGCTGACGACCGGCAGCGATGCGAATTGCCGGGGGAACACCACTTCGTCGGCGTCGGCGGAAAACTCCACCTCGCACCCCAGAAAGGTCCGCAGCTCGGCGGGCGTCCCGTCGCGAAAATGTCGTACCCTCAGACGCAAGGGCGCCAGGCGGGTGTCGGTCAGTTGGCGGCAGATCCGCACCAGCGCGACCAGCCAAAACTCCGCTTGATGCTTGTCGGTGCTGCGGTCCACATTGACGTATTCCAACGCAACCGTCATGGCCCGATCGATCGTGACCTGCAAACGAACGCCTTCATTGTTTATCCGACTGAAGCGGGCCCCGTTGCGCAGCGCCTCGGCCAACTGCCCGGACGATGCGCCCACGTAATAGAGCAGGCCGACGCGGCGTACGTCGAAGCTGCGTGCGAGATGAAATCCGAGCAGATCGTCATCAAGCTCTTCGGCGACGATTTCCAAAATCTTGATCTGGGTGGGCACCTCGAGCCGAACCGCTGGATCGTTCGCTTCCTGTGGCGTCAGTCCTGCCTTCGACAACACGGGGGCGACATCTTTGCCATGCTGGCGCAGCGTGTCCAGGGCAAGCCGGGTCACCTGGCCGGAAGCGCTTGGTACCGAGCGAAGTCTCTGAGGTTTGCGGGATCCCATGAGACGTTGATCTGTGAAATCCGGATCTGCCAGAAAATTATCCGGTTCTTCATTGCGGCTTCAAAACACAAATAATTGGCGCGCATTCACAAGAATATTCGCCCGTCAATCGGTAGAAGGCGCGCCACCACTGAATGAGATATTTAACTAATTGAGCGCTTCGCCGGTGCGCCGATCGGGCTTTTTTCAAGCGCGATGGTAACGCGACCGGGCATTGAATGAAAGACACTCGAGACGGCTTGAGCTGAAGGCACTCAAGCACCGATCGTGGTCCCCTCAAGCGACCTCGCACCGGATCGCCGCGGACCTCGAACCAGACGAAATGATCCTGTTGTTGTGGAGCGGTCGCGGGCCGCCGGCCATTGCGGCGAAGCTTCCGCGATTGCCGTGCGTTCCAGGGCAGGGGTCTCTCACGTCGCGGCCGTCAGCAGGCTCAAAGATCGCTCGCCCAGAGGATGTTGCTTTGTTTTTGTTCGGAGACACCATGGAAAATCGAAGAGGCAAGGTTGCGCTGTTCATCGATGGCGCCAATCTGCATATTATGGCCAAGGCGCTCGGCTTCGATGTCGACTTCAAAAGACTTCTCGATGAGTTCGGCGCGGGCGCTACGCTGCTGCGGGCGTACTACTACATCACCGTGATGGAAGATCTCGAATACTGTCCCGTTCGCCCCCTGGTCGACTGGCTCGACTACAACGGCTACACGGTCGTTACCAAGGCGGTCAGAGAGTTCGTCGACGATGCCGGCCGACGCCGCGTCAAGGCCAACATGGACGTCGAACTTGCGGTCGATGCGATGGATTTGGCTGCCCATGTGGACGAAATCGTGCTGTTTTCGGGCGACGGTAATTTCCGCTCGCTGATCACCTCCCTGCAGCGGCGGGGCATCCGGGTCACCATCGTTTCGACGCTCGTCAGCGATCCCCCAATGGTCTCGGACGAGCTTCGTCGCCGGGCTGACGACTTCATCGAACTCGCCGATCTCAAGGAAAAGCTCGGTCGAAGGACCTTTGCGGCGCGCCCCGTCAAGCAGGCATATCCTGCCATGCCGGTCGAGCGCCGACGCAGCACAGTCAGGCTGGCGACGCCTGCGACCCGGTTGCCGGATTCGGTTCCGGAAGGCGAATAGGTTTTGCGTACGCTTTCCGCCACTTGGCGCGCCAGGCAGGGCGCCGATCGACCACCTGCGGATGCTTTGTCCTGGTTGGGGGTCGATTTGCTGGAAAAGAATTGACCTGCGATCGATCGGATCATTGGAAAAAACGCTGCGTGTATCGCCGGCATGGCAGGCCGGTTATCGCTATTTCTTCCGGGTCCTCGACACTCGCCGCTGACGCCATCATCCTCAACTGGAACGAATGGGGCACAGAAGCCTCCTTTTGAGGAACGATTTGGGGTTTGGAATGTCTGATATCGCGATCAAGGTTTCGCAGCCCGTGGCGCTGCAGGCGAGGTTGAGCGAAGACTGGCTCGCGGTCATCATCGGTCTTGCGGTGTTTGCGCTCGCTCTCGTGAGCATCAGTGGCACCGACCTTTTGGGCTGGGCCGTGACCACCTCGGTTTATACCCAGCTCTCCTCCGCGCTCAGTCCTTTTGCCAAGGCCTATGCCTGGCTCGGCGGCGGCGGTGCCTTGCTCGCCACCTATGCAGCGCTGCTTGCCGTGCTTGGCGCCGGCATTGCCACCCTCGGCGGGGACGTCAGGAAATTCGCGCTCGCGTTTACCGCGGTGTTTGCCATCGCCTATGCGAGCTGGATCGTCGGCAGTTATGCCTATGTCGCCGCGGTGACGCCGGCCGAACAGCAGAAATTCGGCATCAGCTGGTCGCTCAAGCTTACCAATGAGGGCGGCTTCATCGTGGCGCTGCTCTCCGGTCTCGTGATCGCCAACTTCTTTCCGCGCTTCGCGGAATGGCTGAAGGAAGCGATCCGGCCCGAGCTTTACATCAAGATCGCGATCGTCATCCTCGGTGCCACCGTCGCGGTGACCGCGGCCGGTCGGCTGAATCTTGCTTCCTCGCTGCTCCTGCGCGGCGCGGCAGCGATCATCGAGGCTTATCTGATCTACTGGGCGGTGATCTACTTCGTCGCGCGCAAATGGTTCGGCTTTAGTCGGGAATGGTCGGTTCCGCTGGCGTCCGGCATTTCGATTTGCGGCGTGGCAGCTTCGATCGCAACCGGCGGCGCCATCCGGGCGCGGCCGGCGGTGCCGATCCTGGTGTCGTCGCTGGTCGTCGTGTTTGCGGTTGTCGAAGTGCTGATTCTTCCATTTCTGGCGCAGACCTTCCTGTGGCAAGAGCCGCTGGTCGCAGGCGCCTGGATCGGGCTTGCCATCAAGACGGACGGTGCCGCGATCGCAGGCGGCGGCATCACGGAGTCGCTGATCATGGCCAAGGCCGCGGCCGAGGGCGTCAAGTATCAGCCGGGCTGGATTCTCGCGACCACGACTACCGTGAAGGTCTTCATCGACATCTTCATCGGCATCTGGGCTTTCATCCTCGGCTATATCTGGACCAATTATATCGACGAGGGGCCGGATAAGGCGAAGCCGGCGGATATCTGGCAGCGTTTCCCGAAGTTTATCCTCGGCTTCATCCTCGTCTTTGCGCTATCGCTCTGGCTCGCGCTCGGCTCGACGCCGCAAATCGCCAAGGCTCTTCCAGTCGCAGCCGGTGAGGCGAATGTCTTCCGGGTGATTTTCTTCGTCCTGACCTTCTTCTCGATCGGCGTCTTGTCCGATTTCCGAAAACTCTGGCAACAGGGCTTTGGCAAGCTCGCTGCGGTCTATTTTGTCAGTCTGTTCGGATTCGTGATCTGGGTCGGACTTCTGATTTCGTGGCTGTTCTTCAGCGGTGTCAGGCCGCCGCTTGCCAGCTAGCCAATTGAAGGAAACTGCAATGTCGCGACCAAAACTCGGCAACGAGACCGACCGACCGCAAATCGAGCCGTTGTTGCCGATCGAGAAGAAGCTGATCGGCTGGAGCCTCGGTTTGGGGATTGGACTGCTGGCCGTCCTGATCGTCGTAAACCACTTCGTGCCGATCACGCTCTGACCCGCGCACGCTCACGCCGGTGACACCGCTTACGCTTGGTCCGGTCGCCGTCGGGGAGTTGTCGACGAAGTAGCCTTTTTTCCGACGGTGGCTTACAAGTGCCCCTTGCGTCTTGCGCCGGGGAGGTCACGGCGATCTGATGAAACGGCTCGCGGTTTGGGCATTTTACGGAATTGGCACGCTCGCGGTACTCTACCTCGCGCTCTACGCCTATGCCGCTTTCACCGGACGCGAGTTGGAGCCCGGCGATCCGATCCACATCTTCCGCAAGCCCGACGCACCGAACTATTCGTGATTTCCATGCGCGCGCAGCAAGATCGCGCCTTTTCACGCGCTGCGCGGCCGGTGCGTCACATCGCCGCCGGCGTGCGGTGAAGATCTCCCGCACCTGCCGGAGTGATCGGCAGGCCGCCGTCGGCGTATTCGTTCAGCTTGTTGCGCAGCGTGCGGATCGAAATGCCGAGGATGTTGGCAGCATGGGTGCGGTTGCCGAGGCAGTGCTTCAACGTCTCCAGGATGAGATCGCGTTCGACATCGGCGACCGTGCGTCCGACCAGCGCGCGGGTCACCTGTTCGGCGGCGAAAGTGGCGTGCGCGACCGCCGGTACGGTCTTCGGCACATCGAGACGGTCGCCGTCCGGTGTCAGGATGGCGTCGACGCCGATCTCGTCGCCCCGCGCCATCAGCACCGCGCGATGGATGGTGTTCTCGAGCTCTCGAACATTACCTTGCCAGCGGTTGGTGGTCAGTACGCGGCGAGCGTCCGTGGAGATCGGTCGAACCGGCACGCCGTTGGCGTCTGCATATTTCCTGGCGAAATGCAGCGCCAGTTCGAGAATATCGGCGGGGCGCTCGCGCAAAGGCGGGATCTTCAGGTTCACGACGTTGAGGCGGAACAGCAGATCTTCGCGGAAAGTGCCTTCGCGAACCGCATCGGCCAGGTTGCGGTTCGAGGTTGCGACGATGCGGATGTCGACCGGAACCGGACGGGTGCCCCCGACGCGGTCGATGACGCGTTCCTGGATCGCTCGTAACAATTTGGATTGCAGGCGGACATCCATCTCGGAGATTTCGTCGAGAAGGAGCGTGCCGCCGGTCGCCTCCTCGAACTTTCCGATGCGGCGTGCCACGGCCCCCGTGAACGCGCCCTTCTCATGGCCGAACAATTCGGATTCAAGCAGATGCTCGGGAATAGCCGCGCAATTGATGGAGATGAAGGGCTTCTTTGCGCGGTTGGAGCGGGTATGGACGTAGCGCGCCAGCACCTCCTTGCCGGTTCCGGATTCGCCGGTAATCATCACGGAGGCATCGGAGGTTGCGATCTGCTGGGCAAGCTTGATCACCTTCGCCATGGCATCGTCGCGATAGACAAGGTCGCGTGAATCATTGGCGACGGCTGCAAGAATTGCGGCGATCAGCTCGGGTTCCGGCGGCAGGGGGATATATTCCTTGGCTCCGGCGTGAATCGCGGCCACCGCCGCGCGGGCATCGTTGGAAATGCCGCAGGCGACGATCGGCACGTGAATGTGCTCGGCTTCAAGCCGCATCACCAGATCACGGATATCGAGGGCAACATCGACCAGGAGCAGGTCGGCGCCCTTGCCGCCGCGCAACACGCGCATGGCCTGCTCATGGTCTTCCGCGTGGGTGACGGAAGCGCCGTTGTCCATGGCGATCTTGGTGGCTGTCGTGAGCTGGCCCTTCAATGTGCCAACGATGAGAAGCCGCATGATAATCTCCTGTTCGTCCTTTCGCGCCCGTTATGCGCGTTTGCTTTGAAATGGCCTCAATTGCGTTCCGACTTCACGATTTCCGTCATGGTCACGCCGAGCTTGTCTTCGACCAGGACAACTTCGCCGCGCGCCACCAGGCGGTTATTGACATAGATGTCGATCGCCTCGCCGACGCGGCGATCGAGTTCAAGCACCGTGCCGGGTCCAAGCTTCAAGAGCTCGCCGACATCCATCTTGGAACGGCCGAGCACGGCCGAAACCTGCACCGGTACATCGAACACGGCCTCTAGATCGGCTGCGATGCGGGCGGCGTTCTCGTCCTCGTTATAGGCGATGTCGTCGGCCACCGGCGTATCGGCAGCGTTGAGATCGGGGAGCGGAACCTGTGCGTCGGTGTCACTCATGGTTCATTCCTCGTTGGTTCCTTTTGGTCATTGGCTCACATCTGGTTCCGGGACGCGATGTAGCGCCCGACGAGTTCGCCAATCTTTGCTTCGATCGCGGCGCGCTCCAGCACCACGCCGCCGTCTGCCCATTCGAGTCTGCAATCGCCGGTCTCGATCTCAGGTTCGGCGAGAATCACAAGACGGCCGGCGAAGCCGCTTTGTTTCGCCAACCTGTCGATCCGTTCGTGCGCGGCCTCGTAGAGGGCGTCGTTGATCCGCACCACCAGGTGCGGCGTCGATACCAGTTGCGCGAAGCAATCGCTTACCAGTGCGGTGACTTCGCCCAGCGGCTCGCGAGCGATCAGCTCGCTGCATAATTTGCGCGCAACCGCCACCGCCACATCGACGGCTTCGGTCTCCATCCGGGTTTCGACGCTGGTAAAGCGCGCCGCAATGCCCGTGACGGCAATCGCGATTTCCTCCAGTGCCAGCGCGGAGCGGCGATCGCTTTCGACCTTCGCCTCCCGGAGTGCTGCGTCGTAGCCGTCGCGGTAGGCGCGAGCTTCCGCCGCGGCCACTTTCTGGGCGACCTCCGAGGGCGTGGCGGCGCGCTCGCGCGTCCTGTCGGGCGCCGCGAAGTCGGTGTCGAACAGGAATTTTGCGGGTGCGGCCATCAGTACACCAGCTCGTCGTCGGCGCGGTTCTTGGTCAGGGTGATTTCTCCCTTGGCGGCGAGGTCCTTGGCGAGATTGACCAACAGCGCCTGCGCCTCATCGACGTCGCGCAACCGCACGGGTCCCATCGCCGCCATATCGTCGAGCAGCATCTTTCCGGCGCGAGAGGACATGTTGCCGAGGAAGAAGCCGCGGACATCCTCGTTGGCGCTTTTGAGCGCGATACCAAGCTTGTCCTTGTCGACGTTGCGCATCAGCGTTTGCGCAGAAGCCGAATCCAGCTTGACGAGATCGTCGAAGGTGAACATCAGCGCCTTGATGCGTTCGGCCGATTCGCGATTTTCTTCTTCCAGCGAAGTGATGAAACGGGTTTCGGTCTGGCGGTCGAAATTGTTGAAGATTTCGGCCATCACCTCGTGTGCGTCCCGCCGCCGCGTCTGCGAAAGATTCGACATGAACTCGACCCGCAGCGTCTGCTCGACGCGTTCGATGACCTCCTTCTGCACCGCCTCCATCTTCAGCATGCGGTTGACGACATCGAGCGCCATTTCCTCTGGCAGGATCGCGAGCACTCGTGCGGAATGCTCAGGCTTGAGCTTCGACAGCACCACGGCAATGGTCTGCGGGTATTCGTTCTTGAGATAGTTCGCCAGCACCTCTTCCTGGACGTTGGAGAGCTTTTCCCACATGTTGCGGCCGGCGGGCCCGCGTATTTCGTCCATGATGCCCGAGACACGTTCGGGGGGCAGGTATTGCTGCAGCAGCCGTTCGGTCGCGTCGAAATTGCCCATCAACGCGCCGGATGCCGACATCCGCGACACGAATTCCAGCAGCATGTCCTCCACGACCTCGGCCTCCACGGTGCCAAGCGTAGACATGTGAATCGACAACTCGCGTACCTCGTCGTCGTCGAGCAGCGACCAGACCTTGCCGCCGTACTGTTCGCCCAGCGCAAGCATCAGCATCGCCGCCCGCTTCGGGCCGCTGATCGGATCGGTTTGCTTCCGGTTGCCCTGACGAGCTGCCAGCGACGAGATAACGCTGGTGATATCGTTGGCGTTTGTGGTCTGAGGCAAGGCCATGTCAAATCACGCGACGGGTTCGGAGAGCCATTGGCGAACGATGGCGACGGTTTCGTTTGGATTTCGGTCGGCAAGTTCCCCGACACGATGGACGGATTGGGCATGGACCTGGCCCTGAACCTGGGCGACGTCGATCAATTGCGCGGTGTTGTTGACGCCGGGCACGAGGTTTGCGCCTGCGGCGCCGGCTTGCGAACTGGCGTCGGTCAGCGCCGGAACCGAATTCTCGTTCGCGTTGGAGGGGACCGGGTCGGCCGCGATGATGCGCTTGACCAGCGGCCGGATCACCATGAACAGCACGACGAGGCCAAGCAACATCATGACGCCAAGCTCGATGACGTACATCACGTCATCCTTGGTGAATTGCAGCACCCCGAGCAATCCCGCCGGCTCCTGGAGGGGCGCGACGGCCGGAGCTTCGGCGAACCGGAGGTTGACAACCTCCACCTGGTCGCCGCGCTTCTGATCGAAGCCGATCGCCGAACGGACCAGCGCCGCGATGCGATCGAGCTGCTCCTTGCTGCGGTCCTGATAGACCATCTCGCCTTTCTCGTTCTTGCTGTAGCTGCCGTCGACCAGCACGGCGACCGAGATGCGGTTGACCTTTCCAGCCTCGGTCACTTCGGTCTTGGTCGTGCGAGAGATTTCGTAGTTGTTGGTTTCTTCGGTTTTCTTGCTCTGGTCGCGCGCATTTTGCGCCGGGTTGTTCTGCTGGCTGCCTGGCAGTTCGTTGCCGACGGTGACTTGACCGTTGTTCTCGGCTGTGATGCTGGATTCTTCACGCGTCTGGCTGGAGCGCAGCACGCGGCCTTCGGGATCGAAGCGGTCGGAGGTCTGCGTGATCTTGTTGTAGTCGAAGTCGGCCGAAAGCTGGACGCGCGCGCGGCCGGCACCGACAACCGAGGAGACGATCGCCTCGATCTCGTTGCGCATCCGCTTCTCAAAGGACGCACGGCGCTCGTCGCCGACGGCGTTATCGGTCGCGCCGCTGGCGCCGTCGGCCAACAGTTGGCCGGCTTCGTCGATGATCGACACACGCTGCGGCTTCAGTCCGTTGACGGCGGAAGCGACCAGATGGCGGATGGCCCTGATCTGCTGCGGTTCAAGCGCGCCGCGCACGCGCACGACGATCGAGGCTGACGGTTCCGGCGTCTCGCGCGCGAAAAGCGGCCGTTCCGGCAGCACCAGATGGACCCTTGCCGCCTGCACTCGATCGATGGCGCGGATGGTGCGGGCAAGTTCGCCTTCGAGGGCGCGAAGGTGATTGATGTTCTGGACGAAGCTCGTGGTGCCAAGCGCATCGGATTTGTCGAAAATCTCATAGCCCACGCCGCCACCCTTGGGCAGGCCGCCTTCGGCAAGCTTCATCCGCAGCCGCGTCACCTTGTCCTTGGGCACCATGATGACTGCGCCGTCGTTGCGGATTTCGAACGGGATGGCCTGGCGTTCCAGGTCCTTGATGACGGCTGAAGAGTCTTCCAGGCTGAGATCTGTGAAGAGCGTAGTCATCTGCGGGGTAGTGACACGCATGATGACGAACGCGAAGAAACCGATCAGTGCGGCTGTCACCGCAACCATCGCCATCAATCGCGAAGCACCCAAGCCCCTCAGAAAGCTTACGAGACCCTGCAAACCAACCGCCCCTCGGATTCGAAATCGAACCACTGGGCAATTATTGCCTACGGGATGGTTTCGATATGGTTAACGAAGGTTAAGCCGCGGGAGCAATGCTCAAGACGGAAAAAATCGGCTTTGCGGGGCAAAGCCGATTTTATTTGAATGCCGGTCGCTTCGCTCGAGCGTTACTGGCGATATTGCTGGATCCGTGTGGTACGCAGCCCGGCGAGACCGTGCTGGTCGATGGAAAATTGCCAGGAGAGGAATTCATCGACAGTGAGGGTGTAACGGCTGCAGGCTTCTTCGAGTGAGAGAAGGCCGCCGCGAACCGCAGCCACGACTTCGGCCTTGCGACGGATAACCCACCGCTTGGTGCCGGGCGCGGGCAGATCCGCGATCGTCAACGGACTACCGTCAGGCCCGATGACGTATTTTACCCTCGGGCGATGGGGCTCTGTCATGGCGTACTCACAAACTCGAAACCACTAAACTCAAGACAGTAAGCTACGCCGCTCCACTTAAAATTTGCCTAAGCCCAACAGCGCAATACGAATCTCCTTGAAAATGCCTCGATCTCGGCTCCCGGGAGCGGCGTTTCGGGGCCGAAAGGGCCGATTTTGGCGGCCCCGTGGCATTCGGAGGCCGCAAATCAGTGATGGCAGTCGAGTGCGGGACGTTAACTGTCAGTTCACGATGCTCTGAATCTGGTTGACGGTGAAGGTTTGCCCGCCGATCGACAACAGCGGCGGGGACTGGGTCAGATCGACCGAACTGACGACGCCTTCCACCTGGGTCTTGACCCCCACCGAGTTGCCGGCGGAGTCGGTGGCGGTGGCGGTGAGCTTGTAAGTGCCGTCAGGGAGCAGGGTGCCGTCATTGCCTCTGCCGTTCCAGTTGAACGGCTGGTTGTTTCCGGCACTGGCGGGGAATTGGCCGGTGAAGACGGTCTGGCCCGTGCTGCTGGCAATCGAGATGTTGACGGTTGAGTTCGATGCGATGTCGAGTTGCCACGTGGCCTGGCTGTTGGTCAGGCTCGCGGTACTGCCGTTGACCACCGCCGTCTTGCCGACGAAGCCAAGCGCCTGGCTCGCCTGGTTGGTCTGCTGCAGCGATACCAGCGTCGCCAGCGAATCGTTGGTGTTGAGCTGCTGCTGCACGCCGGCGAATTCGACCAGTTGCTGGGTGAACTGGTTCGTGTCGAGCGGACTGAGCGGATTCTGGTTCTGCAATTGCACGGTCAGGAGTTGCAGAAAGCTCTGAAAGTTGCCCGCAATCTGCGAGGATGCCAGCGAGTTGGCGGCGTTGGCCGAAGAGCTCGATGAAGAAGTCGGTTGCGGGGTCGTTCCCGAAACGACCGGGCTCGACGTGGTCGGTGTCGCTGATGTCGTTGCCATATCCGTCTCCCTAGACCGTGATGTCCACGCCACTGCTCGATCCGAACGAGCGGCCGTAAGTTCGTCCCGCAACTGTCGCCGGCGTCGCGTCCTCTTCGCCGATCACCAGCCGCTGCGCATTCGAGCTGGAATCGTTGCCGCTGTTCTGACTGGAAGAGGACTGGTCGCGCAGGCTGAATTGCAGCCCGCCGCTGCCGGTCTTCAGTCCTGCATCATCCAGCGCGCGCTGCAGTTGGGGTGCATCCTGACGCAATAGCGACAATGTTTCCGGCTTCTCGACCGTCAGGTGCGACGTCACCTGGCCGTTGCGATCGACGTCGATGCGGACATCGATGCGGCCAAGGTCGGCCGGGTCCAGTCTGATTTCGAAACGGCTCTTGCCGCCTTTTACCGAGGTGGCGATCTCGAGCGCCAACCCGTTCAGGGGTACCGCACCGTTCGTCGCTGCCGTCACGGTCAAGGCTCCAGGCGCCGCCGAAGATGTTGGAGAATTGAGCTGCGGGGCGAACGTGCCAACCGCCTGAGTTCCCGCATCGGGCGAATCGGCTGGCGGATGTACGACATTGGCGGCCGGCGAATGTTCACGGGTCGTAATTGCCGGCGCCGAAGACGCGGCTGAATCGTCGTTTGAACCCGGGGCGGCCACGCTGGCTGCCTCGGCCTTCACGGCACCTTGTTGCAATGGTCCATTTTGCGCCGTGCCGGCTGCAGCATTGGTTGCGGAGGGATCGGTGGTACCTGTCGTGGTCGTGGTGCCATCCGTTGCCGTGGTAGTGGTCGGTGACTTGGCGGGCGTGGGCTTCGCGGTGACAGGCGCCGCGGCGGCTACCGCGCTCGTAAGCGCAGCGGTGACCACGGGCGGCGCACTGGCTGGCGTCGATTGCTGGTTGATCGATGTGCCACTCGTCGCGGTTTGTGGCGCGGGAGCAGTGCCCTTCGTCGAGGTCGTTCCCGGACCTGCGGTCGGCTCGCCCTTGATCGGAGTCGTCGTTGCCGCTTGTCCGGTGAGTGGTTGCGCGCTCGCCGCGATGGCCGCAGCCGCAATCGCCAGTGGCGCAGTGGAACCGCCGGAGGAGGGGGGAGTGGGCGGAACATTTGTGGGTTGGCTGGTAAGCTGAACCGCTACTGTAACCGGGATTGGCGTTGTCGCCGCAAGACCGGCCTGTTGAGCCAGGATCGTCGTATCCGCGCTTGAGGCATCTTGGCTGCTCTGCTTGTCGGATGACTTGTCAGATGGCTT
>Ga0210408_10001493_pt1 | contig 24410 bp, 24 predicted proteins | sample IncBWH4MmetaG_FD_155471 | JGI IMG/M metagenome (GOLD analysis project Ga0210408, IMG submission 155471) | Forest soil microbial communities from Barre Woods Harvard Forest LTER site, Petersham, Massachusetts, United States - Inc-BW-H-4-M | ecosystem: Environmental > Terrestrial > Soil >...
CCTCGCCTCGATCCGCGACAGCGTCCGCGCCGCCAAGGCGAAGGGCAGGGAGGTGCTGGTCGACTGCGAGCACTTTTTCGACGGCTACAAAGAGAAGCCGGAATATGCGCTCGCGTGCGCGCAAGCCGCCTTCGATGAAGGCGCGCGCTGGGTCGTGCTGTGCGACACCAACGGCGGCACGCTGCCGCACGAGGTCGAGGCGATCGTCGGCGCGGTGACGGCGCGCATTCCCGGCGACCACGTCGGCGTTCACGCTCATAACGACACCGAACAGGCGGTCGCGAATTCGCTCGCCGCGGTGCGCGCCGGTGCGCGGCAGATTCAGGGCACGCTCAACGGGCTGGGCGAGCGCTGCGGCAACGCCAACCTGATTTCCATCATCCCGACGCTCAAGCTCAAAGGGGATTTCGCCGAGCGGTTCGACATCGGCGTGAGCGACGCGAAACTCAAGAACCTCGCCCACGCTTCGCGCATGCTCGACGAAATGTTGAACCGCGCGCCGGACCGGCACGCGCCCTACGTGGGCGATAGCGCGTTCACCACCAAAGCCGGGATTCACGCCTCGGCCATCGCCAAGGACCCGAAGACCTACGAGCATGTGGCGCCCGAGACGGTCGGCAACCGGCGCAAGCTGCTGGTATCGGACCAGGCGGGGCGCTCGAATGTGCTTTCCGAACTCGAGCGGATCGGCCTCACCGTGAACAAGGACGACCCGCGCGTCGGCCGCCTGCTCGAGGAGGTCAAGGCGCGCGAGGCGCGCGGCTACGCCTATGAAGCGGCGGACGCTTCCTTCGAATTGCTCGCGCGCCGCATGCTCGGCCGGGTGCCGAATTATTTCGACGTGACGCGGTTCGACGTTACGGTGGAGCAGCGCATCAACGCCAAGGACGAGCGCGTCACCGTCACGATGGCGGTCGTCAAGGTGAAAGTCGGCGACGAAGAGCTGATTTCCGCCGCCGAGGGCAACGGTCCGGTCAATGCGCTCGACCTGGCGCTGCGCAAGGACCTCGGCAAATATCAGCGCTTCATCAGCGGCCTCAAGCTCACGGATTACCGCGTGCGTATCCTCGACGGCGGCACGGAGGCGGTGACGCGCGTGCTGATCGAAAGCGAGGACGAGACCGGCGAGCGCTGGATCACGGTCGGCGTGTCCGAAAACATCATCGACGCCTCGTTCCAGGCGTTGATGGATTCGATCGTCTACAAGCTCGTCAAGTCGGGAGCGCCCGCGTGATCGACCACGTTTCGCTCGGCGTCGCCGATCTCGATCGCGCCGCACGATTTTATGACGCCGTGCTCGGCGCCGTCGGCTTTGCCAAGCTTGAGGTGCGGCCGGCAACGATCGGCTTCGGCAAGCGCTACCCCGAGTTCTGGCTCAATCATCGTCCGTCGATGCCGACTGTGCCGACCGACACAGGTGTCCACGTCTGCGTGCGCGCGCGCAGCACCGAGGCGGTCGATGAGTTTCACCGCGCAGCGCTTGCGGCCGGCGGGACCTGCGATGGTGCACCGGGCCTGCGCCCACATCGCACCGGCGGTTATTACGCCGCCTTCGTGCGCGACCTCGACGGCAACCGCATCGAGGCGGTCACCTTCATCGCCAGCGACGCGCGATGAGCCTGATTATTTTTTGACGTCCACTGGCACGGGGGGCGGTGGCGGCGCGAGCGGGACCGGCTTGTCGCCCAGCTCGCAGTTCTTTTTTTGCGCGGCCTGCTCGGCAAACCGTTTGTTCGCGCGGGCGGTGGCGTAATCGGTATCGTAAGCAAGCGCGTTGGCGAACGGGCTGCCCGATTTCTCCATCAGGGTCGCGAGTTCTTTCATGCGTGCGTCGGAGGCCTTGTACTTCGCCACCACCTCCGGGCAGGTGAGGGGGTCGAAGCCCGAGGGCATCACGAGGGCGCGGTCGACGAAGGAGGAATCGGCGGCGCAGCCCGCCAGGAGCAGACCGGCCGCCAACGCAAAAACCGTCCTCGGCATTACTCCCCCGCCGGGCGCTAAGCTTCCAGTGTGGCGGTTCAGAAGTCCGCATCATTCTTGCAGCGAGTCCGAGATGCGGACTTCTGAACCAAAGCCACACTAGATCAATAAGTTGCTAGTGCCCTTCGATTCCGAAGTTCGCAAACGAGCGTGCTACAGAATGATGCGAACTTCGGAATCGGGGCACTAGCTCCCCCAGACCTAGCACCCCGCACACTGCAGAACCCTGCGCGTTACTGTGAGGTTGACGTTCACGTTGTGAACGCGATACAACCCGTTCACGCCGTGAACATTATACTAGCGGACGGGGCGGGGGAACAGCGTGGTAGAGCCGACAGCGGTCGAGACCGGAACGCACGCGCGCGACGCTTCCGATGAAATCGTCCTCGGCGTGCTCGACGTTGTGGAGCGTGACCCTTCGGTGACCCAGCGCTCGGTCGCGCGCGAACTCGGCATCGCGCTCGGCCTCGCCAACGCGTATTTGCGGCGCTGCGTGCGTAAAGGCCTGATCAAAGTCAGCGAAGTGCCGCGGCGGCGCTACGCCTATTACCTGACGCCACAGGGCTTCGCGGAGAAATCGCGCCTGACCGCGACCTACCTTTCCGATTCGTTCTCGTTCTTTCGCAAGGCGCGCACGCAATGCGCCGAGCTGTTTGCGCTTGCCGCCGCGCGCGGCCAGCGACGGCTGGCGCTGCTCGGGCCCGGCGACCTCGCGGAAATCGCCAGCCTCGTTGCGCGCGAGCACCCGGTCGAGATCATCGGCGTGATGGCGGCCGGCGGCGATGCGGCGCGACTTGCCGCGGAACTCGCCGCCGTCGGTCCGGCGGACGCAATTGTCGTCACCGCGCTCGTCGATCCGCGCGGCGCATTGGCGGCGGCGCTGCGCGTCTTTGACGCCGAGCGCGTGTACGTCCCCGCCATTCTGCGTGTGCCGATGCCGGCGGCGGCGTCCTCGGGAGAAGCCGCATGAGCGCGCGCCGTTGGTACGTGGTGCACACCCAGCCGAATGGCGAGGCGCGTGCCGATCTCAACCTGCGCCGCCAGGGGTTTGCGACCTATCTGCCGCGCTACGCGCGGCGGCGAAGCCACGCACGCCGCAACGAGGTCGTGAAGCGTCCGCTGTTTCCTCGCTACCTTTTCGTGGGCCTCGATCTCGCGCGCGAGCGCTGGCGCGCCATTCATTCCACCTTCGGCGTCAATCGGCTGGTGCTCGCCGGCGAGGCGCCGCTGCCGGTCCCGGACGGCGTCGTCGACGACATCCGCGCGCGCGAGGACGGCGATGGCCTCGTGGTGCTGGGGCTCCCGGCCGGCCTCGGTCCGGGAAGCCGCATCCGGCTGGTGGACGGCATTTTTGCCGATGCCAAGGGCGTGCTCGAACGCGTCGCCGATGACCGTCGCGTCGCGATCCTGCTCGAACTTCTCGGGCGCGAGGTGCGGGTATTTGTTTCGCCGGCGAGCGTCGGCATCGGTTAGAGCATGATCGCGAAAAACGGATATCGGTTTCCCGCCTGCGCGAAGCCCTTGGTAGGGTTCATCATGTGGGTTGACGCTTCGGCGGGCGAAGGCAGGTCGCAAGAGATCATGTTCTAAGCAGAACTGGAGCGGGATGACGGTTCGAACAAAACGTCATCCCTTGATGCAGCGGCGCTTCGATGCCGCGAACTGCCGCAGGGCGGTCCGGGAGACGCGAGTCACCCGGAGTGCGGTAGCGTGAGCCACTCGAACCAATTCCGGACCCCGCGTGAGCGAGCCTGCCGTCAGCGTCATCGTGCCGTGCTACAACGGCGGACGTTTCCTCGATGATCTGTGCGACAGCCTCGCGGCCCAGACATTCCGTGATTTCGAAACCATCGTCATCGACGATGGTTCGAGCGAGGAAGCGACCTTGCGCAAGCTTGCCTCGCTTGAACCCGGCATCCGCGTGGTGCCGCAGGAAAATCGGCGCTTGCCCGGCGCGCGCAACGCCGGTTTCGCGGAAGCACGCGGGGAATTCGTGTTGCCGCTCGATTGCGACGACCGCCTCGCCCCGTCCTTCCTCACCGAAACGGTCGCGGCGTTGCGCGGCGCGGCCTCTGACATCGGTTTCGCCTTCGCTCACGTGCGCCTTGCCGGCGATATGGACGGCGTGATGCCGCGCCATTTCAACCGGTTCGACCAATTGTTTCTCAATCGCTTGCCTTATTGCATGCTGCTCCGCCGCGCGGCGTGGCAGGCCGCCGGCGGCTATGACGAGGGGATGCGCGACGGCATGGAGGATTGGGAGTTCAGCATTCGTTTGGTGCAGGCCGGATTTGGCGGCGTCGAAATCGCCAAGCCGCTCCTCATTTACCGGGTGAGCGGAGACGGCATGCTGATGAGTCGTACCGCCCGCCAGCACGGCACGATCTGGCGCTACATTCGCACCAAGCACCGCGATCTTTATCGCCCCTCGGCGCTGCTTGCCGCTTGGCGCGCCAATCGGGCTGCGCCGGGCGAGATTGCGACGCTCAAGGCGATCGGGCTCCTCGGCCTCGCAAAGCTGCTGCCCGAGGCTTGGTTCAATCTCCTGTTTTATCGCTTGCTCACCATGAACCGGGCTCGTCGCGTCGGCGACGGCAAATACCAGCCGGTGTCCTGACGGCGAATGGCGTCCTCGCTCATCATCCCCGTGATTCTTGCCGGCGGCACCGGTACCCGCCTATGGCCGATCTCGCGCGACAGCATGCCCAAGCAATTCCTGCCGCTCACCGGCGAGGGTTCGACCTTCCAGCAGGCGCTCGCGCGCGTGAGCGACGCGACATTGTTTGCTCCGCCGATCGTCATGACGTCGGATGCGTTCCGCTTCTTCGCGCGCGGGCAGGCGCAGGAGATCGGGCTCGAACCGACGGTGGTGCTCGAACCGCTGCGGCGCGATTCCGCACCGGCGATCGCCGCGGCGGCGACGATCGCCCGCGCACGCGATCCCTCGGCGATCGTGCTCACGCTCGCCGCCGACCACGTGATTTTCGATCTCGAGCTGTTCCGCGCGGCTTGCGTCGCCGGCCGCGATGCCGCGGACGAAGGCCGCATCGTGACCTTCGGGATTCGTCCGTCGGCGCCCAAGACCGGCTACGGCTACATCCGGCCCGGCGCCGCGCTCGGCCATGCCGGCGTCCATGCGGTCGCCGCCTACGTCGAGAAACCGGACGAACGCACCGCCGTGCGCTACGTGGCCGATGGCTACTTATGGAACTCCGGGAATTTCCTGTTCCGCGCCGATGTCCTGCTTGACGAATTGGCGCACTACGCGCCCGAGGTCGCTCAAGCCGCCCACGCCGCAGTTGCCGAAGCGACGACCGACCTCGGCTTCGTGCGGCTCGACGCGGAAGCCTTCGCCCGGGCGCCGCAGATCTCGATCGATTATGCCTTGATGGAGCGCACCGATCGCGCCGCCGTCGTCGAGGGCCGCTTCCGCTGGTCCGACATCGGCAATTGGGCGGCCATCTTGGAGGTCGCCGAGCGCGATGTTGCCGGCAACGCGGCGCATGGGCGCGCGGTGATGCTCGATGCCGAGGATTGCCTCATTCACTCCGATGAAGTGCTGACCGCCGTGGTCGGGGCCAAGGACATGATGGTGGTGGCGAGCCGCGATGCCGTGCTGGTGGTGCCGCGCGAACGCGCCGAGGCGGTCAAGGAGCTGGTCGCCGCGCTCAAGAAGGCCGCGCGGCCGGAGGCGACCGATCATCGCCGCGTTTACCGTCCGTGGGGTCATTATGAATCGGTGGATTCCGGCGAACGCTTTCAGGTCAAGCGCATCGTCGTCGCCCCCGGCGGGGTGCTGTCGCTGCAGAAGCATCTCCATCGCGCCGAGCACTGGGTGGTGGTGCGCGGCACGGCGGAAGTGACGGTCGGCGACGCCAAGAAAATCATTCACGAGAATGAGTCGGCCTATATTCCGATCGGCGCGGTTCACCGCCTCGCCAATCCGGGCAGGATCCCGCTCGAACTCATCGAGGTCCAGACCGGAAGTTATTTCGGCGAGGACGACATCATCAGGCTTGAGGATGTGTATAAGCGCGGTTCGTAGCCCGGATGGACGCCCGCGAATGCGGGCGGAAATCCGGGGCAGCTGCTCCCGCATTGCGGGTCGCTCCATGCGGGCTACGGTCTCATGCGGGATACCGATTATAAAATACTCATCATGTCACGCGTTGCACTGATCACCGGCGTCACCGGGCAGGACGGCGCCTATCTCGCCGAACTCCTGCTCGCCAAGGGCTACACGGTCCATGGCACCAAGCGGCGCTCGTCTTCCTTCAACACGGAACGGGTCGATCATCTGTTCCACGACCCGCATGAAGCCGGCGTGCCGTTTTTCCTGCACTACGGCGACATGACCGATGCGACCAATCTGATCCGCATCATTCAGGAAACCCAGCCCGACGAGATCTACAACCTCGCGGCCCAGAGCCACGTGCTGGTCTCCTTCGAGACGCCGGAATACACGGCGAACGCCGATGCGCTCGGCACGTTGCGATTGCTGGAAGCGGTTCGCATTCTCGGCGTGGAGAAGCGCGTCAGGTTCTATCAGGCGTCGACCTCGGAACTCTATGGCGCGACGCGCGAAGTGCCTCAGCGCGAGACCACACCGTTTTATCCGCGCTCGCCCTATGGCGTGGCCAAGCTTTACGGCTATTGGATCACGGTGAACTACCGCGAGGCCTACGGCATCCACGCCTCGAACGGCATTCTGTTCAATCACGAGGGGCCGACGCGGGGAGAAACATTCGTCACGCGCAAGATCACCCGCGCGGTTGCCGCGATCGAACTCGGCCTCCAGAACAAGCTCTACCTCGGCAACCTGGAGGCCCGCCGTGACTGGGGCCATGCGCGCGATTTCGTCGATGGCATGTGGCGCATCGTGCAGCAGCCCGAGCCCGACGATTACGTACTCGCGACCGGGGAAAGCCATTCGATCCGCGAGTTCGTCGAGAAGGCGTTTGCCTGCGTCGGACGTCGCATCGATTGGCAGGGAGAGGGCGTGGCCGAGCGCGGCCTCGACGCCGCCAGCGGAAACGTGTTGATCGAGATCGATCCGCGCTATTTTCGACCGACCGAAGTCGACTTGCTGATCGGCGATGCGTCAAAAGCCCGGCAAAAGCTCGGCTGGCATCATAAAGTGTCGTTCGCACAGCTGGTCGAGGAAATGGTCGAGGCCGACCTCAAGGCGGTGCGCAGCGAGCAGGCGCGCCGCAATCGGCGCGAATGAAAATTTGATCGCAGGCATAGAGACGTGAGCCCACCGCTAGTGTTCGAGCTCACTGGCAAGCGCGTGTACGTCGCGGGCCACAGCGGAATGGCGGGCTCCGCCATCGCGCGGCGGCTGGCGCGTGAAAATTGTGAGATTCTCACCGCCGCACACGGCGCGCTTGATTTGGCCGACCAGGGGCAGACGGAGCGGTGGCTCGCGCGCGAAAAACCCGACGCGGTGTTTCTCGCCGCCGCGCGCGTCGGCGGCATCAGCGCCAACAGCTCCTATCCGGCCGCGTTCATCGGTGACAATCTCGCGATCGCGCTCAACGTGATCCGCGCCGCTCATGCGTCGGGCGTCAAAAAGCTCCTGTTCCTCGGGTCCTCGTGCATCTATCCGCGGCTCGCGACGCAGCCGATCACCGAGGAGGAATTGCTCACGGGCCCGCTCGAGCCCACCAACGAGTGGTATGCGGTCGCCAAGATCGCGGGCATCAAGCTGTGCCAGGCCTATCGGCGCCAGTACCGGGCCGATTTCATCTCGGTGATGCCGACGAACCTCTACGGCCCCGGCGACAACTATCATCCGGAGCACAGCCACGTGCCGGCGGCGCTCATCCGCCGCTTTCACGAAGCCAAGGTTTCCGGCGCGCCGAACGTCGTGGTCTGGGGCACGGGCGCGCCGCGCCGCGAGTTCCTGGCGGCCGACGATCTCGCCGACGCCTGCGTGTTCGTGATGAAGCATTATTCCGGCGACGGTTTTCTCAACGTCGGCACCGGTGAGGACGTCACCATTGCCGATTTTGCCAGGCTCGTCGCCGACGTCGTGGGCTACCGGGGCGGCATTACGTTCGACACGTCGCGGCCGGACGGAACGCCGCGCAAGCTGCTCGACGTCTCCAAGCTCGCCGCGCTCGGCTGGCGCGCGCAAACGCCGCTGCGCGATGGGCTCAAGGCCGCGTACGCCGACTTCGTTCGGTCCCGTGACGACGGCGCCGCTTGATATGAAGATCATACGCCCGATCGACGACCGCCGGCTCGTTGGAGAGCTGGCGGACCTGTGGCGCAGCCGCGGAATCCTCGCGGTTTTGATCATGCGCGACATCGCCATTCGCTACCGGCAGGCAGTGATTGGCATAGCGTGGGCTTTGGTGCAGCCGATCGTCACGACCGTCGTCTTCACTCTGGTGTTCGTCGTGTTCGTGCGGCTGCCGTCGTCGGACGTTCCTTATCCGATTTTCGCTTTTGCCGGCCTCGTGATCTGGCAATATTTCAGCCGCGCCGTTTCTGACGGCGCACAGAGCCTCGTCGCCAACGCGAGCCTGATCACCAAGGTATACTTTCCGAGGATCGTCATTCCGCTCGTCGCGCCTTGCTCCGCGGCCGTCGATTGCGTTCTCGCCGTCGCCGCCCTGGTCGTCATCGCGCTCCTGTTTGGAGCGAACCTGCAGTGGACCGCCGCGTTCGTGCCGCTCGTGATCTTGTTCGTTGGATTGTTCGGCTACGGCGTCGGCCTCTGCCTCGCGCCGCTGCAGGCGATCTACCGCGACATCGGGATCATCCTGCCGTTTGCGCTGCAGATCGCCATGTTGCTGAGCCCGATCGTTTATCCGGCGACTATCGTGCCCGAGGGCGTGCGCTGGCTCTATCGGGCGAGTCCGATCGCCGTCATGGCCGACGCGATGCGTTGGGCGCTGGTCGGCAGCGAAGCGCCGTCTTCACTGGGAGTGGTGGTCAGCCTCGCTCTGACCGTCGCCCTGTTATGGGGTGGACTGCACATTTTTCGCCGTTTGGAAGGCACGTTGGTCGACCGAATCTGACCCATGACGATTGCCATAGAAGCGCGCGGTCTCGGCAAACAGTATCTGCGGGGCTCACTGGCGCATCAACGGCTGCGGACGTTGCGCGATGCCTTGTCGGAATGGGGCAGCCGCGCTTTCCGCGGCCGGCACGCGGATGGATCGGCTGGCCGCGTCGAGCGGTTCTGGGCGCTCCAAGACGTCTCTTTTTCGATCAACGAGGGAGAGGTCGTCGGAATCATCGGTCGCAACGGCTCCGGGAAGAGTACCCTTCTCAAGATCATTTCCCAGATCACGGCCCCCAGTGCCGGCGAAGTGCGGCTGAACGGCAGAACCGGCACGCTGTTGGAGATCGGCACCGGTTTTCACCAGGAGTTGACCGGCCGGGAAAATATCTTCCTTAACGGGACGATCCTGGGCATGGGTCGCGCCGAGATCGCGCGGAAGTTCGATGAAATTGTAGCATTCTCAGGAGTCGAGGATTTCATCGACACGGCGGTCAAGCGCTACTCCAGCGGGATGCAGATGCGGTTGGCGTTCGCGGTCGCCGCGCACCTCGATCCCGAGATTCTCGTGATCGACGAGGTCCTGGCCGTGGGCGATGTTGAATTCCAGAAAAAATGCCTCGGCAAGATGCACGACCTCTCCCAGGGCGGGCGCACCGTTCTGTTCGTGTCGCACAACATGAGCGCAGTCGACCAGCTGTGTGGACGCGTCATCTGGCTCGATAATGGTCGGTTGGTCGAGGATTCCTCGGATACTTATGCGGTGACCAGCCGATATCTGTTCGGTCGCAAGGAGCAGCGTAAGACCGCGGAGTGGCGGGCGTCGATCGACGAGGGGATGGAGAACGAGTTTTTCACTTTGCGTTGGTTTCGCGTGCGCGACGAGCAGGGTGCAACAATCGATACTCCGATACGGAATAATGAAACCGCGGTCGTCGAGATCGGTCTCTCCGTGCGGAAGCCGGACCCCGCTCTCACCTTCGGCTATGCGCTGACAAACGAGGCCGGCGTCTGTGTGTATTGGACATCGACCGAAGACGCGGGATACGGTCATCGCCCGCAGATCACCGCCGGAAACATCATTTTAACGAGCGTATTGCCGTGCGGATTATTGAACCAGGGGGTGTTTCGGCTCGATTTCATGAGCGCCATCCGCGCGCGGCAATGGCTGGTTCATCCGAATGAGAGTCGGAGTTCGGTGTTGCTGCGGATAAGCGGGCTCGCGGAGTCGCAGTACCTGAGAAATACCTGGCCCGGAGTCATCGCTCCGGCGCTGCGCTGGAATGTCGAACACCCGGCGACCACGGAGGCGCAGAACGCGTCCGTGTGACGTGATGATTTTCGAACCTCTTCCCCTCGCCGGCGCCTATCGCATCCGCTTGGCTCCCTCGGTCGACGACCGCGGTTTTTTCGCGCGACGCTTCTGCGCCCGAACGTTTGCCGAGCGCGGACTCGAGACGGACTTCGTCGAGCGATCGATTTCATTCAACCGTCGCCGCGGGACGCTGCGCGGGCTGCACATCCAGGCGCCGCCGCACGTCGAGACAAAAATCATTCGTTGTACGCGCGGTGCGGCATTTGATGCGATCGTGGATCTGCGTGCCGGCTCGCAGACATACGGTCGCTGGCACGGGGAGAAAATCGCCGCCGATGAGCATCTCGTGCTCTATGTCCCGAAGGGGTTTGCGCACGGATTCCAAACGCTCGTGGATGATACCGAAATCGATTATGAGATCACGCCCGCTTACGCCCCCGAGAGCGCCTGCGGGATAAGATTTGATGATACCGCGATCAACATTGCCTGGCCGATCGAGGAAAAGATCGTGTCGCAACGCGATCAAAGCTTGCCGCGTCTGACGGAACTGGCGCACGCGTTCAAATAGGAAAACGCGCGAAGACGAGTTGCATGCAGGTGAGTGCCGCCATGGCGGATCGGGAACGGAGATCGCGATTCACGGTGCTGGGTGCCGGCGGGTTCATCGGCAAGCGTCTGGTCGACCACCTGCAGCGCAAGGGCCACGAGGTTTCGGCGGTGTCGCGCTCGGATTCACTGGAATACGGGCGCGCAGGGGGACACGTTATTTTTTGTATCGGCCTGACCGAGGATTATTGGAAGCGTCCGTTGGATACCGCGGAGGCGCATGTATGTGCGTTGATCCCGGTGCTGCGGCGCGGAAGCTTCGAGAGCCTCGTCTATCTCTCGTCGACCCGCCTTTACGACGGACTGAAGGGGACACTTGACGAGACGAGCGACCTGCGGGTCAACCCGCAAAACCCGCGTCACGTCTACGACCTATCCAAAGCCGTCGGCGAAGCCTTGGTCCATCAAGCGGGGCTGGCGGGAAAAGTGGCGAGGTTGGCAAACGTCTATGACGATAGACTCGATCGGGAGGATTTTTTGTGCCGGACGATCCAGAGGGCGTTGCGAACGAATGCGTTCGAGGTCGACGCGGCTCCAGAGGGCGGGCGCGACTATGTCCATATTGAAGACGTGTGCACGGCGGTGGAAGCGATCGCGTTGAAGGGCCGGCATTCGACGTACAATGTCGCCACGGGAAAAATATTTACCAATCAGCAGTTAGCAGAGCTATGTGAGCGCCTGTTGAAGTGCCGCATGACATTTGCCGGCGCCTTGGCCAACAGACCGCCGAAGATAAACGTGCGCCGGCTTCATGACGAGCTCGGCCTGCATCCGCTCGATGCCTCTTGCCGTCTGCCTGGCATCCTCGCGGCACTCGCCGCCGAACGCATCGGCGAATCCACGGGATCGCATTGATCGACATTCATTCGACCGCCCGGGTTTCGGCACTGGCCGACATCGAGGCTTCGACGCGTGGCACGAAAATCGTCATTGGCCCGCGCGTCGTGGTGGATTCTTTCGTAAAAATAAAGCCGGCAGGTGGGATGGGAGACGTTTACATCGGCGAAGAGTCTCACATCAACGCTGGGACGGTTATCTATACCGGAAACGGTGTGAAGATCGGCAAAGGGGTGTTGATCGCCGCCAATTGCACGTTAGCGCCTACCAACCATGAGTTCGAACGCGCCGATATCCCGATCGCTGCGCAGAGATTCAGACCGAGCCGGGGAGGCATCCTGATCGAAGATGACGTATGGATCGGCGCGAACAGCGTCATTCTGGATGGCGCGGTGATACGCAGAGGGGCCGTAGTAGGAGCTGGGAGTCTGGTGCGTGAAGAATTGACCGCTTACACCGTGTACGCCGGGAATCCCTTGCGCGAAATCGGACGCCGGCGTTGACCCGGACAGGACCACGCGGATCGCCGTCGAGGATCTGGGCGGCATGATCGCATGAAATTAACCGTAGACACCACCGCGGGCGTCGTTACCGCGCAAGACGAACGCGGCGAACGCTCCTTCCCCCTCGCGACCCCCGAGGCTTTCGCGCTCGTCTCTGACGTCTGGCTGCGCGCCGGCTGGGATGTGAAATACGTCTATAGCTTCACGTGGCTGGGGCGTCCGATCATCCAGCTTCCCGAGGATATGTTTCGTCTTCAGGAGGTCATTTTCCACCTGCAGCCCGATGTCATAGTCGAGACCGGAGTGGCGCATGGCGGTTCCTTGGTTTTTTATGCCGGGCTCTGCAAGCTGATCGGGAAGGGGCGTGTCATCGGGGTTGAGCGGGAACTGCGGCCTCACAATCGCGCCGCTCTCGAGCAGCACCCGCTTTTCGAATTGATCACCTTGATCGAAGGTGATTCCAAGACGCCGGAGACCGTCGAACGCGTGCGGCAGAGTTTTGGCCGGGGCCAGTCCACGCTGGTTCTGCTCGACTCGAATCACAGCAAGGCCCATGTCACCGCCGAACTCGATGCCTATGCGCCGCTGGTAACGCCGGGCTCCTACATTGTCGTGATGGACGGCATCATGGCGAAACTGGCGGGAGCTCCGCGATCCGAGGCGGATTGGGGCCACAACAATCCGCGCGAGGCAGCCGTCGAATGGGTAACGAGGCACCCGCACTTCGTCATCGAGGAGCCCGCATTCGCATTTAACGAGGGGCATGTGCGGCACCGCGTGACGTATTGGCCGGACGCCTTTCTCCGCCGCGTTGAATGACGAGGCTGCATGGACCTGCCAGCGGTTTCGATCGGCGTCCCCACGTTCAATCGCGCGAACCTTTTGCAATCCGTCATAGACAACCTTCGCAATCAGACATTCGGCGATTTCGAACTGGTGATATCCGATAATGCTTCGACCGACCCGCGGGTGCGTGCCGTATGTGAAAGCGCTGCCCGCGAGGATCCGCGCATGCGCTGTTACTACCATGATCGTAATCAAGGAGCGGCGGCGAATTTCTGGTTCGTGTACGAGCAGGCGCGTGCGCCACTCTTCATGTGGGCGAGCGATGATGATGTTTGGCCGCAGGACTTTATCGAACGCGGCGTCAACGCGCTTCGGCTTCAGCCGTCGGCGTCCGCCTGGTTTTGCCAGGTTACGAGCATCAACTTTGCAGGTGAGGTGATCCGGACGCTTCCAAGTTTCCGTCGTTTCAGCTCGACTAACCGCAGGGCGGCCGATCTCGTCCGCTTTCTCTGGGAGCCGGAGGTCGAGGGCAAGGCCAATTTGATCCACGCCCTGTTCAGGCGGGAGACGCTCGGCGAGGTCATCGACGAATGGAAGACCTGGCCGGAAAGCTGGGGCGCCGATATGGCTGTCGTTTACGGCTATTTGTGCCGCCACGACCTCGTCGTTGATGATGGTATTTCCCTGCTGAAGCGGGCTCATACGTCGGAGCGACAGCAGAACATTGCCGACCCGAGGGCCTTCATTTACCCCTGGCCCGAAGCGCGTGGGTATTTTCGCAGCTACCTCGCCGCTGCGCGTGGCACCCGCTATCGCGCCTTGACCTTCGCCACGCTTTGCGCTCGTTGGCTCTACGACGTCTGCTACCATGGTTTGGTATTGCGCCGGAGGACTCCACTGCTGCCGCCGGCGAGACGATGACATCGATCCGGATCCGCACACTCTGATGTCGGTGCAACAAACAGACGCAAGCCGAGCGCCGACGGCCGTCACGTTGGCGCCGCATCTTGCGTCGGCGCGCCCGGCGTGCCGTTCGTGCGGGGCGCCGCTGCAGGCGGTCTTTGCCGACCTGGGTCCTATGCCGATCTCCAACGCATTTGTTCGGCCGGAGCAGGCGGCCGCCGGCGAGAGATTCTATCCGCTGAGGGTCTGCGTATGCGAGCACTGCTGGCTCGTCCAGACTGAGAACTACGTGGCGCCCGAGACTCACTTTCACGGCGACTATGCGTATTTCTCCGGTTATTCGGAAACATGGCTCGCCCATTGTCGCGCGCTTGCCGCGCACGCGGTGGAGCGCTTCGGGCTCAACTCCGAGAGCCGGGTCGTGGAAGTGGCGAGCAATGACGGCCACCTGCTGCAGTACTTCGTCGAGCGCGGAATTTCCTGTCTCGGCGTCGATCCGGCGGCGAATTGCGCCAAAGTGGCCTGGGAGCACCGTCGCGTTCGGACCGAGGTGGCATTTTTCGGCACGCGGACCGCGGCAAGGCTCTTCGAGCAATCGGGCGCCGCCGACCTGATCGTCGCGAATAACGTCCTCGCGCACGTGCCGGACATCAATGATTTTGTCGCCGGTTTCAAAATCCTGCTCAAACCCGAGGGAACCGCATTGTTCGAATTCCCTCACGTCCTTGAGCTGATCCGGAACAGCCAATTCGATACGATTTATCACGAGCACTACTCATATCCGTCTCTCATCGCGCTCAAACCCTTGTTCGCGCGGCATGGGCTCGACATAGTCGACGTAGAGCGGGTGCGGACGCACGGCGGATCGCTGCGCCTTTACGTATGCCACGCCGGAACGGTCGGGGCGCGCGCGCGGCCGGTCGGCGAGATCGAAGTCGAAGAGGTCTCTGCCGGGCTTTCTACGACGAAGGCCTATGTCGCCTTCGATGCTCGCGTGCGCGCACTTAAGCGATCCTTGCTGACGCTGCTGATCGAGCTGACGAATGCCGACAAAAAGATCGCAGGTTACGGCGCGCCGGCAAAGGGAAACACGCTGCTTAATTTTTGCGGGATCGGCGCTGATTTTCTGCCTTTCACCGTCGATCGGAGCACTCATAAACAGGGATTGTTGCTGCCGGGAACCCATATTCCGATTCGCCCTCCCGACGAGATATTCGCGTTCAAGCCGGATTTTGTACTCATTCTTCCGTGGAATTTGCGCGAGGAAATCATGGCGCAGCTCGCCGGCATCCGCGCGTGGGGAGGAAAATTCATCGTGCCGGTGCCATGGCCGGCGGTGTTGGATTGAGCGCTAGCGACCGGTTCGCGATGCGAAATCTTCTCGAGCTTCTGCGCGCCCGCACGCGCGGCTTGCGTCACGAGGTCGCCCGCTGGATTTATCGGTCGCCCGCTCTCGAGCGCGGAGCCGTCTACTCGTATTCGCCGTTCGGCGAGGACCGCGTCGTTTTGGGTTGGCTCGTCGAAGCGGGCGTGAAGGCGGAAAATATCCGCTACCTCGATATAGGGGCGTCGGATCCGCTGGTTCTGAACAACACGATGTTGCTCTATCAGTACGGAGGGCGCGGCGTTCTCGTCGAGCCGGACGCGGAAATGGCCGGGAAGCTCAAGAAACGGCGCGGCCGCGACATTGTCATCGATGCCGCGGTAGCGTTCGATGCAAGGCGCTCGGCGGAACTCATTCGGATGAGTTCGAGCGTGTTCAACAGCTTTTCGGAGAGGCAGGTCCAGCACATCGTGCAATCGTCGGCCGGCTGGGGCGCGGAGCAGAGCGTCATCGAGCGGGTCGAGGTCGCCCTCATTCCGATCAACGAGATCATCGAGAGGCACTGTGGCGGAGTGGCTCCGCACTTCCTGTCGATCGATGCGGAATCGGTCGACTTCGAAATCCTGCAATCGCTGGATTTTCAGCGATTCAGGCCGTGGATTATCTGTGCGGAGAGCTCGCGTCCGCGTTCCGCGTTCGTCGATTTGCTGCAGCCGTTCGGCTACCGCTCCATTTGCGAGACGCCGCACAATTTCATATTCGCCCTTTATCCGCTGCCGAAAGGCAATCCGGATAACCGCGCGACTGCTAGTCGTGCAGTCGTGCTGCTTACCGGTCCAAGCGAGGCGGCGTCGTAGATGCGGTCCGATCAACCGGTCGTGACCCATCTGATGGGCGGGCTCGGGAACCAAATGTTCCAATATGCCGCCGGCAGGGCGCTGGGGCTGCGTACGGGCAGCAGCCTCAAGCTGGATCTCAGCGGGTGCGACACCGCTGATGCGCGGCCATTCGAACTCGACAAATGCCCGATCGACGCAGTGGCGGCCACGAAGGCGGAACTTGCCGCTCTCGGCGCTGCGACACGCGCGCAACCTAATCGCCTCGTTCGCATGCTCGGGCGCCTGAAAGAGTCCTACTTCACGCCAAACTCGCGCATCTGCCGCGAGCGGCACTTTCATTTTGATCCCGCGGTGATAAATCTGCGGCCGCCGGTGTTGTTATTCGGGCACTGGCAAAGCGAAAGATATTTTTTGGATTACGCGGACACGATTCGCTTCGAACTGACGTCCACAATCGAGCTGGATGCAAAGAACGCGGCCATGGCCGAGCGGATCGAGTCGGTAAATGCCGTGTCCCTTCATGTGCGGCGTGCGGACTACGCCGATAATCCTGTCACCAACAGATACCACGGGACGTGCACGGTGGATTACTATCAGCGCTCGCTGGCCTATCTGAGCGAGCGCATCCAATCGCCGCATATTTTCGTATTCTCGGACGATCACGATTGGGCTCGCGGAAATCTCCGCTTTACAGTCCCGACGACGTTCATCGATATCAACACGGCGACCGAGGGTTACCGCGACATGCAGCTGATGGTCCGCTGCCGCCATCACATCATCGCCAACAGCTCGTTTAGCTGGTGGGGCGCGTGGCTAAGCCCTCGCGCGGAAAAAGTCGTGGTTGCGCCCCGCCGCTGGTTCAGGACGACGACCAACGACACGCGCGATTTGATCCCTGAGGGGTGGATAAGACTATGAAGGTCGTTCTGCTGGCCGGCGGACTGGGAACGAGGATCGCCGAGGAAACCGTCTCGCGCCCCAAGCCGATGGTGGAGATCGGCGGGCGACCCATCTTGTGGCACATCATGAAAATATACGCGCACCATGGATTGCGCGATTTCATCGTCTGCCTCGGATATAAAGGCTACATGATCAAAGAATATTTTATGAACTTTGTGCTGCACCACTCCGATGTCACCATCGATGCAGCGGAAAATCGCGTCACCTATCATCAAAGCACGGTCGAGCCGTGGCGAATCACTCTGATCGACACCGGCGAGCAAACTTTGACCGGCGGGCGCCTGAAGCGTGTGCGCGGGTATCTCGACGCAGCCGAGCCGTTCTGCTTCAGTTACGGGGACGGCCTTGCCGACATCGACATTCCGAAATCAATTGCTTTTCATCGCAGCCACGGCCGGCTCGCGACCGTGACGGCCGTGGTGCCGCCCGGCCGCTACGGCTCGCTCGATCTCGATGGCGATCAGGTCCGCTCGTTCGTCGAGAAGCCCTCCGGCGACAATAATTTCATCAACGGCGGTTTTTTTATCTTGAATCCAGGTGCGCTCGACCGCATCGAGGGTGACCTTACGTCTTGGGAAGCGGAGCCCTTGGAGGGACTGGCGCGGGATGGGGAACTGCGCGCCTACCGGCACGCCGGATACTGGCAGGCAATGGATACCTTGCGCGACAAGCTGTTGCTGGAGGAGCTGTGGCGTACGGGACGGGCGCCCTGGAAGGTGTGGTCGTGAGCGTCGGCATCGGCGCTGCGCAAGGCGGCAAAGCGGCTCTCGGGAGCGCCGCGCCCAAACGCCCAAAGCGAATAGCATGACGGCGCCGCAGGTGAGCGTGGTGCTGTCGGTGCGCAACGGTGCCGGCGACCTGCCGCGGGCGGTCGCCAGCATCCTGCAGCAGACCTTTACCGAGTTCGAGTTGATCGCAATCGATAACGGATCGACCGACGGCACGGGCGAAATTCTCGATTCTCTGAGCGATCCGCGCGTGCGCGTCGTCCATCAGAAAAACATGGGTCTCGCCGGCGCGCTCAATCGCGGGATCGGCCTCGCGCGCGGGCAGTACATCGCCCGGCAAGACCACGACGATCTCGCCCTGCCGTCGCGACTCGCGCGGCAAGTGGCATTCATGCAAGCGAGCCCTCGCTGCGCTCTGCTCGGCACACGCGCCGAAATACGCACGGGCGACCGACCGGGATTTCGCTTTCACGATCATCCGACCGACGATGCGGCGCTGCGCTTCGAACTGCTGTTCGACAATCCATTCGTGCACAGCTCGGTGATGTTGCGCAAATCGGCCGTCGAGGCGGCAGGCGGCTATTCGACCGATCCGACGCGCCAGCCGCCGGAGGATTACGAGCTGTGGTCGCGGTTGGCGCGGCAGTGGGAAGTTGCCAACTTGCCCGAGCGCCTGACCGTCTACCGCGAGACCCCGGGCAGCATGTCGCGCGCAACGCACCGTCCGTTCGTGGACAAGCTTGTCCTGATTTCCGCTGAAAACCTTGCCGCAGCGGTGGGCGAAACCGCGCCGGCCATGCTGCACCATGATATCGCCGCGCTCACCCACGGCGCCTTCGAACTGATGTCACGCGCTCCCGATATCGAGGGGATGTGCGAGACGGTCGAGCACGCCGGCGCCCGCATCCATGCGCGCGCGCCGGGCTCGGACGTTCCGCGGCGCGTCGCCGAACGGATCAAGAGCTTGCGCCGCAGATATTCCCAAGCTCGCTACTGGAAACTCCTCGGCCCGATGTGGCCGATGATTCGGCTCGGATGGCGCTTGTCCGGCATGTCCCATGTCAGGCAACGGCTAGATGCGTCGCGACGTCATCCTGGAGCCGAACAATCCTCGCCGGGATAGCGGACCGGGTGCCGTGACGTCGACCGATGGTTTGCCCGCCGCCGCGGCCGGTTTCGAGGCGGCGATTGCCGGCGAGCGCGTTCTGCTGACCGGCCATACAGGATTTACCGGCGGCTGGTTGACGCTGTGGCTCAGCGCGCTCGGCTGCGAGGTGACCGGCCTGGCGCTTGCGCCGAATACGCAGCCCAATCTGTTCACCGTCGCCAACATCGGCGACCGCGTACGATCGCGGATCGGCGACATCCGTGACCCGGCGGTCGTTGTGAAGGCGATGGAGGAGGCGCGGCCGAGCATTATTTTCCATTTGGCGGCGCAGCCGTTGGTGTCACTGTCATTTGCCAAGCCGCTCGAGACATTCACCACCAATGTGATCGGAACCGCGAACGTCCTCGAGGCGGCGCGCAACGTCCCCGGCGTGCGGGTCGTTGTCTGCGTGACCACCGATAAGGTGTACGCCGATCAGGACCGTCGCGACGGTTATCGTGAATGCGACCGTCTCGGCGGCGCGGATCCCTATGCGGCATCCAAAGCCTGCGCCGAACTGGTGGCGGATTGCTACCGGCGCAGCATGGCGGCGCGGGGCAACGGGCTCCTGGTGGCGACCGCGCGTGGCGGCAACGTCATCGGGGGCGGCGACTGGTCGGAGGACCGTATCGTGCCCGACTTCGTACGGGCGGTGAGTGCGGGGAGGCCGCTGATCCTGCGCAATCCCGCGGCGGTGCGTCCTTGGCAGCACGTTCTCGCCGTGGTGCACGGTTATCTGCAGTTGGCGAGTCGCTTGCTGGAAGGGCGCGCAGACGCCGCAAGCGCTTGGAACTTCGGCCCCTCCGCGGATGAAGCAGTGCCGGTCGAGGCGCTGGTCGAGCGGCTCGCGGCCCGCTGGCGGCGACCCGAGGTCAGACACGCAACGGGAAATTTCACGGAGACGCGATTTCTCCATGTCGACAGCACCCAGGCGCGCGAGCGCCTCGGGTGGTGCCCGCCACTTCGCCTCGATGATGCGGTTACTCTTACCGCCGAATGGTATCGCGACTTTCATGCGTATCCGTCTTCGGCGCTCGCGCTGACCGCGCGCCAGATCGAGCACTACCGGCACGCGCTTGGAGCACGGACATGACCGCGGGCGGCGTGCTGGTCACCGGTTCGACGGGGTTTATCGGAACCCATCTCGTCGATCGCTTGATCGCCGGGGGCACGCGGCCGAGTCTGCTCGTTCGTTCGGCGCCACGATTGCCGTCGCGATGGCGCGGCCGCATCGCCGTCGTGGAATGCGCGGATTGGAGCGAGCCCGGCGTCCGTCGAGCCCTCGAAAATCACGGATTTGACGTGGCCTTTCATCTCGCTGCTTATGGTGTGAATCCCGCCAATCGCGATACCGAAGAGATGTTGCGCCTCAACGCGGTGCTTCCGACGGTCGTCGTTCGCCTGTGCCGCGAGCGCTGCGCGCGCATGGTGATGACGGGCAGTTTTTCCGAATATCGCAGGCCGCTCGGGCAAGAGCGGCTGACCGAGCAGGCTCCTCTGGAGAGCATCAAAATTTACGGCGCATCCAAGGCCGCGGGCGGTCTTCTGGCCCGCTCGCTGGCCGAGGACTTGGGCGTCAAGCTGCGCATCCTGCGGCTTTTCAAGGTCTACGGTGCCGGCGAAGCGCCCCATCGCCTGCTGGCTGCTCTGGTGTCCGGCCTCACCGCCGGCCGGCGGGTGCCGTTGTCTCCCGGAACGCAGGTGCTCGACTTCGTCTATGTAAACGACGTCGTGGAGGCCTGCTTGCGCGCCGATGCCGACATGACGTCGCCGATCCGGCCGCTCACGGCGACCTGGAATGTCTGCACCGGTGTCGGCCATTCGGTACGCACTTTCGCGTCGATCGTGGCGCAAGTGTTGGGTGCGAGCGCGGACCTGCTCGGTTTCGGCGAAATTGCCAACCGGCCCGACGACGAACCCTGGCTCGTCGGCAGTGGGGAACTGATGCGGTCCGAGATCGGTTGGCATCCCGGTTACGACCTCGCGACCGGCGTGCGCGCCGCCGTCGCGAGCATGACCGCCGCGGTGTCCTCATTCGCTTGATCCGGCTATTCCAGGGCTTGTCGGCGGTGCTATCATCGACACGCGACCGATGCAGGGATCCGGCCATGCCGGAGTTTAAACCGCATCGGCTGGGGCGATCCGCGTCTTTTGCGTTGTGTCGTAGGCGATCCGCTTGCGGATCGACGCTACCGGAGTTGCCCGTTGAAGATCGCAGGCTACCTCCATCCCGGCTTTATTTCGCTCGGCCCATTGTGGAATTACGGGTGGCTCAACATCGCCGACCTGCTGCAGGCGTTGCGCCGGGATGCGGACTGCGACTGCACGTTGATCGTCGGCTCCCGCTTCCTGCGCGAGGCGCGGCGCGATGGCACGACCGGGCGCCTGGAGAACTTGCGCGTCGTCGAAATAGACGACGTGGCGCTGTTCAAGGAAATGAGCGCGCTCGGCGTGACACCGACGGCGTTGGACGAATTGGTCTGTGCAGAAGAGAGTGTCGACCACCCGGCGCTGCGTATGCTGGCCGAGACGATCGCCCGAAAATTCGGCTCACCCGGACCGGACGTGTTGCTCTCGTTTGCGACGCCGACGGATTTCCTCGCCGAAGCGTTGCCGCGGACCTTCCGCCTGCATGTGGAATCGCTTTTTTCCCGCAATCCGTTCCCCCACAACGTATTTTTCGATCACCTCGGGATGTATCATCGCTCCGTCATCGGCCGCGCCGGGCAGCGCCTGCGCCGCTATGTCCCGAGCGGCGCCGGCAAGGCGCTCGTCAGCGCGTTTCGCGTGCATGCGGCGGCGGCGCTCGACGCGGTCGATCCGTTTCATTCCGCAGAGATCGGTCTCGGCTTCGAGCGCATCTGCTTGCTGCCGCTTCAGATTTCCAATTGGTACGGCTTCGACGCGCAAGCGGGTTACCGCAGCCAATTCGAGTTCTTGTTCGACGTGCTTTCGGCAGCACCGCACGATGTCGGAGTCCTCGTCACCGAGCATATGAACAACGGCCACGTGCTCACGAAATCCGGCCTCGGCCATAACTTCGACTATCTGCGTACCGCCTTTCCCAACATGATTTTTCTCGAAGAGTCGCGTTCGTTCAGCACATCATCGCAATTTCTCGTTCGCCGCGTCGACGGGGTTTGGAGCGTCTCCTCGGGGGTCGGTGTCCAGGCGCTGCTGTTTGGGCGCATGCTGGGAACACCTTGCTCGACCTATTTGGCGGGTGCGGCGCACGCAACCGACTTTGCAAGCTTCTTTGCGAACCTCGGCCGCGTCGTGCCGGAGAGCCGTGACGGTTTCATTGGTTGGCAGCTTGAGCGCTATTCGGTGCCGTCTTCGCTGCTGAGTGACGGACGATGGCTGCTGGACTATTTCCTGCGCAGGATGGAGGCAGCCCGCACCGCCCATGATCCGCTGGACGCATTCGTCCCGGTCGCCGATGCCGACGTGCTGATGGACGCGTGGGTCGCACGCGCGCCACAGCCGGTTGCGTTACCGCTCGGAGCGACCGACCGGGTGGAAGCCCTGCGCGTAAAGTTGGCCGAACTGAGAGCGCCGCTGCGTGCACTCGGCCGGATGGTTGGCCGGCGGTAATCGTTCGATCGTCGGGGCTTTCGACCGACACTGCAAATTCTTGGGCGCGTCGTCTTCCGGCCCATCCGGCCCGAAATTCCATGCGGTTGTTGTTCTGCTGCGAATTTTATCACCCCGTGCGCGGCGGCGTGCAGGAGGTGATGCGCCAGGTCGCCGAGCGAATGGTGCTCGCGGGTCATGAGGTGACGGTCGCCACGACTCATGTTCCCGCGCGGGATTTCGACGTTCTCAATGGCGTTCGCATCCGCGGCTTCAAAGCCGGAGGGAATCTGGCGCGCGGGCTCAAAGGCGAAATCGAGAGCTATCGTGATTTCGTCGTGAGTTGGGGAGCCGACGCCATTTTGATCAAGGCGGCGCAACAATGGACGTTCGATGCGCTGTGGCCTGTCCTCGATCGGATCACCGCCCGCAAGGTATTCATACCGTGCGGGTTTTCCGGCATCTACGAACCGGTGTTCGCCGAATACTACCGGCAAATTTCGGCAGTTCTGAAGAAATTCGACCACCTGATTTTCTATTCGGAAAGCTATCGCGACATCGACTTCGCGCGCGCACACGGCATGACCCATTTTTCCATCGTGCCGAACGGCGCGAACGAAGCGGAGTTCGGCACGACCGTCGATCCCGGAACGCGTGCGCGGCTGGGCATTGGCGATGGCGAGTTCATCTTTCTCACGGTCGGCAATCCGATCCTCATGAAGGGGCATCGCGACGTCGCCGAGGCGTATGCCCGGCTTGCGACGCAGGGCCGGCCGACCGTCTTGATCCTGAACGCAGCATGGCCGCGACCTTGGAGGGTGCCGCGCCGCATCGGGTTCCTCCGGCCCGCCGCCGCGTTCCTGTGGCGCGCATGGCAAAGGGTTCGGCCGGTGGCCGGCTTGGTGTATCGCTCCAGCCACGCGCTTCGTCGCGCCGCTTGGGCGGGGTTTCGCGCACACTGGCGGGCCGGCATGCGGTATCGCCTCTCATGGCGAGAGCTTGAGCAGTGGATCGCGCGCGCAAGCGCGCAGCCGGCCAAGAAAGTCCTGTGCGTGGACTTGCCCCGCAGGGATCTCATCGAAACCTTCAAGACCGCCGATCTGTTCGTATTCGCTTCCAGCGTCGAATACTCGCCGCTCGTGCTGTTCGAAGCGGCGGCCAGCGGCACGCCGTTTCTGTCGGTGCCGGTAGGCAATGCTGCGGAGATTGCGCGCTGGACCGCCGGTGGGGAAATCTGTCCAGCGGCAACCGACGAGCATGGATACACCCGGGTCGATCCGTCAGTGCTCGCACGCGAGATGTGGCGTTTGATGAACGATGCCGACGCCCTGGCGCGCCTCGCCGTGGATGGCAAGGCGCGCTGGCGGAGCAGATTCACCTGGAAGGCGATCGCGTCGGAATACGAGACGATTCTTGCCGGCTCACCGGTACGTGAGACAGTCGTCGCCGGACAGGACGCGCCGTGACGCTGAATGATCGCCAAATAGTAGCAGTCACCGCAGCCGCATGATCCGACTGCTCAAAAAGGTTGCGCGCCGAGCTTGGACGGTTGCGGTCGGCGGATTCAAGCATCGGTCGGCGCAGCAGTACGAAATGCTGAGCGCACGGGGAACGATGCGGCGGAATTTTCTCGAGGTCCATGCGGCCTGTGAGGAGGAGCGCGCGCGAGGCGGCCTGTGGCAATCGGCCGACGACCAATGGTTTCTCGGGGACGTCGAGCTGTTCAGGACATTCGTCGAGCACGTTCGCGATCGCACCAATCTGGAGATCGGCGCCGGCCCGTTCGGATATCTTGCGCCCTGTTACTGGATGAAGCGGCGCATCGTCATCGACCCACTCGTCGACAAATACCGCGCCTACCAAATCAAGCGTTTCGGCAGGACGTTCTGGACGGCCG
>Ga0210408_10001494_pt1 | contig 24407 bp, 23 predicted proteins | sample IncBWH4MmetaG_FD_155471 | JGI IMG/M metagenome (GOLD analysis project Ga0210408, IMG submission 155471) | Forest soil microbial communities from Barre Woods Harvard Forest LTER site, Petersham, Massachusetts, United States - Inc-BW-H-4-M | ecosystem: Environmental > Terrestrial > Soil >...
CGAAAGCCGATCCCCAATGATCGCGAGTGGCGTCGCGATTCCAAACCACGCGAGGAAGAACATCGCCACGGTCATCGCGATTCCGGCGACGAGTCCGGCCAGTAATCCGGTCGTGAACGCTTTCGATTTGCTCATGATTCGATCGTCGATCCTAGAGTTGTAGAGGCGCTTGTGCCAAGCACCTGTTTATTAGTTCGGCGTTTGAGATAAACGCCGCTACAACTTCAAAGCGATTTTCACAAAGGTTGCCAAGATCCGCGCGCCGGCCATGAACGTGCCGCGGAATGTACCGGAAACCTTGGAGATGCCGCCGGTGCGGCAACGATGATTCACCGGAACTTCGAGAATGCGCAGCCCTGCGCGGGCCGCTTTCATCTGCATCTCCAGATTCCAGCCGTAGGTCTCTTCTTTCATCAACAATTTCTCAAACGAATCGCGCCGGATCGCGCGGAACGGACACATGTCGGTGTAGCGAACGCTGTACAAGATCGACATCAGCGAGCCAGCGAATCGGCCGGCGAAGATTTGCTGAAAATTCATGCTGCCCGGTTCCCGTTGACCGCGGGTGCGCGAACCGATCACGAAATCAAATTTTCCGGTCGCAATTGGATCGACAAGTTGCGACATGAATGCGGGGCAATCGCTGCCGTCGCCATCGAGAAACACAATGATCTCGCATGCCGCCGAAACCGCGCGCACGCCGGCGGCGCAAGCGCGGCCGTAACCAGGATGTGGCTCGCTCACGACGTGCGCTCCAGCCTCGCTCGCGCGTTCCGCAGTTGCGTCGTTACTTCCGTTATCGACGACAATCACTTCGCTCGGAATTTTCGTGGCCAAACATTGGCGCACGACATCAGTGATCGGTTCCTCTTCATTCAACGCCGGAATGACGACGGAGACCGCGCTCATCGCAGGACCAGCCAGGCGGTCGTGAAATACAAAGTGAGCGCAAAGAAATCGGCCAGCGCGAGCGTGATCGGACCGGCCGCAATTTTCGGATCGAATTTCCAGCGATGAAGCAACGACGGCACGGCGAGTCCGAAGAGGCAAGCGGTGACGAGCGAGGCCGCGATACTGCCGCCGATGACGAGAGCGCCGCGAAGATCGTGGCGCCAGACATGAACGATCAGCGTGACGATCGTGCCGCAGCCGATGGCGAGCAGGAGCGCGGTCGCGAATTCATGTCGCAATGCATGCACGAACCAGCGCCAGGTCACGCGCGTCGAATGCAACATCTGGATGGTGACGCTCATTGATTGCATGCTCACGCTTTCGTTCAGCGCCAGGACCATGGTGAGAAAAAATGCGATGACGAGACTGTGCGAGAGGGTTGCTTCAAACATGCCGGCCAGAAGCGCGCAGGCCGTTCCACTGGCGACCGTCGCCATCAGCCACGGAAAGCGGTAACGAAACGTGCGCCACGCCGAAGCATCGCGCACCTGCGCGAGATGAAACCCCAGCGTTTCGAAGAAATCGTCGCGCGCAGTGATGCTTTCATCCGGTTCTGTTTCGAGCACGCTCTGCGTAAAAACATCGGCATCGACCACACCGATGACGCGACGTTCGGCATCGACGACCGGGAATGCGAGAAGTTTGTAGAGCACGAAAAACTCGCACGCTTCGAGCACCGTCGCCGTCGCCGGCAGCGCGATTACGCGCGGAACCATGATCTCGCGCAGCGCTGTCTCAGGCGCAGCCGTGAGTAATCGCCGCGTCGGCACCACGCCGACTAACTTCTTCTGTTCATCGACCGCGTAGAAATAAATCACGCGCTCGCCGATGCCTTCGCGCCGAATTGTTTCGAGCGCTTTGTCCACGCTCGCATCCGCTTGAAGAAGCGGAAAATCTTTTCGTGCGTGCTCAGCAACCGGAGAATTGAAATCCGGAATGCCGGAGGGCTCAGGCATGCCTCACTTCTACTCGATGAACGATACCTTTGCTCTTTAGAATTTGCTCGGCCTCACTGAAGTAATCGCGGATGTCGGATTGCGACCGGATCCAATTGATGTAGCGCGCGATTCCGTCTTCGAGCTTAGCCTGCGGTTTGTAGCCAGCCGAACGAACCAATTTTGTATCGCTGGTGAGATGACGCATTTCGCCGGGACGAAATTCGCCCCGCGCTTCCGGTTTGATGTCGGTCTTGAGCAGCCGGGCTAGAATCTGGGCGATTGTTCGGATCGGAGTGCCTTCGCCGCTGCCGACGTTGACCGGCAGTCCATCGAGCTTGTCGGTCTCAGCCGCGAGTAAGTTCGCGCGCGCGATGTCTTCCACGAATGAGAAGTCGCGCGTCTGCTGGCCGTCTTCGTACAAGATCGGCGGCAGATTGTTAAGCAAGCGAGTGCAGAAAATCGCGATGACGCCGGTGTAAGGATTGAATATCGATTGGCGCGGTCCGTAAGTGCACGAGTAGCGAAGCGCGACTGTCGGGATCCCGACTTGCTTGCCCCAGAGCAGCACCAGTTTTTCCTGATCGACTTTAGTCAGACCATAAACCGTTTCGCCGCCGACCGGCGCATTCTCAGGAGTCGGCGCGCTCTTCGTGATAGCGCCGCAAATTGGACAATGAACTTCCCAATCGCCTTTCCGCAGTTGTTCGACTGGTCGCACGGCGGGAAAAACGAGACCGTGTTTCGGACATGTCCCGGCGCCCTCGCTGTAAACCGCCTGCGAGCTGGCGACGATGATTTTTCTAATAGGCAAACTTTTCTCGCGGATCACTTCGAGCATCTGGGCCGTGCCAAACGAATTTACGTGCACATATTTTGAAATCTCGGGCATGTAACCGCCATAGGCCGCCTCATGAAAGACGATGTCGATCTTGTCAAGCGCGGCGATGATCGTTTCCCTGTCGCGCATGTCCCCCTCGACGAATTCCGTTTTTGGATTGATCCACGCCGGTTTTCCGCGGCGATGGGTGTTCGGCTCGAGATTATCGAGGATGCGAACCTGCCAACCTTCGCGCACGAGCAGATCTGTGACGTGCGAACCGATGAGGCCAGCGCCACCAGTTACAAGCGCGCGTTTACTCATTAGGCTGTGAAATCTCGCTGACCGCCTTTGGCACAAACGAACTCGACCAGAAACTCCCTGGTGTGCGGCGCGACATCCGCCGGCGTACGCTCGTCGAGTAAATCCGCGCACAAACGATTCAAAGACGCGCGATCGTCGACATCGTAACCGCTTGGAAGGAGCTCTACGTCGATCTTAAAGTGTTTCGCCCGCTCAATGGTCTGATTCAAAACGCGTTCGGTGCTCCAGTCGATTCGTTCGAACAACTCGCGGTGATTTTGCTTAAGACCGATTAAGTAATATCCGCCATCATCAGAGGGACCGAGAACAACTCGGTCGCCGGAACGCGCTAACAACCCAACTGCTCGCGTATAGATTTCGCTCGAAACGGTCGGGCTGTCCGAATCGATCAGGCAAACGGAGCCAAAGCCGCAGCGAAAAAGATCTGCGACCGCAAAGGCAAGTCGTTCGCCGAATTCTTCTCCGCGCTGAGGAAGCAGCTCAAATTCACGCGGCAAGATGTCGATGTAGGCTGCTTCCGATCCGATCGGCGTGAACACGCCTATTCCGACAGCGTCGTCGCGACAGGCCGACTTGATCGCAGCCGCGGTGTCACGAAGAAAACAAATATTGAGCTGGGCCGCCTCTTCAGCGGTGAGTGGCGGTTGAAGCCTTGTTTTAACATGACCCGCGCGCGGCGCTTTTGTCATCACTGCCAGCGCGCAGGTTTTCTTAGCGCGGTGGATCGACTGGACAGGGTCCAGGATTTTGTGAGCCTTCGGCATCGGACGTGACCATTGTTCATGCTTTCTCGCAAAGCGCGTATTGATACCGACCATCCTGCCAAATACGAACGGATTTCCATGGCAGATCAGCAAACAGTTCTTTGAACGCCTTTGCATCCAACACAGTGGCTTTCGTCGGTTCGCGATAACCGTTGCCGGAATGAATGAGACTGGCCAATATCCACATTGAAAATAGCGGGATCGAAGCCCAAAAAACGTAACGCGGTTCGGCGATAAAACAGCGACCGCCGGACTTCAAAACTCGAAACATCTCGGTCACCGCGCGACGTTGCTCAGGCAACACAGTAAACATTCGCGAAGCGATCAGGACGTCGAAAGAAGCATCCGCGCACGGAAGCGAGAGAATATTCACCCTTTCGAATGAGCAGTTTCGAATGTAACCGGTGGAAATACGTTCGCGGGCCCGGCGAAGTTGTCGCTCGGACCGATCCACGCCGGTGACAGCGATCTGCGGAAAGCGCTGTGCCAGTTTCCTGGAATAGAATCCGGGACCGCAGCCGAGCTCGATCACATGGGTCCCGGACGGCGGCAAGTGGTTTTGCCAAATGGCAGAGACGATACGGTCAGTGTCGTCCCGAAAAAGCCGTTCCCGGCAAAAAGCATAGAACCAAGCAACGCGTTCGAACAAACTATCGGTCCGTTGTGGTGAAGGCGTGCCATGGGATGTCGATCTTGGTGAGGTCTTAGAAGCAACGGTCTCGGACGGCATAACGCTCCTAGTTAATTTCGCGCCGAATCGGCCACTTGTTCGCAAATACAATTAGTATTTCTAATTGATGGCCCATTATTTCTTCTTCTTCTCCGTGCGAACAACTGCGGCGCTGCGCCGAGACGTCGTGGCAGAGCAAAGTGTTGATAACACTGTCAACAACCGCCCACAACCTTGATCGTGCGCAAGAAGCAGGAACTTATTAAGAGTTGTTAGAACTTGTTAGCTCGTTGCTGTTCGGCTGGTTAATAAAGAGACGGGACTTGGGAACCGAATGCATTTATTTAGCCCCGCTTGGGTTGTGAGGTCCGCCAAACGAAAAGGGGGCCAGATTAATTCGTGACAGAGGCGCGTGAAATAGCAACGCAAGGAGCAAGACTGATCAGCGGTTGTTGTGGGACGACACGAGCACACATCACGGCGGTATCGAAGATGCTTGTCGATCGGCCGGGCCGTTCCAACTCAAGCTGCTTGGTCGGTTGACCAAAAGTCAGAGGAAGAACGAAGATAGAGTCGAATTGATGCATATCACAGATATCATGCAGGGGAGTTCGCCCACATTTTCGTTCGAGTTCTTTCCTCCGAGATCGCCGGAGGCGGCCGAGACTCTCTACCAAACGATTCGAGATCTCGAATCGTACATGCCGCATTTTGTTAGCGTCACATACGGCGCAGGTGGCTCAACGCGCGATTTAACCCACGATCTGGTCGAGCGGATTCAACACACAACGAAACTCGATCCGATTCCTCATCTAACCTGTGTCTGCCACAACGAAGAAGAGATTGAAGCAATTCTAACTCGATATGCCAGATCGGTGATTGGAAACATTCTCGCACTTGGAGGAGATCGACCGGCTGAAATGGCCTACGATAAATCGCGCGACTCGTTCCGACATGCGATTGATTTGGTGAAGTTCATTCGCCGATTCAATGAATCCGGCGTCCATCCTGATCGTCGCGGTTTCGGCATTGGCGTAGCCGGTTTTCCCGAAGGCCATCCTGCAACGCCGAATCGGCTAATCGAAATGGATCATCTGAAGGCGAAAGTGGATGCCGGCGCCGACTATATTGTCACGCAGCTATTCTTTGAGAATCGCGACTTCTTGGATTTTCGTGAGCGTTGCGCGCTGGCGAACATCAACGTGCCGATTATCGCCGGCATCATGCCAGTTACTTCCATGAGCGGGTTGAGGCGGATCGCTGAGCTCGCCGGTGGCGCTCGGTTCCCGGCGAGACTTCTGCGCGCCATCCAGCGGTGCGAAAGCGATAAGGAAATGGTCAAGCGCGTTGGCGTTCACTTCGCGTTGGAGCAATGTCACGACCTTTTGGATAACCACGTGGCCGGAATTCATTTCTATACTCTCAATCGCTCGGACGCTACGCGCGTGATTTTTGACAGTCTCGGCATTCCGCGTCGTCGGAAAGCAGAGTCTCCGACCGCTTAATCGGGAACGAACCCTTCGGGTTCGGTGGTGGAGGGCACCACTTTGAAGCAAGCACCCGGAGTTTGCACCGAGTCTCTGAGCCGGGCAAACTCCGGGAATGCTGGAAAGCCGACGCACCATCTATTTTCAGCTTTCCGGTATCGGTATCGTAGTCATTGGGGTGGCGCTGCTATCGCACTTTTTTCCCATGATCGCTTTAATCGGAGAATTGCAGCGTCGAGTTACTGAAATGGGAAGCTGGGGCGGAATTTTTTACCCGCTGCTCTTTGCCGCGTGTAATATTCTCCTTTTACCCGGGGGAATTTTGAGCATTGGCGCCGGATTTTTCTTCGGCCTTTGGTGGGGCTTTTTCATTGTGCTTTTGGGCAACAGTATCGCAGCAGGTGTTTCGTTCGCGTTAAGCCATTGGTTAGGCGAACGGTATCTAGGCGCAAAGCTCTCCCGAAGTCCCATGTTGCACGTCTTGGAAAGAGCTGTGGCGCGTGATGCATGGAAAATTATCTTTCTCTGTCAATTGCATCCGCTGTTTCCCACGAGTCTTCTTAACTATTTTTTTGGCCTCACGAGAATCCGCTTTTGGCCTTACATCCTTTGGACAACTGCCGGACGCGCACCGGGCCTCTTTCTGTACGCGTACTTGGGAACACTGGGTCAGCTAGGACTGAATCTCGCTCGAGGTCGAAGTCATCCTCGTATTGTCGAGTATTGGACTTGGGGCGGAGCATTTGCAATCACGGTCCTGCTTTTTACTTTTCTGACGCGCACGGCGCTGAGAGCAGTCCAAGAAGTCCGTCCCGAACAAAAACCGGTCGGATCAGCAGTTATCAATTTGTAAATATCTTTAAAACAGTAAGTTATGGAATATTTCGACTGGTCACAACCCCGCAATTTGAAAGGCGATCGAGGTGTTTAAATTACCCACTCACTACGATGTGATTGTGGTTGGTAGCGGCCATGCCGGAATTGAGGCCGCTCTGGCATCGGCTCGGCTTGCCTGCCGGACGCTCATGTTGACGCAAAACTTGGACACGATCGGGCAAATGTCGTGTAATCCGGCGATTGGGGGCCTGGCAAAAGGTCAACTGGTCCGTGAAATCGACGCACTCGGTGGAGCTATGGGTTTAAATGCCGATGCAACGGGCATCCAATTTCGGATGCTAAATCGATCGAAAGGGCCAGCTGTTCGGGCGCCGCGAGTTCAATGCGACAAGAAGGCCTACCAATTCAGAATGAAGGCGATCTTGGAGCGCACACGGAACCTAGACTTAAAACAGGCGACTGTTTGCAAAATAGTCATCAAGGATGAGACCGTGCGCGGGGTCGAGACCGACTTAGGCGTCATGATAACGGGCGACGCGGTCGTGATTACTGCGGGTACGTTTCTGCGTGGATTGTTGCATGTGGGCGAAAAGAGCAAACCCGGTGGAAGGATGGCCGACACGAACTCAAGTCTAAGTGCTAATTTGAAAGACATCGGATTTGAGGTTGGCAGATTTAAAACGGGAACACCTTGTCGGATCAACAGTCGTTCGATCGATTTCGGGCGCTGCCAAATCCAATTGGGGGATGAACCCCCACCGCGATTTTCTTACTTTGCCCCAAGCACTGGCAACGCTAGCGCCGATGACATTTTTACGTTGAACGATATCTATTCCCCGAAGTTCCACGTGGAACAGCTCCCGTGTTGGATTACGCAAACAGCCTTTCGAACGCGAGAGATAATTGAGAAGAATCTCCATCGCTCACCGCTCTATGCTGGCCGAATCCATGGCGTCGGACCTCGTTACTGCCCGTCAATCGAAGATAAGATAGTGAGGTTTAGCCACCGGGAAACGCACCAACTTTTCCTGGAGCCGGAAGGTCGCCACAGCGAGGAGTACTACATAAATGGCATCTCAACGAGCCTGCCCTATGATGTCCAGGTTGAATTCGTGCACTCTATTCCAGCACTTGAGAACGCGGAAATAATGCGTCCAGGCTATGCGGTAGAGTATGATTACTTTCCACCGACACAGCTTTCGGCTACGCTGGAAACCAAGTTGGTGCAGAACCTATACTTGGCGGGCCAGATTAACGGCACATCTGGCTACGAAGAAGCGGCGGCGCAAGGATTGGTCGCTGGCGTTAACGCGGGCCTTAGAACTCAAAATCGCTCACCATTCGTCCTCAAACGAAACGAGGCTTACATTGGCGTACTGATAAACGACTTGGTGACCAAAGGAACGGAGGAGCCGTATCGAATGTTTAGCAGTCGGGCCGAAGACCGACTGCATCTGCGGCAGGAAAACGCTGACCAGCGCCTGACACCTCGGGGATTCGAAATCGGGTTAATCGATCGGGCAAGGTGGGCCTGCTTTGAGCAAAAAATGGCATTGATAGAGGGATGTCGGTCGAAGGTAAGTAAGACGAAGGTGGACAACATACCGCTGAATCGACTGCTAAAACGGGCGGATTTCAGCTACGTTGATTTGGCCGCGGAGATTCAATCCCTGGCGCCCGCAGAGATTTGGGAGTTGGTTGAAAACGAGGTCAAATACGAGGGTTATGCGCTGCGACAGGCTCAGCAAAACCAGGCGTTGCAGAGAAACAGCTTTCAAAAAATTCCGGACGGCTTCGATTTTGGAGTAGTAACAGGACTGAGCTCTGAGGCCCGGCAAAAACTCAGCAGGGTGCGTCCGATCTCCTTGGGAGATGCCGCGCGCATTAGTGGCGTCACTCAGTCTGATATATCAATTTTGCATATATGGCTTAATAAAAGAGACTTAGGATCTAGTATTGATCAGCTTTCCGCTGCTCAAAGTAACTAACCGCGTGATCGCCTCATCGCTTGTCGCTGTAGCACTGATCGGATATACGGTTGGGTCCTTTCCGACTGGTTATATCTTGGGACGAATGGCCGGAATTGATGTGCGCACAGTCGGCAGTAGAAACGTCGGTGCCACGAACGTAACACGCGTTCTCGGCAAGCGGTTTGGATATCCAGTGTTTTTAGCCGATTTTTCGAAAGGCGTTGTTGCGGTGATGATTTCTATTTTTGTCGCGAGCAAAGCCGATTTAACTCCGACTTCCGCCGATTTTTACGCTGCCGTTGGCGGTGTCTTTTCCGTCATCGGGCATATCTTTCCTGTTTGGCTTCGCTTCAAGGGCGGCAAGGGAGTCGCTACTTCGCTTGGCGTTCTATTTGGAATTAATTGGATGGCCGCGCTGGTAATGTGCGCCGTGTGGGTTTTAGTATTCCAACTCACCCGCTACGTTTCTTTGTCTTCAATCGCCGCTGCAATCGCGCTTCCGGTGGCAATGACAGCGATGCTATTTCTGCATCAACTGCGCTCGACCATTCCAGTGTATTTTTCGCTCTGCTTAGCCGCGATCGTTGTCGCCCGACATCGATCGAATTTGTCGCGTCTTCGTAGCGGGACTGAGCTGCGTTTCGATCGAAGGTGAACGCGAAGCAAATCGCCGTAATTGGAGCCGGCGGCTGGGGCACGGCGTTGTCTGTAATTTGGACAAAGCAAGGGCGTAGAGTCTTACTTTGGGGAAACAACGCTGCACGCGTCGAACAAATTCAAACGACGCGCGAGAACACTGTCTATCTTCCTGGAGTTTCACTTCCTGAGGATATTCGCCTAACGAGTGATCTCCGAGATTGCGGGGCTGCCGATTTAGTTGTCCTCGCGACCCCTTCGACTGTGGTGAGAGAAATTACACGACGATTTCGGACGCTCCTCAAGAATGACGATGCGGTCTTACTTAGCTGCGTTAAGGGTTTGGAACACGGAACCGGCAAACGGATGAGCGAGATCTTAATCGAAACCTTTCCGGAACACGCCGTGGCCGTGCTGTCCGGTCCGAATTTGGCCATCGAAGTTGCGCGTGAGCTGCCCACGGCGACGGTCTTAGCCTGCACCGAAACCGCGCGTGCCGGCGAACTTCAAAAACTTCTCGGTACGCCGCGTTTCCGGATTTACACGGGCGAGGAACTTGCCGGAATCGAGTTGGGCGGCGCGCTCAAGAATATTTTTGCGATCGCAGCCGGAGCCGGCGACGGCCTCGGTCTTGGAGACAATTCAAAAGCCGCCTTGGTCACACGTTCACTCGCTGAAATGATCAGGCTCGGTACGAAGATGGGTGCGGATGCGCGAACGTTTTACGGTTTGAGCGGTGCGGGAGACCTAACCGCGACCTGTTTCAGCCGGCATAGCCGCAATCGTCGCGTTGGCGAACAACTCGGACAAGGCCGCTCGCTGACAGAGATCACTGCTTCAATGCAAACGGTTGCCGAGGGTATTCCTACTTCAAAGAGCGCTTATGAGTGCGCGCGTCGACTGAATGTCGATACGCCCATAATTGATGAGGTTTATGCACTCGTTCATAAAGGTAAATCGGCGGCTCGTGCGATGGAAGATCTGCTTGCGCGTGATCAAAAACCTGAGCGTGGTGAAGACGAACGCTGGCCGCAAAGTTGAGCGATTACTTCCGGATAAAGTTCATGCTCCGCGATTTGAATTCGCGCGTGCAGAGTTTCGGCTGAGTCGTTAGGCAAAATAGGCACTTCTCTCTGAGCGATTATGTCTCCGTGATCGATCTTTTCGTCGACATAATGGACGGTGCAGCCGGTAATGGTTTCCCCGGCCGCGAGGGCTTGTTTCCAAGCTTCTAATCCGGGGAATGTTGGAAGCAGCGACGGATGGATGTTGATGATCTGCCGCGGAAACGCTTCGAGCATGGGTGCTTTGAGAACCCGCATGAATCCAGCGAGCACAACTAGCTCCACTTCCGCGTCCCGCAGCATCCGAACGAGCTCGGTCTCGGCCTCGAGATCAAGGCGTGTCCGAAATTGACCGGGCGGCAGATAAACATTCGAAACGGAGAACTCGCGCGCGATTTCGAGGATCTGAGCGTCGAACACATCCGAAATCACAATCCGCGCGGCCGCCGGCAGCGTTCCCGCTCGGATGCTTTCCAAAATGGCGCGGCAGTTCGATCCTTTACCCGATCCGAGAATTCCGAGCCCGAGCGGCTTCACTTTTTTTGCAGTCTTTCGATCAGGCTCGAGGTCGAGTATCCTTTTTCAAACGGAACGATGTCGATCTTTGACCCGATTTTTTCAAGTGTGGCACGTTCTTCGGGGTTCAATGATTCTGAATCATAGTCGCCGCCTTTAACGTAAACGTCCGGCTTCACCAGCTCAATAAATTGAGCGGCCCGTAATTCTGGAAAAATCGCGACCAGATCGACCGACTGCAGCGAAGCCACCAATTCGGCGCGATCTTTTTCGTTATTGAGTGGTCGACCGGGGCCCTTGAGCTCGCGGACCGACCGATCGCCGTTCACGCCAACGACTAGGACATCGCCGAGCGCTCGGGCAGCTTTCAAGTACCGAATGTGCCCAACGTGCAGGAGATCGAAACATCCGTTGGTTACGACGATTCTTTTTCCAGCCGCGCGCAAGGCTTTGGTGCGATCCAGCAATTCGTCCAAGGATACTATTTTCGTCGTCATCTCACGACAAAGTTTAGCGCGCGGGGCATGATTTGAAATACGGCGGGTGCGTTTCCAATGAGTTCGCCGTCTACGTTGAACCACATTCCAGGATTTGATCGGACCGCAACTTTTTTGGCTCGTCGAAGCACCGCGTCACTGCTGGACACATGTTTACCTAAGACGATCTCCGCTGCCAGCAGTACTAACTCGGGACCTCTGACTTTTGGGATCAGAACCACGTCGAGGAGACCATCGCCGGGATCGGCCGTTGGTGCGATCGGTAGTCCGTGGGCGACGAAGCGACCATTCGCGATTACGACGTTGAAAAGTTCGGCGGCGAATTCTTTATCATCGTCCAATTTAATCTTCGTCCGATAAGCATGTAGGTTTGGCAACGCCGCGGCCGCGCCTCGCACGTAAGCTAGTGGTCCCCAGGTTCGTTTGACTTTGCGCGTGGTCTTTTTGTCCACGAGTCCGCTAAAGCCGCCGGCCGAAACGTTCACGAAATACCGGATGCGCCGCTTGCTAGTAACGCGGACTAGATCGACTGGCGCCGTCTTGGCCGCGGACTTCAAGATGTCGATGTTTTCTTCGAGCGAAGATGGCAAACCAAGCGTACGCGCAAAATCGTTGCCGGTGCCCAATGGTATGAGTCCAACTCGAGGTCGGCGCGCAGCCTTAGCCAATCCATTTACGACTTCGTTTAGTGTTCCGTCGCCGCCGGCAACGGCGATGAAATCGCTTTTTGTTTTGATCGCCTCGCGTGTCCATCTTTCCGCGTCACCTCGTTTTTTAGTAAGCCGCAATTTGGCCGGTTCTAGCCGTGCCAGCGCGGAAAGAAGCTCTTTCCGATCTGTAACGGATCCCGCGGCGGGATTGAAAATGATGTAACGCTTCACGATCGCCGACAGAATGAGCAAATCGACTGTCGATGGTCTGCGATTTGGCGCAAATTCCGCTTTGCCTTTATCTGATTTCAGTCCAGGTGTGGGTGAGGCTATGTTTGAAGAAACGACCGAAAAAAGCGAATCGTCTACGCTGGGTCTGAAAGAATACCGCGTTTCGAATGGTCCGGTCGTTCGACTGGCGAGGAGCGACTCCAAACCGCCGGCCGAACTTGCGGATGCGATTGAATTGCCACGCGTTTACGGTGCCCCGCTTTTATTCGCGATCGCGCGCGATCCACGAACTCTTTTTGTTTATTGGAACGTTGACTGGTCTGCCATTTTCGAGAGCACGGCACCGGTGGATCGACAAGTGCATCTGCGCGTTTATCGAGCTGACGGTACCGAAGAGATGACTGAAGCCGTCGAGCCGATGGCGGGCAATTGCTATTTATTAGTTTCAGAGGCGCGTGAAACATATCAGGTCGAGATCGGATATTACCGGCCGGAAAACGTTTGGAACGCCGTCGCGATCTCCGAGCGGACCACCGTGCCTCCCGGACAGGTGGTTGAAAATCTCGATGTCGATGTTGCCACGATCCCTTTCCATCTCAGTTTCCAACGGCTCATCGATCTCTTTCGCGCGTCGAATACCGACGCACTTACTGAAATTATTTCACGGTTGCAAAAACGCGCGGTGAGCGAGGAAGATCAGGCCCTCTTGCGCCCAGAGGAATGGGAACTTCTTCGCGCGATGGATCTATCAATTGAAGACATGAGCACAGCTCGCCGCGCCTTTACTGACCGCCGAAACGGTGCGGCCCTGCGCCGCCGAGCGGAAGCACTACTTGGATTTGGCGCGACTAGTCCGGCCCACGGATTTTCCGAAAGCAGCTGGAGCTAAACGCGCTACTCGCGCCTGGCAATCAGTCGGCAGCGATTCGCTACAACAAACCGTCGCGGGTCATCTTGATTCCTTCGGGCATGTCCGTTGGATGCGGCGCGTCGATGCGGCTGTGGCTCTTGCCGTAACCGAAGTAGAAGACGAAGCCGATCAGCAGCCAGACGATCAATCGCATCCAGTTGGTCCAGCCGAGGCCGTAAATCATCGCACCGCAGGTGACGATGCCGAGGATCGCGACGAGAGGTGCGGCCGGGACCCGGAACCCCCGTTCAAGCTCGGGATTTCTCACGCGCATGATCCAGACACCGGCACAAACAAGAATGAAGGCGAACAATGTGCCGATGCTGGTCATTTCGCCGGTAACATCGGCGGGCACGAACGCGGCGAGCGCGCCGGTGAAAAAGAAAAAGAGTATGTTCGATTTCCATGGCGTGCGATAACGCGGATGCACTTCCGAGAAGACTTGCGGGACGAGGCCGTCTCGGCTCATGGAGAAGAAGACGCGGGATTGGCCTAACAACATTACAAGAATGACGGACGAAAAACCGGCGAGAATCGCGATGGTGACGGCACGCGAGAGCCATTCGTAGCCGTGCATGTATTTGCTGATCGCGAACGCGACCGATGCTTCGCGACCTGCGGCGCGGAAATCTTCGACGGTCGCCACGCCGCTCAGGACGTAGGAAAACAGTATGTAAAGAATCGTACAAAATACTAACGAACCGAGAATCCCAATCGGCATGTCGCGCTTCGGATTGCGCGCTTCCTGCGCAGCGGTCGAGACGGCGTCGAAACCGATGTAAGCAAAAAACACGACGCCGGCAGCGCCGAGAATGCCTAACAAACCGCCATAATTATGCGTGATGCCCTGCGCGGTAACATGAGTCGTCGCCGACGGAATGAACGGTGTGTGGTTCACCGGATTAATGAATTGCCAGCCGATGCCGATGAAAAGCAGCACGATAGACACTTTCAAAATGACGATCAGTCCGTTGACGAACGCCGATTCTTTCGTCCCGCGAATGAGCAGCATGGTGAGCAGGAGCAAAATGAAAAGCGCAGGCACATTCATGATGCCGTGAACGCCGCCGGGATCGTGTTCGAACGGCGAATGCGTCCATTGATACGGAATCGCCATGTTGAACCAGCTCAACACTCGGTTGGCGTATTCGCTCCAGGCGTCCGACACGGTCGATGCGGCGACAGCGTATTCGAGAATCAAATCCCAACCGATGATCCATGCGACGAATTCGCCCATGGTCGCGTAGGAATAAGTGTAAGCGCTGCCGGCGACCGGAATCATGGACGCGAACTCGGCATAGCAAAGACCGGCGAAGGCGCAGCCGATTCCAGCAACGACAAATGCGAGCACGACTGACGGACCCGCACGATCGGCAATAGCGGCCGCCGTTCGCACGAACAAACCGGCGCCGATGATTCCACCGATGCCGAGCGCGACCAGATTCACCCAGCCTAACGAACGCTTGAGGGTATGCTCGCCAACTTCCTCGGCTTCGTGCATCAGACGGCGCAGCGGTTTTCTCTTGAATAGATTTGCCATGCGTTAGTTCTCCTTGTTCGGATAACGAAATCGTTTTGCTCTCACAAAAGGCAGCATGCCGCAGACCGAAAAGCTAAGTGGTCGGCGACTTTCGCCACAGAAAATAAATCGGAAGGCCGGTTAGTACGATGCCGAGGCCCGGCAGGGTTGTCTTGGGTTGATAAATGAAGAGCACGGTCAGAATCACGCTTGCGCCGATAATGTAGAGTGCGGGCACAATCGGATAGCCCCAGGCCCGGTACGGCCGGTCGGCGTTAGGCTGCTTCCAGCGTAACAAGAACACTCCCGCGATCGTTAGAATATAGAAAATAAGCGCTGCCGAAATCACCCAATCGAGAAGATTGCTGTAAAGATTGCCATACGTGCCGTCTGGTTTGACCACTCGCGGAAGAACGAGGAAGCCGGCCCAAAATCCCTGAATGATAAGACCCCAGGCCGGCACATGGTTTTTGTTCAGCTTACTAACGCGGCGAAAAAACAAACCATCCTGTGCCATCGCGTAATAGGCTCGCGCGCCCGCAAGAATTAACCCGTTATTGCAGCCGAAGGTGGAAATCATGATCGCGACCGCCATGACCGTGGCGCCAGCGCCCGGGAAAATGACATTCGCAGTTGCGACCGCGACGCGATCGCTTGGCGCATTCTGAATCGCGGCGAACGGAAGGGTTGCGAGGTAGGCAACGTTCGCGAGCAGATAAAGTCCGATCACGAGAAATGTTCCGAAAGCAAGCGACAACGGCACATTGCGGCGCGGATTAACTACTTCGCCCGCTGTGAACGTGATGTTATTCCAGGCATCGGCGGAAAAAAGAGACTGTGTTTGAGCCACGCAGATCCCAACAAAAAGGCCAAATGCCGTTGCTGCGGTCAACCCCGCTCCCACTTCCTGCAAGCCGCCGCGCAAAGTCCAAAAGTCCTTGAAGTTTTCCGCGCCAGCGCCCGATCGGAGACCAACAACGATGCCAAGCAGAATAAGCGCGATAAGCGCGCCGGTTTTCGCCGTTGTGAAAATATTCTGGACGATTTTGCCAAGCCTCAATCCGCGCGTGTTCATGAAGGTGAGCAGAGCGATCATAGCCAGACCGAGCAGTTGTGCGGTTGAAAGCGAAAGCGCATAGCCGCCGAAACGAATCGGGTTGATCAAGTAGTGCGATTCGGAAAACCAGGGAATGAGCACGCCGGTATAACGCGCAAACCCAACCGCAACGGCGGCGATTGTCCCTGTTTGAATGACAAGCAAAAGCGTCCAGCCGTAAAGAAAACCCCACAGCGGCGAAAACGCTTCCCGCAGATAAACATATTGGCCGCCTGCTTTCGGCATCATAGCCGCGAGCTCGCCATAGGAAAGCGCGGCCATCAAAGTGAGGACGCCGGTGACAATCCAGACCACGAGTAGCCAGCCGGGCGCGCCGACTTGGCGACCGATGATCGAGGAAACGATAAAAATGCCGGAGCCGATCATCGAACCGGCCACCAGCATGGTTGAATCGAGCAGGCCTAGACCCCGAACGAACTTTTGATCGCTTTCGGGCGGCGCAGTCGTCGAGGTTTGCACGGTCTTGAAAGTACTGGCTCGGCGAGAGTTAATCTTACCGGGCTGCATCGGGCAACGCCAAAAGCGCGCAAGGATCGTACCTTTAACCCGCGGAAAACAGCGCGGTCGCGGAAATCATTTCCGTGTTTCACGAAAGGTGCTATTCTCGGCGGCGTGATTTCCAAAAGCACGCGTTCTTGGTCCGGCGCGCGCATCATCTTGTCGATCCTTTGCGGAACCAGCGCGTTGTTTCCGTTCTCGTCCACGGCCGCTCCCAAGCGTTCCGTGCCTCTGGCCATCGGTCGAGACGCTCAGTTCGAAGCGTTACCGCTCATCCGCTCGCAGCAAAATCATTTGCTCGTCCGGGCTTTGATCAACGATAAGCCCGCCTTGCTGATTGTTGACAGTGGTTCCCCTGGCACCGTGATCGCTTCGAAGCGCCGCAGCCACTTTGGGGTCACTCCGGTTCCAACCGACTCGAAATATCCAACGCGCGTCCGCGTAAACGGCTCCTACAACACATTGGTGATGGCGCACACGCTGCGTCTCGGTGGACTCACTGTGGCCGATGTCCCGGCCATCTCCGCCGATATGAGTGGACCCCGCCGCGCAGCGCGCGTGTTGCACGAGCGCCAGGCGGATGGGATTCTCGGAGCGGATGTGTTGTTCGCCAGCAGAGCGGTTCTGGATTGCCAGCGCCAGCTTCTCATTTTGAACCTGCAACCAGACGTGCCGGCGGCGGTGCCAGGTCTCGATTTCCGCGGATTCCAAAAAGTGCCGATCTTTGTCAGTGATGGTTTCAATTTGTATGTCAGCGGTTTCGTAAATGGCTCGCAAGCGCGGTTGATGATCGATACCGGCGCGTTCGCCACCCTTTTGCATAAGCCGTTTGTCAGACAGCTGCACATTCCGACCGAACAGACGCGGATGGCTTCAGCGGCGATCAACCTTAAGGAAGAAGGCCTCGATATCGCCAAAATCCGGAAATTGTCGGTCGGCACGTGCGACATGATGGGCAAGGAAGTTGGGGTAGTAGATTTGGGCGGTATTCTGCATGAGGCACTGCAACTGTCGCCACCGGCGGTTGGCTTGCTCGGTGCCGAGATTCTTAATCGGCATCACGGGATCATCGACTTCGGGACGCGCACGCTTTACCTGAAGAAGACCTGATCGTTCCCCCGCGCGCAGCGTCGAACAAACAGCAGCTTTCTCGTTGCACCAAAGCTCGATTTGCCTGGGCAAAAGAGATATGCAACCATTTGGTTGCATAAGGTGGACGATATCTTCAAAGCTCTCGCCGATCCCAGCCGACGCGCTCTTCTCGATCAGCTCCACCGAAAAAATGGCCAGACTCTAAACGAGCTTTGCCACGACTTGGACATGACCCGCCAGGGAATCACCAAACACCTCGCCCTCCTCATCAAAGCGAGCCTAATTATTCCCCTCTGGCGCGGACGCGAGAAGCTCCACTACTTGAACCCCGCACCCCTCAAGCAGATCTCCGAACGTTGGATCGACAAACACAAAGCCGCCTGCCCTCGTGCGCTGGATGATCTCACCAGGAGCTTGGAACAACTGGAGTCTGGCAGCGACTAGGCACTGAGCCCCTACTCAACGTCGATCTCCCGGACGCCTTTTTGCTGCCGAATGGTTTCGACATGATTTCGAATCACGTCGGCAAGACCAGCGCTCTGTGGAATCGCTTCAATAATTACTAATGGCGATGATGTATCTGAAGTATTGAGCTGAACGTTCTCGATTCCACAAAGCCGGTAAAGAAAAGGTTGTCGCCTTTCGATGTCCTTGATCCGATAAAACTCGAGCGTGTCGGTCACTTTGCTCAGAATTCCTTCGGTCGTTTTTAGCCGCTCGCTCGTGACTTCGTAGACCGTGCATTTCGTTTGGAGATAACGCTTCACAGCGATAAAGATTGGGACTGCCAGCAAGAACAGGATGTACGGACTGAACTTTCCGATTTCCGGCGATGAACTGCGCCCCAGGGCGATGAAGATGAACACGATTGCAGCTGCGATCAGAATTTGGACAAGGAAAAAGCCAAAGTTCCTCCATTGCGAGACGCTGCCCCGCCAGACTGTTTGTTCAGGCATGAACGATTTCTAACGCCATGCCCGAGATCAAACAAGCATTCGTCCTTGGAGCCGGACTCGGCACAAGACTTCGCCCATTAACAGACGAATTGCCGAAACCACTCGTGCCGATTTTTCAGAAGCCGCTCATCACTTTTGCGCTTGATCATTTAATCGACATCGGCATCGAAAAATTCTTCATCAACACTCATCGACTCCCGAAAACTTTTGCCGAAGTGTTTCCGGCTAATTGTTACGCAGGAGTAACACTGACATTCGTAAACGAACCAATTCTGCTCGAGACCGGTGGCGGCATCAAGAACATCGAAGCCGAGCTCGGCCGCGAACCGTTCATCACCTACAGCGGTGATGTTCTGACGGATGTTCCATTGCAGCGGGTCATTGATGAACATCTAAACCGCGAAAACGATGTCACCCTGGCGTTGCGTAAGACCGGCTTGGGATCGGAGATCGCGCTTCGCGACGGTCGCGTGATCGGCATTTCAAGCCGCTACGGGTTTTCGGGCGAATTCGATTTCGCCAATATCGCGGTTTGGAATCCCTCCATTTTCGCTCGCATTCCCGCGAAAGAGAAAATTTCCTTCATTCCAATCGTGCGTGATTGGATTGGCCGGGACGGCAAGATTGGCGGGGTGGTGCTGGATCAGGGTGAGTGGTTCAACCTTGGCTCGCGTGCGGAATACCTCGATGTGCATCGAGAGATTCTCGGAGGCTGGCGGCCCGCTTATGTGAAAGGGGCCGACTGGATGGCGCAAGTTCATCCGAGCGCGACTGTCGATCCAAGCGCACAGATACGCGGCTGCTCGGCTGTCGGTCGGGATTGCCGGGTCGGCGCCGACGTTATTCTCGAAGACACAATCGTGTGGCCCGGTGCACAAATTGCTTCCAAAAGCGACCTGGTTGGTTGTATTGTCCGCGCCCGAAAAACCGCCACCGGCACTCATCGCAACATCGACATCTGATCCATGAGAACCGAGACCCTTCTCCGCCAGACGCGTCGGCATTTTCCGCGGTTCAATGTCGATGAAATAAAAATTGCACCGATCGAGAAAGGCGGCTCAGACCGAAAATTCTATCGGGTTCGTTGCTCGTCGGAGCAATCGCTGATTTTGGTGAAATACAATCTCGAGCGCGAAGAGAATCGTCACTACGTCGAGATCGCGCAATTCTTGGAAGCGCACGAAATTCGCGCCCCGAGAATTTATTATCATGATGCGGACGAAGGTCTGGTCTGGCTGGAGGACCTCGGCGAAAACGATTTGTTCACTCATCGAGCCGAGCCGTGGCTGGTTCGACGCGCGTTTTACGAATCGGCTTTGGACGAAGTTCGAAAACTTCATCGATTGCCGGAAGACGTTTGCATCGAGATGCATCGGCATTTGCCGGCGGAATTCAACGCCGCGCTTTATCTTTGGGAGCAGAACTATTTTTTCGAGAATTGCCTCGGCCGTCATTTCGGAGTCGATAAAGGCAAGATCGACAACGTCGCGGCATTGCCGGCCTTGCAAGAAATCGCTGAGAATTTGGCCAAGCGTTCGCGGGTATTGGTCCATCGCGATTTCCAATCGCAAAATATTTTAGTGCGCCACAGCCAGGCCTATCTCATCGATTTTCAGGGAATGCGTCCAGGCCTGGCTCAGTACGACCTCGCTTCGGTGCTTTACGATCCTTATGTTGATCTAACTGTGGCCGAGCGAGACGAATTGCTCGAACACTATTGCGACGGAAAACCAGATGACGACTTCAGCGAAACGCTCCGATTTTGCGCGATGCAACGCTTGATGCAGGCGCTGGGCGCCTACGGTTTTCTCGGCTTGGTCAAAGGTCACCAGCATTTCCTCCAGCATATTCCGAAAGCGGTCAGCTCTCTGCGCGAAGTCGTCGCTAAAATCGACGGCCTGGAATTAGCCGAGAATCTCTTGGCGCGGCTTAATTAATTTTTCCCGCCGCTCGAATGCGAATCGCGCTTAGCTGACGAATGGATTCGTCAGCCGTTCGGTCCCGATTTTGGTTGGCGGGCCGTGGCCGGGTAAAACGGTTACGGCATCGCCGAGGGGGAAAAGCTTCTCACGAATTCCACTAAATAGAAGATCGACATCGCCACCCGGCAGATCCCAGCGGCCGACTCCGCCGGCGAAAAGAACGTCCCCGCCGATCAGCAATTGGTCCGGGCGCGAGAAAAAACAAAGGCTCCCAGGGCAATGGCCGGGCACTTCCAACACCTGAAAGTCCGCGTCCAGAAAATTTCGAGACGGCGTCTCTTCGATGAAGAAATCCGGCGTCACGGGTTCGATCTCCAATTCAAATCCGAAGTTCCGAAAAAAATCTGGATCGGAGATCATTGGCGCAGTTATCGGATGGCAGCCGAGTTGGCAACCAAACTGTCGTTTCACTGCGGCAACGTCTTGGACGTGATCGATATGGCCATGGGTCAGGAGAAGCAGCTTCAGATCGACATTACGGGAATGGACCCAATCGCAAGCGCCCTGTGGCGCGTCGAACAAGATCCAGCCTTCCGGTGCGGAGACCAGATAGCAGTTCGTCTCAAAAATCCCGCCGCAAAACGTCTCAAAAGTCATTTTGATCGATCTTAAATGACCCGGCTGGGTTCGGCCAGTGACGCGTCGTGTCCCGTCCGGCTCGGATTTCGACCGATGCCGATTTCAGCTCGTGAAGCGGCGAAAGATTTTGAATGTTCTGAGCGTATCATTGTCTCAACACCTTACATGTCGATCCAGCGCCAATGGTTTGCTTTTGGGCACGAAGTCTGCGAACATGAGGGCCGCGCTTTTTTCATGAAACGACGTCTTTCTCTTCTTGTCGCGGTCGTGTCGCTCGCTTTTGCCAGTGTCGCGCCGCAATCATTGCAGGCAAAATCGGATGCGGAGCAGATTTGTGTCTCGGTTGGCCGGCTGTTGGAAGAGGGTCACTACACGCATCAGCAACTCAACGCCGAGGTGTCGCAGAAATTTCTTCGCAACTACCTTGAGCTGCTCGATTTCAGTCACCTTTTCTTTACCCAAAAGGACGTCGACGCTTTAACTGCCAAATACGGCACTGCGCTGGCTGACGATGTGTTGCTTGGAAATCTCAAGCCAGCATACGAGATCTACGATCTCTATCAGAAGCGCGTGGACGAGCGCGTTGCCAAGGTCAAGGAGCTGCTCAAGCAACCAATGGATTTCAAGACGAACGACACCGTGGAAGTGCGTCGTGAAAAAGCGCCATGGCCCAAGGACGAGGCGGACGCAGACCAACTATGGCGCGGACGCATTGCCAGCGAGTTGCTCCAGGAAAAATTAAGCGAGCATCCAATCGAGCCCGGCCCGCAGCTGGTAGGCCGCCGTTACGATCGCATCGCGCGTAATGTGCATGAAGAAGATCGCGACGAACAGGTGAAGCTTTATCTGGATGCGCTCGCTCAAACCTACGACCCGCACTCCGAATACTTGAGCAAAGCTGACTTCAAGAATTTCAACATTCAAATGGGTCTGTCGCTGGTCGGCATCGGCGCGATGCTCCGGACCGAAGATGGTTACGCAAAGATTGAAAGCCTTGTTGCCGGCGGTCCCGCTCAAACCGACGGTCGATTGAAAGTTGGCGATCGAATCACCGCGGTCGGGCAAGGCAGCGGCGAATACGTCGATGTTCGCGACATGCGCCTCGACAAAGTTGTGGAAATGATTCGCGGGAAGAAAGGGACCAAAGTCCGTCTGCTCGCGATCCCAGCCAACGCGTCGGATCCGTCTCAGCGCAAGAATGTCGAGCTCGTGCGCGACGAAATTAAACTCAAAGACCAGGAGGCGCGCGCTGACATTATTATTAAGAAGGACGAAAGCGGCGATCAGGTGAAGCTCGGCTGGTTGACCCTTCCGTCGTTTTATGCCGACATGGATCGCCATTCCAAGAGCACCACCCGCGACGTGCTCGCGCTGCTCAAGCGGTTGAAGAAGGAAAACATCTCAGGGTTAGTCATCGATCTTCGTCGAAACGGCGGCGGCTCGCTCGAAGAAGCGATCTCGCTGACCGGTTTGTTTTTAAAATCGGGACCGATCGTCCAAACCAAGGGCTCCAACGGAAACATCGTCGTCTCGAGCGATCCCGATCCTGGAATTGCCTATTCCGGTCCGCTCATTGTTTTGACCAGCAGGCAGAGCGCGTCGGCCAGTGAAATCTTTGCTGCCGCGCTTCAGGATTATGGACGTGCCATCATCGTCGGCGACAAGAACACTTTCGGAAAAGGCACCGTCCAAACAATCCTGCCGATCGGCCGATTCACTTCATTGCTTGGCAGCCGTTCCGACGATGACGGCGAGCTGAAGCTCACCATTCAGAAATTTTATCGCGTGGCCGGCGGATCAACTCAACTCCACGGCGTCGCTTCCGATATTGTTTTGCCGACGTTGACCGATCTTCCTGAGTTTGGCGAAGGCGCGTTGAAGAACCCGCTGGCCTACGACGAAGTGCCAAAGGCGCGTTACACCAAGTGGTCGGACAGCCATCCGTTGTTCATCGAAGAATTGAAGCGCCGTTCAGCCGAACGCGTGCAACACAACCAGGAATTCCATTACGCGGTGGAAGATATGGATCGCCTCCGTCACAAGCTCGACGAAAACCGCATTACTTTGAATGAGGACGCGCGCCGCAAGGAACTTCAGGACGACAAGCTGCGAAAAGAAACTCGTTCAAAGGAACGCCTGGCTCGTCATGACGAAGAACCGAGCATTTACAGACTGACGCTCGACACCGTCGACAAGCCGAACCTCCAGTTGATCATGTATCCGGGGAAATTGGCGCAGGCCAAAGCAAAAGATGGCGTGACCAAAGTTTCACCTGAAGCCGCGCCGGATGACGACACCGACACCATCGGTGCGGCCGACGATACGAAAGAACCTGCGATCGATCCGGAACGCGACGAGACCGTCAATATTCTGGCGGATCTTGTCGATCTTTCCAAAGGGCCGAAGACGGCCAGTACCGGCGTCAAGAAATCTACCACCGAGCGACCGTAAAGGTTCAACCTTTTACGGGTCGATCGGGTGCGAATCGTAAATCCGAGGACGCGGTTCGTATTGCGGACCAATCGGTCGCTGAAACCATGGCCACTGGAAACCGCGCTGCGGCTGAGGACCGAATCGAGAATATTCACCCGTTCGCGGCGTTCGCCCGAAAACGGTGACAGGCGTTCCGACTTCAACCGCATTGAAAAATGCGATTGCCCGCTCGTCCGGCATCCGTACGCAGCCGTGCGATGCAGGATAACCGGGTAAATATCCCGCGTGCATTCCGTCGGATTCGTGGAAGCGCATGAAGTAAGGCATCGGCGCCGGAACAAATTTGCAGCCGGATGGCACGTGCATGTCGACATCGGCATCGGCGACAATCGTGCGTCCTGATCCATCGACGATCTTGCCGTAGATACTCGAATAATGACTCCGTTCTTTCTCGATCACCTTGAACGAACCGGTCTCGGTCAAATGTCCATAGCGTCCGCTCGAAATCGGCGATTGCATGACCACACGCCGCCCGCGAATCAAATAGGCCGTTTGCTGGCTGAGATCGATCTCAACCCGGTACGGATTTTCATCCTGAGCAAAGGCGACGGTCGCGACGCCAATAAGAATTAGTGTTCCCAAAAATCCCTTCACAGCTTCTTTCAACCCGGTTTGACGGGAAAAGTCGCGTACCTTTAAACCGCGATTGGCGCTTTGATCGACGGGTGAGGGTTGTAATCGACCAGCTCGAAGTCTTCGAACTTGAAATCGTGAATGTTTTTCACGCGCGGATTCAAATTCATTCGCGGCAAAGATCGACATTCGCGAGCGAGCTGTTCGCGAGCTTGCTCGAGATGATTATTGTAAAGATGAAGGTCGCCAAAGGTGTGAATGAAATCGCCCGGCGTAAGATCCACAACTTGTGCGACCATCATCGTGAGGAGTGAATAGCTCGCGATGTTGAACGGC
>Ga0210408_10001495_pt1 | contig 24400 bp, 21 predicted proteins | sample IncBWH4MmetaG_FD_155471 | JGI IMG/M metagenome (GOLD analysis project Ga0210408, IMG submission 155471) | Forest soil microbial communities from Barre Woods Harvard Forest LTER site, Petersham, Massachusetts, United States - Inc-BW-H-4-M | ecosystem: Environmental > Terrestrial > Soil >...
CAAGTCTCCAAAATCTCGAAGTTCTCGATCCGCCAAATTCCACCTTCCTGGATCATCGTGAAAAGGGCGGGTGTGACCTGGTTGAGGGCGCTCAGGAAAAAGACCTGAACGATAGCTCGGTGATGCTCCAGGGAAGTCATTCCAAATTGTAACTTTTCGGCACGGGAGATGCGCCCGTACTCGGTCCGAATCTTAGAAACATACTGAATAAGCGTAAAATGCTGCTGAGTTGCCCTTGATGCCTGGCCGTAGGCTTTTCCAAAGTCATCGGAACGGCATGCCTGAAATTGCGCAAAGATCACTCCGAAAAGCGGTCTCGGATCAAATTCGGCCTCGACCCGCTGGCGCCAGACGTGAGTAGCAACCGCAGCCATGGCGCAGACGGCAAAAAAACTTGTCAAAACGAGCGATTTCAGCCGCGGCATCATGCGAGGTTCGGATCCAATGACCTCAAATAGCTAAATGAATAAATTCCAGAAGCATGTCCGTCCATCCATTCGGGCTGAAGTCCATATCCGCCCACGATCGTGCAGCGCTTCAATTGAAGGCTTTCCGGGTCGAGTTTGAGCTCACCTCTATACACATTTCCCAGGAGATCCTTCTCACCGCTGCAAAGGGCACACGGACACCGCTTTCGCAAAAAATCGAGGGGGAAGTAGTTTTCGGTTCCGTCCGTCCATCGAAGAGCGAGCTCGTTGCCGATGACCGTCATATGTTCCAAGCCCTGCTGCATCGACCCTACATTAGTCATGGTTGCGAAAGGAAACAAGGTGCAGTGTCAATGCCGGTACTGGCGCCCTGATTGACTCTGAAGCGGATCGAGCTTAGGAAGTGGGATTATGAGTATTAGCTATTTTGCCGAATGCACCGTCCTCATCACAGGAGCATCGGCCGGAATCGGTCGTGAGTTCGCGCGCCAATTGGCCCCTGTCGTGAACACGATGGTTCTGGTAGCACGCCGAAATGATCGCCTTGAAGCGCTTGAACTGGAGCTAAAGATAGTTAATCCCCGGCTGGAGGTTTTTTGTCGTCAACTTGACCTCCGCGATCAAATGGAGCTCGAGAGATTTTGCGATTGGCTCGATGAAAGCGGGTTGTCCGTTGATCTGCTGGTCAACAATGCCGGCTTGGGAGATCGCGGAGCATTTATCGACGGCGAATGGGCGCGCCTTCATGCGATGCTGCAGGTTAACATCGCAGCGCTGACCTATCTGACATATCGAATCCTTCCCAGTATGCGAAAAACTGGTTGCGGCGCGATTTTGAACGTGAGTTCGGCGGCAGGTTTTTTGCCGATGCCGAACTTAGCGGTCTACGCCGCCACTAAGGCTTACGTCACGAGTTTCAGTGAGGCGCTAAGGGCCGAACTCCGAAACTCCAACATCTCCGTCACAGCCCTTTGCCCGGGACCTGTCCCCACCGAGTTTGGTGACACCGCGAGCCGCACGCCGCAAGGATACCTTTCTCCGATGCCGGAACTTTTCACGGTATCTGTACAAGAGGTAGTGCGCACGGCATTACATGCGGTCTCACGGGATCGGGCACGAGTCATTCCCGGCACTTTTGTAAACCTCACGATGACCACCTTGGCGTTCATTCCGATGTTTCTTAAGCGCGTGATCCTGAACGCGCAAGCGGCACGAGACAAGCCGGCTTCTTCCCCGACGACCCCCCGGGACTACGAGGTCTCAGGCATGGTATAGGTCTACCGCATGCTTACGCAGGTCTTTTATTACCTTTTTGGAATAGTAGCAATCGCCGGCGGGGCATTAGGATATGCGCGCGCTAAGAGTAAGGCTTCTCTCATCGCTGGCAGCGTGAGCGGAGCTCTCTTGATAGTCGCCGGACTGCTATCTCCGAGCGTGCCCGGTTTTATTCTCGCGCTGCTCGTCTCCATTTTGTTGTTGGCGCACTTTGGCCGTTCCTTTGCAGCTAACAAAAAAACGATGCCGGCGATCCCGATGATTGCCCTTAGCGGCATCTGCATCGTTTTGACCGCGATCGCCTGGTTTGCCCGTTAGTGTACCGTCTCGCATATAATGGTGATGCCGTCCGGCGGTCGCCGGATCAGTTGGCTGTTTTTCAAGGCGGTCCGAGCCGGACTGGTAGTAAAGCGCCCATATCTGGACTCATACGGGTCGAGCTAGCAACGCGGAAAAACAGCCAACCGGCCGCGGTCCGGAGGGTTGCGTTGAAATGGGCCGGCTACGGAAACGTATCGGTGTGTCGGCGTGTCGGCGTTTGCAAAGCATCATCAACTCCGCCGAGACCTCCTGATCATTATAGCCGTGTCGAAAAGCAGTCTTACTTTCCCAGACGCCGATACGCCAATACGCCGACCCGCCGACACGCTTCCCCTTAGCCCGCAATGAGCTCGTCGCTTCGGCATTTGTGTGATTCTTGCGGGCTAGCGGCGATTTTGGCTTGCCTGCTAACGAGTTGCCCCGGACCGAAACCTTCGAATCTTGAGACGCCCAGCCCGTCGCCGCCCGCTATCGCTCCGACTCCTACTGCGTTACCGGAAGGGTTCATCCCGTCATCACGGATGGAGACTGCACGACTCTTCAACGGTATGGAGATTCATTCGCGAGTAACAACGGCAGAAGGCGCTCCGGCAGTTACAGAACGTAAGACGCCCGATGCGTACCTCCTCGATCTCGAAGTGAAAGTAAAGGTACCGAAGCCTGCCCAGACCTTGGAGGAACTCACCGCTGCGGACCCGCTGATCGGCTCGGTTTTACCAGGGCTGAAAAACGACCTTCCGGCTGCGACAGTATCAAGCTTCTACCACGGCCTTTACCAGTTAAAGGTGGACGCTTTGAATCGGACACTAGCTCGCCTCGACCAACTCGTTTCCCGCCATAACTTTTTCGACTGCAACACAATTCTTGAACTCAAGGATCCCAAAACGAATCGGAAAGCTCTTTTGATTCAAAGCGACATGGACGTTAATGACGACGGGTCCGACGCTGATCGTGCTTCGGATGTGGATGGCTCGCCGGCGAATTTCCAACCGTTTACAAGCTATCGTTGGCCAAAGAAAACGAATAAACCGAACGAGTTCATTCCGGAGCGAGAAGAAAAATTGAAGCAACTTCAATCTGATTACGACGCGAAGACCACGTCGGCTGAACGCAAAAAGCTCCTCAAAGAACAGCTGGAACAGACGCAAAGGGAAGTGGCCGATCTAAAAAAATACAGCTTTTTGATCGCAAAAGCTGATCCGTACGTCGTATTGCCCGGATTCATGTTCAGGCAGCCGAACCATCCCTTCGAGCCGAAGCTTGGGGATTACGCTGTGGTGATCTATCAAGGAAAACTATATCCGGCGCTCATTGGCGATGTAGGACCATCCTACAAAATTGGAGAGGCTTCATTGCGGATTTGCAGCGAACTGGATCCGCGATCGAATCCTTACAACCGGCCGGCAAGCGATCTGAATATCACATATATTGTCTTTCCCGGCTCTGCAGAAGAACCGGCTGGACCGCCGGATTTGCAGAAGCTCCATGATCGCTGCGCGGCTCTGCTAAACGAGATCGGGGGATACACTGGTGAACTTTGGGCGTGGGAAGACATCCTCGCTAAGCCATCCCCTTCTCCGCGAGAGAGCGCCTCTTCGCCAGGAGCCGCCTCTCCGACGCTGACGCCATCCCCGACACCATCTCCCGGCTCTCCAGCCTCTCCAGGACCATCGGCTAAGAATTCTCCCGCGCCGCTGCCACAACCGTCCTGAAGTGTCTCGATGGTTAGACATCGCAAAATGCTACGACGTGATTCGGTGGTAGGGACGCGCTCCTGCGCGATCCGGCGTTGCACGTTCAAAGAACGTGCAAACGTAGGACACTGAAGCTTTAGGAAAACGGACGCAGCGCTCGGCTGGGTCCTCTATCGGCGAAAGTGCAAAATGAAGCGCCCAAACATGCAGCGCCGGAGGCGCGGAGCGCATCCCGCTGCCGTTTGGCCATCAACGTATTGCTATCGTGCAACGCCGGATCGCGCAGGAGCGCGTCCCTACCGCATTACGGTCCCTACCATTTCGCGGCGGAGCTTTTCTTCTGGATAAAAGTAATCCATGCAGTTACATTAGCGAGATGCAAAGTTGCCGATTTACCTTTGCGGTACATGTGATGGCCGTGCTCGCATTGGAGAAAGCTGACTGTTGCTCCTCTTCGCGTTTGGCGCAGACCGTGAACACCAACCCAGTCGTTATCCGCCGCCTCTTGATCGAACTCCAGGATGCAGGACTCATTTCTACTTTCCGAGGTCCGCACGGCGGAGCTCTCCTGAAACGCAAGCCCGAAAAATTGACTCTCCGCGAAATCCACAGAGCGGTTGATCACGGCAGCATCTTTGGCACGCATCCAAACGAACCATCACAGGAATGCCCGGTCGGCAAGAGCATCGGCAAGGTGATGGAGCGAATCCAAGATCGGACCAACCGGGCTCTGGAACGAGAACTGGAGAAAATGACGCTTGCAGATGTGCTTCGTGAGTTGCGGAGAGGTTGAAAAGTTTCGCTTGATTTGTAACTAAAATGATTACATTTGATCCTGATTTCCTGTTACTTAAAGGGAGATATTATGCTTTCCGAATTTGAACCGGCTTGGGTCCCAGTCCTTCTAGGACATTCCGGAGACGGCTCGCCCTCTGTCAGCCGCTCGCTCACCGACCACCAATTGTTGGACGCCTACTCAGAGACCGTCAGCGGAGCGGCGAACGACGTCGCCCCAGCGGTCGTGAATATTCAGGTTAAGAATCCATCGTTAGGCAGACGAGGCGAAGGAGGCGGAAGCGGCTTCATTATCGCCCCCGATGGCTTCGTTCTGACCAATAGTCACGTCGTCCATGGCGCCAAGTCGATTGAGGTCACTTTGCACGATACGCGAACGTTAACTGCAGCTTTGATTGGAGATGATCCTGATACCGATTTGGCCGTAATTCGCATTGACTCCGCGCAACTTCCCTTCCTGTCGTTTGCGGATTCGAAGAAGCTGCGTGTCGGCCAGATTGCGATCGCGATCGGCAGTCCGTACGGTTTCCAACAAACCGTCACCGCCGGTGTTGTGAGCGCGTTGGGCAGGTCGATGAGGGCGCAATCCGGCCGACTGATGGACGATATTATTCAAACGGACGCGGCGTTGAATCCCGGAAACTCTGGGGGCCCGTTGGTAAACTCCTCCGGGCAAGTCATCGGAGTGAACACGGCTGTTATCCTGCCTGCACAAGGACTTTGCTTCGCGATAGCAGCTAATATGGCGCAGCTGGTCGCGGCGTGGCTCATTCGGGATGGTAAAATCCGAAGGAGTTATCTCGGATTAGCGGGACAAAACGCCACGATCCATCCCAGATTGGTTCGTCACCACAAGCTATCCAACAACCAGGGCGTATTGGTGGCCGGAACGGAACCAAACGGTCCGGCTCAGCAAAGCAGCCTGGCAGAGGGAGATATTATCATCGCTTTTAAAGGTTCGCCGATCTCAAGCATCGATGATCTCCATCGCGCGCTGGTTGGAGAAGAAATTGGAATCGAATCGGCTTTGACGGTGATCCGCGGCGTCGAGATGATTGACCTGATCGTGATACCCCAGGAGCTGCCACCTCGCCAATAGGCTGTCCGGCGGGGAAACGTATCGGCGTGTCGGTGTGTCGGCGTGCGGTTACGCGCGGCAGGCCGGTCGATTCTGCTCATTATTTCGTTGATCATTGGGATTCGTGTGGTGATTTCTTACCAATGACCTTCGAACAGAAAGTCCGCATCGCGGAAGGGTACGCAGAACTCGGGATGCTTGACGATGCGCTGGGGCAATTGGACGAGCTTGGTCCAGAGTACCATGATCGCCTGGAGGTCCTGCGAATGCGAGTCGACGTCGTTCTGCAGAAGCGAGATTGGCAAAGCGGTCTCCAGCTCGGTCTGCGGATTTGCGACCTGCATCCGAGTGAATCCTGCGGCTACATTCAAGCCGCGTTCTGCCTTCATGAAATGGGGAGGACATCGGAGGCAAAACAGACACTCCTGGCCGGACCGGCAGGGCTTCTCGACGAACCGGTTTATTACTACAACCTGGCTTGTTACGACACTGTTCTAGGTAATCTGGAGCAGGCAAAAGTCTACCTTCGCGCCAGTTTTCGCCTCGATAAGTCTTTCCGGGAGCTGGCCAAGGGGGATCCGGATTTGCAACGGATCAAGGATGAATTTTAGGCGAGCACCGGCTATGTGACGCGAAGCGGACCCGCGTTCCTACAGATCAGGACATGGATCTTCAAGGTTTGGTTGATCTTTTCGCAGAGAACTTCGTCCAATTTGACGAAGTGGGTGCATCGGTTTGCATCTGGCGGCACGGCGAACAGGTATTGCATCTCGCCAACGGGTACCGCGACCGCGAGAAGCGTCTCCCGTGGACGACGCAAACGCCTGTTTTAATCTGGTCAGCCACGAAGGGACTGAGCTCCGCTTGCCTGATCCACGCCGCGTCCGAGCATGGCATCGATTTGAATCGGCATGTCGTCGACCTCTGGCCTGAATATGGCCAGAACGGAAAAAAGGATACGACTATTCTCCATCTACTTACGCATCAAGCGGGCCAGGCAGCTCTCCGCGACCCCTCAGTATCGATCTTGGATCATGATGCCGTCGCCGATCAGCTTGCACGGCAGGAACCTTTCTGGAAGCCTGGTGATGCGCACGGCTACCATGCCAGGACGTACGGATTTCTGGCGGACGAGTTGGTTCGCCGGATTACACAAGGAACATCGCTTGGTACTTACTTTCGCCTAATCTTTGGTGAACCGCTGAAGCTGGATCTCTGGATCGGTGTGCCTGAGTCGATCGCTGATGAGGTGGCGCCAATTTTTGCGCCAAGAAAGGCCCGCGCGCCGGATGTCGAGGAACCCTTTTACCAGGCGCTTTCCCAGCAAGATTCCCTGACTCGCAAGGCGTTTTCCACTCCCGCGGGCCTTTATTCTCCATCCCTGATGAACAATCCGAAAATACGCCAACACCCTCTTCCTTCGTTAGGCGGAATCGGCACTGCTGGAGCGCTTGCCCGATTCTATCAGACTTTTTGTTCGGACGAGATCTTTTCGCGCGAGATAATACGCCGGATTGCCACGATACAATGTGCAGGTAAAGATGAAGTTCTCCGAATCGATACCGCTTTCGGGATTGGCTTCATGAAAGATCCGGTGCTCGGGGAAAATAAAATTCGGAGGATTTTTGGTAGCTCGATGACCGGATTCGGTCAGCCCGGGTCTGGTGGCAGTCTCGGTTTCTGCGATCCCGAAAACGAGGTGGCCTTTGCGTACGTGATGAATCAGATGGAGCCAGGGGTCTTCCCGAATGCAAAGTCACTCAGACTCGTGGAACATTTTTATGACACTTGTGTATAAGCCCGGCTTCGCGTTCAGCGTAATCGGAGAGACGGAATGATTCCGATTGAACCGATCCTCATTCTATCGGACTTACACCTTGGCCACCGTGCCTCTCTGATCGAACATCCGGACCAGCTTGCCTCCCTTTTGCATGGTCCCGGTTCAGTGATTTTCAACGGTGATACGGCGGAAATGCGGAACAGTGAAGACCGCGTGGTGGGCCGAAAGCTGGCCGCCGATCTGGCTCGGGTCTGTCACCAGGCAGGCAGGAAAGCATTTTTCGTAAACGGCAATCATGATCCGACGGTCTCCAACACGAATCACTTGGATTTGGAGAGAGGCGCGATTCTGGTGACGCACGGTGATATCCTTTTTTTGGACCTTGCGCCCTGGAGTCGAGAAGCAAAGCATTACCGGCTGAAACACCGACAGATTCTGGCCGGCCTCGGTCCGGACGATTTTACCGATTTCGAAAAGCGGCTTTTGGCCATGAAACGGACCGCCATTGAACTGCAGATGATTGAGGAACCGCTGACCCGCGGACGCACGACCGGTTTTCAATTGTTCATCCGCCAGCTCTGGCCACCGTTCCGCCCGCTGATGATCATCAAAGCCTGGTGTGAAATCCCGGGGCGAGCGGCGAACATAGCTCGTGTTTTCCGGCCGCAGGCGCGTTTTGTCATCGTCGGACATACTCATTATCCGGGCGCTTGGAAAGTTGCATCAAGGGTGATCATCAATACTGGCAGTTTCGTGCCTTATTTCGGGGCTCGCGCGGTGATCCTCGAATCCGGCCGACTCGAATTGCGGCGAATTGATCGCTTCAACCGTAAATTCGTGCTTGGAAGGCGATTGGAAAGCTTCGCGATCGAGTGCCTCCGGCCAACGGAAGGTGTCTGAATCCGTAGCCTGCATGCCTCACAAATCCTTAGAGATTTGTGAGGCATGCAGGCTCAGGCAGCGGAATTCTCCGGCTACGCTGGAAAATTCCGCTGCTTTTGGAGAGAAGAGTTTAAAAACAGTTTGTTTCGATTCATTTATTTTAAAACAGGCTCTAGACAGACGCGCAGCGTCTGTTTAAGAGCTTTCTAGTCCGCAATGAGTTCGTCGCTTCGGCTTTTGCGTGATTTTTGCGGGCTAGCCGGGTTCGCCGATCTGGCGGGTCTCGGCGACCGTACGCATTTGCTCGCGAGAGACCTCGATCAACTGCGCATACGTAGTCGAAGGACGGTCGCCCAAATGGTCTTCCGCCAGCCGGTCGCTGCCCTTGGCGTAGTTAATGGAATAGAGTCCGAATCTGGGTGTGAAGGATCCCCATTCATAGTTATCGAACAAAGACCAGTGCAGATAACCGATCAGAGGGATATCGGAGCGGACGATGTTCATTATCTCTTCGATATGCACTCGTAAAAAATGGCTGCGAGTCATCCGGTCCCGTCGCAGAGTATTCTTGTTATCGACCCTGCGCCGCAGGGCCATACCATTTTCGGCAATTAGAACCGGCCGATTTCCAAAATCTTTGCTGTAGTAATCGCAAAAAAAGCGCATACCGTCCGGCAAGACGCGCCAGTCCCACCATTTGCTGGTGACACTATTCATGAGCCAGCTTCGCAGTGACTTGTTTTTAAATTCGTGATCCCACCAGACCGGGTGACGAAACATGTGAGTCGCGAATGGGTCGTAGTAATCGAGCCCAATAAAATCGAAGGCCGACTTTCTTTCGGCCGCGTAGAGTTCTTCGACGAGAGGCGCAAAGCACTCCGGGATAAATGTTTTATAACCCAACCAGTTACTGATTCTCTTCAGGTAGTCTCCAAAGAAGTAAGGGATGTCCTTTTTCAGCGGAATCCTGGCAGCAGCGAACGCCGCTTCGAATTGATGAATCTTGTCAAAAACGTAGTCGCGAAGTTCGCCAACACGGATGCCGCGTTCCCGCACGGAGACGAGGTCGAGGAGAATCTTATCCGACCAATAAAGATCGCTACAGTAATTGTTTAACGTGACCATGGGCTCAGGCCAACCCTGCTCGGTGCAGATCCGATGGATCAAGTTGTAGGCGCGAATATGCGTGATCAGGATGTGGCGGTAAACCTCCAGCAGCGTGCGTAAGCCATGGGTCTTCTTTCCCCTGCCGGGAAATTGGGTGCCGAAGTAGGTGTTCAGGACAAGCATGTTCGGCTCATTGATCGTGATGTAGTATCGGATCGGCCGGAGACCGTGACGGTCGGTTAATGCCCGGTTCACATACAGAATCGTCTCGCGAACGTAGCGGCAGAAATGTTCGGTTATCTCCGGTCGGAGCCACGGGTCTGTTCCGAGCCAGGACGGATGCACAAAATGGTGGAGCGTCAGGATCGGCTCGAGGCCATTTTGACGGCAATCCACCAGCATCTCAACATAATGGTCCAATGCCTTGTGGTCGAACGGAGGAGGAGGACCTGCCTCGTCGATGTAGGTTGGCTGCACCCGGCTCCATTCTATCCCCAGACGGAACGCGTTGAGACCAAGGTCTCGACAACGCGCAAAATCCTCCGGATAACGATTCCAGAAGTCGGCACCCTGGCAGGATTCGGCTACTTCTCCCTTTCGCTCTGCGGCCGCCCAGTTGGTCTGGGGCTGACCGGGACCGTTGTAGTGACCCTCGGATTGATAGGCAGAAGTTGCGACGCCCCAAAAAAAATCGGTCATTGTTTATCGGGTTTTAGTGTCGCGCTCCTTACTTGCGGCAATCGTGATCGCTTCGGCCTCGTCGTCCGTCATTTCGAGAGCCGACACCTCATCGGCCACCAGCGTCCGGACAATCGTCCTAGCTGCGTCCGGCCGGCTCAGAGCGAAGGCTTTGCGCCGCATCTCCTCGACTCGGATTGGATCATCGAGCAGGGTATCGATTTTGTAAGGAATGGTCGTCATTTCATTGCATTTGACCGCGACGCCCTCTTCGAGCAGATGATCGCTGTTACGCTCTTCCTGACCCGGGATCGGGCTCACGATCACCATGGGCAGGCCGCATGCCAAGGCTTCGGCCGTGGTTAGCCCCCCCGGCTTTCCGATAAACAAATCAGAGATCTTCATCAGATCCGGCATGCGGGTGGTGTACCCAAAGACTTTAAAGTTTACGTTGTTTGGGCCCACTAACTGAAGAACGCGGTCTCTGGTTTCAGGACTTCGGCCGCAGACCACGATCGTCTGCGCCTTCGATCGAAGGTTCTTGAGGCGTTCGACGACGAACTCGGCCGGACCAGCACCAAGCGCCCCTGCTGACAGCAGCATGGTCGGACGCGTCGGGTGGAGTCCATACTCGAACCGCGTTGCAACTCGATCAATCGGAGTGGCGAACTCCGGATCAATCGGAATCCCGGAAACCGTGATCCTCTCCTTCGGCAAACCTAACTCTTCGAGGTGAACCTTCGTCTCCTCAATGGCCACAAAGTAGCGGTGAAATACCCGCGACAACCACATCGCATGAAAGTCCAGGTCGGTGACGACGATCGAAAGATGAGCGTCCAACAGACTCTTCGCAATCAGATGGGAAATTATGCCGGCGGGCATGAAATGTGTACAGACCGTGATGTGCGGGTTGAACTGCCGGATGAATTTAACCAGAGGCCCAGTGTTCAGCCGATCGAGCATCAAACGCATGCCGTCCGTTTTCCAGGGTTCATCGCTTTGTTTATACCACCAGCCGAGAAATTCTGGCGCGGTCTGGACGAGGCGCGCATAGAGCTTGGAGTAAAAATCCCGAAACACCTTGTTAGTGAAATCAAGCGCGTCACTGTGCACAACCTCACCCACCATTGGGTGCTCCTCGAACACCTTGGTTAATGCCTCGCCAGCGCGAACGTGCCCGGTTCCGGCGCTGGTTGAAATGATCAAAACTCGCTTTTTCATCGTTAGTTCTGGAAGCGAAATGTAGCAAAAACGGGGAAAAGGGGAAATTGGGCGTTCTTGTGAACGAACGAAAGGCAATTTTACCAAATCCGTATCACGATGCAGTTGCGATCATTTTCGACACCAGTGCGCGAAAAATTGAGCTGCTCGAGACCGGAAAACGCGCGGCAGTTCGCGGTCGACAATAGGATGATCCGCGGTAGGGGTTAGAGTTAGTATGAACAAAGTGCGGGTATGGACCGGAACATCTTACCCATTGGGTGCGACATTTACCGGCGAGGGCGTTAATTTCGCTCTCTATTCGGAGAACGCCACAGGCGTCGATCTCTGTCTATTCGACCCCGAAACAGATCACGAGGGAGTTAGAGTCCGAATGACGGAGCGCACGGATCATGTGTGGCATGTGTTTATGCCGGACTTGCGGCCCGGCCAGATGTACGGCTACCGGGTGTACGGACCGTACGAGCCGGCGAACGGTAATCGATTCAATGCTTCGAAGGTATTAATCGACCCGTACGCCAAAGCGATTGCCGGGAAGATTCGATGGGGACCGGAGATGTTCGGATACCCGTTAGGTGATCCGATCGAGGATCTGAAGCGAGATTACCGGGATAACGCCGGGCATGTTCCCAAGTCTGTGGTAATTGACACAGCCTTTTCCTGGGGACGAGATCAACGACCACGAATTCCTTTTCATGAGTCAGTCATTTATGAGGTCCATGTCTCGGGTTTCAGCAAACTCTGGGATAAGGTTCCAGAGGAGATCCGTGGAACATATGCAGGTTTAGCCGCACCCGCTTCGATCAAATACTTCAAAGAGTTGGGCGTGACAGCGATAGAACTCCTGCCCGTGCACGAGCATGTGGATGACAGCATCCTGCTGGATCGTGGACTGACAAACTACTGGGGCTACAATACGATCGGGTATTTTGCCCCTGAGAGCAGCTATTCGAGCAAAGGGGTCGACGGCGGCCAGGTAACAGATTTCAAAGAGATGGTGCGGGAGCTGCACCGCGCGGGACTCGAGGTCATAATCGACGTCGTCTACAACCACACCGCCGAAGGAAATCACTTGGGTCCAACCCTGTCGTTCAAAGGGGTCGACAACGCGGCGTACTACCGTCTAGTGGCGAATGATCGGCGCTTTTACATGGATTACACGGGATGCGGCAATACACCGAACACCCAAAACGCCCGAGTGCTTCAACTCATTATGGATAGCCTTCGCTATTGGGCAACAGAGATGCACGTCGACGGATTTCGCTTCGATCTTGCGTCGGCGCTCGGTCGCGAAGAGCATTTTGTAACGCGAAACGCCGGTTTTTTCGACATCTTGTTGCAGGACCCAGTCTTGTCGCAATTGAAGCTCATCGCCGAGCCCTGGGATGTCGGTGAGGGGGGCTACATGGTCGGCAATTTCCCTGTTCCCTGGTCGGAATGGAACGGTAAATACAGGGATTGCGTTCGCCGCTACTGGAAGGGAGATGCAGATACCATGGCCGAGTTCGCCTACCGCCTGACCGGTAGCCCCGATCTTTACCAGCACCAAGGCAAACGTCCGTACGCCAGCGTCAACTTTGTTACCGCGCATGATGGATTTACTTTGAACGACCTGGTTTCCTACAATGATAAACACAACGAAGCGAACGGCGAAGATAATCGGGACGGCGATAATAATAACAACTCTTGGAATTGCGGCGCGGAAGGTCCGAGTGATGACCCCCAAGTGAATACGCTCCGTCGGCGGCAGCGTCGAAATTTCGTGGCTACGGTCGTACTCTCTCAAGGTGTGCCGATGCTCAATGCCGGGGACGAATTCGCCCGAACTCAGCAGGGAAACAACAACACCTATTGTCAGGATAACCCGCTCAACTGGTTCAATTGGAATTGGGATGATGACGCGAAGACTTTATTTGAGTTTACAAAAAAATTGCTTCGATTCCGAAAAGAGCACCCGGTATTTCGACGGCCCAAGTACTTCATGGGGAGACGGATCCGCGGCTCAGACGTGAAAGATATCATGTGGTTCAATCCCAGCGGGGCCGAGATGAACGAACAGGATTGGAAGAATGGATTCGCAAAATGCCTCGGCATGCTGATCAGCGGATCATCCAGCGACGTGCGGGATTACAAAGGAGAATCGGTCCGGGATGATACCTTTCTGCTGCTTTGCAACGCTCACTACGAATCGCTGACTTTCATCCTTCCAGGTCGAGAAGATATCCGGTGGGAATTGGTTCTGGATACGAATAAGGAACGCGGCTTTGTTAAAGGGCAGAAGGCCATTCCAGCAGGTGACGAGGTAGAATTGGTCGACAGGAGTCTCTGCTTATTGAAACTTGTTGAAGGGGAGGAGAGCTTTGCGCGAGAAGCCTCCTGGACGACAAAGGCGGGTAAATCGCCTTCAAAGGTTCCAACGAAAACCACAGAAACGACGAACGATGGAAAATAGAGTCTTTGCTCAAGGCGCAGAACTGACAGGAAGAGGCGTTTCTTTTCGGACTTGGGCAACAGGAAAGAAAAATGTGTCCGTCGTTCTATTCGGCGAGAACGAGAGTATTCTGCGAGAACTCCAATTGGAGCGTGAAACGACTGGATATTACAGCACGACCGACTCTGCGTCTTCGGCCGGCACCCTCTATAAGTACCGGCTGGATGGTGGGGTTTTTCCCGATCTTGCATCTCGCTTTCAACCGCAGGGCGTCCATGGTCCGTCGGAGGTCGTCGATGGACGTTCGTTTCGCTGGACAGATTTGGGGTGGAAACCGCCTGAGCTAAGTGAACTGGTTATTTACGAGGCACATGTCGGGACCTTTACACCTGAAGGCACGTTCGAGGCGATCATCGCGCGATTGGACCATTTAAAAAAAATCGGCGTCAACGCGCTCGAGTTGATGCCGGTCGCGGACTTCGCCGGCGACCGTAATTGGGGTTACGACGGGGTGTCCATTTACGCGCCGTCTCGAGCCTACGGGAGACCGGATGGGCTTAGAACGCTGGTGAACGCCGCGCACGCAGCGGGCATCGCCATCATCCTGGATGTTGTCTACAACCATCTCGGGCCAGACGGAAACTACATGGGCGCTTATTCCGAGGACTACTTCAACTCTGCTCATCACACTCCATGGGGTGCTGCATTTAACTTGGACTCACCTGGCGCAGAGCCCGTCCGCCAACTTTTCACGGAAAATCCAATATATTGGGTTAGTGAATTTCACATCGACGGTTTCCGGCTAGATGCTACGCAGGCTATTCCGGATGATTCTCCGAAGCATCTAGTTCAAGAAATCGCCGAACGAGCCCAGGCGCTCGGCGCCTTTGTGATCTGTGAGGACCCGCGAAACGAGCGGAAGTTATTACTTCCCCGCACCGAAGGTGGATACGGTTGCGACGCGGTATGGGCCGATGATTTCCACCATGTGACGCGGGTACAAATGACGGGAGAGCGTGAGGGCTACATGGGTTACTTCAAGGGTACGATGGAGGAGTTGTTGAAGACCATGCGCGAAGGCTGGCTATTTACCGGCGAACTACAGAAAGACGGAATACCGCGCGGAACGCCTGGTCGAGACATCGAGCCGGAGCATTTCATTCACTGTATCTCAAATCATGACCAGATCGGGAACCGCGCCTACGGCGATCGTTTGAACAAAGTGGTAACGCCGGCTGCCTATCGAGCCGCATCCGCATTTCTTCTGACCGGACCCTACACACCGATGTTGTTCATGGGCCAGGAGTGGGCAGCCTCAAACCCCTTCCTCTATTTCACAGACCACCATGATGAGCTAGGAAAGGGGGTCACCGAAGGGCGCCGCAAAGAATTCGCTGATTTTTCGGATTTTCGAGATCCGGTAAGGCGTACGCTTATCCCTGATCCGCAGGCGTTAACGACATTCACGGATTCAAAATTGATCTGGGCACAACTCGGACAATCGCCTCACGCTGAAACACTCCGGCTTTATAGCGATTTTCTGCGGTTTCGTCGTGTCGAACTGAAGGATCGTCGTCGCAGCCGTTGGCGAGTAGACCAAGTTTCGCCCAGGGTTATCGCACTTCGCTATCGACGGCCTAAGGAAGGCGATATCCTGATCCTGGCCCAGTTGCTGGCGAATGAGACGATCCTCGAACCGGCTAGTGCGCTGGTTCGTCCTGCAAAAGGACGATCCTGGCGATTCGTTATCTCGTCCAATGAGCGAATCTATGGCGGAGAGCGGGCGGGCCTTTTTGATCCTGAAAAGAACCGATTCCTGCTGACCGGACCCGAGTTGATCATTTTTTGTGAGCGCGACAAGAAAGACACGTGACACCGAAAGAATCCGGGATCAGAGGCTTTGTAACTGAAAACAGCGAGAGGAGAAAAAAGTAAATGGCATCTCGACGCCGTGTACCAATTGCGACTTATCGGTTGCAATTCAACCGACATTTCACTTTCAAAGACGCAACCGAGATCATCCCGTACCTGCAGAAACTGGGGATCAGCGACATCTACAGTTCGCCATTTTTCCGCTCACGACCGGACAGCGATCACGGGTACGACGTCACCAATCACAACGAGTTCAATCTGAGAATCGGCACTCGCGAGGACTTCGACGCGATGGGTTGCTGCCCTTAAAGAGCGCGAGATGGGTCAAATCGCCGATTTTGTTCCGAACCACATGGGGATCATTGATCCGCAGAACGAATGGTGGATGGATGTTTTGGAGAATGGGCCGAGCTCAAGATTTGCGTCATTCTTCGACATCAACTGGGACCCGCTGAAGGAGGAGCTTCGGAATAAAGTCCTGCTTCCAGTCCTTGGCGATCAATACGGCAGAGTTCTTGAACGCGGCGAGTTTCATATCCAGTTTGGGGAAGGCGGGTTTTTCCTGACATATTATAGTTGGGTATTTCCGCTCAACCCGCGAAGCTACCACTTTATTCTTCGGATCGCTCTTCAGAAACTCGGCCAATATTCGGACGAAGATATGTATCTAGACCTGGAGAGCATCCTTACGGCGCTCGAATATCTTCCCCCGCGCACTGACACAGACGAAGAGAAGATCCGCGAGCGAGCCAGAGAGAAGGAGGTCGTCAAGCGGCGTATCGCGCGGCTCTGTAACGAGTGTCCGCAGGTCGAGGACGCAATCGAACTCGCAATCAGGGAACTGGAGGGAAAAGTCGGTAACGCACGGTCATTTGATAAACTGGACGAACTGCTCAACGCGCAGGCCTATCGCTTGAGCTACTGGAAGGTTGCCGCCGAAGAAATCAACTATAGACGGTTTTTTGACGTCAACGAACTCGCCGCAATTCGAGTCGAGAACCCGGTTGTTTTTAATACGATCCATAAACTCATTTTCGAATTGCTGGATTCGGGCAGCGTGACTGGCCTGCGAATCGACCACGTGGACGGTCTTAGGGATCCGAAACAGTATCTCACTGAGCTGCAGCGCCGATATTCAGAGCTTGCCGGCGGCGATCCAACTGAACCCGCGCGCGGTCTGTATCTGATCGTCGAAAAGATTCTTTCCGAAGACGAAAAGCTGCGGAGTGACTGGCCGGTTTCTGGGACGACAGGCTACGACTTCTCCACGGACATCACCCAGCTTCTGGTGGATTCCAGTTCCGGAGAAAGGTTCTCAACGATCTACCGAGACTTTATCGAACGTTTTGTCCACTTTGAGTCGCTGATTTATGAGAAGAAGAAGCTCGTAATGGATGTCTCGCTGGCCAGCGACATCGAGGCGCTCGGCCATATGTTGGGCGAAGTTTCGGAGCGCGACCGGTTGCACCGGGATTTCACGCTCGATTCGTTGAGCACTGTCGTCCGCGAATTGATCGCCTGTTTCCCGGTTTACCGCACCTACATCAACGCGGAATCCGGGGTTTCAGAGGCGGATCGCCAGGTCATTCTTCGGGCTACGCGGGCGGCTAAACGGCGGAACGCAGCGATAGACACATCTATTTTTGATTTCCTCCGCGATATTCTGCTCTTGGAAAAATTCGACCAATTCAACGACGAGACCGGCCAGTTGCAGCTGGAGTTTGTTTTGAAGTTCCAGCAATGCACGAGCCCAATCATGGCAAAAGGTTTGGAAGACACGGCCTTCTATATATTTAACCGCCTAGCCGCCCTCAACGAAGTGGGAGGGTACCCGCAGCAATTCGGCATCAGCCTGGAACGATTTCACGAGAAAAACCGGGCGAGACTGACAGATCGGCCACAGACCTTGCTGGCTTCGACCACGCACGATACAAAACGGAGCGAAGATGTACGAGCAAGAATCGCTGTTTTAAGTGAGATGCCGGGAGAATGGCAGCAATGGATCAACGAATGGCGTGCCTTGAACTCTGTCTGTAAAAGTAATATCGAAGGCGATATGGCGCCGAGCACCAACGAAGAGTACCTGATGTATCAAACCTTATTGGGAACGTGGCCATTCTCAGCGGAAGAAGTCGACGAAAAATACGTGGACCGGATTCACCGCTACATGCTCAAAGCCATCAAAGAGGCCAAGGTGAATAGCAGTTGGGTTCAGCCTAATGAAGATTGGGAAAACGCAATGGGTCGATTTGTCGCCGACTCGCTGAAACCCGATCACGGGTTTCGCTCTAAATTCGAACCCGCCGCGGCGCAAATAGCCTGGCATGGAATGCTAAACTCCCTGACCCAAACGATCTTGAAATTTACGGTCCCTGGTGTGCCGGACATTTATCAAGGCACCGAGTTATGGGATTTCAGCCTGGTTGATCCCGACAACCGCCGCCGTATTGATTTCAGCGCTAATCAGCAGATTCTGGAGGAAATTCAGAAGGAAAGCGCCGAAGTACTCTTGAAGTCCTGGCATGATGGCCGTGTAAAGATGTCAATCATCACGCGGCTGTTACGCCTGCGGCAGACAGCAACGGCTCTTTTCGAGAGCGGCAGTTATTATTCGTACTACGCGAACGGCGAATTGGCCGACTGCTGTGTCGCGTTTTCCCGGGAAATGGATTCACAAAAGATTCTCGTGATTGTGCCGCGATTCACCACACGCTTGGGAGCGGCCGGATCCGGCTTTGACTGGAAAAATACCGAACTGCTCTTCGATAATGCTCTCCCCGCGATGGTGGATCTGTTCACTGGTCGCAGCCTTAAAGCCGGAATAGATTCACTGGCGTTGAAAAATCTCGATGCATTCCCATTTGCAGTGTTTCACAATCTCACAGGATTGTGAGACAGCGGCGAAAGTTGGAGTTTGCAAGCCGTTTCCCCTGGGTAAATGGAGTGGAAGCGGCTACCGCCTGCTATCCCAGGGAAGAGTTGCACTTGGTCGGAGTATCTGGCGGAGTGGATTCGCGCGTCTTACTGCACCTTCTTCCGATGATCGGATTTCGCCGCCTGGTGGTTTGCCACCTGAATCACAATCTGCGCGGTGCCGACAGCCTCGAGGACCTCAGATTGGTCTACAGGCTCAGTCATCGTCTTGGGTTGCCTCTTCACTCGGAGACCCTGGCAAACCTCCCCAGTAACGGTTCTTTCGAGACGGCTGCACGGGAAGCACGACTTCAATTCTTCGCCCGAGCCGCGGCAATTTTCTCAACTTCATCGGTCTTCCTTGCGCATCATGCGGATGACCAGGTAGAAACGTTCCTGTTTAATCTATTCCGTGGCAGCGGTTCGCTCGATAACGCCGCCATCAAGACGGAATCCCGGGTCGCCGTCGGGACCCGCCAATTACTGCTTCGCCATCCATTACTCCAGGTTTGGAAAGATGAAATCCGCGAATTTGCTGCAGCGTTCAGGCTTAAGTTCCGCGAAGATTCAACAAATCTAAACCGGCGAATGGCTCGGAATCGCATCCGCCACGACTTGATTCCGCGGATTGAAAGGCTCATGGGACGACCCATAAAACCTGCGCTATTGCGCACCATCGAAATTGCAGCAAAGGAGGGAGACTTTGTGCGATCTCACATCCCGGTTATGCAGAGCGACCCAGAACTCTCGATCCGAGAATTGCGGAAACTGCCTGTCGCTATCCAACGCCGAACGATTCACGGCTGGCTCCGATACAACGACATAAAAGACTGCGGTTTCGATGATATCGAAGCGGTGCGAAGCCTTCTCACCCGCTTGGAGATTGCGAAAATCAATCTCCCGCGAGGCGCTTTCTGCAGACGACGAGCGGGCCGGTTATTTCTTCAGTTTCCCTGAGAATAGGAAACTGCGAGCTGCTTTAATTCCTGCCTCCTTTCTAGCGGAATTTCGTGCCAACGGACTCCTTCGATGGCACCTTCCAGCGCCAAAAGGCTATTTACTTCACCTCGAAGTCCGGCACGCACAAGCCGCCGCCAAGCGGTCATTGCGCCGAGTCTGACAAGTTCTTCGGCGTTCGTAATTCCTGCTTTGTTTAGTTGTATGGCTAGTTCGGGACCGATGTTTGGGAGAGATTCAATCGGTTTAGGCATAAGGGAGAGGGAGCCAAGAAGGATTGAGTTGAGGGTTCTCAATCTTGATTAGTGTGAAATACATACTGACTGGCGCAGAGGAGCCGCCTTGGACGGCCATGCTCCGCGCTTGCACCCCCATTGTAGACCTGACTGGTTCCCGTTGCAATGCCGATGAACGACGGTTTGCTAACTTGCTCCAGAACATCAAACTGCTGGCAAAAGAAGAAAACCTATGATCTTTACCTTACCGCCATGACGACACTCACGAAAAACGAGAACCGTACCCCGCTCGGCGTCGTCGCCGCCATTGTCGCTATCAGCGCGATCGCCAGCCTCTTCCTCTGCTGGCTCGTCTATTATCATGCGCCCGCCGATGTTGCGGGCACCCATCTGCTCTTCCTTCCTGCACTCAACGCCCTCCTCAATGCCCTCTCTGCCATCGCCCTCGTCGCCGGCTTCTGCTTCATTCGCGGCAGGCGCGTCAGCGAGCATCGGGCGGCCATGTTCACGGCTTTTGTCTTTTCCTCCCTTTTCCTCGTCACCTACATCACCAATCACGCCCTCCACGGCGACATGCGCTTTCAAGGCCCGGGCCCGATTCGTTACGTCTACTTCCCGTTGCTCATTTCGCACATCGGTCTCTCGGTCGTGGCCCTGCCGATGATTCTCATCACTTTTTTTCTCTCGCTCAGTGGTCGCTTTCCCGCGCACCGGCGTCTGGCCCGATTCACTTTCCCAATTTGGCTCTACGTCTCGGTCACCGGCGTTATCGTCTACGCCATGCTCGCGGCCTATCGATGAGGTCGTCCTTATGAATAGCGAAGCGAAGCAATTTTTGTTTAAGCTCCTTGACACTCCGAGTCCAACTGGCTTCGAATCCGAGGGCCAGAAAGTCTGGATGAATTATGTCGGACGGTTTGCGGATTCTCTCGACAATGACTCCTACGGAAACGCCTGGGCCACTTTAGCCGGCGACGAATCTTCCACCCGGATCATGCTCGAAGCGCATGCGGACGAGATCGGCTTCATGATTCAAAACGTCACGGATGACGGCTTTGTGTATGTGACGAGAATCGGCGGCAGCGATCGAGCGATCGCGCGCGGCAAACGCGTGCAAATCTTAGGGGAAAAAGGCCCCGTTTTGGGCGTCATTGGAAACATCGCAATTCATCTTCGCGATAGAGAGAACGACAAAATTCCAGAGGTACATGAGCTGTACGTGGACATCGGAGCGAAGTCGAAAAGTGAGGTTGAAGACCGAGGAGTACGCGTCGGTCACCCCGCTGTTTACACCGATACCGCAGAAGAGTTGGTACCCGGTAGGATCGTTGGTCGAGCGATTGACAACCGGATCGGCGGCTTCATCCTTTCGCAGGTGTTGATGAATCTTTCGATTCAAGATCCCCGCCCTCCCGCAACCATCTTCGCAGTCAATGCCGTACAGGAGGAAATCGGCGGTTCAGGGGTGAAGATGATTTCCTACAGGTTGGAACCGAGCGTTGCGATCGTGCTCGAAGTAACCCATGCCACCGATTCGCCAGGTATCGACCGGAATAAGCATGGTTCGATCAAGCTTGGAGCGGGCCCGACAGTGACACACGGTACTGCGAACCATCCGCTCGTGGTGAACCGATTGATTTCGCTGGCGAAGAAGTTGGATATTCCGCTCCAGCACGAAGCCTCTTCACGGGCAACCGGAACCGACACAGACCATCTGTATTTGATAAAGGGCGGAGTTCCAAGTGCGCTGTTGTCAGTGCCATTGCGTTACATGCATTCGACAATCGAAATGGTCGACTTCGGCGACATAGAACAATGCATCCTGCTCTTAACGAACTTTGTGCTTTCGGTATCACGGAAAGACGAATTCGCAGCAAAGTTGGTTTAGAAACAGCGTCGCCATTCCCGGCTTCCCATCTTCCCTGGACGTGCGACGCCGGATCGCGCAGGAGCGCGTCCCGTCGGAGGTAACCCTTCAACTGACGTTCATTAACCCCAAATTCCGAAATTTGGAATCGTCCTCGTCCTCGTCGTCGTGCTCGTCCTCGGTGCATTGGGATTCCGTGCCCGCAAAGAGACCGATGGAACTAATTTGTTCTGTTAGTCTGATTGCGAAATGATCGGGATTCTCGAGGACGAGGACGACGACGAGCACGAGGACGACTCCTCAAATTTCGGAATTTAGGCTAACAAGCACGCGGACATAGACTTATCAGCGCGAGACAGGCTGGAAGCCTATGCTACATTTCGCCGTCCGTAGGTTCCGTCGGGGCAAAGAAACATCCCAAACGGCTTCTAACTTAGCGCGATTCGGACGACCCCATGTCGAGTTGGATAGCTGAAGTAGTACGATCTGAAGGTGGCCGCGTCTCTTTTGACAGGTTCATGGAGCTTGCGTTATACTATCCGGCCCACGGCTATTACACGGGCCATATCAAGACCGTCGGTAGGTCCGGTGACTTTTCTACCGCGCTGACCATCGGGGACACACTCGTCCGCAGCGTGGCCGCCTGGGTGAAGGCCGAGGCAAATTTGCTCGCTCTGCCGGTGACCCAGATCATCGAACTCGGTGGAGGGGCCGGTCAGCTGGCATCTGGAGTCCTGCGGACCTTCAGGCCTTGGCAACGCGTCCGGTATCAGATCGTCGAGGTTTCCAGGGCGCTTCGGCAGGTTCAGGAGCGAAAGCTTCGGGGAAAGGGTATCCGGTGGGAAGATTCCATTGAAGCGGCTCTCGAGACGGCTAAAGGTCAGGCGATTTTAATCTCCAGCGAGTTTGTAGACGCGTTTCCGTGTAAACGATTCGAACGAACACCAGAGGCATGGATGGAGATTTTTCTGAGCCTGGACGGTGACGTCTGGAGAGAAGAGTACGCCGAAAACAGAGCGCCCCCCGCGAGTTCCGCTTTGGCCATGAAGTGGACGGTAGGTCAACGTGTCGAGGTGTTCCAATCCTACAGGAACTGGCTGACAACGCTGGATCACCATCTTCAGCGTGGCGCACTTCTGACAATCGACTACGGCGGTTCGCCAACCGAAATCTACTATCGAAAGCCGGGCGGAACATTGCGCGCTTACTTTCGTCATCAGCGGATCGAGGGCATGGGGATTTACTTGCGCCCGGGTCGCCAGGACCTCACCGCAGACGTCAATTTTGTGGATCTCCAGGAATGGGGTGAACAACTGGGACTGAAAACGATCCAATGCGTTACCCAAGCGGACTTTATTCGGGAATGGGATCGCGAGCGATCGAAAAACCAAAAGACGGCCGATCGATATATATCGGACGAATCCGGGATGGGCGAAGCATTCAAGGTTTTGCACCAGCGAAAGCCGGGCTGAAATATGTCCAGCCCGCAAGTATCACGCAAAGACCGAAGCGACGAGCTCGTATGCTCTTGAGCAGACGCGCAAGTCAAGAAGCCAGGAGTTCAGGAGTTGCAGAGTAGTGGCTAGTGGCTGGGAGCTAGAGACTAGTGATACGGCTCCACGGCCTTGCGCGAAGATTGAAACGTCAGCCCGGCTGCAAGGTTTGCAACCAGGGCTTTGCCATGGGGAACCAACGGTGACTCGGTCTAGCCACTAGTCACCAGCCACTAGCCACTACTGCAGACCTGAAAACCGCCGTCACATTCTGCAACTCCTGAACTCCTGCAACTCCTGACTCCTTGTTTTTCAGCGTAGCCGGAGAATTCTGCTGCCTGAGCCTGCATTGCTCACAAATCTTTAAGGATTTGTGAGCGATGCGGGCTAGTCATTCCATTGTCGCTTTAGTGCGTCCTTCGCCGCATCCTTTTGATCATCAAGTTGGTCCAATCGCCGGTCGACTTCGTCTTTTTTCATCTTCCACTTCTCCTTCGTGGCACCCTCGGAGTGATCAGCTTGGTTATCGTAATAATCTTTCTCGCGCTTGAGCGCGTTCTTTCGAGCCTCCCACTCAGCGTCAAATCGATCATACGCGGCATCCTTCGCCCGATCGTAGTCCTCTTTCGTACGGTAGACCGGCTTCGCCACAGGTCGCGGGGTTCGTGGACGGTTTTGCCCTGGCGTTACCTGGGAAGCGGATTGCTTCGATTCGATCTGGCTGGGGCTCAGCGTGGCAGCGGCTCCCCCAACAGTCGCAAAATTTACTTGCATGACACTTCGCTGACCCGCCTTGACATCGGCTACCCGCACTTGATCGGGAACTCCCGGGGCTCGAATCACCACTTGATGGTGGCCAGGCGGCAGAATTCCCTCGATCGGTAATTTCCCCAAATTAATCCCCCCAATGATAACCTCGGAGTCCGCCCGATCACTGGCAAGCGAAATGAGCCCGTACTCATGTTTGAACTCCACGACAGACGTGCCGTTCGGATCGGGCACAATCTCACGCTTGACTGGCGTCAATGCCCCAATTCGGGACACCAGCTCCACTGGTTCCGGCGGCAAATCAACCGTCAACGGCGTCTTGCCGAGTTCTGAATCGCCCATTAAAATTGTGGCTCCGGCAGGATCACTCTTCAGTGTTACGCTCACACCCTTGAAGGTATGCTCCACCGCAACCATCGCGTTCGGTTTCAGGTCGATCTCCTGATCGAAATCCCGCCAGCCCGACCGCTTAATTCGGACCGTGTACTTTCCCGTTGGCAGGTTGTCAGCGGTCATCGGCGTGTTGCCAAAAGTCTTCTTCTGTTTGGAATCCACTATCTCTAAGGCGAGATTCCCAGGGTCTGATTTAATCGACAATTGGCCG